>Ga0190275_10003674_pt1 | contig 10976 bp, 10 predicted proteins | sample Popmic550T_FD_133745 | JGI IMG/M metagenome (GOLD analysis project Ga0190275, IMG submission 133745) | Populus adjacent soil microbial communities from riparian zone of Yellowstone River, Montana, USA - 550 T | ecosystem: Environmental > Terrestrial > Soil > Riparian zone > Trees stand | place...
CAGTGCCCGCTCGCCGTCGGCCAGCAGCTCCTTCAGCATCACCACGTCGCCGACGACCTCGAAGTCGCAGGCCTCGACCACGTTCAGCGCCTCGTTCAGCATCAGTTCCTGGCCGAGCCGGAGCCCGTCCAGGTCGACTGAGGGGCTCGCCGCGACCCGGAGCTTGCGGCCTCCGGTGAACACGTCCAGCGTGTCGTCGTCGTTGCGGCCCAGGAAGGTACCGAAACCGGATGGCGGTTGGGCCAGCCGGTCGACTTCCTCCTTCAGGGCGATGATCTTCTCTCGGGCCTCGCGCAACGTTTCCGCCAACCGCTCGTTCTGGTTGGTCACGCTCGCCAAGGACGCCTGGGTTTCGGACAGTCTGCTCTCGAGCGACCGGCTGTCTGCCGGGTGCTCCAACAACCTCCGCCGCAACGCTGCGACCTCGGCCTCCAGGTAACGGACCTGGTTACGCAGCTCTGCCGCGGTAGGACTCTCGTCTCCAGCCACGATCATCACCTCACCATGTGGGGCTCGACCCTATGGACCTTACCCAGAAAAGCACGCCGAGCAAGCTGAATCCCATCACGTGTCGGTTGCGGATGAATCGGTTGTCCCCGGCGTGTCCGCAGGTGTATCGGACTTGCGCGGCCCGGAATAGTCGTCGCCGTAGGCACCCGGGGCCGGCCGGCGCTTCTTCCGCGGGGCCTGTACGCCGGGCGCCATCCGCCGCGCGGTGACCAGGAAGGCGGTGTGACCCTGCATTCGGTGACCCGGCCGGACGGCCAGTCCTTCGACGTGCCAGTCGCGCACCAGCGACTCCCAGGCCCGGGGCTCGGTGAACTCGCCATGGGCCCGCAGCGTCTCCACGAAGCGGCTCAGCTGGGTCGTGGTGGCGACGTACGCGCAGAAGACCCCGCCCGGCACCAGGGCGGCCGCAACAGCGTCCACGCACTCCCAGGGGGCCAGCATGTCCAGTACGACCCGGTCGACGTCCTCCTCGTCCAGCGACTCGACCAGGTCGCCGACCTCCAGCCGCCAGGCCGGGTGCTCAGCCCCGAAGAAGCCGGTCACGTTCTTGCGGGCCACCGCGGCGAAGTCCTCGCGGCGCTCGAACGAGATCACCTGGCCGTGGATCCCGACCGCCCGCAGCAGCGCGGTGGTCAGCGCACCCGACCCGGCACCGGCCTCGACCACCTTCGCGCCCGGGAAGATGTCGGCCATCGTCACGATCTGGGCGGTGTCCTTGGGGTAGATCACGGCCGCGCCGCGCGGCATCGACACCGAGTAGTCGGCCATCAGCGGGCGCAGCGCGAGGTACTCGACGCCACCCGCGGACCGGACCACCACGGCGTCGGGGCCGTCGATCAGCTCGTCGTGCGCGATCCCGCCCTTGGTGGTGTGGAAGATCTTCCCCCGCTCCAGGAAGACCGAGTGCCGCCGGCCCTTGGAATCGGACAGTGTCACCCATTCGCCCGCCTGCAGCGGACCGTGGTGCACCCCGGAAAAGGAAGCATCAGGAAAATCACGAAGATCAGACATAAGGGACTCACCCTACTTCGCCACCCCGACGACCTCAGAATGCCGCCGAGCCGGGTCGGCCCGGGTCGGCCCGGGTCGGCTAGCCGCTTGTCGTACCGATAGCCGGATGTAGCGGGCCAGTGGTCAGCTAAGTGGCTAGCGGCCGGGGCGAGCCCGCGCTTCAGCGGCTGCGGAAGGCCTGTTCTACGTCGGCGGTGGCCAGTACTCCGTAGACCTTGCCGTTCGCGTCCAGGACCAGGTACTCCGAGGCCGGGTTCTTGCGGAGGGTGGTGAGGATCTCTTCGCCGGTGTCGTTGACGCCGATGATGTGGCCTGCGCCGATCCGGGTGGCGACCTCGCCGACCGTGGTCCACGGGCGCTGGTTCTGGGCGACCGCGTTGACGGCCGACTCCGAGACCAGCGCGTGCGGCTTGTCCTCGCCGTCGATGACGACCACGGCACCGGCCTGCGCCGCCGTGGCGAGTCGTACGGCCTCCGAGATCGGAGTCCCGGCGTGTACTGCGATCGCGCGGCGAGCCATCGTTCGTACCTGCAACGTCGGCAGCTTGCTCCGGAGCCGGGCCTGCATCAGGGCCGCTGTCGACCCCATCCAGAGGAAGAACCCGACCGCCAGCGCGATCACGAAGTCGATCAGGGTCGGTTGCCGGTCGAAGAGCTGCTCCAGGATCACCGGCGCCGCGAGCACGGCGATGGCGATCACCCGGCCGGCCCAGGCCGCCACGATCGTGCCGGTGTGCGGGTTGCCCGTCACCTTCCACACGAGAGCGCGAAGAACCCAGCCGCCGTCCAGCGGCAGGCCCGGCAGCAGGTTGGTGACACCGACGATCAGGTTGGCCAGCGCGAGGTTGAACAACGCGACGTACGCGACCCCCTCGTCCGCCGCCCGCGATCCGAGGTACGCGAGTCCACCGACCAGCAGCGACGCCAGCGGGCCGACGACGGAGACGGCGAACTCCTCGAACGGGCTCTTCCGCTCCCCCTCGATGTGCGTGCCGGCCGCGAAGAAGCCCAGGTTGATCTCCGACACCGGGATGCCGAACCGCACCGCCACCAGCGCGTGCGCCAGCTCGTGGATCAGGATCGACGCGGTGAACGCGGCCACGAAAACGAACGACGCGACGTACCGCCAGCTGCCCAGCTCCGGGAACTGCGCACCGATGATGCTGGAGAAGCCCAGCGCCAGCAGTACCGCCACCGGCAGCCAGGTGAACCTCATGGTGAGCTTGATCCCTTTGACACGACCGATCACCCAGGTGCCGGGCGTAGGGCCGGCAGGCTGGGCGGGACTCTGGGGATCACGCGACTCGGACATCGAGGTAACGCTACTGGTCCGACGGTAACCGCGCGCTACACACCCACGGTAAGCCGTGCTGTGTATCCGCCCTGCACACTGCCACTGGTGGCCGCCATCTGGTGTTCGGCGCCGTCGTCGCGGAACACGTTGTCGTTCTCCAGCGTCGTTCTGGACATGTTCTGCGAGCTCCCGTCGTACCCGGAAGCGGCATAGACCGTGTTACACACCTCGGCCGGCAGAGCCAGTTGGGAGGTCGCCTTGATCTTCCCGGCCGCAGTGGCCTCGGACAGCGACGAGTACACCTCGAAGTGGATGTGCGGCCAGCGACCGGAGTACGCACCCGGGAAGATCGTGGTGAAGGTGACCTTGCCCTGCGCGTCAGCGGCCTGTACTCCGCGAAGGTAGTTCTCGCTGCCGATCTCGTCGTCGTACAGCGAGTACCGGCCCTCTGCGTCGCAGTGCCAGATATAGACCGCCGCACCGGGCAGGGCGGCGTCCTTGGCCGCGTCCATAATCACTAGCTCGACAGTGAGCGGTACACCAACCGCCACTCCGGATGCGGAGCCGAAGCTCTTCGTGATGTCGCTTCGGACGATGCCGGACTCGGTCAGTACGTTCGGGCCGTTCGACCCGTCGCCCGGGAACGGCCCGGCCGTCTCGCCGGGGATCTCCTCGATGTCGGTCGGCGCAGAGGAGGACGTGCCGGTGGTCGGCGTACTGGAGGTAGTACTGGCCGACGGGCTGCTGCCGCTCGGGGCTGCCGCGTCGGCGGAGCACCCGGCGACTACGGCCAGTCCGGCTCCCGCGAGCAGACGGAGTACGTTCCGCCGTCGGAGCGTGCCCAGGTCGTACTCCAGGCCTAGGTCGTGTTCGTGCATTTCTTGTCTCCTCAGCTCGCTTGTGACTCCAGAGTGCCGACCTAGCCCGATGGTCGACCGAAAGTCCGCTGGGAGTTTGCTGTGAGCCGGTTACTGCCGGGTTCGCTGGCGGGCGGCCAGACGAGCCGCGATCCAGAGCGGGAGGGCTGCCGCGAGGCCGGTGAGCACTAGCAGGGTCACGGAGAGCGTGCTCGCGTAGCCGAGCTCGCCGTACTCGAAGGCTCGGCGGTAGATCAGCAGTGGCGCGGTCAGGGTTGCGTTCACCGGGCCGCCACCGGTGACGAGCAAGGCGGGGACGAAGGCGTTCTGTACGACCACGACGACGTCGCGTACTGCCAGGACGATCACGATGGGCGCCATCAGCGGCAGCGTCACCCGGGTCATCGCGAACCAGGCAGAGCCGCCTTCCAGCTCGATCGCCTCGTGCAGTCGCGCAGGGATGGCGATGCGCGCGGCGAGGGCGACGGTGAACGCCTCGCCTACTTGGAAGGCCATCACCAGTACCAGCCCCAGCCGGGCTCCCCAGGGCGTCGTGAGGAAGCCGGGGTCGGGGACGCCGAGTGCGCCGAGCAGCGCGGGCAACGGCCCGTACAGCGGGTTGAGGATCCAGAGCCAGAGGAGGGCCCAGGCGGCGTCGGGGATGACGGACGGCAGGTACGCCGATGCGCGGCCGATGGTCGTCGTCGCTCCACGGCCACGGGCTAGCAGGAGGGCGGCACCGACGGCTAGGAGCAGCCGGAGTGGTACGACGACAGCGGCGACGAGTGCGCTGACACCGACGGCGTCCCAGAATGCGCCATCACCCACGATGCGGACGAGGTTGTCGACACCAGTGAACTCCGGCGCCCGAAACCCGAAGTAGTCGGTGAACGCGAGCACGACGGCGAGTGCGAGCGGGGCTAGTACCAGCAGTAGCGACCCCAGTAGGTACGGAACGGCCAACGGCGACCGCCACACAGCCGCAGTCCGCTTCATCGGCGCAAACCGGTCACAGCATCAAACCGATGCTCATCCTCAACCCGCCACCCCACAGCCACCCTCTCCCCCACCCGAGGCGCCTCCCCCCACGACAACCGAGCAAGCACCTCCCCGTCCAACTGCAGGCGGACAAGGCATTCCTCGCCAGCTGGCTCTACCGCGAGCACCGTGGCCGTGCGCTCGCCCTCACCGCCCAACCGGACTCGCTCGGGTCGTACCCCGACCACCAGGCCATCAGCGGCTGGCAAGAGGTTCATCGGGAGCGGGCCGACGATGCGCGCCACCGCTGTCGTCGCCGGACGCGCGTAGAGAGCAGCAGGCGTGTCGCACTGCAGCACGCGACCGGCGTCCATCACCGCTACCCGGTCCCCCATCGCCATGGCCTCGAGCTGGTCGTGGGTGACATGCACCATCGGTACCCCGAGCGACCGCTGGACCGCCCGGATCTCCCCGCGCATCCGCAACCGCAACTCCGCGTCTACCGACGCAAGCGGCTCATCAAGCAGACAGACCAAAGGCGCCCGGATCATCACCCGCGCCAGCGCCACCCGCTGCCGCTCCCCGCCACTCAGCTCACCCGGCATCCGCCCCAGCAAATGCGCAACATCAAGACTGCGAGCCACCTCGCCAACGCGCCCCTCGACCTCACGCCGCCGGGCTCCCCGCGCGCGCTCCCCGATGCCGATATTCGCAGCCACACTGAGATGCGGGAACAGCGCAGCCTACTGGAACACCATCGCGACATCCCGCCGCCCGGCCGGTACGCCGGTGACGTCCCGGTCACCGATGAGCACCCGCCCCGAATCAAGCGGCTCGAGCCCGCTGATCGCCCGCAGCAGCGTCGACTTACCCGACCCCGAAGGCCCGACAATGACCAGCAGCTCGCCGTCCGCCACCTCGAGGTCGACCCCGTCGAGAGCCACCACCCGGGCCCCGCCGTGAGCCCGGAACACCTTGTGCGCGGCTTCGACCCGCAGACTCATCGGCCCCGGAGCAGCGGATCGGCCTGCTTCTGAATCTCCCCGAGCACCTGATCCAGCGGAACACCGTCCTCGAACGCACGCTGGAGCTGGTTGCCGATCACATCCTCGACCTCCGGCCACGACGGCGTCACCGGCGTATGCCGAAGGTGCGGGATTGCATCCAGAAACACCTGCGACGACGCAGGCGCGCGAGTCGGGCTGAGGAAGGCCGGCGACGTCGCGACCGACTTCAGCGACGGTACCGTCCGCCCGCCGAGCGCGGTGATGGTCTGCCCCTGCTGGCCAACCGCGTAAGCGATGAACTTCGCCGCATCGTCCTTGTGATCAGAGCCGCTCGACACGCAGTACGCATCAGAGTGCAGTACCGACGCTGGCTTGTCCACGATGGGCAAGCCAGCCACGTCGAAGTCGAGCCCGCGTTGCTCACGCAGCGCCGGGACCTCGACGCGCGAGCTCAGAAACATCGCCACCTTGCCGGTCATGAACTGCTCGGCCAGGTCCTGCGCGGCAAGCTGTGCCTTGGTCGGCGTCGAGCCGGTACCGATCAAGTCGACGACACCCTGCAGCGCGGCCCGGGCGCCGGCCTCGTGCAGCGTCGTACGGGTGGGTTTCTCGTCGCTGTCGACGATGGCGCCGCCGCTGCTCCAGATGAAGGGCGCCATCCGGGTGATCGACGGATCGATGCCGACACCCTTCGTCTTGCCGGTCGTCAGTGCCTTGGCCGCCGCGGCGAACTCGGCCCACGTCCAGTTCGCCTTCGGCGGGGTGACGCCGGCCTGCCGAAACAGCGCGCGGTTCCAGTACACGACCAGGGACGAGATGTTCTGCGGCATGCACTGCAACGCGCCGCCGTAGCTGAAGGCCTTCAACGGCTCCTCGTAGTACCCGCCCCGATCAAGTCCCTGCTTGTCGAGCAACGGGCCAACCGGGGCTACCGCTCCACGCTGCACGAACGGCGCGTACTCCCGATAGTTGATCAGGAAGACGTCCGGGGCGTCGCCCGACGCGAACGCCGTGGACAGCCGGGTCAGGTGGTCCTGCCGGCCGACCGCGACGAGCTCGACCTGACCGCCACTCGCCTTCTCGTACGCCGATACGAGGCTGCGGTAGACCGCTGCCTCTTCCGGGTCGGCCCTCACCTGGACGGTGATCCGCGCCGGCGCGGTCGCCACCGGGGTGTCGTCGGCAGTGCCCGGTTGCCCAGAGCAAGCACTCACCGCGAGCATCGCCGCACCCCCCAAGGCACCGAGCGCTCTGCGAGCCCTCATGCGCGCTCCACCGTGGAGAAGAACGACCGCTGGCCGATACAGAACGCGATCAGCGCGGGCGCGGTCACGATGACCGCGGCGGCGAGGTAGATCGGGTACAGAGCAGCCTCCATCTCGCTGAGGCTCCGCAGGCCCAGTGCCACCGGCCAGTTGGCGGGTGACGACACAAGAGTCAGCGGATCCATGAACGTGGACCAGTAGAACAGGCCGGCCAGCGCCGCGACCGCGACCACCGCCGGGCGCGCCAGAGGAATCGCGATCTGCCGCCAGACGGCGTACGGGCTCAGCCCTTCGAGCGTGGCGGCTTCGAGCAGCGATCCGGGGATCCGCGAGTAGGCCAGGGCGAACAGCAGTACGTAGAAGGGGGTCGTACCGGCGAGGGCGAGCAGTGCGACGGTCAGTGGCGTGTCAGCGACGCCCAGCCCGCGCAGCAGGACGACCCGCGGCACCCACAGCGCCGCGGCGGGCACCAGCAACATGAGCACCGAGAGGCCGATCAGCAAGCGGCGTACCGGGCCACGAGCCGTGACGATCGCGAGGCCGGCCATGGACGTCACGACGACAGTGACCGGCACCGCGACGACCACCAGCAGCAGCGAGTTCAGCAGCAGCCGGGTAAGCGGCATGAACCGCGCTACGGCCGAATAGTTGGACCACTCGACCGGGTTCGGCCAGAGGTCGAGCCCGTCGGGCGGCGGCTGCAGCGGACGCTGCAGGGAACCGAGCAGCATGACGACGAGCGGCGCGAGGAAAAGGGCGGACAACGCGACCACCCCGAGGGTCCGCCAGGAGGCGGGCCGTCGGGGTGGTCGGCTGGTGCGTCGCAGAATCGCTACTTTCAGGAGGCGTCGGCGAGCGAGGTAGTCCAGATACTGCGGCCGTACGTCGCGGCGTAGAGCGTCTGGCTGCCCGCCGGCAGGTCGATGTCGTTGATCGGTACCAGCGGCAGGTTAGCCCCGACCTTGACCCAGGTCTTGCCCAGGTTGGTCGTCCGGAAGACGCCGACATCGGTGGCGATGAACAGCCAGTGCTTCTTCGACGGGTGCCGGATGACGTCGTTGATCGGCGCCTGCGGGATGCGGATGCCGGTGATGTCTGACCAGGTCTGACCGCCGTTCTTGGTCATCACCAGGTGCGGGTACGCGTCACCGGAGCGCCAGCCCGAGAAGCTGGCCCAGGCGATGTCCGGGTCCTGCGGGTCGACAGTGATGCGGGTGACCCAGCGGCCGGGGAAGGCCGGGCTCTGCAGCTTCTCCCAGGTCACCTGGTCGGGTGCTGCCATCGCGTTGCGGCTGACCCAGACCAGACCGCTGTCGGTGCCGGCGTAGACCAGGTTGGGGTCGGCCTTGGTAGTACCGAGGGCAGTGACCGTACCGAAGCCAGGTGCACGGGGTTCGGTGCCTTCGGTGAGGTCCGGGCTGATCCGCTGCCAGACGCGCTGACCGGCATCGGTGTTGATCCGGCTGACGTACTCGCTGCCGCCGAACAGGTGACGCGGGTCGGCGGCGAACTCCAGCGGGGCGACCCAGTTCTTGCGGGCGCCGGGGATCGTCATCGTGAAGCCGACGCCGTCGACGAAGCCACGGCAGCCGCCGTTCTGCGAGCAGCCGTAGTACTTGCGGTCGTTCGTCGGGTCGATCCGGTTCATCATGCCGTCGCCGCCGACGAAGTTGAACCAGTCGCCGTTGACGGTGTTGTCGGCCGCCCACGACTTCAGCGAGCCGTTGTCCTGCGAACCGGCGTTGAGCCGCGAGCCGTCCTGGTGCGAGACGTCCATCGCGTAGAACTGCGTCACCGGCAGCCGCGGGGTCTTGGCCCACAGGCCGCGGGCCGCGCCGTTCTCGGTCGACCAGTAGAAGCCGCCGTCGTTACCGAGCATCACCTTGCCCGGGGTGAAGGGATCCCACTCGAGACCGTGCTGGTCCGCGTGCGGGGTCTGCGAGGTCGTCCAGCTGGCGCCGCCGTCGAGGCTCTCGGCGAGACTGACACCGGCTACGAAGACGTGCTGCGGGTTGACCGGGTCGACGTACACGCGGCCGAACCACCAGGCGAATCCGCCGCTGATGGACTGCAGGGTGCCGCCACTCGTCGCACCGACAGCTGTCCAGGTCGCACCGGCGTCCGTGCTGGTGAAGAAGCCGTTGAAGGCGCCACCGGCGGTACTGGAGATCAGGTACGCGCGGTTGGGGTCGCTGTCACTGAAGTCGACACCCATCCGCCCGACGTACGTCGCCGTGACCGGCTGACCCTCCACGTCGGTGCTCTGCGGCAGCGGCGCCTGGTGGATGTTCGTCCAGGTCTTGCCTGCGTCGGTGGAGCGGTAGAGGAACGAGTTCTTGCCGTAGATCCGCGACTTCTCGTCCCGGATCTTGTCCCAGGTGGTGGCGAGCATGATGTCGGGGTTGGTCTTGTTGATGCTCACGTCGATCGCGCCGGTGGAGGCACTGTCCGGGACGATGACGCGGGTCCAGCTGAGGCCGCCGTTCTCGGTCATGAACAGGCCGCGGGTCGGCTCGGTGTCGTGCAGCGCGCCCATCACGGCCACGAAAACCCGGTTGTCGTTGCGCGGGTCGATGACGATCTGTCCGATCGTGTCGCCGGCGCGCAGACCCATGTTGGTCCACTTGGCGCCGCCGTCGCTCGACTTGTAGATGCCCTTGCCGTAGTACGACGAACCGCCGCCGTGGTCCGGCTCGCCCGTACCGGCCCAGACGACGCCACGGGAGTCGACCGCGACTGCGCCCATCGACTGGGGCAACTGGTCGTCCCACGCGGTGGCAAAGGTCCCGCCACCATCGTTGGACCGCCAGAGCCCGCCAGTGCCGGTCGCGATGTAGACGACGTCCTTCTTGGTCGGGTCGGCGGCGATGTCACGGATACGGCCGCCGATGTTGCTCGGGCCGAGACCCTTCCAGACCTGGTCGGTGCTCGGCGACTTCATCGCCACGTCACTCATCTGCTTGGACTGCGTGAGTGCCGACTCGATCGCGGCGTCGGGGATAGAGCCGTCGGGGTTGGCCCGCTGGGCGTACATCCACTCCTCGGCGCCGACCGGGTTCGCGGTCGCGATCGACTCCACGCCCGGCGCGACGCTGCTGGGACCGGCGGCTGAGACCACGCCACCACCCACCAGGGCGGTGACGGCCACGGCGGCTACCAGGGGGACAAAGGATTTCCTGCGCAGAGCCACGCGTGCCTCCAGGGGTACGGGGCGCGCCTCACGCGCCACGATGCCGGGTCACGGTAACACCGGGAAATCCATATTTCACTGGCTTAGAACCCTTGCCACTCCGTGCGGCACCCTACAGTTGGCGCCATGGTCGTTCGAGCGCTGATGGCCGCCGCGATCGTCCTGCTGGCAGGGTGTTCGGGCGGCACCGCAGAAGGCGGGTGCGCGACCCCACCGTCCGCTCCCCCGGCAGAGACCGCCCTGCTGCCGACCGGGCTGTCTTTCAACGCCTTCGCCACCGTCACGCACGTCCAGAAGACGCAAGGACACCTGACCGTCCGGGCAGTCACGGACAAGCCGATCGACGAGGTGACCGTACTGATCCAGGACGCGGTGACCGCCGCGGGCTACCGTCCCGCCGGGATGGACAACGAAGGCTTCGAGGCGGAGGTGTTTTTCACCTCCGGTACGTACGCCGCGGGCCAGGCCCTCGTCCGGCGGGCCAGTTGCGAGGGGCAATGGGACATCGACCTCGTGCTCATCGATCCCAGCGCGGTCCCTTCATCGAAGCCGACCCCTTCACGCTGAACTGCGGGTTATCCACAACCCCGAGCGGCGTGGGCCCAACTGTCGGCGGTCTGGCCTAGCCTTGGCGGCATGAGCGTCGCAGCAGCAATCGACTTGCATGGCCACCCGAGCGGGGCGCTGTCTCCGTCCCGGGCGGCCGACTTCATGAGCTGTCCGCTCAAGTACCGCTTCCGCGTCATCGACCGGCTGCCGGAGAAGCCTTCGTCCGCTGCGGTCCGCGGCACGGTGGTGCACGCAGTGCTGGAGCGGCTTTTCGATCTGCCGCGCGGCGAGCGCACGCTCGAGCACGCGGCCGAG
>Ga0190275_10003675_pt1 | contig 10974 bp, 6 predicted proteins | sample Popmic550T_FD_133745 | JGI IMG/M metagenome (GOLD analysis project Ga0190275, IMG submission 133745) | Populus adjacent soil microbial communities from riparian zone of Yellowstone River, Montana, USA - 550 T | ecosystem: Environmental > Terrestrial > Soil > Riparian zone > Trees stand | place...
GAGAGGTCAGGACGCAGGCGAAGCTCGCACGGCTCCCCGAGGTCAAGGATCGCGTCGTCGCCGAGGCGGATCGGCGCGGCCTCGACTCGGACGGCTTCCGCGGCGGCTCCACCGTGACGGACGACGGCGTGACGGACGTGATGACATTCCACGTACGGCACGAGGATCCGGCCGCCGCCATCGCACTCGCGACCCTCTACGCGCACGAGTATGTCGCGCGGCGGCGAGCGATCGATACGCGCGCGCTGCGCAAGGCGATCGCCGTCGTCGACGCCCAGCTCGTTAGCCTGCGAGCGCAAGGAGCCGATCCGGGCGCTTATGCCGATCTCGTCGAGCAACAGCAGCAGCTGCAGACGGGTCTCGTGACGATCGCGAGCAACGCCCAGGTCGTCCGGGACGCCGTGGAAGCGCCGCGCGTGGCCCCCGACCTGTGGAGCGAGACGTTCGCTGCGCTCGTCCTCGGACTGCTGGTCGGCATCGGCGTCGCCGGGCTCGCCGCGCTGATCGACTCGCGCGCTCGAAGCGCGGACGAAATCTCGGCGCAGCTCAGCCTGCCCATACTCGGCCGTCTGCCGCTCGAGCCACAGGAGGAGAGCAATGCCGCCGCGCTCGCCCTGCTCCGCCGACAGGACACAGCAGGTGCTCGAGCAATCCGGATGCTCCGGGCGAATCTCGGCCTCGAGGAAGTCGTGCGTGAGAAGTCCGTCGTCATGGTGACGAGCTCCGTCGCGGGGGAGGGGAAGTCGACGACCGCCGCGCAGCTCGCGGTCGCCCTCGCACTCGGAGGCCGCGACGTCGTTCTCCTCGACCTCGACCTCCGCCGACCAGCGCTCTCGCGCATCTTCGACGTCGCGAAGGCACCCGGCGTAGCCGAGCTCTCCCGCGGAACGAGCGATCCGGCTGAGGCGATCCACTCGATCGCGCTCGACCCCGTCACGGTGGAGGGAGACGAGCCCGTCCGCCGTGACGCGAGCACCGGCACGCTGGGCGTCGTCCCCGCCGGAGACCTCCTCGCGGTCGAGCCCGAGGAGATCATCGCGAGCCGCGGCCTGCGCACGGCGATGGACGCCCTCCGGGAACGCGCGGACGTGATCCTGATCGACAGCCCGCCGTTGCTCCAGGCCGGCGACGCGCTGGCCATGAGCTCGTTCGTCGATGCGCTCGTCCTCGTCGCCCACACGAAGCGCTACCGCCGCCGCTACGCACAGGAGCTCAGACGGCTGCTCACGCTTTCTCCGGCGACGCCGCTCGGTGTCGTCGTGATCGGCGAGAGACACGAGCTCGAGCGAGCGCTTCCGCGTGCCGCGAGCCTGCGTCGAGAACCTGATCTACAGGCCCTTTCCCGCGCATGAACGCAACCGGACACGATCACAGCGCCCGCTCGTGGGCCCGGGGGTGGCTGACGGACAGCTCGCAGCTGCTCGTCTCGCAGATCCTCACGGTGATCGCCACGTCGGTGGCGGCGATCATGATCGCGCGGACGCTCGAGCCCGATGACTGGGGTGTCTTCTCGGCGTTCCTCGGTCTCAGCATGGCGCTTGCTCTGGTCGCCGACTTCGGGATCGGCACGTGGCTCCTGCGTGAGCTCTCCGGGCTCGTCGCAGGCGGTGGCGAGACGTTCGCACGGGCCGGCAGGCTCCTGAGCGCGGGCGTGGTCGTGAACGGCGCCATCGCCCTTCCGCTCGTGATCGGAGCTCTGGCGTGGTCGGCGTTCGCTCGCCCCGGCGCCGACGTCACGGTCGCGCTCGTGTGTCTCCTCCTCTACGGCGCGCTCACGGCGATCGGGGCGACGCTCGAGACGTACCTGCGCGCAGGGCGCCGGGTGCGCCTCGTCCTTGCCGCCTCGCTCCTCGAGAAGGGCGTGCTGATCGTCTTGCTGATCACTGTCGTGCTCGCCTCCGCCGGACTGGGCGCGATCGGAGTCGCATACGTCATCGCCGGCCTCGTGCGCATCGCGTTCGACGGCACGGTGATCTTCGCTCACGAGACGATCTCGTTCGCGCGGCCCGCGCTTGCGGAACTCCGCGAGCTCGCGGTCTCGAGCATGCCGATCGCGCTCAACACGGCCTCCCTGAACCTCGTTCCTCGCCTCGACACGCTCGTGCTCCTGATCCTCTCGGCGACGAGCGCAGGCTGGTTCGCGGTCGGGGAGCGAGCCATTGGACCGGCCCTGCTCGTTCCTGCAACGCTCGGCGCGAGCCTCTATCCCTTCATGGCCGGGCACGCGGCGAGGCGAGTCGCGCCGTGGAAGCTCTCGGGAGGGCTCGGGCTCGTGGGCGTCGGCCTCGCCGCGCTCGGGATCGTCCTCGCGCCGTTCCTCATCCCGCTCCTCTTCGGCGAGGCCTACGACGACGCGGTGCCGGTCGTGCAGGTGATGCTCCTCGTCGTCCCGATCGTCTACGCGACGAGCCCGCTGCTCGTCATCGCCTACACACACGGGCGCGAGCGGACGCTTCTCCTCCCGATCCTGTGCCTGTCCCTCGCGGGAACGGTCGCGATCGTTGCCGGCCAACTCGCCGGCGGGCCGACCCTCGCCGCGGCCGGGTACGTGGCGCGCTCGGCGCTCTTCCTCGTGGTCGTCGGATCGGTGGCACTCGTGGCCTGGCGTGAGCACACGCGCACCGGGTCCGCCGACGACGCACCCGGTCGTCCGCAGGTCCCGGCGGAGGCCCGGTGACGACGCACGCCGACCGTCTCGTCGACTTCACGCTTCGCCTTCCCGGCTGGGCGGTCGTCACGGCTTGCTCGATCCTCGCCGTGATGCTCGGCTGGGCGTTCGTCAACCAGCCGCTCCTCGCGGTGCTTCCCGTCATGCTCCTCGTCGCGCTGCCGCTGATCCTGAGCGCGCGCGTCCGCTACGTCGCGGTCGTGTTCGGCGCCCTCACGATCTTCCAGAGCTCGGAGGAACTTACGCCCGCGAAGCTCCTCTACCTCTTCGTGCTCGGCGTGTCCTTCGGCGCAGCGCTCGTGCGACTCCCGAGCCTCGTGACGACGCCCGCGTACCGCGATCTCCGTCCGCTGTTGCGCGCGTCGGGCGTCCTGTTCGCGCTGATCCTCGTGTCGCTCCCCGTCGCGACGCTCTCCGACGTGCACCAGAAGGCATGGTTGCGAGACGTCGCCGCATACGTCCTCGTCGCGAGCGCGCCGATCTTCGCCATCGACGCGCAGGCTTCGTTCTCGCTGAGGACGCTCAAGCGTCTCCTCGTCGCCGGTGGCGTGCTCGGCGCGCTCGGGTTCACCGCCCAGTGGCTCACGAACCGCGACATCGCGGATCTCAGCTTCATCCCGGTCGGCCTGCCGACGCTCCTTCTGGCCTCGACCGTCTTCGCATACGGCGTCGCGGCGCTCCTCCACGGCAACCGACACCGCATCGCCTGGGCGATCCTCACGTCGCTCGTCTTCGCGATGCTGCTCTCGACGGGGACGCGCACGGCGCTCGTCCTGCTGGCGGCGCCACTTGCGATCGCGCTGGGGAGCACGCATCGGTTGACGCAACGGTCGCTGCGACTCATCGTCGCCGCGCCCATCCTCGTCGTCCTCGTCTTCCTCGGCTCCGAGGCGGTCCTGGCGGTGACGAACGCCGACCGCGAGCGCGTCGAGAACCGCACCGAGATCCTCTTTCGCAGCGGGAACACGGGCACCGAGGACACCGACCACAGCTACCTCGACCGCCTCGCGCAGACCGATGCGTCATGGGAGGCCTTCCGCGAGGCTCCCATCGTCGGCACGGGTCCCGGCAAGCCCATTCTCTGGGAGAACAGCTTCGGCGTCCCTCAGGAGTCGAGCTTCGTCGACACCCCGCTCTCCTTCCTTGCGAAGTTCGGCCTCCTCGGGCTGATCGCGGCCGGGTTCCTGATCGTCGGCTACGCGGGGTCGCTGCGCGCGTTTCGCGCGCGCACGCGCGCCCCCACGATCCTGCAGCTGGCGCTCATCGGCTATGGCGCCGTCGTCGTCGCGTGGTCGTTGCTCCAGAACCCCTACGAGGACAAGGGCTTTGCCATCGGGCTGATGCTCCTGCTCGCTGCCTGCGCGCGCGAGGCAGGCGACGCCGCGAGGGTCGAAAGGCCCGCCGACGCGTACGAGCAGTGAGCTGCCGGGAGTCAGTCGCGCTCGCTGGCGCCCCAGAGAAGCGGCATCTTGCGCCGCGGGGTCAACACCTGGCGGCGCGCGAGCGTTGCCGTCGGCGCCACGCGATAGTCGACGGCGAGATGACGACGCGCGTCCCTCAGCAGTCGAAGGCCCCAGAAGCGCGCGACGATCCGGAACGTCTTCGGCAGGATCGCGCGGCGAAGGCGCCCCTGACCTCCGTACCGCGCGTAGAGAGCGTCGATCTCGCGCTTGCCGACGTCCTGCATGGTGTAGACCTTCCGCGTCTCGTGATGGCGGTCGATCGCGGCGATCCGATCGAGACGGGCGAAGCCGCGCCCCTCGTCGCGCAGCCGCAGCCACAGCTCGAGGTCTACCGCGAAGTCGAGCTCCTCGTCCACGAGCCGTTCCCCGAGCGCGCTGCGACGGAGGAACACCGTCGGCTGGACGACGTAGTTGGCATAGTCCATGAGGCGTCGGGTGTAGCCCGGAGCCCACATGAAGTGGAGCACGTCGTTGTCGGCTCCCACGAGGGCCGCGTGGCCGTAGACGACGTCGACGTCCGGACGGAGTCGGAACGTCTGGAGCGCACCCTCGATCGTGCGACTGTCGTAGTAGGCGTCGTCGGAGTTGAGCCAACCGATGAACTCTCCGCGCGAGAGCGCGAAGGCCTTGTTGATCGCATCGGCCTGCCCGCGGTCAGGCTCGCTCAGCCAGCGCACGTGCGGGGGTGCGGCCTTCAACACCTCCAGGGTCTCGTCGGTCGAGCCCCCGTCGCAGACCACGTGCTCGACGCTCGTCGCGGTCTGGCGGGCGACTGACGCGATGCAGTCCCCGATGAAGCGGCCCTGGTTGAACGACGGCGTGACGACGGACACGAGCGGCGACTCCTGCGGAGCCGAGCCCGAGTCGAGTGTGTGGTCGGCCTGGCTGTGCACGGGTCCGCGACCAACGATATCCCGAGGCGCCGCGCACCTCTCTTCGTGGCCTTCTCGGTCGGAGCAATCGTGACGCCCTGGGTTCTCATCGGCGGGATCGCGCTCGCGCTCGCGCTGCCGATCACGTGGCGCGTCGCGGGTCGAAGGTTCGACCCCTTCGAGCCGATCGTGCTCTTCGTGCTCGCGTATGGAACGATGTTCGTCGCCAGGCCGGCCACGATGCTCGTAAACCACGAGTTCGTGTTCTGGGACCTCGACACGAGGCCCGAGCTGTCACGGGCGCTCCTGATCGCCCTCGTCGGAGCGGTCGGCTTCGTCGCCGCGTACGAGACGGCGGTGGGAAGTGCGCTCGCGGCGCGGCTGCCGACCCCGGGGCCGGTCGATACGAGGCGAGCGACCGGGCTCGCGTTGGGCATCGCGGCCCTCGGGCTGGTGGCGCTCCTTGTGTTCCTGCCGTTGTCGGAGCCCGGGACATCGCTGAAGGTGCTTCTCGGCGGGCGGAGCGACGAGCTCGGAGCGCTGCTCGACGACACCTCGACCTACCTCTGGTACGGATCGCTGCTCCTCGCCCCCGCCGCTCTCACGCTGGTCGCGCTGGCGATTCGCGACCGGAACCTCTGGATCGGCGCCGCCGGAGGCGTCGTGCTGGCGCTCGCCCTCGCCCGGGTCGTCCCGATCGGCGGCAGGATCGTCCTGCTGCCGCTCCTCGGGGGGTTGTTCGTGCTCGTCTACGTCATGCGCGACCGGCGACCGCGTGTCGTCCTGCTCGCCGGGCTGGCCGCCGTCGCACTGCTCGGCTCCTTCTTCAGCCTCCACTTCCGCGACCCCAACGACCCGAGCACCTTGCGCACTGCGGTCGATGATCTGCGCAAGCGGCCGCAGGTCGTGCTCGACCCTGTGCTGCGTGGGCCGGACGGTGAGATGGTGCTCGCGCTGTCGGGCGCGTTGACGGTGATTCCAGACCCGCTCGGCTACCGCTGGGGCGGGGCGACCGTCGGCAATCTAGCGATCCGACCGATTCCCAGAGAGCTGTGGTCGGAGAAGCCGCGCCCGCCTGGCGAGACCGTCGTCGCGACCGTCTGGCCCGAGCTCTACCCGAGTCTCGATCCTGCGTTCTCGCCCCTCCTCGTCCTCTACTGGGACTTCGGGGCGGCCGGCGTCCTCCTTGGGATGGCGCTGTTCGGCATCGCTGCGCGGCTCCTGTACGAATGGTTCCTGCTCCATCGAAGGAGGCTTGGCGCGCAACTGCTGTTCGCGTCCGGGATCTGGTTCGTCGTCATCGGCGCTCGTAACGACCCGGTCGACACGATCGTCTTCGGCGTGTTCCTCCTCGCACCGATCGCGGCGATCGTCGCGCTCGCTCGGCAGCCTGCACCCTTGCGAACCGACCTGCGACCGGAGACAGCGACGGGCTCGACGCGCACCGCCCGCGAGCCACGGCTGGCGACGCGGACGCAGGACCGTCTCTGAGCCGCTGGAACTATCAGCCAGTGGGACCGAGCATGCACGACGACCCCGGCGACGCCACCCCGCTCCGCCTCCTGATCCTCTCGTCGTATTACTGGCCCGAGCGGGCCGGGAACGCGCCGTACGTGACGGGCTTCGCCGAGCACATGGCCGCACGCGGCCACGAGGTCATCGTGGCCACCGGCTTCGCGCACTATCCGGAGTGGCAGAGATCGGGCCGTGGAGTGCTCGGCGTTCGCGAGCAACGACTAGGCGTGGAGATCCGACGGCGCCGGCACTACGTGCCCCGGCACCAGTCGGCGACGACGCGCGCCCTCTACGAGGGAAGCCTGGCCTCTCTCGGCCTGACGGCGCTGCCGGCTTCGCGCCCGGACGCGATCGTCGGAATCAGCCCCACGCTCGCCGGCGCACTGCTGGCCCGTACGGCCGCGACCGTCTATCGCCGCCCCTACGGCCTCGTTTTCCAGGATCTCCAGGGAGTCGGCGCACTGCAGAGCGGCGTCGAAGGAGGAAGGCGCATCGCATCCCTCGTCGAGCGAGCGGAGCTCGACCTGGCGCGCGGCGCCACCGCGGTCGGCGTCATCGCGTCCGGCTTCCGCACCTACTTCGAGGCGCGTGGCATCCCCGCCGAAGCGATCCACGACCTGCGCAACTGGTCGCACGACGTACAGGCGACGGAGCCGCCGGCGACCGCCCGCGCGAGGCTGGGCTGGCGCGATGACCAGTTCGTGTGCCTCCACGCGGGCAACATGGGTCTCAAGCAGGGGCTCGAGAACGTGCTTCAGGCCGCCGCTCTGATCGACGACCCGGCGGTCTCGATCGTGCTCGCGGGCGACGGGAACGAACGCTCGAGGCTGGAAGCGCTGGCCGCCGACATGCGGCTTCGAAATGTCACGTTCCTCCCTCCTCAGCCGAGCGGTACATACGAGTCCATGCTGCGTGCTGCGGACCTCCTGCTCGTGAACCAGCGGGCGACCGTCGGCGAGATGTCGCTCGCGAGCAAGCTCACGTCGTACTTCGTCGCCGGCCGCCCCGTCGTCGCGGCCGTAGCTCCGACGAGCGAGACGGCACGAGAGCTCGTTCGAGCCGGGGCGGGCATCCTCGCCCCGCCAGAGGATCCGCGAACGCTCGCGCAGACGATCCGCAGCGTCAAGGCAGGGGTCGACCCCGAGCTCGGCGAAAATGGTCGTCGGTACGCGGAGAGCAACCTCTCGGCCGAGGCCGTGCTCGAGAGCTACGAGCGATTCGTACGAACGGTGAGCCGGGGCGCGAGATCCACGAAGCGCCGGCGAACGGGAGCGAGCTCGACGAGCAACGTCCAGCTCGCTCCCGAGCACCACGAGCCGACCGCGCGACGAGCAGGCCAGGGGATCGGCCCAGCCGTCATGTCAGTGGTCGTCGTGAGCTACGAGTGCAAGGCGGCTCTCGCAACATGCCTCGGGTCGCTCGCCGACCAGCCGGCGACCCTGCCGATCGAGGTCATCGTCGTGGACAACGCGTCATCCGACGGCTCACCCGCATTCGTCCGGCAGCGTTTTCCGTGGGTTCGGCTGGTGGCGAACCGCGCGAACGTCGGGTTCGCCCGAGCGGCGAACCAGGGACTCGCGCTTGCGACGGGCTCCGACATCCTGCTGCTCAACCCGGACACGGTTCTGCCGACCGGCGCCGTGCTGGCGGCACATGAGGAGCTCCTGCGCCACCCCGAGGTCGGCATCCTTGGTTGCAAGCTCGTACGGCCGGACGGTACGTTCGACCACGCCTGCAAACGAGGCAACCCGACGATCTCGTCGGCGCTGTCCTACTTCTTCCGGCTCCATCTGCTCCGACCCCGCAGCCCACGGTTTTCGAGGTACATCGCGGGCGAGCTCGGCGAGGACGAGACGGGGTATGTGGATGCTGTCAACGGCGCTTTCATGCTGGTGCGGAAGGAGGCGGCAGAGGCAGTGGGCCCTCTCGACGAGCGATACTGGATGTACGCCGAGGATCTCGATTGGTGTCGTCGCTTCTGGGAGGCGGGGTGGAAGGTTCTCTACTGGCCGGGCATTCAGGTCGTCCACTGGAAGGGCGGGAGCTCGGGGGACGTGCGTCCGTGGAGGCTCAACTGGGCATTCCATCGCAGCATGTGGCAGTTCTACGAGAAGCACGAAGCGCCGAAGCACGGTCGGCCGCTCTCGGCTGCCGTCCGGGCGGGCATCTGGTCCAAGTTCGCCGTGTCGTCGGCGGTGAACGCGATACGTAGGCCGCCCGCTCACGATTGGAGCTCGCAGGGGACGTCGTCGAAGAGCGCGACGGCAGCGCGCGAGAGCTGAGGGGCGACCGTTTTCTGTGTCCGAGAGCAGACACGCTGCGCCGCCCGGTGTGCTCCGCGTGCTGGCGCTGTTCCACGAGACGGAGCGCCTCGGAGCCTCGACCTCGGTCCTGAGGGCGGTAGACGAACTCGCCGGCTTCGGCTGGACGACGAGCGGGTGGATACCCGGTCCGGGATCCCTCGCGCAGACGGCGAGCGACGAGCTCGCTCTCGTGCTCCAGCGCGACCGGCCGCTGGCGTTCAGTGCACGCGGATGGCGCGAGAGTCCCGGCCTCGCGAGGCGGGCATTGCGTACGCCCCGGTACCTACGCGAGGTTCGCGAAGCTCTCGAGCGAGTTCGGCCGCACGTCGTGCACGCCAACACGCTGCTCGCGCTTCCGGAGGCGGCGGTCGCACGCAGTTGCGGGCTTCCCGTCGTACTCCAGGCCCACGAGCTCCCGCCGGCAGGCGCCAAGACGACCGCGGCGATCCGGTACGCGGCAGGAATTGCAGACGTCCTCGTCGCCGTCTCCGACGCGGTCGCGCAGTTGCTGCGACGCCATGCAGGACGAACGCCCGTCTTCACCGTCCGGAACGGGGTGCCCGCAGCTACCGCGCAAGCCCACACGGGCAGCTCGCCGTTCACGGTCGGCACCGTCGCGACGGTCTCCCGCACGAAGGGCACCGACCTGTTCTTGCGCGCCGCACGGCTCAGCCTCGATGAGCGCCCGGGGTTGCGCTTCGAGCACGCCGGGTCGCCTGATCTCCATCGCGACAGCGGATTCGACGCCGAGCTGGCGCTGCTCGCGAGTGAAATCCCGGACCCGAACGCGCTCACGATGCTGGGATATCGCCCTGCCGCCGAGGTGCTTCCCCGCTTCGACGTCTACGTCTGCTCGTCGCGGTCGGAAGCGTTCCCCCTCGCAACCCTCGAGGCGATGGCACTCGGCATTCCGGTCGTGGCGGCGGCGGTCGGCGGCATCCCCGAACAGATCGACCACCTCGAGACGGGTGTCCTGGTGCGCCCCGACGACGCGGAGGCGATCGCTACCTGGCTCGTCCGCCTCCACGACGACCCCGACTTGCGCGCACGGGTGGGAGCAGCGGGAGCAGAGCGGGTGCGCAGCGACTTCACTATCCAGGCTCAGGCCGAAGGCCTCCACCGCGCCTACCTCGTCGCGCTCAATCGTCGATTCGCGCCGGCCGGCGTGCGCCGTGCAGCAGCTGGCATCGCGTGACGGCGGCCCGCGTCAGCGCAGTCGTGGTCGCGTGGAACTCGGGCCCTGCACTCGATCGCTGTGTGGCATCGCTGCGCGAGTCGGCCCGGCTCGCGGGGGAGCAGCTGCAGCTCGTCGTCGTGGACAATCACTCCGACGATGCCGCCGTCGACGAGCTCGGGCTCGAGCCGGGCGACGTCGTCATAGAGAATCCGGTCAACGTCGGATACGGCGTCGCTGCGACCCAGGGGATCGCGCGCTCGAGCGCGGGCTGGATCCTCCTCGTGAACCCGGATCTCGTCGTCGAGCCCGACTTCGTGCGCGTGATCCTGGCAGCCGCCGATACGAGCAGTCCTGCCGTCGCGACCCTCGTGCCGGAAATGCGCTTCAGCGACCGCCCCGATCTCGTGAACTGCCGGGGTGTCACGGTCGACGCGATCGGCGTCCCCGCAGAGATCGATGCCGGTGTTCCGGCAGGCCACTCGCCGGCGCCGTCCGTTCCCGTACTCGGCGGCTCGAGCGGATGCTGCCTCCTTCGTGCAGAGCACGTTCGCCAGCTGGGCGGGCCTGAGCCCGTGTTCTTCGCCTATCTCGAGGACGTCGACCTCGCGCTCCGGCTGAGCTGCGCCGGGTACGACGCGACCTTCGTGCCTGAGGCGGTCGCACTGCACGAGGGTTCCGCGTCGACGGGTGCACAGTCCCCGCTCAAGGTGCATCTCGTCGCTCGGAACCGGCGGCTGCTTTTCCGGCTCAACGGCCCACGCGACCTGCGGGCGACTGCGTGGCGCGCGCTCGTCGACCTCGCCCACGGGGCGTACTCGTCGCTGACGACGCCGCTTGCGCCCTGGAGCGGCCGCCTCGAAGCGCTGCGCTCCCGGCGCTACGTGGAGTTCATGCGCCGCTGCAGAGGCCGCGAGGAGTGTGTGTCCACCTACCCGAGCCCGCCCAGAGCGTCGTTTCGAGACACGCTGTCAAGGAA
>Ga0190275_10003676_pt1 | contig 10974 bp, 12 predicted proteins | sample Popmic550T_FD_133745 | JGI IMG/M metagenome (GOLD analysis project Ga0190275, IMG submission 133745) | Populus adjacent soil microbial communities from riparian zone of Yellowstone River, Montana, USA - 550 T | ecosystem: Environmental > Terrestrial > Soil > Riparian zone > Trees stand | place...
GCGGGCTGGACCCGCGGCGCTTCGTGCTGGTGGCGGGCGGCGGCGCGGGCGGCCTGCACGCGTCGCGCCTGGCGCGCGAGCTCGGCGTCCGGCAGGTGATCGTCCCCGCGCAGGCCGCGGTGTTCTGCGCGCTCGGCATGACGGTCACGGACGTCCGTCACGACTACGCCCGGCTGATGCGGATGTCGGCGCACGACGCCGACCTCGGGCGCCTCGAGCAGCTGTTCTCCGAGATGGAGCACGACGGGCGCCGGCGGTTGCACGCCGAGGGGTTCGACGACGCCGACGTCGTCGTCGAGCGCTCGGTGGACGCCCGCTACCGCGGTCAGATCTACGAGCTGACGGTGCCGCTCAGCGACGCGCCGTCGCTGCGGGCGATCGATCTCGCCCACGCCGCCGGCGCCTTCCACGAGCGCCACGAGGCGCTGTTCGGCTATCAGCGCGCCGACCTGCCGGTGGACTTCCTGCACTGGCGGCTCGTCGCCCGGGGACGGGTGGCGCGGCCGCCGGAGGCGGGGCCGATGCTCGCCCCGACCGGTCCGCGGGCGCGTGTGGAGCCCGCCGAGCAGCGGCTTCTGCACTTCCTCGACTTCGGCGGCTGGATCCTCACCGACATCCATCTGGCCGAGCAGCTCTCGCCGGGCGCCGAGATCGAGGGGCCGGCGGTTATCCGGGCGCCGGCGACCACGCTGCTGCTCTCGCCCGGCGATTACGTGCACGTGCGCTCGGACGGCTCCTACGTGCTCGAGGTCGCGCGCGAGGACGTCAGGCCGGTGGCTGCCAGTCGTCCGGCCAGCCCGCCCGCCTGACCGAGAACTTGTCCGGCGGGATGGCGAGGTCGGTGCGCACGGTGTGCGGCGCGACGATCAGCGTGCGCAGGTACTCGGCGTCCCCGATCAGCGTCCAGCGGGCGCCGGTCTCGTCGACGCACAGCAGCATGCCGTGCTCGTGCTTCTCGAGGCCCATGGATGCCGACATGGCGGGGTCCGCGAACGCGTAGTCGCGGGGGTGCATGAGGAAGCGGTTGAACGGATTGTCATGCCACTCCACGGACGGGCTCCTTGTCGGGGGACGCGCGCAGGGGATGATGCTCGATCGGTCAGCGCCGCGACAGTCCGCTTGCAGCGTTGCCGATCCGTCCAGGAACCCTCGCTTAATGCACCGGGATCTGTTTAGGGTTGTGTCGTGCACACGCCCTATCCCGAAGGTTCGCAGCAGGCCTATGTCTCGACCAACGTCGATGTCGGCGACGTGGTCTCGAAGGTGTTCAGGATCTACACCCGGCACGCGGGGCTGCTGCTCTCCGTCGCCGCGCTGGTGTTCCTGATCGACGCCCTGGTCCGCCTGCTGGCGATCGACCGGCCCCTCGTCGCTGCCCTCGCGGGCATCGTGACGCTCGTCCTGAGCACGATGTACACAGGCATGGTCGTCGAGCTCGTCTCGGACGTCCGCGACGGCCGCCTCGACCAGACGGTCGGCACGATGTTGCGCTCGGTGGCCCCCGTGATCCTCCCCCTGATCGCGGTCTCGATCCTGGCGGGCATCGCGATCAGCATCGGCTTCGTCCTGCTCATCATCCCGGGCCTCTACCTCGTGACGATCTGGGCCGTGATCGCACCGGTCGTCGTGCTCGAGCGCCCCGGGGTGTTCGCCGCCTTCGGCCGCAGCCGCCGGCTCGTGAAGGGCGACGGCTGGCAGGTGTTCGGCGTGATCGTCCTGTTCTTCGTGATCTACATCTGCATCGGGATCGTGCTCACGGTGCTCGGCGCCCTGTTCGGCGACGCCGGCCAAGTGGTCTTCGGCTACATCGGCAGCGTGATCACCGCGCCGCTGGTCGCGCTCGCCGCCTCGGTCCTGTACTTCGAGCTCAAGGAGCGCCGCGAGGGCGTGACCGCGCCCGCCGCCTCCGGCGGGATCGCCCCCGAGACGCCCGGCGGGTTCCCGCCGCCCTCGCCGCAGCCGTAGCCGCAGCCGTCCGATTGGATCTCCTCCGTTCGGGCTAGGAGGAGGTCCATGGCGACGTATCGCATCGCGTCGATCCCCGGCGACGGGATCGGGCACGAGGTCCTTCCCGCCGCGCGGGCCGTGCTCGACGCGGCCGGGTCGCGCCACGGGGTCGAGCTGAGCTACGAGGAGTTCGACTGGTCGTGCGAGCGCTTCGCGCGCGAGGGGGCGATGATGCCCGCCGACGGGCTCGACCAGCTGCGCGGCTACGACGCGATCCTCCTCGGCGCGGTCGGCTATCCCGGCGTCGAGGACCACGTCTCGCTGTGGGGGCTGCTGATCCCCATCCGCCGCAGCTTCCGCCAATACGTGAACCTCCGCCCCATCCGCGTCTTCGAGGGCGTCGAGAGCCCCCTGCGCGGCGCGCGGGCGGGCGAGGTCGACCTCGTCGTCGTGCGCGAGAACGTCGAGGGCGAGTACAGCGAGGTCGGCGGCCGGGTGAGCCGCGGCTTCCCGGAGGAGGCGGCCATCCAGGAGGCGGTGTTCACCCGCGCGGGCGTGAGCCGCATCATCGACTACGCGTTCGAGCACGCCGCGGGCCGCCGCGGCCACGTGACCTCGGCGACCAAGTCCAACGGGATCGTCCACACGATGCCGTTCTGGGACGAGATCGTGCGCGAGCGCGCCGCCGGGCACCCCGGCGTGACGTGGGACCAGGAGCACATCGACGCGCTGTGCGCCAAGCTCGTGCTCGACCCAGCCCGCTTCGACGTGATCGTGGCGTCGAACCTCCTCGGCGACATCCTCTCCGACCTCGCGGCCGCGGTGGCGGGCTCCATCGGCATCGCCCCGGCGGCCAACCTCAACCCCGAGGGCGAGTTCCCCTCGATGTTCGAGCCGGTGCACGGCTCGGCGCCGGACATCGCCGGGCAGGGCGTGGCCAACCCGCTCGGCGCGATCTGGTCGGGGGCGATGATGCTCGACCACCTCGGCCACCCGGAGGCGGGCGCCGAGATCCTCGACGCGATCACGTACGTGCTCGCGTCGAGCGGCGTGCGCACGCCCGACCTGGGCGGCTCGGCGACCACCGGCGAGGTCACGGACGCCGTGCTGAGCGCGCTCGCGGGCGCCGCCGCCTCGCCGCGCTGAGCCGAGCTGGACTCGCCCCTCGCCCCCGCATAGGGTTGGCCGATGCGGTGGATACCGGCGACCGCGATGCTCACCCTCATCGTCGCCCTGTCCACCCCGGCCGCCGCGGGGGCGTTCACCCTCGAGCCGCTCGGCTCCGCCGCCGCGCCGATCTTCCTGACCTCCGAGCCCGCCGACCCCAACCGGCTCTACGTCGTCGAGCGCGCCGGGACGATCCGCCGCCTCGGCGCGCCCGGGATCTTCCTCGACCTCACCCCGCAGGTCTCCGGCGGCGGGGAGCGCGGCCTGCTGTCGATGGCCTTCGCGCCGGACTACGCGACCTCGGGGCGCTTCTACGTCTTCCACACGGATCCCGGCGGTGACCTGACCGTCGCCGAGTACCACCGGGCGTCGGCCGAGAGCGCCGATCCCGCCAGCCGGCGCGTGGTCCTCGTGATCGAGCACTCGGCCCAGGCCAACCACAACGGCGGCCAGCTCGCGTTCGGCCCGGACGGCTACCTGTACGTCTCCACCGGCGACGGCGGCGGCTCCTCCGACCCGATGGCGAACGGGCAGAACCTCGGCGTCCTGCTCGGCAAGATCCTGCGCATCGACCCGCGGCCGGCGGGCGGCGCGGCCTATGCCGTCCCGCCCGGCAATCCGTTCGTGGGCACGCCCGGCGCCGCGCCGGAGATCTGGGCCTACGGGTTCCGCAATCCCTGGCGCTTCTCCTTCGACCGCGTGACCGGCGACCTGATCGTCGCCGACGTCGGCGAGAGCACGTGGGAGGAGATCGACTTCGCGCCGCTGGCCGCCGGGGGCGGCCGGGGCGCGAACTACGGCTGGAGCTGCTTCGAGGGGCGCGAGGTCTTCAATCCGGCGTGCGCCACGGTGGTCCAGGCGCCGCCCGTCCTCCAGCAGCCGCACACCGCCGGCTACTGCGCCATCACGGGCGGCTACGTCGTCCGCGACCCCGGGATCCCCGAGCTCGCCGGCCGCTACGTCTACAGCGACTACTGCGTGCCCGCGCTGCGCTCGGTCGCGCTCGCGGCCCCCGACGCCTCGGGGGACCGCGCCGAGGCCGCGAGCGTCGCCCAGCTCGCCTCCTTCGGGGAGGACTCGTGCGGGCGCGTGTACGCGCTCTCGCTCACGGGGCCGATCTACCGCCTCGCGGGCGCGGCGCCGACGTCCTGCCCGAGCCCGGCGAGCGGCACCGCCGCGGCCGGGCGCCCTGACACCACCGGCCCGCGGATCACCTTCCTCAACGCGCGCCCCCAGCGGCCGCTGCGCGGTCGCCGGCGCCTGTACGCCCGGCTGCGCTGCGACGAGCCGTGCCGGGTTCGGGTCCGTGCCCGCGTCGCCCGCCGCGGCGCGCGGACGCGGACGCTGCCGGCTGCCGCCCGCCGCCTCGCCGCAAGCGCGCCGGTGACGATCCGCTGGCGGCTGGGGCGCAAGCGCGTGCGCGCGCTGCGCGGGATGCTCGCCGCCAAGCGGCCGACCCGCCTGCGCCTCGTCGCCGTCGCGGTCGACGCGGCCGGCAACTCGAGCCGCAAGGGCGCGTCGATCCGCCTGCGGCGCTAGCCGCCCCGCGCCCCCAGCGTGCGGTCGAGCCAGTCGAACACGCGCTGGTTGCGCAGCGTGGGCGCGCGCGGCTCGCAGTGCAGGTCCGCGCCCTCCTCGGCGGTGAAGCGCATCAGCTCCTTGGGGCACTGCAGCTTGTCGTAGAGCTGCTGCGACTGACCCGGCCAGAACTGCTCGCCCTCGGGGTCGGTGACGAGCGTGGGGCAGCGGATCCGCCCGATCGTCTCGTCGTCGAGCCGATAGGAGAGCGTCGCGCGGAACACGTCGTAGGGGTCGTCGATCTCGTAGGGGAGCGAGCGGAACGCGAGCTGGAAGCGGGCCTGCTTCGAGAGGCGCATGCCGACCTTGAGCGACTTGTCGAAGCCCTCGCGGTCGCCGGTCTCGAGCTGCTTGCGCATGAAGCCGGGAAGGTGCCCGGACCACGAGACGCTCACGTCGACCACGCCGGGATCGGCGACGGCTGCCGCGAGCCGGTGCTCGAAGGCGGCCGCGCGCGGGACCCAGTAGCCCGCCTGGGAGACGCCGAGCAGGGCGATGCGGTCGCCGTCGATCTCGGGCCGGCCGAGCGCCCAATCGACGACCGGGGTGATCACCGCCTCCCAGTCGGGGCGGAAGCCGATCTCCTGCTCGTGCAGCATCGCGTTCTGGCCGGGCCCGTCGAAGATCAGCGCCGCGTAGCCGCGCTCGAGCCCGGCGCCGGCGCCCTGCACCCAGGCGTCGACGTTGGAGCCGTCGCTGCCGTTGTTGATCACCGCGAGCGAGAACGGGCCCGTCTCTTCCGGCGTGAACAGCCAGCCGGGCATCGTGGTGTCCTCGTAGGGGATCGCCACGACCTCGCCGCCGAGCAGGCCCGCGGCCGCTGCCCAGGCGTCGCGGCCGGCGCGCCACGTCGGCCGCCAGCGGTCGGGGTCCTTCGTCCCCAGCGCGGCGAAGGCGGCGGTGCCGTACGCCTGCGCGGCGCGAAGCCAGGTGTCGCGCGCGCTCGGCCCGCTCGTCGCTTCGGCGACGCCGCGCAAGCGGTCCCCGAGCCCATGCCAGGCGTCGAACCACGAGTCCCGGTCGCCGTCCTTGATCGCCGCGACGGTGGCGAGCACCTCGCCCGCCTCGGCGCACCGGTACGCGGCCGCCCCGATCGCGATCGCCGTCAGGAACTCCTGCTCGTCGTCCTTGAAGAAGCGGTGGTGGCTGCGCACCGGCCGATGCTATCCGGCGGGCGCCGGGCGCTCGACGAACCACTCGATGAAGTCCGCGCAGCGGCCGTCCGGGTCGAAGCGCATCACGAAGCAGTTGTCATAGACGGCGCGGACCGAGCCGTCGGGGCCGGTATAGGTGCTCGTCCCGGTGGCGACCGCGGAGGCGCCGTCGACGGCGAACGGCTCGTAGGCGGCGTCGTATCTGCCGGGCTCGTCGCGGTCGGCGAGCCACGCGTCGGCGACCGCCTCGCGGCCGACGATCGGCTCGTCGTAGGGGTAATAGCGGTAGTGCACCCCGTCGGAGAACAGCGCAAGGATCTGCTCGCGGTCGTAGCTCTTCCACGCCGCGATATAGCCCTCCAGCCAGCGAGCGACCTCTCCGTGTTCCATCGGCATCTCCGTTCGGGGTGGGTGCCAGTCGTGCGTGCGTATCGCATCATGCGGGGCGTGACCCCCGCGCCGCTCGCCCGTCATCTGCTGCGCGCCCGCGACCTCGTCGACAGCGCCTACGCCGAGCCGCTCGATCTCGACGCGCTGGCCCGCGCCGCGCACGTGTCGCCGCGCCACTTCAGCCGCAGCTTCCGCCGCACGTTCGGTGAGACGCCGCACCAGTACCTCCTCACCCGCCGGCTCGAGCGCGCGCGGCACCTGCTGCGCACCACCGACCTCCAGGTCGGGGAGGTCTGCCTCGCGGTCGGCTTCACCAGCGTCGGCTCGTTCACCAGCACGTTCCGCCGCCGCGTCGGCCTCTCCCCGACCGCCTACCGGCGCGAGCGCGCCGGGCCGTCCGACGTGGACCGGATCCCGCTGTGCACGGTGATGGCGTGGGCCCGCCAGCCGGGGGTGGGCGCGTTTGAAGAAGACAGGGCCCAGGTGGCGCACTAGCGTCGGTCTCGCCGTCCGGCTCCGACCAAGCGAGGTGAGGACGATGATCGACGCGATGTCGCACGTCGGCGTGTGGGTCGCCGACCAGGATGAGGCGAAGGCGTTCTACACCGAGAAGCTCGGCTTCGAGGTGCGCGAGGACGCGACGCTCGAGGAGCTCGGGGGCTATCGCTGGCTCACCGTCGGCCCGCCCGGCCAGCCCGACTTCCGGCTGATCCTGAGCCGCCCCGGTCCGCCGGCCGTCGACCCGGAGGCCGCCGAGCAGGTGCTCGGGCTCGTCGCCAAGGGCGCCATGGGCGGCGGGATCTTCCGCACGCAGGACTGCCGCGCGACGTGCCGGGAGCTCGAGACGCGCGGGCTCGAGCTCGCGCAGCAGCCCGTCGAGCGCTTCTACGGGATCGACGCGACGTTCCGCGACCCGTCGGGCAACCTCTGGCGCATCGTCCAGGAGCTCGAGTACGACCTCGACGCGATGCACTGATACGACGCCCGATTGGACCGCGCGGGGACGAGCGCCGTAGTCCCCACGATGAAGGCACTCGTCACCGGAGCCACGGGATTCGTCGGCGGGCGGCTCGCGGACGCGCTGGCCGCCGACGGCGCCGAGGTCCGCTGCATGGTCCGCGACCGCTCCCGCGCGGCGTCGCTCGAGCGGCGCGGCCACGACCTGCACGAGGGCGACGCGCTCGACGAGCGCAGCCTGCGCGGCGCGGGCGAGGGCGCCGACGTCGCCTACTACCTGATCCACTCGATGGGTGGCGAGGGCGACTTCAGCGAGAGCGACCGCGCGGCGGCGCGGAACTTCGCGCGGATGGCCGCGCACGAGGGGATCGGGCAGGTCGTCTACCTGGGCGGCCTCGGCGAGCCCACCTCCAAGCACCTGCGCTCGCGCCACGAGACGGCCCGGACCCTCGCCGCCGAGGGCCCGCCGCTGACCTACTTCCGGGCCGGCATGGTGGTCGGCGCGGGCAGCGATTCGTTCCGCACGCTCTACCACCTCGTCGACCGGCTGCCGGTGATGATCGCCCCCGCGTGGCTGCGCACCCGCACGCAGCCGATCGGGATCGACGACGTGCTCGCCTACCTGCGCGCGGCGCCCCACACCACGGGCAGCGCGGGCCGCGAGGTCCAGATCGGCGGCCCGGACGTCCTCACCTACGGCGACATGCTCGGGGTCGTCGCGCGCGAGCTCGGCCGCCGCGAGCCCCCGATGCTGCCCGTGCCGCTGCTCTCGCCGGCGCTCTCCTCGCTGTGGATCGGTCTCGTGACGCCGGTCGACCCGGACGTGGCCCGCCCCCTGGTGGAGGGGCTCTCGACGGAGACGGTCGTCTCCGACCCCTCGGGCGCGGCGCTGTTCGACGTCGACCCGCTGCCGTTCGCCGAGGCGGTGCGCCGCGCGCTGCGCGAGCGCGACGCGGAGTCCGCCGCCGCGTCTTGATGGCGCGAGGGGTGCACGTGCTCGAGCGCCGGCAGCGGCTCGAGCTGCCGGCCGAGCGCGCGTTCGCGTTCTACGCCGACGCGCGCAACCTCGAGGCGATCACACCGCCGTGGCTCGCGTTCAGGGTCACCACCCCGGGGACGATCGAGATGCGCCCCGGCACGGTGATCGACTACCGCCTGCGGCTCCACGGGGTGCCGGTCCGCTGGCGCACGCGGATCGAGGCATGGGAGCCGCCGCGGCGCTTCGTCGACGTCCAGCTGCACGGCCCGTACGCGCTGTGGGAGCACACCCACACGTTCGAGCCCGACGGCGCCGGGGCCGTCGTGATCGGCGACCGCGTCCGCTACGCGCTGCCGCTCGGGCCGCTCGGGCGGGTCGCCCACGCGGTGTTCGTCCGGCGCGACGTCGAGCGGATCTTCGACCACCGGCGCCACGCGGTCGCCGCGCGCCTCGGCGCCGCTCAGGCCGCCGCGAGGTAGGCGATCATCCGGCTGGTCAGGGACTCCGCGCGGCGCAGCTCCTCCGATCCGGCCGGGACCGGCTCCGCCAGGCGCTCGGCGATCCGCGCGACGACTCCTGGAGCGTGCCGCGCGGCGAGCTCGCAGCACACCAGCGCCGCGCAGCGCACGGTCGCGCGGTCGGCGGTCCAGATCGTCTCGAAGCGCCGCTGGGCGTCGGGCGCGTCCGCCTGGCCGGGCGGCTCCCAGCCGACGAGGCAGGCCGCCCGGTCGCTGCTGTCGCAGGCGATCAGCCACTCGCGGGCGAGCGGGTCGCGGTCGCTGATCGGGACCTCGATCGGCTGCCCCGCCGGCCGTCGCGCCACGGCGAAGTCGGCGAACACGAGCGCGGTCTCGGCGACGCGGCCGAGCTCCCGCCAACGCCCCTGCGTCTCGCGGTAGTGGCGCTCGCGCTGGAAGGCGCCGAACAGCAGGAGGTCGGCGGCGCCGCAGGCGCCCTCGTCCTCGATCGCGCGGCTGATGGCGATCAGGCTGCGCTTGCGCAGGAGGTCCACCTGCAGGTCGGGGCGCCGGCGGCGCAGCGTGCCGAACACCGACCGCGAGGGCGCGGCGCCCTCGCGGGCACGCTCGATCGCGGTCTTGACCGGGAGGCCCGCGGCGCGCAGCCGCAGCGCTTGGAGCAGCACCTCGACGTCGCTCTCCCGGTAGCGGCGGTGCCCGCTCGGCAGCCGGCGGGGCGCCGGAAAGCCGTACCGCGTCTCCCATGCGCGCAACGTGGCCTCGCCGACCCCGGTGCGCTCGACGACGTCCCGCATGGGCAGGCCGTCGCCCGCGGGTGTCATCCGGCGTCTCCGGCCGTCTCGCGCATCTTCTCGAGCCCGAGGCGGACGCGGCTCTTGGCGGTGCCGAGGGGGACGCCGATGACGTCCGCGATCTCGCGCGCGGTCAGCTCCTTGCCGTAGGCGAGCAGGACCGCCTCGCGCTGCGGGGGCGGCAGCCGGTGGAGGATCGAGACGACGTGGGCGGTGCTCTCGCGCTCGATCGCCCGCTCGTCGGCGCTCTGCTCGTGGCGGGGCTCGCCCGCGGTCGTCGCCAGGCGCTCGACCGCGGCCTCGCGCGCGTTCTGGGTGCGCCAGCGGTCGACCGCGCGGCTGCGGGCCATCATCGTGATGTAGGAGCGCAGCACGCCGCGCTTGGAGTCGAACGCGCGCGGCCGCCGCCACAGGTGGGCGAAGACGTCCTGGACGACGTCCTCGGCCGCGGCGGGGTCGCGCAGGACGCCCACGGCCGCGGCAAACGCCCGCGCGCGGTGCTCCTTGTATGCGCGCTCGAAGGTGTGCGGGTCGCGGAGATCTGTGGCGATGTCATGCATGGGGCCATCCGTGTTCAGGAAAAGCTCGACAGAGTGTATAGGTCTGTTCGAGCATTCCCGAAACCGGGGGGCCGGTAATCGCGACCGCCGCCGGCCAGGTGTCGCGCGATCAGGCGCGCCGGGCGCTGCGGCGGGACTCCGGCGCCTGAACGGCTAGCCGGGGAGGTTGAGCTCTGAGACGCTGAACGCCACGCCGTTGGGGTCGGCCACGACGGCCTGCCGGAACGGCGGCGCGTCGTAGGGCCCCGCCAGCACGCCGCCGCCGAGCTCGGTCGCGGTGGCGGTCACCCGGTCGACGTCGTCGACCCAGAAGTCCACGCTCCAGTGGGCGCGCCGCGCCGGCTCGGAGAGAGGCATCACCACGGCCACGACGTCGCGCGGGACGGGCTGCGAGGGCTCGCCGCCGACGAAGCCGGGGAGGCGGAACAGCCCCACCTCCATCTCGCCGAGCCGGAAGGTGTCGAGCTGCCAGCCGAACGCGGCGCCGTAGAAGGCCGCGGCGCCCTCGCGGTCGCGCGCGTTGAGCGCGCTCATGCTCCACGCCCCCGGCTCGTTGACGAGCTGCGCGCCCCGCCGCGCCCGCGGCTCCCACAGGCAGAAGGCCGCGCCCTCCGGGTCGGCGACCACGGCGAGCCGGCCCGCGGGCGGCGCATCGACCGGCTCCGCGAGCACGGTCCCGCCGGCCTCGACGACGCCCGCGGCGGCGCGGTCGGCGCTCTTCACCTCGATGTAGGTGTGGCACGCCGGCGCCTCGACGGCGGGCGGCAGCGAGCCGACGCCGGCGACGTCCCGCCCGCGCAGCTGCGCCACGTAGTACGCGCCGTCGCCGGGCATCTCGCCCGGACCGGCGAACTCCCATCGGAAGAGCGCCCGGTAGAAGCCGGTGAGCTGCCGGGGATCGGGCCCCAGGACGTCGACCCAACAGGGGACGCCCGGGCCGAATCCGTCGCGTTCGCTCATAGTCGTGGAACC
>Ga0190275_10003677_pt1 | contig 10974 bp, 7 predicted proteins | sample Popmic550T_FD_133745 | JGI IMG/M metagenome (GOLD analysis project Ga0190275, IMG submission 133745) | Populus adjacent soil microbial communities from riparian zone of Yellowstone River, Montana, USA - 550 T | ecosystem: Environmental > Terrestrial > Soil > Riparian zone > Trees stand | place...
CCCGCCGGCCTCGCGTGCGCCATCGAGCTGGCCAACCTGGCGAAGAAGGACGGCGAGGCCGGCGGCGCCCTGGGCGGGCTGCAGATCGCCGTGCTCGACAAGGCCGCCTCGCTCGGCGAGCACAACCTCAGCGGCGCGGTGGTGAACCCGCGCGCCTTCCGCGAGCTCTTCCCCGACCTCAAGGACGGCGACTTCCCCTTCCGCGCCGAGGTGAAGAAGGAAAAGGTCCTGCTGCTGACGGAGAAGGGCCAGGTGCGCCTGCCCACCCCGCCGCCGATGCGGAACCACGGCAACTACATCGGCTCGATCTGCGAGATGGTGCGCTGGCTGGGGCAGCAGGCCGAGGCGCTGGAGATCAACGTGCTCCCCGGCTTCCCGGTCGACTCGCTGCTGGTGGACGGGCAGCGCGTGATCGGCTGCCGCACCACGCCATCGGGCCTCAAGCGCGACGGGACGGCCGGCCCCGGCGCCGAGCCGCCGACGGACCTGACCGCGAAGGTCACGGTGCTGGCCGAGGGGACGCGCGGCCCGCTGGGGCAGGCGTACCGCGACTGGCAGGGGATCGGCTCGGAGAACCCGCAGATCTTCGCGCTGGGCGTGAAGGAGCTGTGGGAGACGAAGGTGCCGTTCGAGGGGATCGTGCACACGCTGGGGTGGCCGCTCCCGCGCGACGCGTTCGGCGGCAGCTTCATGTACGCGCTGGGGCCCAACCTGGTGGCCCTCGGTCTCGTCGTCGGGCTCGATTACAAGGCGAGCACGCTGGACGTGCACCAGCTGCTGCAGCGGATGAAGCTGCACCCGTTCTTCCGGAAGTACCTGGAGGGCGGCGAGATGGTGGAGTGGGGCGCCAAGACGATCCCCGAGGGCGGCTACTACGCCCTCCCCCAGCGCCGCACCGGCGCCGGGCTGGCGATGATCGGCGACACGGCCGGGCTGGTGGACGTGCCGTCGCTGAAGGGGATCCACTACGCGATGCAGAGCGGCATCTACGCCGCCCGCGCCATCTTCGACGGGCTGAAGAACGACGACACCAGCCAGGAGTCGCTGGGTGCCTACGACCGGCAGCTCGACCTGAGCTACGTGGTGGCCGACCTGCACCGCACGCGCAACATGCGCCTCGCGTTCAAGAGCGGCTTCTTCATGGGCGGCCTCAAGGCGGGGCTGATGACGCTGACCGGCGGGCGCTTCCCCGGCGGCCGCATCGCCATGCACGCCGACGCCGAGGCGGAGCGCGACGTGGCCGCGGAGGGGCCGTTCGTCCCCGACAACACGCTGACGTTCAGCAAGGTGGACGCGGTGTTCAAGAGCGGCAACCAGACCCGCGACGACATCCCCAGCCACCTGATCGTGGGGAAGGACGTGGACGGGAAGGTGGCCGACTTCTACTCGCACGTGTGCCCCGCCGGCGTGTACGAGCGCAGCGGCGACACCCTGGTGGTGAACGCCCCCAACTGCATCGACTGCAAGGCCACCGACGTCGTGGGCCCGCGCTGGACCCCGCGCGAGGGCGGCAGCGGCCCGGCTTACAAGCAGATGTAGATCGGCAGGTCCGTAGACGAGATCCAGAATCAGGCAGAGGCACGGAGGACGCATCGTTCTCCGTGCCTCTGCTGCTATCGGGACGAGCGGGGCCGGAGCTTCGATGTTTTGGCCGGCGCCAGAGTTGGGGGCCGAGTTCGTGGACCGGCGACTGAAGTCGCAGCAACAACTACGAAAAGCCTCGCAAACTGCGCGAGGCTTCACCGGATGGGGACGGCATCGCGGGGCGACTGGTCTGGTCGAACGGGGATGATGATGGTTGATACAGGTGGGGCGAAGACGTGAGCGCTGACGGGGATCGCGGCGGCGTTCGTGGGGAATACGCGCGGCTGGCGGAGCGGTACGACCGGCGCTGGGCGGCGTACAACCGCCACAGCCTGGACCTGCTGCGCCCGTATCTGGCGGAGCGCGAGGCGGGGAACCTGCTGGACCTGGGGTGCGGCACCGGCAACCTCCTTCCCCGCCTGCGCGAGTGGGACGCCCGCGTGAACCGCTACCTGGGCGCCGACCTCTCGCCGGAGATGCTGCTCGCCGCATCGTCCCGCGTCCGTCCGTCCGACATCCCCGCCGCGCTGCTCGCCGCGGACTCGGCCGCGCTGCCGGTACGCGACGGTTCGATCGACACCGTCGTTTGCGCCTCGTCGCTGCACGACTGGGGCGATCCCGCGGGCGCGCTGGCCGAGGCGCGCCGCGTGCTGCGCCGCGGCGGACGGCTGCTGCTGGTGGACTGGGCGCGCGACCGCCTCCCCATGCGCGTGCTGAACGCGTGGCTGCGGGTGACGCGCAACCCCTACCGCCGCATGTACTCGCTCGCGGAGACGACGGCGCTGCTCGCCGCGGCCGGGTTTCGCGTGGGCCAGGCGGAGGTGCGCGGAGCGGGATGGCCGTGGTCGCTGCTGGTGGTGGAGGCGATCGCCGGCTAGCAGTCGAAGGGCACCGGCATCTCGTAGGTGTGCCAGCGCCCGTTGCCGGGCGCGCGCAGGCGGCGGAGGAGGTCGGGGTAAGTGGTGCCGTGGCCCAGGACCGCGCCCGCGGGCGTGCGGCGGTTGCTGGTGAAGTAGAGCGTCCGCCCGTCCGGCGAGAGCACGCCCGAGCCGTCGTGGTCGGCCGAGTTCCCCGGTGCGTCGAGGCGGCGCGGCGGCCCCCACGCGCCGCCCGTCCGGCAGCTCACGAACAGGTCGTTGCCGCCCAGGCTCCCCGCGCGATTGGATTCGAACAGCATCACCCGCTCGGCCGCGTCGACCCAGGCGCTGGACTCGCGGCGGTCGGTGTTGATCTCGGCGACGGGCACGGGAGCCGTGTAGCCGCCCCCGCGGCCCTCGGCGCGCCACAGGTCGGAGCCGTCGGGCGAGCTGCGGGTGAAGTACAGCGTGCCGTCGCGGGTGAGCGAGGGATACAGCTCGTTCGCGGTGGTGGAGAGCGCGTCGAGCGGGCGGGGCTCGCCCCAGCTTCCACCGGCCGTTCGATCCACCATCCACAGGTCGTAGTCCGTCCGCGCGGCACTGTCGGCGCGCGGGCGCTTGGAGGCGAACACCAGCACGCGGCCGTCGGGCGAGAGCGCGGCCTCCGCGTCGGACCAGCGGCCGGAGAAGGGGAGCAGCCGCGGCGCCGTCCACCCCGCACCCGCCCGCCGGCTCTCCAGCAGCACGTACCCCCCGCCGACCTCCATCGAGTAGATCACCCACCGCCCATCCGCCCCGAACGTCGGCCGGTACGTCGTCGCCTCGGCGATGGTGATCGTGCCCGGCGCGAAGAACCGTGGCGCCGCGGTTTGCCCATGCAGCGCGATGGGCGCGGCGAGAAGCGCGAACAGACACGCCGCCGTCGCGCGCGAGGAACGGAGCCGCGGTAAATCGCCCATTGTTGCTCCTGAGCCGAGGGTGAACTACACTTGTAGATTCTACAGATGTAGTTCACTCAGGTCAAGAGCATCCCTCCGTAGCAATGGTGGCGATGGCGAATGGTGGGTGGCGTTGCGGGGGGCGAGGGGGCAATATGCGAGTAAACTCGCCGCTACAACGGCACGCAGTCCGCCTTCGCGGACTTCAACGGCGATTTTCGTGGGAGTCCACGACGACCTGGCATGATGCGGCGTCGCGAATCATCCCGCCCGCATTTTGACGTCGGGCGCATCGGCAATAATCTTCAGACCCGACGCCACCCGTCCGCACCCACTCTACACCCGAGCATTCCCCATGCGCCCGATCCTCCTTCCCATTGCCGCGTGCACCCTCGCCGCGGCCGCGCTGGCCGCGTGTGGACCCGCGGTCGCCACGGTGGCCGCGCCCGTGGAGCGCCCGGCGGCGCCCGTGCAGGTCACCGGCGACGGCGTGCACGTGACCACCAGCACCGAGACGCGCGTGATCTCCGCGAGCGTGGACGCGCCGGTGGGGCGCGTGTGGCAGGTGCTGCCGCAGGTGTACCAGGAGCTCGGCCTCTCCCTTTCCGCCGACCCGGGCCGCCGCACCGTCTCGGGCGCGACCAGCTTCACGCGGCGCTTCTCCGGCGAGCCCGCCACGCGCTACTTCGACTGCGGGCAGGGGTCGTTCGGCGGCGCGCTGGCGGCGGAGTACACCATCCGCTTCACCGTCAGCACGGCCGTCAGCGCGACGGCGGCCGGGTCGCGGCTGGACAGCGTGGTCGAGGCGGTGGGGCACAGCAACGAAGGCACCGGTGCCGGCGCAGCGCAGTGCCGCACCCGGGGCCGGCTCGAGGCGCTGATCGCCACCGGCGTGCGCGAGAAGCTCGCGGGCTGATTGCGCCTCATTCGATCCATATTCGTCGCACGCCGAAACCGAATCGGCTCTCACAGAGGGCACGGAGGTCACAGGGGAAATGCACCATTTCCTCTGTGACCTCCGTATCCTCCGTGAGATTATCTCAGCCTTCGGGCGTCGGGCTGGATCGCGTACGAGCGCCAGAACGGGCTGCTAGACCTCCTCGATATACCAGTGCTGCGTCCACGAGCCGCTGTACCCATACTGCCGGATCCCTGCCCCGTTGTCGTACAGGAAGTAGTCGTAAGCGTAGCCGTTGCTGACCGTCGCCACCTTGCCGCTGTGCCGCGCCTGGATGTAGTAGGCGCCGTTCCCCGCATCGTTGATGGTCCACTGCTGGTTGGTGGAGCCGTCATACCCCCACTGGTGGAGCTTTGCCCCGTTGTACTGCGAGGCGCTCTGGACATCCATGACCCTGCCGCTGTGCCGTGCCACGATCTTGTAATAGCCGTTGCCCAGGTCCACGATGCGCCACTGCTGGTTCGTCAGGCCCTCATACTCCCACTGATGGAGCGAGGCCCCGTTGCAGCAGCCGGCGTCCGAGACGTCCATGACCTTGTCGCTGCTCACGTTGCGGATGACGTAGTAGGCGTTCGGGTCGATCGTCAGGGTGCGCCGCGGCGCCTTCGGGGCCTCTGTCGCGGTGGTGAGATCGTTGCCGCAGGCTGCCGTGAAGACGAGCCCGGAGGCGAGCAGGATGCGCGCGAACGCGCGCCGGCCGATGCTGGACATTCTGTTTTCCCTTCGGTTGGGGGTGCCCGCAAGCGGGCGTGAAAGGCTGCTCGATACGAGCAGGACGTTCCTCGCCGATGCGCCCGCCACGGCGCTGGCAGGAAACAAACGTATTGGCCCCCAAGTTTAACCTATCCTAATCCGACACACAATGCCGAACGGTTCGCGGGCGAGGCGCCGCCGGCCTGTCCAGTCATGCGGCCAGGAAAACCGTAGCGGACCCCACGACGAATGCGGCGAATGGGTGCGGAGCCGGTCTAAAGGACCCAGGACCTGGCGCCGGGAACTTGGCGCCGGGGCACTTCCCCGCCGCCGATGATTGGCCCGCCGCCCGGCCCATCGCTAGATTCCGCCCGAATCTCCAAAGTGCTCCCCCACGTATCCCCTGCACGCCGCCGGGCGCCCTCCGCGCCCGCCCCGGCCATTCACGCAACCCCGCGCACGCGAACCATGGCGCACCCGCACGCCCAGCCCGGCTTCGATCCACGCAAGATCATCACGCCCGAGAGCTTCCACGTGGCGCCGCACCTGCTGGGGCTGCCGCTGGCGTCGCCGTCGCGGCGGCTGGCGGCGATCCTGTTGGACCTGCTGCTGGTGTCGATCGTGGCCAACGTGGGCGGCAAGATCCTGTTCGCGGTGGCCGCGGCGGCGGCGTTCTTCTGGTTCGCGGGGAAGCGGCTGGGGAACCAGGGCGGCTTCTTCTCGAAAACGGCGCGCGTGGCCTTCCGGGGCGTGGGCACGCTGATGCTGTTCGTGGCGGCGCTCTGGGTGTGGCAGCGCGGGCGCACCGCGGTGGGCGCCGTGGTGGAGGAAGACGACGACGCCCCGGCCGCCACCGCGTCCGTCGCGGGCGGCGGCGGGACCGTGCGGCGCAACATCTCGGTGGGGACCCTCGTCCGCGGCGGGCTGGCCGTGCGCGCGCTGGCCACCGCCGAGGACTCGGCCGCCGGCCACGCCGCCGCCGAGGCCGGCGTGCGCCAGATGCGCGACATGAACATGTCCAACGCGGACATCCGGGCGTCGCTGGTGGAGGCGGCGAAGGAGCGGCCCCCGGCGGTGCAGGCCGGCGTCCGCGCCGCGCTCCCCCCGGCCGACACCCTCCCCCCGGCCGCCGGCGACTCGGCCGCCGCCACGCGCGCGGACACGGTGCCGACCGACCCGGACTCGCTCGCCGCGGCCTACGTGGCGGCGATCCGCGGCGGCGACAGCACGCGTGCGGAGGCGCTGCGCCCGAAGCTTGCTTCAACGTTCGCGCACGACTCGCTGGCCGAGCTGCGCGGGCGCGTGGGCGAGCTCGAGGAGCAGAAGCAGGAGCTGACGCAGGAGAACGAGAAGCTGGAGAGCCGTGGCATGCTCGCCACGCTCCGGGAATGGCTCGACGACCTGGGGATCGGATTCGGGTGGACGGGACTCTACTTCACCTTCTTCACGGCGATGTTCAAGGGACAGACGCCGGGGAAGAAGGTGTTCGGCATCCGCGTGCTGCGGCTGGACGGCGGGCCGATGACACTGTGGTCCAGCTTCGAGCGCTTCGGCGGCTACGCGGCGGGCCTGGTCACGGGCCTGCTCGGCTACCTGCAGGTGTACTGGGACCGCAACCGCCAGGCGATCCAGGACAAGATCACCGAGACGGTGGTGATCCGCGACCGCGGCCTGGCGCTCCCCGTGGCCCCCGTGCGCCCGGGGCCGCCGCCGCACCAGCCGCCCTTCGGCCCACAGCCGCCGTACGGGCAGCCGCCGCCGGGGCAGCCTCCCAATCCGCCTCCCCCCAACCCGCCGCGTCCGCCCGCGGGGATCGGCGCGCCGTGAAGCGAGGCTCCGCGTGATCATGCGGTGGACGGACTGGATCGACTGGCCGTGGTGGATCTCGCTGTTCTTCATCGTGGGCGTGGCCGCCACGGCCTGGGCATTCGCCACCATGTTCCTGGCGCTGGGCCGGCGGCCGCGCCGGCTCACCGTCTACGCGCGCCCCGCGCCCGGCTCGCTGCGCTTCCTGGAAAGCCTCAGCGGGCTGCTGAACGAGCCGCTGCAGAGCGGTGGCACCGCGCGGCTGCTGAACAACGGCGACCAGATCTTCCCCGCCATCCTGGAGGCGCTCCGGCGTGCGGAGAAGACGATCAACTTCATGACCTACATCTGGGAGAAGGGCGAGGTCAGCGACCAGGTGCTGGACGTGCTGATCGAGCGCGCCCGGGCGGGGGTGAAGGTGCGGGTGATGCTGGACGGGATGGGCGCCTGGCGCGCGCCGCACCGGCGCTTCAAGGAGCTGGGCGAGGCCGGCGGGCGGGTGCGCTGGTTCAACCCCTTCCGCGTGGGGAAGCTGACCGCGTTCTACCGGCGCAACCACCGGCGCGCGATCGTGGTGGACGGCAAGGTCGCCTTCACCGGCGGCGCCAGCGTGGGCGACAAGTGGCAGGGCGACGCGCAGGACCCCGAACACTGGCGCGACATCATGGTGGAGGTGCGCGGGTGCCTGGCGGTGAACCTCCAGAGCGCGTTCACGCAGCTCTGGGCCAACAGCACCGGCGAGATCCTGCTGGGCGACGACCACTTCCCCAGCTCCGAGCAGGTGGCGGAGACCCCGGGCGCCGAGGGGATCTCGCGCCACATCACCGTGATCAGCTCGCCGGCGGAGGGCTCGCACCCGCTGCGCCTCTTCTACTGGACCTCGCTGACGTGCGCGAAGGAGAGCATCTACCTCACCTCGGCGTACTTCGTCCCCGACCGCGACATGCGGCGCGCGCTGGCCGAGCGCGCGCGCGCCGGCGTGGACGTGCGCCTGCTGCTCCCCAACAAGTTCACCGACGTGAAGATCGTGCGGCTGGCGGGGCACTTCTACTACCGCGGGCTGCTGGCGGCGGGGGTGCGCATCTACGAGTACCAGCGCACCATGATGCACACCAAGGCGCTGGTGGTGGACGGCCTGTGGGGGGTGGTCGGCTCGGCGAACATGGACATCCGCAGCAAGGAGCTGAACCAGGAGGCGGTGATCGGCATCGCCGACAAGGGGTTCGCCGCCGAGCTCACCGACACCTTCTTCGCCGACCTGCAGCAGAGCCGCGAGATCCGCCTGGCCGAATGGGAGCGCCGGCCGATCCTGGCCCGCGCCCTGGAGCGCATCGTGGTGCTGTTCGAGGAGCAGTACTGAAGAGGGAGACGAATCCGAGGGCGCGCAGGTGACGGCACGGCAGAGTCGCCGAAGAGCCGCGGGCTACCTGCGGCTCTTCGGCTTTCCGCCACCTGGAGGAGCGGGGCGGGTCCGTGGCGCCGCGGCGGGTGCCCGCTTCGCCGCAGCCGATTTCGCCGGAGCTTTTGGCTTGGTTGATGGGGGCACTTTCCAGCGCCGCCACGTTTTCGTCCCAGGCGTTCTCCCGCAGGAACCGCGTTCCACTCCAGCAGTGGAAAAAAGCAGCAGGAGGCGGAGAAGGTTCTCCGCCTCCTGCTGTTTATTGTGTGGAGCGAGAGCGGTCCGACTTCCGCTCGGCCAACATCACGCGTGGCCAGGGGGTGGATCCAACCGCGCTCACTCCATGATCACGGGGTCGCCCACCGCCACGCGCCCCGACTCCACCGTCGAGCCGTAGACGCCCAGGCAGGCGTCGCGCTCGCGGGCGATGGCGCGCAGGACGGCGGGGTTCCGCTCCAGCGTCGCCGGATCCACGTTCACCATCACGCACCGCCCGTCACGCTTGTCCACGCGCATCCGCATGCCGCCGATGCGCAGCACCGCGCCCACCCACGCATCTTCGGGAAAATCTCCGTCGTCCACCGCTTCCACGAGCAGGTTCGGGCGGAAGCGGCGGATGTCGAGCTCGGCGCCGACCATGGCGGCGAGACCGTCCACCGTGCGAGTGGTGATGAGCGAGAGCGGCATCGTGTCGAACGCGCCGCGGTCCTGCTTGATCACGCGCGCGCCATCACCCAGCTCCGCCGCGAGCGCGGGGTCCACCACGTCGTATTCGTCGCCGCGCGGCGTGCGCACGAGCGTGGCCGAGCCGTCGGGGCGGCCGGGCTCGGCGAAGCGCGGGCGATAGAGGCTCATCTCGGGACGTTCGCGGATGGTGAGCCACGGAAACCCGCTTCGCTCCATCCCCCCGCGGATGAACGCCCAGCGGCGGTCGCCGGCCAAGCCGTGCCATCCCACCTCCACCGCCTCCAACGCCTCGCCGGCCATCGACTTGACCGGGTAGCGCCACAGTGCGGCGACCCGGCCGACTTCCCGCCCCTCCGCCGCCTTTCCGGCGTGCACGTGCTCGCTCACGGCGCTTTCTCCTGACGTTGAGAAGCGGACGCCCTTGAGCATTCGTTCCGCCGCCGAGCGTAGCGGACCCACTGGTCCGTTGCAGCGCCCCTCGGCCGCGGCCGCGCCGATGGCGGCGCGGTTGAAGTGTCGACGCGTGAAAGCTATCCGCCCGCTCGGCGGCCGACCAGCGCCAGACGGCGGACGACACGCTCATCGCCTGGAGCGTGAGGGGATGCTGGACAAGTGGTGGCGCTCGATGGTCTGCTGCCCCACCATTAAGGGCCGGTGGATCGTCACGACACGACTACCGCTCGGCGCCCTTCCACCCGTGGACCGGCAGGGCATCGCTTCGCCCGAAGCCGGAGCAGCGCTCCACGGGCGCGTCTTCAACGGCGTTCGTGACGCACCGTCGCCGCGTCCTCATCTCCGCCCAACCCCGCCCAGTGCCCGACGCCACCGTTCCCGCCGCGGCCGACACCGCGCCCGCTCTCCCCGCACCGCCACCCGCGGGCACGCGGCGGTACGACCGCTCGATCGTGGAGGGGCCGCTGTTCCCGGCCGTGTGGAAGATCGCGTGGCCCACCATGCTGACCAACGTGATCGGCGGGCTGCAGGGAATCGTCGACCACGTGGTGGTGGGCCGCATGGTAGGCTTCACCGGCAACGCGGCCATCGGCGTGGCCTGGCAGATCTTCCTGGTGGTCATCGTCTTCATCTCGTCGCTGTTCAGCGGGATGGGCGTGCTGGTGGCCCGCTTCGCCGGCGCCGGCGACGAAGACAGGGTGGACCGCACCGTCTACCAGGCGTTCCTCACCGCCATCGGGATCGCGCTGCTGGTGATGGCGCCGCTCGGCTACTTCCTGTCGCCGGCGCTCCTGGAGCTGGTCAACGCCGCGCCCGGCGTGAAGGCCGAGGCGCTCCCCTACCTGCGCATCCTGTTCCTGTGCAGCAGCGGGATGCTGGTGTTCTTCATGCTGGGCGGCGCGCTGCGCTCGGCCGGCGACGCGCGCACCCCCATGGTGCTGGGGATCGCGCTGACGGTGCTCAACCTGGTGCTGAACGTGGTGCTGATCCGCGGCCTTGGCCCGATCCCCGCCTTCGGCACCGCCGGCTCGGCGATGGGAACGTCGCTGGCCGGGGGGCTGGTGGCGCTCTACGCGATCGTGAAGCTGTGGACCGGCGGCTGGGTGGTCTCGTTCCCGCGCGGGCGCGGCCTGCGCCCCGACTGGTCCATCATCCGCGCGCTCTTCCGCTTCGGCCTTCCCACCGGCATCCAGGGAATCGCGATGAACGTGGGCGGGGTGCTGATGCTGGCCTTCATCGGCTCGCTGCCGCAGAGCGCGGCGGCGCAGGCGGCGTTCGCCGTGTCGTACGGCCAGCTCTTCTCGCTGATCACCTGGACGTCGGTGGGGCTGATGGCCGCCGCGGCCGCGGTGGCGGGGCAGAGCCTGGGCGCCGGGAAGCCCGACCGCGCCGAAGCAGCGGTCCACGCCGCGGCGCGCATCGGCCTGGGGGTGGCCGTGGGGATCGGGGTGTTCTTCCTCCTCTTCCCGCGGCAACTCCTGGCGGTGTTCGGGATGGACGAGCCCGCCGTGGTGGAGATCGGCGCGCAGCTCCTGCGCGTGCTGAGCGTCTCCGGCCTCTTCATCGCCCTGGCGCTCACCTACACCGGCGGGCTGCAGG
>Ga0190275_10003678_pt1 | contig 10970 bp, 7 predicted proteins | sample Popmic550T_FD_133745 | JGI IMG/M metagenome (GOLD analysis project Ga0190275, IMG submission 133745) | Populus adjacent soil microbial communities from riparian zone of Yellowstone River, Montana, USA - 550 T | ecosystem: Environmental > Terrestrial > Soil > Riparian zone > Trees stand | place...
CGCCCCGGCGAACATCCCGGCGAACAGCAGGATGACGTGGTTCCAGTCGCCGGTGACCCCGACGAGCTGGCCGACCGCGAACGGGAAGAAGCCGGCGCCGACGTTCCCGGCCATGTTCATCGTGGCGAAGACCATCGCGACACGGGTGCCGCCCATCGACAGGGCCACCGCGTAGGCCGGCGGCCCGGCGAAGTAGGCGCAGAACGCCGCCGCGCTGACGAGCAGGACGACCTCGCCCGCGGTCGGCGCGAAGTACGCCGACACGGCCACGACCGCGGCGACGAGCATGCCCGCGGCCGAAATGCCGCAGCGGCTCAGCCACTCGCGGCCGGTCCGCCGCAGCAGCCAGTCGGAGGCGGTGCCGCCGAGCAAGGCGCCGACGATCCCCGCGAGGAGCGGCCACGTCGCGAGGCTGCCGGACTCGGCCGGCGACAGCCCCTTCGTCTCCTGGAGGAAGCGCGGGAACCACGTGAAGAACAGGGCCGTCGCCCCGGCGCGGAGGAGCTGCTGGAGGCAGAGCAGCACCATGTCGCGATCGGCGACGAGGAGCGTCCAGTCGAACGGCTCGCGGACCGCCGGGGTCGGTCGTGGGGCGTCGGGCCGCGGCACCACGACGGCGAACACCAGCGCCCACACCAGCCCCGGCACGGCGTACACGGCGAGCACGGCCTGCCACGTCAGCGGGCCGAACAGCCGGCCGGTCACCTCCTGCGACAGCGCCGCGCCGCCGGCCATGAAGCACGCCAGCAGCCCGGACGCGAAGCCCTGTTCGGTCTTGGGGAACGTCACCCCGATGGCCTTCGTGGCGCAGGGGAAGATGCCCGCCTGCGCCGCCCCCATCAGCCCCCACAGCAGGGCCAGTTCTGCGAAGTTGGAAGCGAGCCCGACCACGGCCGTGAGCGTCGACCACGCGACGGTGAAGATGACGAGGGCGGGTTTGCTGCCGAGCCGGTCGGCGACCCAGCCGGCGGGGATTTGGAAGGCGGCGTAGCCGGCGTACCACGCGAGCCAGACGAAGCCCATCGCCTGCGGGGTGAGGCCGAGTTCGCCCTCGATCGCCTTCGACGGCACCCCCAGCGCCGACCGCTGCAGGTAGGCGACGAGCGTGACCACGCACAGGAACGCCAGCAGCGTGTAGCGCATCAAGAAGGCCCGAGTGCGGCTTGCATCCGGTCGAACAGCCGGTCAACCTCGGCGGCGGTCTCGGGGTCCAACTCCCACCCGTACGGCCCGCGGCGGCGCGCGGACGGGAACAGGCCGCGCTTCACCATCAGGTACTTCTCGACCACCAGGAAGCCGTCGAGGCCCGCTTGCAGCTGGAGGCTCACGACGGCGCACACGGGGAAGTAGACCCGATACGCGGTGTCCTCGTCGCCCCCGCGGAGCGCCCGCCACACGGCCACGACGCCGTCGAGCAGGTCCATCCCCGGCATGGTGCCGGCGATGCCGCGGCGAAAACTGTCGATGAGGAACACGCCGCCCGAGCCCTCGAAGATGCGGGCGGCGCCGCCGGTCGCGTCGCGCAGCGCGGAGATGGTCGGCCCGTTCGGCGCGGCCTCCGGCTTGAAGAAAATCTTGTCCGGCCCGTACCGCTCGAGCAGCTTCACGTACACGCCCATCGGGATCGCCTGCCCGACGTATCCGGACGCGTCCTGAACGATGACGGGAACACGAACCGCGTCGGCGACGGCGCGGAAGTAGTCGGTCAGCTGTTCGACCCCCGGCCGTGCCGACAGCGGCGGCACGGCCATGACCGCGTCGCACCCCACGCGCTCGGCGGCGACCGCGAACGCGACCGCCTGCTTCGTCCCTTCCGCGCCGACGGCCGCGAACACCGGCCCGCGACCGGCCGCCGCTTCGACCAGCAGGCGCGGCAGCTCGACGCGCTCGTCGGCCGTCAGTTTCAGCGTCTCGGACACCATGCCGGTGCCGAGACCGTCGGCGCCGACGGCGAACGACCAGTCCACGGCGCGCGCCAGGGCCGCGGCGTCGATGCGGTCGTCGTCGGTGAACGGCGTGTGCGCGATCGCCAGCACGCCCGTTAGCGGTCGGATCATCTCTCTTCCTTGAAAGCCCGGGGACGGCCGTCCCCGGGCTTTGCCAACTGTCACCAGTCCCCCACGCTGCCGTCGGGGTAAAAGACCCGTTGCAGCACCTCCTGCTCGAACGGGTGCCGCTTCACTTCGGCCTCGTCGATGGTGATGCCGAGGCCGGGACGCGTGTTCGGCTTCACAATCCGCCCCTTCGGCTCGATCGTGAACCCTTCGCTCACCACGTCGCGGCGCCAGGGCACGTCCTCGGTCACCGTCTCGCAGATGGCGTAGCTCGGCTGGCTGAAGCCGAACTCCAGACTCGCCGCGGTGCTCACCGGCCCCTGCGGGTTGTGCGGCGCCAGCGCGATGCGGTGGGCCTCGGCCAGCGCCGCGATCCGCCGCGCCTCGGAGAGCCCGCCGCAGTGCGTGATGTCCACCTGACACACCTCGCACGCGCGGGCCGAGAACAGCCGCTGGAAGTCGGCCAGGTTCGTGACGCGCTCGCCGGTGGCGATGGGCGTGGACACGGCGCGGTTAATGGCCGCGAGCCCGTCCACGGACTCGGGCCAGCACGGTTCTTCGAGGAAGTACAGGCCGTACGGTTCGAGCGCCTTGGCGAACTGAAGCCCCATCGCGGGTGAGGGGCGGGCGTGGCAGTCCACCATGATGTCGATGCCGTCGCCGACCGCCTCGCGCATCGCGGCCACAGCTTTCTCCGCGGTGCGGATCGGCTTCAGTCCGTCGAGCGGCAGTGTCGGCGGCACGGCCATGCACTTGAACGCCGTGTAGCCGTCGGCCACGGCCTGCCGGGCCAGGTCGGCGAAGCGCTTGGCGTCGTCCGCGGCCGTCTCGTAGAAGTCCTCCATCCGCCCGCCGCCGAGGTGGCAGTACGTGCGGACGTGGTCCCGCACCGGCCCGCCCCACAGTTTCGCGCACGGCACGCCGCACACCTTGCCCAGAATGTCCCACAGTGCCAGGTCGATGCCGGCGATGGCCGTGGCGCGGACGATGCCGTGGCCGTGCCAGAAGTGCTGACGGTACATCATCTGCCACAGGTGCTCGACCCGCGTGGGGTCTTCGCCGACCACCAGTTCGGCGATGTCCTCGACGGCGCCGACCACGGCCCGGGTGTGCCACTCGAGCGTGGCTTCGCCCCAGCCGAACAGGCCGTCCTGGTCGGTAACAACCTTGACGAACACCCAGTTCCGCATCCGGGCGTGGCAGACGTGCGTCTCGACGCGGGCGATCTTCATGTGGGCGGATTATCCCCGCCCGCGCGAGGAGTTGCAAACGGGAACGCGGAAAAGCCCGGGGACGGCCGTCCCCGGGCTTTCGGTGCTGGAGCCTCAGCCTCACTCCCTCAGCATCGCCTTCGCCTCCCGCATCGCGGGGACGGCCCCGGCGGGGTTCGTCGCCGCCGGCGGATCGGCCACCGCCTCGGCTGCCGCCACGACCGACGCCGGCCCGATTTCGCGCTTCTTCAGGTACTTGTAGTAGCGGTACAGCCCATAGCCGATCGCCGGTACCGCCACGAACCACACCGCCGTGTGCCCCGCCTGCTTCAGCAGGTCGAGCAGCCACGCCCCGCCGAAGAAGAAGATGCCCACCCCGGCCACGCAGTAGACCAGGTCGGCGATGATGAACTTGACGAACGAATAACGCACAGCACCGGTGATGAGGAACACCCCCGTCCGCAGCGGCGGCAGAAACCTCGCCATAATGAGGAGCTTGATCCCGTGGTCGTGGATCTTCCCCTCCAGGCGCTGGCGGCGCTCGTTGCTGAGCACCCGCTGGACCCAGCGGTACTCGAACAGCTTCGGGCCGATCTTCCAGCCGATGCCGTACAGGAGGCAGTCGGCGCACAGGATGCCGAGCCCGGCCGCGGACCACGCCCCCCACCAGCGCACCTCCGGGTGCAGGGCATTCAGCCCCGCGGCGTAGAGGATGCCGGCCTCTTCGGGCACCGGCGGCAGGCCGATCCCCGTCAGAAACAGCACCGTCCAGATCGACCCGTACCAGTAGAGTGCTTCGGACATGGGCGGCCTCCCGGGCGAATCCCGAGGGTGGATGCACGCCGCGTTCCGAACTGATAGCCGGATTCTGTAGAATCGGGTTGCCGTCGCTCGTGTCACCAGTTATTCTTCACTACCCGCCTGACCCCGTTTTCCTGCATGCGCTCCCGCATGGCGACCACGCGCTCCACCGAACCGGGCTTCGACCACGGCCGCCGCCGGCCGTCGGTCGTGCGCGCCGTGCTCACGGACGTGTTCCAGGGCCGAATACGGGCCGGTGACCGCCTCGTCACGCAAACTTTGGCGGACCGTTTCGGCGTCAGCCACACTCCAATCCGGGAAGCGCTCATCGAGTTGGCCGGCATCGGCGTGGTCGATTTGTTGCCGAACCGCGGGGCGGTCGTCCGCCGGGTCACGGCGAAGGACGTGCGCGAAGTCTGCCAGGTCCGGCGGTCGCTCGAATGCCTGGCGACGCGCCACGCCTGCGGCCGCATCGACCGCGACACCCTCGCCGGGCTGGGGGGCGAGACGGAAACCCTGACCGCGGCCGATGCGACGCCCGATACGGTGACCCGCGCCCGCGACGTGGACGACCGCCTGCACGACGCCATCGCTGCGTCGTGCGGCAACAAGTTCCTCCGCGCCGAGCTGGCCCGCCTGAAGACGCTGTTCCGCGCCTTCCGCGACGTGGCCTGGGAGCAGGAGGAGGAGCGGAACGATTATCACCGGATCGGCGTCGAGGCGCGCGAGCACCTGGACCTGATCCGCGCCCTGGAGGCGGCCGACGCGAAGGCCGCCGGGCGGGCGATGGCCCGCCACATCCGCTCGGGCGAAGCCTACTGGACGCGAATCACCAGCCGCCTGAACTGAACCACCGACACGACCCCCGCGAGGGCCTGCCGATGTCCCGACTCTCCCGCTTCGCCGGCCCGGCCGGCCTTCTCGCGCTCGCCGCCGCCGTCGGCTGGCCGTTCACGCCGCGCGCCGCCGAGGCGCAGCAGCCCGCGGCGGCGCCCTCACCGGCGAAGATCGAATACAACCGCGACATCCGGCCGATCCTGGCCGACAACTGCTTCGCCTGCCACGGCGCCGACAGCGCCGCCCGCAAGGCCGACCTGCGGCTCGACCGCCGCGACGACGCCGTGCAGTCCGGCGCGATCGTCCCCGGTGACGCGGCCAAGAGCACGCTCATCGAGCGCGTCTGCTCGACCGAGCCGACCGAGGTGATGCCGCCGCCGAAGACCAAGAAGGTGGTGACGGAAGCGCAGAAGCAACTCCTCCGCCGCTGGGTCGCCGAGGGCGCCCAGTACCAGCCGCACTGGTCGTTCATCGCCGCCACCCGGCCCGCGGTCCCGGCCTTCACCGACGACAAGGCGAAGGCATTCGTCCGCACCCCGATCGACGCCTTCGTGCTGGCAAAGCTCCGCGCCAACGGCCTGGAGCCCGCACCCGAGGCCGACCGCCGCACCCTCGCCCGCCGGCTGGCTCTCGACCTCACCGGCCTGCCGCCGGAGCCGGCCGACGTGGAAGCGTTCGTGAACGACCAGTCGCCGACCTGGTACGAGACGTACGTGGACAAGCTGATGGCGACGCCGCTGTGGGGCGAGCACCGCGGCCGGTACTGGCTCGACGCCGCCCGGTACGCCGACACCCACGGCATCCACTTCGACAACTTCCGCGAGATCTGGGCGTACCGCGACTGGGTCATCGGCGCGTTCAACCGGAACCTGCCGTTCGACCGGTTCACGGTCGAGCAGCTGGCCGGCGACATGCTCCCCGAGCCGACACTCGACCAGCGCGTCGCCACCGGGTTCATCCGCTGCAACATCACGACGAACGAGGGCGGCATCATCGACGAGGAGTACGCCGTCCTGTACACCCGCGACCGCACCGAGACGATCAACCAGGTGTGGATGGGCCTGACGGCCGGGTGCGCCGTCTGCCACGACCACAAGTTCGACCCGATCTCGCAGCGCGAGTTCTACAGCATGGCGGCGTTCTTCAACAACCTGGCCGTGCCGGTGCGCGACGGGAACATCCCGAACCCGAACCCGATCATCCCCGTGCCGCGCGCCGAGGACCGCCCGCGGCTCGAACAAATCACCCCCGCCCTGACCGCGGCGAAGGCCAAGGTGGACGGCCGCAAGACGGAGGCGAAGGGTGACTTCGACACCTGGCTGAAGACGGCGAAGGCGGAGGACTACGGCAAGCAGGCGCCGGCCGCGGGGCTGGTGTTCCACGCCCCGCTCCGCGAGGACGCCGGCAAGTCGGTCAAGGTGGAGGTGGACGGCAAGGCCCGTGAGGCGAAGTTCAACACCGGGTACGACTGGTCGGTCGCCCGTGCGGACAAGAGCAAGGCGTTCACGATCCGCGCCGGCGAAAAGCTCGCCTTTAAGGAGGTGGGCGACTTCGACCGCACGCAGCCGTTCGCGGTGTCGTTCTGGGTGACGATCGACAAGAAGGGCGCGGGCAACGGCGCCATCGTGGCCCGCATGGACGACGCCAACGGCTTCCGCGGCTGGGACGTGTGGATTCAGGCCGACCGGATCGGCACGCACGTCGTGAACGTGTGGCCGGGCGACGCCATGAAGGTTGTGGCGAAGGGCGTCATCGCGCCCGGGAAGTGGACGCACGTGACCGTCGCCCACGACGGCACCGGCAAGGCGGGCGGGGCGAAGATCTATTACAACGGCGAGCCGCAGCCGCTGGACACCGAGGCGGACGCGCTCAAGTCCACGACCCGCACGACGGTCCCGTTCACGGTCGGCCAGCGCAACACCACTGGTCGTGTCAACGGCGTCGCGCTTGAAGACCTGCGAATCTACGCCCGGCCGGTTACGGCGCTGGACGCGTCGCAGCTGGCCGGCTCGCGCCGCGTCGCCGACCTGCTCGCGAAGGACCCGGCCGTGCGGACCCCGGCCGAGAAGACGGAGCTGTTCAACTGGTGGCTCGTGTCGCAGGACCGCGTTTTCCAGCAGCTATCGGCCGCGTACCGCACACTGCAGGAGGAGGAGGTCGCCATCCGCGGCCGCGGCACGATCGCGCACGTCGCCGTGGAGAAGGCGAGCGCGCCGGAGGCGTTCATCCTTCACCGCGGCGACTACGACAAGCGGCGCGATAAGGTCACGGCTTCGACCCCCGCCGCGTTGTCGGGCTTCCCCGCCGACCTGCCGAAGAACCGCCTCGGCTTCGCGAACTGGCTGCTGCGCGCCGACCACCCGCTGACGACGCGCGTGACGGTGAACCGCTTCTGGCAAGAGCTGTACGGCACCGGCCTGGTCCGCACGGCCGGCGACTTCGGCACCACCGGCGAACTGCCGAGCCACCCCGAGTTGCTCGACTGGATGGCGGTCGAGTTCCGCGAGAAGGGGTGGGACGTGAAGCAGTTCTTCAAGCTGCTCGTCACGTCGTCCACGTACCGGCAGGCGGCGGTCGCCACGCCGGAGAAGGTGGCGAAGGACCGCGACAACCGGCTGATGAGCCGCGGCCCGCGGTTCCGCATGGACGCCGAGATGGTGCGCGACTCCGCCCTGGCGGCGAGCGGCCTGCTGGTGCGGCGGATCGGCGGGGCGAGCGTGCGGCCGTACCAGCCGGACGGCGTGTGGGAGGCGGTGGCGATGATCGGCAGCAACACCCGCGACTACCGCCGCGACACCGGCGAGAGCCTGTACCGCCGCAGCCTGTACACGTTCTGGAAGCGCTCGGCCCCGCCGGCGTCGATGGAGGTGCTGAACGCCCCGAACCGCGAGCTGTGCACGGTCCGCCGCGACCGCACGAACACGCCGCTGCAGGCGCTGCTGACGCTCAACGACGTGCAGTACGTGGAGGCCGCGCGGGTGCTGGCCGAGCGCGCGATCAAGACCGGCGGCGCGACGCCGCAGACGCGCCTCGACTTCGTGGCCCGTCGGCTGTTGTCGCGGCCGTTCCGCGACAACGAGCGGCCGGTCGTGGAGGGGACGCTGGCCGACCTGCTGGCGCACTACCGGGCGAAGCCGGACGAGGCCCGGCGGCTGATCGCGTTCGGCGAGAGCCGCGCCGACGCGACGCTGGACCCGGTCGAGTTGGCGGCGTACACGATGGCCGTGAACCAGTTGATGAATCTGGACGAGGTTCTGAACAAGTAACACCACCGAAAGCCCGGGGACGGCCGTCCCCGGGCTTTCTTCCCGTACAGCGGTCACTCCCTCCCCGCACACAAGGAACCCGCCATGATCTTCGACAACCCCGCGCTGCTGGCCCAGACGCGCCGCCACTTCTTCGGCTCGGCCGGGCTGTCGCTCGGCGGCGCCGCCCTCGGGTCGCTCCTCGGCGGCACCGCCCGCGCCGCCGGCAGCCCCACGGCGCACGGCGCCGCCCTCCGCGAGACGCACTTCCCGGCGAAGTGCAAGAACGTCATCTACCTCCACATGGTCGGCGGCCCCGCCCAGATGGACCTCTACGACTACAAGCCGAAGATGGTCGACTTCTACGACAAGGACCTCCCCGACAGCATCCGCCGCGGCCAGCGCCTCACCACCATGACGAGCGGCCAGGCCCGCTTCCCCATCGCCCCGTCGGTGTACAAGTTCGCGCGGCAGGGCCGCTGCGGCATGTGGATGAGCGAGCTGCTCCCGTACACGTCCCGCATGGCCGACGACATGGTGTTCATCCGCTCGATGCACACCGAGGCCATTAACCACGAACCGGCCATCACGTACATCCAGACCGGCAACCAGGTCACCGGCCGGCCGTGCCTCGGGGCGTGGATGAGCTACGGCCTCGGCAGCCTCAACCAGAATCTGCCGACGTTCGTCGTCATGGTCGCCAAGCCGACCAACCAGGATCAGGTGCAGGCGATCTCGGCCCGGCTGTGGCAGAGCGGCTACCTCCCCGGCGAGCACGCGGCCGTGTCGTTCCGCGCGGCCGGCGACCCCATCCTCTACATCAACAACCCGCCGGGCGTGGACCCGACCGTCCGCCGCCGCACCCTCGACGGCCTCGGCCAGCTGAACCAGCTCGAACACCAGCGCACCGGCGACCCCGAGACGCTGACGCGGATCGCGCAGTACGAGATGGCCTTCCGCATGCAGACGAGCGTGCCGGAGCTCGCCGACCTGAACCGCGAGTCGGCCCGCACGCTCGACATGTACGGCCCCGACGTTCACAAGCCGGGCTCGTTCGCGCACACGGCGCTGACCGCCCGCCGGCTGGTCGAGAAGGGCGTGCGGTTCGTGCAGGTGTACCACAACAACTGGGACCACCACGGCAACCTCACCGGGCGGATGCAGTTCCAGTGCAAGGACGTGGACCAGCCGTGCTACGCGCTGATCCAGGACCTGAAGGCGCGCGGCCTGCTCGACAGCACGCTGGTCATCTGGGGCGGCGAGTTCGGGCGGACGATTTATAGCCAGGGCGGGCTGACGAAGACGAACTACGGCCGCGACCACCACCCGCGCTGCTTCACCATGTGGATGGCCGGCGGCGGGTCGAAGGGCGGCACGATCCACGGCGAGACGGACGACTTCAGCTACAACATCGTCAAGGACCCGTGCTCGATCCCGGACTTCCAGGCGACGATCCTCCACCTGATGGGGATCGACCACGAGCGGTTCACCTACCGCTTCCAGGGGCTCGACCAGCGGCTCACCGGGGTCGAGCCGGCGAAGCCGGTCCGCGAGCTGATCGCGTAAGCTGGGCGAAGCCCACCCGCCGCGGCGGGTGGGCTTTCAGCCCTCAAGGAGTCGCCCGTGAACGCCGCCGACGCCGAGCGCGTCCTCGCCCAAACCCTTGACGACCTCACCCTCTCCGGCAGCGAGAAGACCGCCCTCGCGGCGTGGGTGTCGGCCAACGCCAGGACCGACGCGCAGCGCGGCGTCGTCCGCCACGCGGCGTTCGACCTCGCCCGCAAAGCCTCCGCCAACCTCCCGCCCGACCGGCTAATCGACTGGCTCGAAGACGTGATGCGCACCGTCGCGCCGGTGCAGGTTGCACCGCCGACGAGCGGCGGAATGCCGACGGACGACCTGGTGTTCTTCGCGCCCGGCGAGGCGTGCTGGCGGCACCTCGTCAGCCGCATTGCGCAGACGCGCCGCACCCTCGACCTGTGCGTCTTCACCCTCACCGACGACCGCGTCTCGCACCCCATCATCGACGCCCACCGCCGCGGCGTGAAGGTGCGGATCATCACCGACAACGAGAAGGCCCACGACGCCGGGTCCGACGTCCACAAGTTTCGGGCCGAGGGCATCCCGGTGAAGGTGGACGACGTGCCGGGGCCGGGCGTGTCCGGCCTCACCGGCCACATGCACCACAAGTTCGCCCTCTTCGACGGCGCCCGCCTCGTCAACGGCAGCTACAACTGGACCCGCGGCGCCGCCGAGTGCAACTTCGAGAACGTCGTGGACAGCGCCGACCCGAAGCTGGTCGCCGCGTTCGCCGCCGAGTTCGAGCGGTTGTGGAACAAGTTCTGACCCCGTACACTGCCCGCCACCCGCCCCCTTCCGCGCCGAGAGCGGTCATGTTCCTCCGCACGCTTCTGCTCGCCGCCGCCACCGCCGCGCTCCTGGCCGCGCAGCCGATACCGCCCGACGCCGACTACGTGAAGAAGACCGGCCGGGCCGACACCGCCGTCGCCACGCTCGCGTCGCACAAGCTGCCGAACCTCGCCGGCAAGTGGTACGTCGTCGGCCCGTTCGACAACGCGGACCGGGCCGGGTTCGACCGCGAGTTCGGCCCCGAAAAGGGGACGGTGGACCTGAAGGCGAAGTACCCGGGGAAGGGCGGCGGGAAGGTGGCGTGGGCCGAGTACAAGGGCTTCAAACTCGGCCAGGTGCTCAACCTCGCGGCCCTGTTCCCGCCGGAACACCGCACCGACAGCGCCGCCTACCTGTACCACGAGTTCGAGTCGGACCGCGAGTTCAAGCTGCCGCTGTCGCTCGGCTCCGAC
>Ga0190275_10003679_pt1 | contig 10968 bp, 20 predicted proteins | sample Popmic550T_FD_133745 | JGI IMG/M metagenome (GOLD analysis project Ga0190275, IMG submission 133745) | Populus adjacent soil microbial communities from riparian zone of Yellowstone River, Montana, USA - 550 T | ecosystem: Environmental > Terrestrial > Soil > Riparian zone > Trees stand | place...
GCCCCCGATTCAGGTCGGGGGCCTCTGTATGAGGAGTTTGGTCATGCGCACCGGCGTGATCGCGAAAAAAGTCGGGATGACCCGCCTGTTCCAGGACGACGGCCGCCATGTGCCCGTCACCGTCCTGGCGCTCGAAAATCTGCAGGTCGTCGCGCGGCGCGAAGAGGCGCGCGACGGCTATAATAGCGTCCAGCTCGGCGCCGGCTCGGCCAAGGCGAAGAACCTCTCCAAGCCGCAGCGCGGCCATTTCGGCAAGGCCGAGGTTGAGCCCAAGGCCAAGGTCGTCGAATTCCGAGTCGCCGAGGACGGCCTGCTCGATGTCGGCGCGGAGCTGACCGCCGACCATTTCGTCGCCGGCCAGCTGGTCGACGTCCAGGGCGTGACCCAGGGCAAGGGCTTCGCCGGCGCGATGAAGCGCTGGGGCTTCAAGGGCCTTCGCGCCACCCACGGCGTCTCGGTCTCGCACCGCTCGCACGGTTCGACCGGCCAGCGCCAGGATCCCGGCAAGGTCTTCAAGGGCAAGAAGATGGCCGGCCATATGGGCGCGCGCAACCGCACCCAGCAGAATCTCGAAATCGTCCGCACCGACGCGGGCCGCGGCCTCCTGTTCGTCAAGGGCTCGGTCCCGGGCCACAAGGGCAGCTGGCTCCTCGTCAAGGACGCGGTCAAGGTCGCCCGCCCGGACAACGTGCCTTATCCGGCGGGCCTCAGGGAATTGGGCAAGGCGATCGAGACCGAGGAGGCTCCGGCCGGCCTGGTCGAGGAAGCCGCCGTCCACGAAATTCCGGCGCTGCCGGGCGACGATGAAGTCGCCGCCATCGCCGCCGAGCAGGAGGCCGGCGCCGCCGCGGCCGAGGCAGCCGCCGAGGCCGAAGCCGCCGCGCCACAGGGCGAGGCTCCGGCGGCCGACGAAAGCAAGGAAAGCTGAGATGAAGGTCAAGGTCCAGACCCTGGATGGCGGCAAGGCCGGCAGCGACATCGAGCTCAACGACGAGATTTTCGGCGTCGAGCCGCGCGCCGACATATTGCACCGAGTCGTCACCTGGCAGCTCGAAAAGCGCCGCGGCACGGCGCGGGGCGCGCGCGAGCGTTCGGACGTCAACCGCACCGGCAAGAAATACGGCCGGCAAAAAGGCGGCGGCACCGCCCGCCACGGCGATCGCCGCGCCCCGATCTTCATCGGCGGCGGCAAGGCGCACGGGCCCCGCGTCCGCGACTTCGATCCCTCGCTGAACAAGAAGGTCCGCGCCCTGGGCCTCAGGATGGCGCTTTCGGCCAAGGCCAAGGACGGCAATCTGATCGTGCTCGACAGCCTCGACCTCAAGGAAGCGAAGACCGCTTCGCTCAAGGCGCAGCTCGGCAAATTGGGTTTCGGCAAATCGACTCTGGTGATCGACGGCGACGCGCTCAACGTCGGCTTCGCCAAGGCCTCGTCGAACCTCAGCGAGATCGACCTGCTGCCGGCCGTCGGCGCCAACGTCTACGACATTCTCAATCACGAGACCCTGGTGCTGACCCGCGCCGCGGTCGAGAAGCTGGAGGGCCGTTTCAATGGCTAAAGCAGCCAAGAAGCGCGAGGCCGCCAAGGTCGACATCAACCATTATGATGTCATCCTCGCTCCGCACATCACCGAGAAATCGACTTTGCTCTCCGAGCATAATGCGGTCGTGTTCAAGGTCGCGGGCTCGGCTTCCAAGCCGCAGATCAAGGCGGCGGTCGAGGCCCTGTTCGGGGTCAGCGTCACCGGCGTCAACACGATGAACGTCAAGGGCAAGACCAAGCGCTGGAAGGGCCGCCCCTACACGCGCTCGGACGTCAAGAAGGCTGTCGTCACCCTGGCCGACGGCCAGTCGATCGACATCACCACCGGTATTTGAGGCCCAGGGAAAACGGATAACTCACGATGGCACTCAAGCAATATAATCCGACGACCCCGTCGCAGCGCGGCCTGATCCTCGTCGACAAATCGTCGCTGTGGAAGGGCAAGCCCGTCAAGGCGCTCGTCGAAGGCAAGCGCAAGACCGGCGGCCGCAACAACAAGGGCCATGTGACCTCGCGCGGCATCGCCGGCGGCCACAAGCAGAAATATCGCTATATCGATTTCAAGCGCCGCAAGTGGGACCAGCCCGCCAGCGTCGAGCGGCTCGAATATGATCCGAACCGGACCGCCTTCATCGCCCTGGTGAAATATGCGGACGGCGAGCTCGCCTACATCCTCGCGCCGCAGCGCCTCGCCCAGGGCGACAGCGTCGTCGCCGGCAAGAAGGTCGACGTGAAGCCTGGCAATGCGATGGAATTGGGCCAGATGCCGGTCGGCACGATCGTCCACAATGTCGAGATGAAGCCGGGCAAGGGCGGCCAGATCGCGCGCGCCGCGGGCACCTACGTCCAGGTCGTCGGCCGCGACCGTGGCATGGTCATCGTCCGCCTGAATTCGGGCGAGCAGCGCTACATCCGTTCCGATTGCATGGGGACGGTCGGCGCGGTTTCGAACCCCGACAACCAGAACCAGAATTTCGGCAAGGCCGGCCGCACCCGCTGGATGGGCAAGCGGCCGCTGACCCGCGGAGTCGCCAAGAACCCGGTCGATCACCCGCACGGCGGCGGCGAAGGCCGCACGTCCGGGGGCAGGCATCCGGTCACCCCCTGGGGCAAGCCGACCAAGGGCGCCCGCACGCGCTCGAACAAGTCGACCGACAAGATGATCATCCGTTCGCGTCACGCGAAGAAGAAGAGGTAATCCATGGCCCGCTCCATCTGGAAAGGTCCGTTCGTCGAGCTGTCGCTGCTGAAAAAGGCAGAGGCGGCGCAGGAGGCCGGCGGCCGCGCCCCGATCAAGACCTGGTCGCGCCGCTCCACCATCCTGCCGCAGTTCGTCGGGCTCACGTTCAACGTCTATAACGGCCGTAAGTTCGTGCCGGTCTCGGTCAATGAGGACATGGTCGGCATGAAGCTCGGCGAGTTCGCGCCGACCCGCTTCTTCCCCGGCCACGCGTCCGACAAGAAGGGCAAGAGGTAGGTCATGGGCAAGCAGAAATCGCCCCGCCGCGTGGCTGAGAACGAAGCATTGTCGGTCGGCGGCCAGATCCGCGGCTCGGCGCAGAAGCTCAACCTCGTCGCGGCTTTGATCCGCGGCAAGAAGGCCGGCGAGGCGCTCAACATATTGAGCTTCTCGCCCAAGGCGATGGCGCGCGACGTCCGCAAGGTGCTGGCCAGCGCGATCGCCAATGCCGAGAACAACCACAATCTCGACGTCGACGCGCTCGTCGTCGCCGAGGCGAGCGTGGGCAAATCGATCTCGATGAAGCGGTTCACGCCGCGCGCCCGCGGCCGCGCCAGCCGCATCGTCAAACCGTTCAGCCGCGTGCGCATCGTCGTCCGCGAGCAGCAGGAAGCTTGAACCATGGGTCAGAAGAGCAATCCGATCGGCCTCAGGCTGCAGATCAACCGGACCTGGGACAGCCGCTGGTTCGCCGAAGGCGACGATTATGGCCGGCTCCTCCTCGAGGATCTCAAGATCCGCAAGTACATCATGAAGGCGCTGCCCCAGGCGGCGATCTCCAAGGTGGTGATCGAGCGGCCGGCCAAATTGTGCCGAGTCTCCATCTATGCCGCGCGCCCGGGCGTGATCATCGGCAAGAAGGGCGCCGACATCGAGAAATTGCGCAAGCAGCTCGGTACGATGACCTCCTCGGACGTGTCCTTGAACATCGTCGAGATCCGCAAGCCCGAGATCGACTCGCGGCTCGTGGCGCAGGGCGTCGCCGACCAGCTCGAGCGCCGGATCGCGTTCCGCCGGGCGATGAAGCGCGCCGTCCAGTCGGCGCTCAGGCTCGGCGCCGAGGGCATCCGCATCACCTGCTCGGGCCGCCTCGGCGGCGCCGAGATCGCCCGCACCGAATGGTATCGCGAAGGCCGGGTGCCGCTCCACACATTGCGCGCCAATGTCGATTATGCCGAGGCGACCGCCCATACCGCTTATGGCGTCTGCGGCGTCAAGGTCTGGATCTTCAAGGGCGAAATCCTGGGCCACGATCCGCTCGCCCAGGACCGGCTGATGATGGACGCCCAGACCTCCGGCGTCCGGCCGGCCCGCTAAGGTAGGAACCAGAGATGCTGCAACCCAAACGCACCAAGTTCCGCAAGGCCCACAAGGGCCGAATCCATGGCGACGCCAAGGGCGGCACCTCGCTGAACTTCGGCGCCTTCGGCCTCAAGGCGATGGAGCCGGAGCGGATCACGGCGCGCCAGATCGAGGCGGCGCGGCGCGCGATCACCCGCCACATCAAGCGCCAGGGGCGTTTGTGGATCCGCATCTTCCCCGACGTGCCCGTTTCATCGAAGCCCGCCGAGGTCCGGATGGGCTCGGGCAAGGGCTCGCCCGAATTCTGGGTCGCGCGGGTCAAGCCCGGCCGCGTCCTCTTTGAGCTGGACGGGGTCCCCGGCCACATCGCCAAGGTCGCTTTCGAGCGCGCCGCGGAGAAATTGCCGATCAAGACCAAGGTGATCGCACGCCTTGGCGAATCTTTGTTCGAGGACGCATAGGATGGCGCAGATCGACGACTTGAAAAGACGCTCCGACGACCAGCTCGTCGAGCAGCTGGCCGAGCTGAAGCGCGAGCAGTTCAACCTGCGCTTCCAGGCCGCGACCAACCAGATCGAGAAGCCGTCGCGGGTCCGCGAGGTGCGCCGCACCATCGCTCAGATCAAGACGCTTCAGGGCGAGCGGACCCGTTCCGCCGCCGCCAAGGCTTAAGGAGTAGAAGATGCCCAAGCGCGTCCTGACCGGCACCATCGTGTCCGACAAGACCGACAAGACGGTGGTGGTCCGTGTCGAGCGGCGGGTGAAGCACCCGCTCTACGGCAAGATCATCAAGCGGTCGAAAAAATATCACGCCCATGACGAGGGCAATGTTTTCAAGGAAGGCGAGATCGTCCGCATCGAGGAGACTCGGCCGATCTCGAAGCTGAAGACCTGGACCGTGCTCGGCTACGTCGACGCCAAGGCCGCCGCCGCAAAGGCCGAAGCCAAGAAGCCGGCCAAAGCGAAGAAGGCCAAGGTCGAAGCCGAGCCCGCCGAGGCGCCCGAAGCCGAGACGGCGCAAGCCTGACGAATTGAAACTGATCGCCGGGCTTTCCCGGTTGAAGTGAAGAGAAGGAATTGGATCGATGATCCAGATGCAGTCCAACCTTGAGGTCGCCGACAATTCGGGCGCCAAGCGCGTCCAGTGCATCAAGGTGCTGGGCGGCTCCAAGCGGCGCTTTGCCGGAGTCGGCGACATCATCGTCGTCTCCGTCAAGGAAGCCGCGCCGCGGGGCCGCGTGAAGAAGGGCGACGTCCACAAGGCCGTGATCGTGCGGACCGCCAAGGACATCCACCGCGCCGACGGATCGACGATCCGGTTCGATTCGAACGCGGCCGTCCTCGTCAACGCCAATCAGGAGCCGATCGGCACCCGCATCTTCGGCCCGGTCGTCCGCGAATTGCGCGCGAAGAAGCATATGAAGATCATCAGCCTCGCGCCGGAGGTGCTGTAATGGCGTCTGCTAAGATTAAGAAGGGCGACAAGGTCGTCGTGCTCAGCGGCAAGGACAAGGGCCGCCACGGCGAAGTGACCAAGTCCATGCCCAAGCAGGGCAAGGTGCTGGTCTCCGGCATCAACGTCCATGCCCGCCACACCAAGCCGACGCAGGCGCGTCCCCAGGGCGGCATCGTCCGCGCCGAGGCGCCGCTGCACGTGTCCAAGGTCGCGATCGAGGACCCCAAGACGGGCAAGCCGACGCGCGTCCGTTTCGAAACGCGCGAGGGCAAGAAGGTCCGCATCGCGGTCAAGTCCGGGGAGCTGATCAATGGCTGAAGCCAAATATGTCGCGCGCATGCGCGCCGATTATGACGAGCGGATCGTCCCGGCGATGATCGAGAAGTTCGGTTACAAGAACCGGCTCCAGGTCCCGCGCCTCGACAAGATCGTGATCAACATGGGCGTCGGCGAGGCGACCCAGGACAAGAAGAAGGTCGAGACCGCCGCCGGCGAGATGGAGCTGATCGCGGGCCAGAAGCCGGTGATCACCAAGGCGAAGAAGTCGATTGCCCAGTTCAAGCTGCGCGAGGGCATGCCGATCGGCGTCAAGGTCACCTTGCGCCGCGAGCGGATGTACGAATTTCTCGACCGGCTGGTCACGATCGCGCTGCCGCGCGTCCGCGATTTCCGCGGGCTGAACCCGAAAAGCTTCGACGGGCGCGGCAATTACGCTTTGGGCCTCAAGGAGCAGCTCGTCTTCCCCGAGATCAACTATGACCGCATCGAGAAGGTGCGCGGCATGGACATCATCATCACCACCACCGCGAAGACGGACGACGAGGCGCGCGAGCTGCTGCGCTTCTTCAACTTCCCCTTCCCGGCGGCCGAAGAAGCTCAGAAAGAGGCGGCTTGAGTCATGGCGAAACTGAGTTCCATCAACAAGAACGAGCGACGCAAGAAGCTGGTCAAGAAATATGCCGGCCAATATGCGAAGCTCAAGGCGATTGCGAACGATAAGAGCAAGGACGACACCGAGCGCCTGATCGCGCGGCTGAAAATGGCCGAGATCCCGCGCAACGGCAATCCGACCCGGGTCCGCAACCGCTGCGAGCTGACCGGGCGTTCGCGCGCCGTTTATCGCAAATTCCGACTGTCGCGCATCATGCTGCGGGAGATGGGCAATAAAGGCCTGATCCCCGGCCTGACCAAGTCGAGCTGGTAAGGTATAGATATGCCATTGACCGATCCCCTGGGCGATATGCTCACCCGCATCCGCAACGGCCAGCAGGCGAGGAAGGACAGTGTCCTTTCGCCGGCGTCGAAGCTGCGCGCCCGCGTGCTCGATGTGCTCCAGCGCGAAGGCTATATCCGCGGCTATCACGAAGAGATGCTCGGCGCCCATCCGGGCCTCAGAATCGAGCTCAAATATTTCGAGGGCCAGCCCGCGATCCAGCACGTCAGCCGAGTCTCCAAGCCCGGCCGCCGGGTCTATTCGGGCGCGTCCGAGCTGCCCCGGGTCCGCAACGGCCTGGGCATCACCATCGTCTCGACGCCCAAGGGCGTTCTGAGCGACGCCGAGGCGCGCAATCAGAATGTCGGCGGCGAAGTCCTCGCGGAGGTATTCTGATGTCCCGCATCGGTAAAAGGCCGGTCGCGCTCCCCGCCGGGGTCAGCGCCACCACCGAAGGCAAGATCCTGTCGGTCAAGGGGCCCAAGGGGATATTGTCGCTGCAGATGCGCGACGAGATTTCCTACGACATCCAAGCCGACGGCATCAGCGTCCAGCCGGCCAACGAGACCAAGCAGGCGCGCGCCTTCTGGGGCATGCAGCGCACGCTCGTGCAGAATCTGGTCACCGGCGTCTCCGAAGGCTTCACTAAGGTGCTCGAGATTACCGGCGTCGGCTATCGCGCCGCCGCACAGGGCCGCAATCTGCGGCTCCAGCTGGGCTACAGCCACGACGTCAACGTCGCGGTGCCCGAAGACCTCGAGGTCAAGACGCCCGATGCCACCACCGTCGAGATCAGCGGCATCGACCGGCAAAGGGTCGGCCAGCTCGCCGCCGAGATCCGCCGCTGGCGCAAGCCCGAGCCCTACAAGGGCAAGGGGATCAAATATCGCGGCGAATATATCTTCCGCAAAGAAGGCAAGAAGAAATAGGCCATGGCGAGATTCAACCCCTTCATCAAACGCGCCCAGCGCGTCCGCACCGCGATCCGCCGCAATGCCGGCGGCCGCGCCCGCCTCAGCGTCCACCGCTCGGGTCGCCACATCTATGCGCAGGTGATCCTCGACGGCGAAGGCCGCACCGTCGCCGCCGCCTCGTCGCTGGAGAAGGAAGCCCGCGCCAAGACCGGCGCGACCGTCGCCTCGGCGCAGGAAGTGGGCCGCAAGATCGCCGAGCGCGCCAAGGCCGCCGGCGTCACCCAGGTGGTGTTCGATCGCGGCGGCTTCCTGTTTCATGGCCGCGTCAAGGCGCTGGCCGATGCCGCCCGCGAAGGCGGATTGGAGTTCTAATGATGGCTGACGACACCAAGCAGACCGGCGAAGGCGAGAACGCCGCTCCGGAGCCTGCGGCCCCCGAGGCCGCCGCTCCCGAAGCTGCGGCTCCCGAGGCTTCCGCTCCCGAGGCTGCCGCTCCTGAAGCGGCGGCGCCCGAAGCTGCGGCTCCCGAAGCTGCGGCGCCCGAAGCTGCGCCGGAAACCGCTGCCCCCGAGGCTGCCGCTCCCGAAGCCGCTGCTCCCGAACCCGCCCCGGCGGCGGCGCCCGAGCGTGCCCCCGAGGCTCCGTCCCCGGTCGCGGCCGGCAGCGCGCCTCCCGAGGGGCGGCGCGAGCGCGGCGCCCGCGGCGGACGCGGCGGCGGCGGCGGCGGGCGCGACAATCGCGGCGGCAATCGCGGCCGGCGCGACGACCGCCGCGGCGGCCGTGGCGGCGACGACGAAGGCGGCGAGGAGCTGATCGAGAAGCTCGTCCACATCAACCGCGTCTCCAAGACGGTGAAGGGCGGCAAACGCTTCGGCTTTGCCGCGCTGGTCGTGGTCGGCGACGGCAAGGGCAGGGCGGGCTTTGGCCACGGCAAGGCCCGCGAAGTGCCCGAGGCGATCTCCAAGGCGACCGCGGCGGCCAAGAAGGCGATGGTCCGCGTGCCGCTGCGCGACGGCCGAACGCTCCATCATGACGGGCTCGGCCATTTCGGCGCGGGCCGCGTCTACGTCCGCTCGGCGCCGGCCGGCACCGGCATCATCGCCGGCGGCCCGATGCGCGCCGTGTTTGAGAGCCTGGGGGTCGCCGACGTGGTGACCAAGTCGATCGGCACGTCCAATCCCTACAACATGATCCGCGCAACCTTCGAGGCGCTTGGCGAGCAGACCAGCCCGAAGAGCGTCGCGCAGCGCCGCGGCAAGAAGATCGCCGACCTGATGGCGCGCCGCGACGGCGTGTCCGGCGCGGCCGAGGCCTCGGCCGAAGCCGAAGCTTTGGTGGAGTAAGCGTGATGGCTAAGATTAAAGTGACCCAGACCGGATCGCCGATCCGCCGCACCGACGATCAGCGCGCGACGCTGATCGGCCTGGGGCTCAACAAGATGCACAAGACCGTTGAGATCGACGACAGCCCCGAGGTTCGCGGCATGATCCGGGCGGTGCGGCATATGGTGAGCGTGGAAGGTTAACCTCCGGGGACACGGTATTCCGTGTCCCCCACTGCAGGGGACACAGGATACTGTGTCCCCGAACAACGCGCGACAAAAGCGAAAGCGAGTGCAACGACATGAAACTCAATGAAATTCGCGACAATAAAGGCGCCCGCAAATCGCGCGTCCGGGTCGGCCGGGGGATCGGCTCGGGCGTCGGCAAGACCGCCGGCCGCGGTCAGAAGGGCCAGAAGAGCCGCTCCGGCGTCTCGGTCTTCGGCTTCGAGGGCGGCCAGATGCCGCTCCACATGCGGATCCCGAAGCGCGGCTTCAACAACATTTTCGCCAAGGATTATTCCGAGGTGAATCTGGGCGCGATCCAAAAGGCGATCGACGCCGGCAAGCTCGACGCCAAGGGCGTTCTCGACCATGCGGCGCTCAAGGCCGCCGGCCTCGCGCGCGGCGGCAAGAACGGCGTGCGCGTGCTCGGCAAGGGCGAATTGAAGGCCAAGCTCAGCTTCAGGGTCGCCGGCATCTCGGCCGGCGCGCGCAAGGCGATCGAAGGCGCCGGGGGCTCGGTCGAGCTGATCGAGCTGGTCTCGGCGGCCGACAAGGCCAAGGCCAAGAAGAACAGCGTCAAGAAGCGCAAGGACTCGCCAGAAGGCTGAACCGCCGCCGCTTTTGGCGGGGAAGGCTGACAAGCCGGAACCGATCACTATATGAGATGGCGGGGCGCTCATCCGGGCTCCCGCCGCTTTTCATTCCTGAAGGCACAAACGACCTATGGCATCCGCAGCCGAACAGATGGCAGCCAATGTGAGCCTGGCGAATTTCGCCAAGGCCACCGACCTCAAGAAAAGGCTCTGGTTCACGCTCGGGGCGCTGGTCATCTTCCGCCTGCTGAGCTTCGTGCCGCTCCCTGGAATCGATCCGGGCGCGCTCTCCTCTTTGTTCGAGCGCACCCAGGGCGGCGTGCTCGATTTCTTCAACATGTTCTCGGGCGGCAGCCTGGAGCGGATGAGCCTGATCGCCTTGGGCGTGATGCCCTACATCACCGCCTCGATCGTCATGCAGCTGGCGACGAGCATGTCGCCGACCCTCGGCGCGCTCAAGAAAGAGGGCGAGAGCGGCCGCAAGAAGATCAACCAATATACCCGCTACGGCACCGTCTTCCTGTGCGCGATCCAAGGCTATTTCATGGCCGTCGGCCTCGAAAGCTGGGGCGCGAGCGAGGGCCAGTCGGCGGTGCTCGATCCGGGCATGATGTTCCGCATCACAACCGTGGTCAGCCTGGTCGGCGGTACCATGTTCCTGATGTGGCTGGGCGAGCAGATCACCAGCCGCGGCATCGGCAACGGCATCTCGCTGATCATCATGGCCGGCATCGTCGCGCAGCTCCCGCAGGCGCTGGCGCAAATGTTCGAGGGCGGCCGCAGCGGCAGCCTCGATCCGATGGTGATCATGATGATCGTCGGCCTCGCGCTCGTCCTGATCCTCTTCATCTGCTTCATGGAGCGGGCGCAGCGCCGCGTCCTCATCCAATATCCCAAGCGCCAGACGGCGCGCGGCCAGATTCAGCAGGAGCGCTCGCATCTGCCCTTGAAGGTCAATACGGCGGGCGTGATCCCGCCGATCTTCGCCTCGTCGCTGCTTTTGATGCCGCTCACCATCGTCCAGTTCGCGGGCACCGGCGCCGCCGGCGAGAGCATGTGGGGCGATTTCGTCATCACCATCACCACCTCGCTCCAGCACGGCGCGCCGCTCTATCTGTTCCTCTACGGCGCCGGCATCGTCTTCTTCTGCTTCTTCTACAC
>Ga0190275_10003680_pt1 | contig 10967 bp, 8 predicted proteins | sample Popmic550T_FD_133745 | JGI IMG/M metagenome (GOLD analysis project Ga0190275, IMG submission 133745) | Populus adjacent soil microbial communities from riparian zone of Yellowstone River, Montana, USA - 550 T | ecosystem: Environmental > Terrestrial > Soil > Riparian zone > Trees stand | place...
CCATCACGCTGGTGGACCTGGTGCTGCACTTCAAGGAGAGCGTCTACACGTTCTTCTATGCGGCCCTGACGTGCGCCACGGTGCGCTTCCTCTTCCTCCACGCGCGCGCGGCCTGGCGCCGAGGCCCCGCCGAGTCCCTGCGCGGCTACTTCTCCCCAGGGCCGCTCAAGCGCGTGGGCGTGGTGGGCGGGCTGGGCGCTGCGCTGGCCGGGGCCTACTTCGTCGCCGCGGCTCCTTCCGCCGCCGCGCGCCCGCTGCCGTTCCACATGGATCGGATGGAGGCGGCGCACACGGGGCTCGGCTCGGAGATGGGGGACGTGCTCACGCGGGTGGATCCGCGCGTGGCCCACATCTCCAAGTGGGTGCTGAGCGTGGGCGACTCCGTGGCTGCCGGTGACTTCGACGGGGACGGGCTGATGGACCTGTACCTCTCGCACCCGCTCAAGAAGGACGAGTACCGAGCCGCGCTCTACCGCAACCTGGGCGATCTCCGCTTCGAGCGGGTGAAGGTGCCCGCGCTGGAGCGCTTCGCCCAGCGCTCCGTGCAGGAGGGGCTGGCCGGCACCGCCACCTTCGTGGACTACGACGGGGATGGAGACCAGGACCTGGCCATCGGTGTGGCCTTCGGGCCCTCGCGGCTGCTGCGCAACCAGCTGCGCGAGACGGGGCAGGCGGGCTTCGAGGACGTCACCGAGGCGGCCGGTGTCGCGGACCACTCGGTGAGCCTGGGCCTCACCTTCTTCGACTACGACCGGGACGGGCGGCTGGACCTGTTCGTCACCAACGCGCTCACCACGCACCTGCCGGGCTACGAGAAGCCCACGCCGCTCAACCTCTTCCAGCTGCCCGCGCCCGAGTACCCCGGGGATCGGCGCATGTTCCGCTTCATGCACGACGGCTGGCACCAGGCGGACAACGGAGGGCTCAACCACCTCTACCGCGCTCGGGGCGATGGCACCTTCGAGCGGCTGGACATGAAGGCCCTGGGGATGACGGAGACGCGCTGGTCCCTGGCGACGAGCACGGTGGACCTCAACCATGATGGGTGGACGGACCTGTACATCGCCAACGACTTCGGGCCGGACGAGGTGTACCTCAACGAGAGCGGCAAGCACTTCCGCCGCATCGCGGGCCGGCTCTTCGGCGAGGTGGGGAAGGACACGTACAAGGGGATGAACGCCTCGGTGGCGGACTTCGACCGGAACGGGTACCTGGACGTGTACGTGTCCAACGTGCACCACGCGCTGCAGGCCGAGGGCAGCCTGCTGTGGATGGTGGGGCCGGGCGAGGGCGATCCGTTCGTGCCGGGCTTCAAGGACGAGGCCACCTTCCGCGGTGCGCTCAACGAGCGGCGCTTCGGCTGGGGCGCGGCGGCGGGAGACCTGGACAATGACGGGTGGCCAGACATCGTCCAGGCCAACGGCATGGTGGATGACCGGCACGACAAGCTGCTGCCGGACGGGGCGCGCAAGGACTACTGGTACATCAACCACAAGCTGATGCAGTCCGGGCCCGAGATGCACACGTACGCGGACCAGTGGGGCGACATCCGCGGGCGCACCATCTACCCGAACGAGGCGCGGCGCGCGTACCTCAACCTGGGCGACGCGAAGCCGGGCCACTTCGTGGACGTGGCGCGAGAGCTGGGCGTCGAGGACCCGGACAACTCGCGCGGCGTGCTGATGTCGGACCTGGACAACGATGGGGACCTGGACCTGATCATCACCAACCAGCACGGCCCGGCCTCGGTGTACCGCAACACGCTGCGCACCCCGGGGGCCTCGGTGCCCGAGGGAGCGCACTTCGTGGGGCTCACGCTGGTGGGAGATGGGGAGCGCACGCACCGCACGGCGGTGGGCACGCGCGTCGTCCTCTCCTACGAGGAGGGCGGCCGGCGCGTGGAGCAGGTGCAGGAGGTGGGGCTGATGGGCGGCTTCTCCGCCTCGGCGGATCCACGCATGCACTTCGGCCTGGGGCGGCACGCGGGCCCTGTGACGGCCACGCTCCATTGGCACGGCGGGGAGGTGCAGACGCTGCAGCTCGAGGCCGATCGCTACCACGAGATCCGCCAGCCGCCGGGCTCCACGGCGCTGCAGGGAAGGAGATGACGGCATGCTGTCGGCCCTGAAGGGGGCCATCGTGCGGCGCGATGAGCTCACGGAGCTCCAGCGCGCGCAGATGCTCGCCCTGATGCAGCTCTGCTACGCCGGCGTGTCTGCCGAGCGCTTCTCGAAGGATCTCGAGGAGAAGCAGTACGTCATCCTCCTGAAGCTGCGGCGCACCGGAGAGCTGATGGGGTTCAGCACCCTGCGCGTCGCCGAGGGCCTCATGGGCGGGCAGGCCGTGGAGCTCGTGTACTCGGGGGACACGGTCATCCACCCGGACCACTGGGGACAGAAGGAGCTGCAGGTCCAGTTTGCCCGCTTCACGACGTGGCGGAGGCTGCGCCGGCCGCTGCGCCCGCTGCTGTGGCTGCTGCTGAGCGGCGGGTACAAGACCTACCTGCTGTCCGTGAACAACTTCCCGCGCACCCTCCCGCGGCATGACTGGGAGCCACCCGCCGAGCGCGTCACCTTCATGCGCGAGCTGGCATCACGGTGGTTCGGGAGCCAGTACGACGCGGAGCGCGGCATCCTGCGCTTCCAGGAGCAGAACTACCGCGTGCGGGATGGCATCGCCCCCATCGATCGGGCGGCTGCCGCGCACCCACACATCGCCTTCTTCGCCGAGCGCAACCCGGGCCACGTGAACGGCGAGGAGCTGGTGTGCCTCACGGAGGTTCGGCTGAGAGATCTGGCGCTGGCGGTGGGGCGCATCCTCGTCAAGCAGGTGCGAGGCCTGACGCGGCGTGGGCTGCGGCTGATCGGGGTGCGTGCGCGGGCATGAGGGCCGTGGTTCCATCGGCGCTGTTGCTCGGGGGCTTGCGAGCGGCCATGGCTCCGTCGGCGCTGCGCTTCCACCGGGCGCTGCGGCGGCCAGAGGTGGCTCAGGCAGAGTGCCTCGGGCGGGTGCTGCGGGCCGTGGCGGGCAGTCAGCAGGCCCGGCGCATTCCGGGCTTCGAGCGGCTCGTGAAGCCTGGCGAGTTCCAGGACGCCGTGCCCCTGTCCACCCCGGACTCGGTGACTGCGGACGTGGAGCGCCTCGCCGCGGGTGAGCCACGCGTGCTGACGGGAGCGCCGGTGGTCCGGTTCGAGCCGTCTGGAGGCTCGTCGGGCGCTTCGAAGCGGGTGCCTGTCACCCGCGCACTGCTGGGCGAGTTCCACCAGGCGCTGGCGCCCATGCTCTTCGAGCTGCTCCACCGGCGCCCTGCTGTGCGCGCGGGGCCGAGCTACTGGTCCATCTCGCCCATCGGGCGGAAGCAGGGGAGGACGCCGGGAGGAATTCCCGTGGGCAGCGTGGAGGACAGCGCGTACTTCCCGCGGTTCCTTCAGCCACTGCTGGCGCGGGTGTTCGCCGTGCCGGGGGCAGTGGCCCGGCTGCCCGATGTGGAGAGCTGCCGGTACGTGACGCTGTGGTTCCTGGTGGCTTGTGAGGAGCTGGCGCTCATCAGCGTGTGGAACCCGAGCTTCCTCACGCTCCTCATGGATGCGCTGGAGGTGCACGGGGAGCGGCTCGCGGAGGATCTGGAGCGCGGGACGTGCCGGCCTCCTGGCCGTGAGTCCGACGAGGAGGTCCGAGCGGTCCTCTCGCGGCTGCGCTTTGCGCCCCAGCCCGAGCGAGCCCGGGTGCTGCGCCAGGCCCTGAAGGAAGGCCTGAGTGGAAAGGTGCTCTGGCCACGGCTCGCGCTGCTCAGCATGTGGACCGATGCCCAGGCCGCGCATGCCGTGGGACCGGCTCTGCGCCGCTTCGAGGGTGTCGAGCTCCAAGGCAAGGGGCTGCTGGCCACCGAGGGAGTCGTCACCCTGCCGCTGTTCGATGCGCCTGCCCCTGTGCTCGCCGTGCGCAGCCACTTCTACGAGTTCGCCGACCCGGAGCGGCCGGAGGCACGGCCACGCCTCGCGCATGAGCTCGAGCGAGGCCGTGAGTACGTCGTCCTCCTGTCCACCTCGGGAGGGCTGCTGCGCTACCGGCTGGGAGATCTCATGCGCGTGGAGGGCTTCGTGGGTGCCACGCCGTGCCTGCGCTTCATGGGCCGCGCCGATGCCGTGAGTGATCTCGTGGGCGAGAAGCTCGCGGCCACCCGCGTGACGGCGGTGCTGGACGCCACGCTCCCGCCACTCTTTGGGGGTGCGAGGCCTCGGTTTGCGATGCTCGCTCCCGAGTGGGAGGCGCCACCCGCCTATCACCTCTTCCTGGAGACGGACGCTCCGGATGCGCGCCTGGCCGAGGCCGCTGAGACGACTGAGCGCGCCCTGCGGGAAGGCTTCCACTACCGCTACGCCCGGGAGCTGGGACAGCTGGGCCCAGTGCGAGCCGTGCGCGTGAGAGAGGGCACCCGGCGCTACGAGGCGCGCTGTATCGCCTTGGGCCAACGGGCTGGGGACATCAAACCCACGGACCTGCACCGCCAGCCTGGCTGGACGGCGCACTTCACCTCGGGAGCCACCTCGTGAGGAACCCGCTGCACCTCCCGTCCTCTGCGGAGCCCGTGCTGGCCGTCGATCTGGAGGCGGAGGCAGACCTGGCCCGCTGTGGCGCGCTCAAGGATTACTGGTACGTGGCGTGCCGCTCGCCCGAGCTCACGACGGCGAAGCCGCTCGCGAGGACGATCTTCGGCATCAACATCGTCCTCTTCCGGGACGAGCAGGGGAGACCCGCGGCGCTGCGTGATCGCTGCCTCCACCGCAACGCGCGGCTATCGGCAGGGGACACCTTTCAGGGGAAGCTGGGGTGCCCGTACCACGGCTGGGTGTACGACGCTGCGGGCAACGTGGTGGAGGTGCCCTCGCTCGGGCCGTCGCAGCGGGGCGAGATGCTCGATGAGCGCGGCCATACGAAGGCCGGGCTCACGGTAGAGCCGTGCAAGCTGGGGCGGCTGCAGCGCTTCGAGGCGCGGGAGCAGGACGGGCTCATTTTCGTCTTCATGGGCGAGGACGTGTCGAAGGCGCGAGCCGAGCCATTCCGGGTGCCGTACTGGGGGCACGCGGACTGGACGGTGTACTTCATGGTGACGAGGTTCCAGAACGGGGTGACGAACCTCGTCGAGAACTTCATGGACGTGCCGCACACGGTGTTCGTGCACTCGAAGTGGTTCCGGAACCGCGCGCGCAAGCGGGTGCCGGCGACGGTGAAGCGCTCGGGCGGGAGCGTGCTGGTCACCTACAAGCAGGAGCAGGACACGGTCAGCGGCCTGGGGCGCATCTTCAACCCACGCGGCCTGCCCCTGTTCCACACGGACCACTACTTCGTCCCGAACATCACCCGCGTGGATTACATGTGGGGAGAGCACGGCTTCGTCATCAACTCACAGGTGACACCCATTGGACCGACGGACAGCCTGGTCTACACGGCCATCAGCTTCCGGCTCCCGTTCGAGCTGTCGGGCCGGGTGGTGGGCCGGGCGCTGGCGCCGGTGATCAAGTGGTACACGACCCAGGTGATCCGGCAGGACGTGGAGATCATGCGCGTGCAGCGCGAGGGGCTGCTGAACGGTCCGGGCGGCGGCATCTTCAAGAGCACGGAGGCGGACCTGCTCCACGCGGACATCGAGGCCTACCGGCGCTGGCTGCGCGAGGGTTGCGAGGGCACAGGCCCCAGCGACGAAGAGCGGGACATCGTCTTCTGGATCTGAGCAGGAGACATGGCTTCGGGCTGAGCACTGCTTCTCACCGCCTCCCCTGCACTGTCGCGGGCCGCAGGTTCAGCCGAGAGCATCTGATGGAGGAGCGCTGCCAGCTCCGGGCTCTCCGCCTTCCAGCGCTCTGGCAGCACCAGGGGCAGGTGAGCGAAGCGCCTGGCCTTCCCGGTCCTCACCACGTCCATCAAGGCAGGAGGGTACTCTCCGGTGAGGAGCCGATAGGCTGTCATGCCCAGCGCATACACGTCATCCGTAGGCTGGGCCTCATAGCGGACCAGAGGCCAGCGCACGGCGCATGCGGCGCGTGGTAGGGTCACCAAACTCTGCGCAACCTCAAGAGTGATCGAATGCCTCACCTGCTGACCTCGCCTTCGCCAATCTTATTGATGCTGACGCTCCTCTGCTTCTGCACGGGTTGCTCGGATTGCGCAGCGCGGGATCCTGAGACGGGAGTCACCCTGCAAATACCTCAGGAACAAGGGCTACAGCCTCTTCGCAAGCCGCTGCCGCTGTTGGACGGCGAGATCGACATCAAGAACAAGTACTCATCCGCTGTGATGATCACGACTCGCGTCCCCTCGGGAACAGAAGCGGGATGTAATGGCGTCCTTGTTGCCCCTCAGCTCGTTCTTACAGCGGCGCACTGTGTGTGCATGCAACACAAGCTCTCAAGCTCTGATTCGGAGGGCGAGGGCGTTTTCGACAGCTCGGCATGCGGACAGAGCGCGAGCGTAAAGACTGTGACCTACCTTCCTCCGCGACGCATGGGGGCGGTCCGATACCTCACCGAGGACTACACCGGGACAATCCAAGTCCACCCCGAGTTCAGGATCATCCTCGGCAAGCAAGGTGACATTGCCTCAAGCCATGCGGATCTCGCTGTAATACTTTTGGATGCAGCAGTGCCCGAGGATCTACCGCCCGTCACACTGGCGGAGTCCGAAGTCGGCGTAAATGAAACCGTCATCACAGTCGGCTATGGCTATGCTGGACCTGGCAGCAGCACCTTCGAGAAACGCCGCTTCAGCAAGAGCAAGGTTGTTGATTTCATCAGGCCGGAATACGAGCGGGTCGTGTTGGAACAACCGGAGCTGCCTCTTTTCAAGAATGACAGCGGCGGCCCGTGTCTGCGTGAAGCCGGAAACGAACAGAGACTCGTTGGCGTCTCAAGCCGGGGACTGGGCAATGCAGCCACGTTCACAAGCATCCACTTTCACAGAGCGTGGCTGCGGGAGAAGATCCGTGCCGCAACCTTCCCAAGGACCCCCGCACCATGATGGCCTACGAAGCGAACCTTTCGCTGCCGCGCAACCAGCCATCGCGGGCTGCCCTCTGGTTGTCTACCACGTTGCTTCTCTTGGGCGGTGGGTGTTCCAGAAGCTCGTCACTGCCGCAACGCCTCCCAGAGGGCGCCTTCATGGAGATGGCGGGCGGGAGTATCTCAACCGTGCATCCAGGGCCGCTGGATGCCATGAACGTATATGCCTCGAATGTCGCCATCAGGACCAACGCCAAGAAAGTGGATGGCTCAGAGGTTTGCAGCGGAGTGCTCATGAATTCCAGTCACGTCCTGACCGCGGGCCACTGCTTGTGCATGAGACGGAGCGTCTCCACGGACGAGAGCAGAGCGGCACTGAGGAAGAGACTGGATGAGGTTCTTCCGTCCCGAGGGAAGACAGAGTCCGAGAAGAGAGAGTTGGACAATCTCAAGGCTAGAGTCGTGAAGAATGCCGCCACTGTCCTCGACGCCACACTCTGCGCGGCGGAAGGGGATGTCAAGTTTGTGGAGTACTTGCCTCCTCGGCCAAACATTAAGTCCAAGGCTACGAGCACTGAATACCGTGGGGCGGCCATTCGCCCACATCCTGGACTTCTCATCGTGGAGGACGCGGCGGGGACAACGTGGTTCAGAGAGGCCGATCTTGCTATTATTCGTCTGGCTGCTCCCGTGGAGGAATCGTTCCGCACCGCCAGACTACCAGATGCTGAGATTCAACTCGGCAATAGGGTCGTCATGGTGGGCTACGGATTTGGGGCCAACGGCAGCACCACCAATGACTTCGGTGATCGGCACTATGGCGAGAGCCAAGTCATAGGTATTGAGCGCATCCCTTCAGGCAGCGTGAAGTTCCTCACCAGGAAACAGCCGCGCGGAGATGGGCCACCCCCCAGGCTCTATTCTGGTGATAGTGGTGGAGGTTGCTTCAGCCAGACCGATGACACCGTGCTCGTTGGGATCGCGAGCGCGGTATGGAAGGACGGAGAGTCGTCCATCTTCACAAGCGTTTATCCCTACAAGCAGTGGATAAAAGAGGAATTGAAAAAAGCGGACGCGGCGCTCACTGGAGACACGACAAGCGTGGCTCCGTAGCCGCCGTGCCGAGCCCATAACATGCACCGAGTGCCACGAGGTCCGCGCTGTGGTGGCTCCTATTCGGACGGATCCGAAGTGGTAGGCGGCGGCAGCTCGAGGATGGGACGGTAGCAGCCGTTCTTCCACGCGTAGGAGCGGGCGCTACAAGGGGGAGCTTCGTCCGTCGGGCCGGACCAGCACCCACCGTTGATCTCGACCTCTGGCTTCACACAGGGAGGACGACTCTGGCCTGGGAGTGCATTCTTCGGGAACTCGAGGCCGATCCCACGACGTGCGGGCTCAGGTGATGCCTCACGGACGGAGGTGGAGACCGCGCTGTCCGCGAGCTCCGCAGTCCCCGCATCCGCGGTGCCGCGATCCTGTGTCTCTCTCGCCACGGCCGTGGAGCGCTGCCCCTGTGAGTGCTGCTGGCGCGACCACACGCCAGCGGAGAGGACCACGGCTGCGACTGCGACTGCGGCTGCGGCTGCGAGCCAGGACACCCTGCCAGGACGCTGGTGCAAGGGGATGAGTGAAGTCCTCAGCCTGATGGAGGCTGCGAAGCTCGGGCGCGGCGAAACAGGCGCAGCCGCGCGCTCGGGAGACGCTTCGAGCGTGGGGCAGGGTGGAGCGGACGAAGCTGGGCGTGCGGTGACCCGTGGTGCGGCCGGGTGGCGGTGGGGATCCTGCTCCTGGTGCCTGGCGGTCTCTGCCGCGCGCTCGAGCGCCTGGGCCATCTCCCCTGCACTGTCGCGGGCCGCAGGTTCAGCCGAGAGCATCTGATGGAGGAGCGCTGCCAGCTCCGGGCTCTCCGCCTTGCACTGCTCGGGCAGCACCAGGGGCAGGTGAGCGAAGCGCCTGGCCTTTCCGGTCCTCACCACGTCCATCAAGGCAGGAGGGTACTCTCCGGTGAGGAGCCGATAGGCTGTCATGCCCAGCGCATACACGTCATCCGCGGGCTGGGCCTCATAGCGGACCAGGGGCCAGCTCAGGTGTTCCCACTCGAAGCGCAGCGACTCCGGGCTTTGGTACTGGGGAGTGCCGGGAGGAGGCACTTGCCGCGTGAGGAGGCTCGCCCCGCGGTAGGTGCCCGTGCCGAAGTCGACGAGCACGGCCTCGGCGCTCTCCTTGCGCACGAGGATGTTGCCGCCTTTGACATCCCGGTGGAGTCCGCCCACGGCATGGGTGGCCTCCAGCGCCCGGGCCACCTGCGCGAGCAGGCGGAGCAGGTGAGCGCGGGAGCGCGGCTGTGCCTGGGCCCACGGATACAGCGGCACACCGTCAATCCACTCCATGACGAGGAAGGGAAAGGAGACGCCGCCCTGCACCTGCCACTCCCCTCGATCATGGAATTGCGGCACATGGGGGTGATGGACGAGCGAGAGCAGCTGCCCTTCGCGCTCGAAGCGAGGGTCTTGGGGAGAGCGTGCCATTTTGAGGGCGAAGGGCCCTGCACTCTCGAGCCCGATACGTTCGACGCGGTAGACGAGGCCGTAGACGCCCCCGCCCCCCCATTCCACGACGCGCCAGGGACCCACCTCCGAGCCTCGAGTGAGGAAGGAAGGCCCCATCGCATGCAGCGTCCCCATCAGACATCTCCTGGCATCCACCGGGCAGCAGCGCTGCGCGCCGACGGCCCATCCTACCTCAGAGGTTTCCTCGGGAACCCTCGGATGAAGCGACTGGACCGTCCACGAAATGAGACGGGGGAGTCCACAGCGGGAGACGGGTGCAGGGAAAGGAGATTCCCGGCGCCCTCTACGCAGGTCTAAACGTATAGACCTGCGTAGCCCCGGCCCCCCCTTTACGGAGGTCTACACGTGTAGACCTGCGTAGTTCCGGGCACTCCCTACGGAAGTTTACACGCATAGACCCGCGTAGCCCCGGTGCCCTCTACAGAAGTCTACATATGTAGACTTTCGTAGCCCCGGTCCCCCTCTTACGGAGGTCTACACGTGTAGACCTCCGTAGCCCCCGGCGCCCCCCTACGGAGGTCTACACGTGTAGACCTCCATAGTCCTCCATGTCCGCCTACGAGGCGGGTAGGGAGCAGGCGGAGCGTAGGCCGTGGCAGCTCAGCGTTCTGGCCAGGTAGGACATGGCACTCAGTGCAGCGATCCTCACCAGTCGTTCGGCCCTCCGCTTCGGGCTCTCGTTCACGCTTCCGGGCTGGGTGGTAGGCCGGGCGATGGCACCGGTGCCCAAGTGCATGGAGGTGGATCGGCTCCAGGCGGGCTTTGAAGCCAGTCGCCTCAGGCCTGCGGACTCGAAGGCAGAGGCTTCGTTAGAAGTCGTCGTCAAACTCCTGGCGTAACCGAGCAATCAGGTCAGGCTGATCGATGCTCTGCCAGGCATCACGGGCAGCCGACAGATGCTGCCTACGTGCTTCAGGAGATGAAGGAAGCTGGGCGAGCCGCCGATGAGCTCGGCCAATGGAGTAGGGCTCCGGAATGCCACTGTATAAGGACAAGGCTTGCGTGAAGAGGGAGCGCGCCTCGTCATGGCGGGAGCGAGCCAGGGCGAGTTCGCCGAGGCTTTGGATGCAGTTGGCCTCGCCCTGGATGGACCCGACCTGCTGGTAGAGGGGCCGGGCCTGCTCGAAGAGGGAGCGCGCCTCGTCATGGCGGGAGCGAGCCATGGCGAGTTCGCCGAGGCTTTGAATGCAGTTGGCCTCGCCTTGGGTGGACCCGACCTGCTGGAAGAGAGGCCGGGCCTGCTCGAAGAGGGAGCGCGCCTCATCATGGCGGGAGCGAGCCAGGGCGATGTCGCCGAGGCTTTGGATGCAGTTGGCCTCGCCCTGGATGGACCCGACCTGCTGGTAGAGGGGCCGGGCCTGCTCGAAGAGGGAGCGCGCCTCGTCATGGCGGGAGCGAGCCA
>Ga0190275_10003681_pt1 | contig 10965 bp, 12 predicted proteins | sample Popmic550T_FD_133745 | JGI IMG/M metagenome (GOLD analysis project Ga0190275, IMG submission 133745) | Populus adjacent soil microbial communities from riparian zone of Yellowstone River, Montana, USA - 550 T | ecosystem: Environmental > Terrestrial > Soil > Riparian zone > Trees stand | place...
GTGATGCCGGGGAAGCGGTCGTGCAGGTTCTCCGCGGTCGAGCCCATCACCAGCGCCGACGGGTCGACCAGCTTCTCCGCCACGATCCGCGGGTTGGGGTCGATGCCCTCGCCCATCGGGTGGTGGCCCATGTGCTCGACCCCGCCGGCGACGGCGACGTCGTAGGCGCCGAAGGCGATGCCCGACGCGGTGGTGGTCACCGCGGTCATGGCCCCGGCGCACATCCGGTCGATCGCATAGCCGGGCACGGACTTCGGCAGGCCGGCCAGCAGCGCGGCGGTGCGGCCGATGGTCAGGCCCTGGTCGCCGGTCTGGGTGGTGGCGGCGATGGCCACCTCGTCGACGCGCTCCGGCGGGAGCTCGGGGTGGCGGCGGAGCAGCGCGCGGATGCAGCTGATCACCAGGTCGTCGGCCCGGGTCTCGCTGTAGAGCGACCCGGCCTTTCCGAACGGGGTACGGACACCGTCGACGAAGACGACATCGCGAGACTCACGAGGCATGGCCACATATTACTCACGAGTAACAACGCCCCGCACTCCCACGTCGCGGGTGATATATCCCCCGTGCTGTTGGCTGTGGTGATTCTCCGATATATCGTTGACTATCGGCAACACTCGGAAAGGAAGCGCAATGGGTGCGTACGCGATGGGAGCTCCGTGGCTCCGGTTCGGGAACGACTGCGGCGGCGGCGAGGCGGAGCAGCGGCTGCGCGAGGTGTGGGCCCAGATGACCGGCAAGGCCAGGACCAGGCCAGGTCACGGTTTCGGCGGGCCGGGATTCGGCGGCCACGGCTTTGGTGGACCGCCGTGGGCACGTGGTATGCGCGGTCCCAAGGCACGCCGCGGCGACGTGCGGTCGGCGATCTTGTCGGTGCTGTCCGACCAGCCGCGCAACGGTTACCAGGTGATCCAGGAGATCGCCCAGCGGACCAGTGGGGCCTGGAAACCCAGTCCCGGCTCGATCTACCCGACCCTGCAGCAGCTCGAGGACGAAGGACTCGTGGTCCAGGTCGACGACGGCGGGCGCAAGGAGTACGCGCTGACCGACGCGGGTCGCGACTACGTGACCACCCACCCGGACGAGATGGCAGCGCCCTGGGCGGCGATGTCGGAGGCCGAAGGCGACAGCGACCTGCGACCGATGCTCGGTCAGGTGGCAGCGGCGATGTGGCAGGTGATGGCAGTCGGCACACCGGAGCAGCAGGCCGCAGCCAAGGACGCAGTCGTCGACCTGCGCAAGACCCTGTACGGCATCCTCGCCGACGGGGACGACACCGACGCCACGGACCATCGATGACCAGGGGCTGGCACTCCGGTTGGCAGCCGGGCCAACCGCCACCCCAGGTGCAGCTGTGGTGGTGGGGTCCAGGTGCCGGCACCAACCCACAGCGTCCCGGAGCGGATGTCGCCACGTCCGCGTCGACGACACCGGTGCGGATCGGCGACGCGGAGCGGGACACGGCGGTGTCGGATCTCGGTGACCACTTCGCGGCCGGACGGCTGAGCCGGGAGGAGTTCGACGAACGGGCGGACCAGGCCATGCAGGCGAGGTTCAGCACCGACCTCGACCCGCTGTTCGTCGATCTGCCGAAGCCGGCACCGGCGCCACCGCAGTCCGGTAACCCGCGGCCGGCTGCTGGGCCGCCGCCGTGGGCGTACGCGATGTGGTTGCTGCCGTTCGTGCTGATCGCCGCGCTGGTCGGCGGGATCTTCTTCCACGCGCCCTTCCTGCTCTGGGCCCTGATCTGGGTGGCGGTGATCCTCAAGATCACCGGCCACCGGCGCCGCCATCGGCACCAGCAGCTCAGTCGGCCAGGGCCACGCTGAGCGCCAGGGCCGTCAGTCGGCGCTGCCAGGGTCGAGCGCCGAGCTCGGCCAGGGCGGAGTCGACGGCCTGCTCTCCCAGTGGGTTCGGCGGCGTCCACGCCAGCCGACGGACGTAGTCGGGGGTGAGCAGGTTCTCGGCCGGGAGCTCGTACTCGGTCGCCAGCTCGGTGAGCGCATCTCGTACGCGGGTCAGTCGCGCGGCGGCGGCCGGATCCTTCGCCGCCCACAGGCGGGGCTGCGGGGGGCCGGGACTGGGGATGTGCATCGGTGGAAGTTCGGCCTCCCGGAGGGCGGACACCCGCTGCAGGCCGGCCACCCACTCGGACAGGTACCGACGCGCCTGCCGCCGTTGGAAGCCGGCGATCCGGTACAAGGTGGCTCGGTCGGGATGGTCCGTGGCCGCCAGCTCCGCGATCGCCACATCCGGCAGGATCTTCGACGGTGCCCGGTCCGTGTCTCGGGCGATCTCGTCGCGGATGTGCCACAGCTCGGCCACGTAGGCGAGTCCACGGCGGCTGCGTACCCGGTGGATGCCCGACGTCCGCCGCCAAGGGTCGGTCCGCGGCTCCACCGCTGTGCCGGCGCCGGCCGCGAGGGCTGCGAACTCCTCGGCAGCCCACTCCTGCTTGCCCGCCTCGAGCAGCTGAGCGGCGAGTACGTCGCGGAGCTCGACCAGCAGCTCCACGTCCAGAGCCGCGTAGGTGAGCCACTCGTCCGGCAGCGGGCGCGTCGACCAGTCCGCCGCCGAGTGCTCTTTCAGCAGCCGGACCCCGAGCAATTCGGTGACCATCGTCCCCAGGGCGACCCGCGGGTAGTTGAGCAACCGCGCCGCCAGCTCGGTGTCGAACAGGTGGACCGGTGACATCCCGACCTCGAACAGGCATGGCAGGTCCTGACTGGCGGCGTGGATGACCCACTCGGCGTCAGCGATGGCGGCACCGAGCTCGGCGAGGGCCGGTGTCCCGTCGAAGGCGACCGGATCGATCAAGTGGGTGCCCGCGCCGGCTCGGCGCACCTGGATGAGATAGGCACGTTGGGTGTAGCGGAAGCCGTGTGCGCGCTCGGCGTCGACGGCGATCGGCCCGGTGCCCGCGGTGAGAGCGGCGATCGTGGCCTCGAGCCGCTCCCGGCTCTCCTCGACCGGCGGCGTGCCGTCGGCGGGGGAGACGAGAAGCTCGACGTCGGAGTCTGACGGGGCTGTCTGGGACAGGTCGGTCGTCGTCTGGTCGGTCACCGTCTCCGCGGGCTTCGATGAGGGCTCTTCTGCACGTGTCGCCGGGCGGGGATGGAAACCACCCCGGCCGGGAGCGGGGGGAGCCCCGCCGTCGTACAGAGTAGTTCACCCCAGGCCTGCGCGTGGGCGGTCAACCCGTTCCCGTCGCTCAGCAACGGTGTCCAGCTGGCGCGGACCTCGACCTCAGCGCTCGGATCCTCGTCCGCCATGCCCCCGAACGACTCGCTCGACACCGACGTGACCGTGCCGCTGGGCGCGAGATACTCCGCGCCGTGGCCGACCAGCGCGTCGATCAGCCAGGACCATCCGACCTGAGCGAGCAGCGGGTCGCTGACCATCTCCGGGTCGACTTCGGCGCGAGCGAAGGTGACGCAGCGGAAGGTGCCCTGCCAGGCAGCGTTGCCGGCGGGATCGTGCAACAGCACCAGCCGACCGGTGCCGACGTCCTCGCCACCCACCACGACGTCTGCGCTGACCGCCGCCGCGAACGGCGCGATCTTCTGTGGCGCAGGTATCTCCTCGACCAGCAGCTCAGGACGCCAGGAGGCGTGGAGCAGGTCGTGGGCGGCCCGTTGGAAGGGGGTCGGGACCGCGGCCGAGTCGGGGGTGGCTGCCACCCGTCGAGCCTAAGCGGCGGCGCCGACAACGTCCGGCTCCGACGCGCCGGGAGGGCCGCCGAGCAGCGCGTGGAAGGATCGGCACGTGGCACCTGTCGAGTCGGACCTCATCGTCGCGAGCCCGTTCTTGGCCGCCTGCCGACGCGAGCAGCGCGACGACCGGGTGCCGGTCTGGTTCATGCGCCAGGCCGGGCGCTCCCTTCCGGAGTATCGCGAGGTGCGGGCCGGGATATCGATGCTGGACAGCTGCGCGCGGCCGGAGCTGGTGGCCGAGATCACCTTGCAGCCCGTCCGCCGCTACGGGGTCGATGCGGCCATCTTCTACTCCGACATCATGGTGCCGCTGAAGGCCGCCGGGGTCGACCTGGACATCGTGCCGGGCACCGGCCCGGTGATCGCCGAACCGATCCGAACCGCTGCGGACGTGGCCTCGATACCTCCCCTGGATCCGAGCCAGATCCCGTACGTGACCGAGGCCGTCCGGCTGCTGGTCACCGAGCTGGGCGAGACGCCCCTGATCGGGTTCGCTGGCGCGCCGTTCACCCTGGCCAGCTATCTGGTCGAGGGCGGTCCGAGCAAGGACTACGCCAAGACCAAGGCGCTGATGGTGTCGCGGCCCGAGGTGTGGCACGACCTGTGCGCCCGGCTGGCCCAGATCTCGGCTACTTTCCTGACGGCCCAGGTCGAGGCCGGAGCCTCGGCGGTGCAGCTGTTCGACTCCTGGGTGGGCAGTCTGAGCGAGGCGGACTACACGGCGTACGTGAAACCGCACTCCGCCGTGGTGCTGGAGACGATCGGTCGGCTGGGGGTGCCGCGGATCCACTTCGGGGTCGGCACCGGTGAGCTGCTGACCGAGCTGGCTGCAGCGGGCGCCGACGTGGTCGGCGTGGACTGGCGGCTCGGTCTGGACCATGCGTCGCAACGGCTCGGCCATCGGTACGCGGTGCAGGGCAACCTCGATCCGGCCCTGCTCGGTGCCCCCTGGCCCGTCGTCGCCGAGCGCACCCGCTCAGTGATCGCCGCCGGCGCCGCGACACCGGGGCACATCTTCAACCTCGGTCATGGCGTACCGCCGGATACCGACCCGGGAGTCCTGCAGCGGATCGTCGATCTCGTACACGAAGAGGGCGTCGAGATCCGTCGGGCGACGCGGCGGCCGTGAGCCCCGGGGTCGTCGAGCGGGTCGAGGCGGTCGTCGTCGGGGGCGGCATCGCAGGCCTCGCCGCAGCCCGGGAGCTGTCGATGGCCGGGCTGCCGGTGCTGCTGCTGGAGGGATCGTCACGGCTGGGCGGCAAGATCGCCGGTGTGCGCCTCGGCCACACCGACCTGCGGGTCGACGTCGGGGCGGAGTCGATACTGGTACGACGTCCGGAGGCGCTGCAGCTGGTCGCGTCGCTGGGGCTGGGCGAGCAGCTGGTGCATCCGACCCCGGCAACGTCGCGAATCCTGGTGGAGGGTCGGGCGGTCGACGTACCGACGTCCGCCATGGGCGTGCCCGGGGATGTCGACGCGTTGAGCACGCTGCTGACACCCACTGGACTGGAGAGGGCTCGCCGGGAGCCGACCCTGCCGGCACCGCCGCTGCCCGGCGACATAGCCATCGGAGCGCTGGTCGACGAGCGGTTCGGGCCCGAGGTGACCGATCGGCTGCTCGAGCCGCTGCTGGGTGGGGTCTATGCCGGCCACGCCCGGCGGCTGTCCTTCGCGGCGGTGAACCCGACCCTGTACGCGGCGGCGCGCGCTGGGGACCCGCTCAGCCAGCATGCGGCCGCGACCCGCCGACCCGGGTCCGGTCCGGTGTTCGGCGGACTGGTCGGCGGCATCGCCGTGCTGGTCGACGCACTGGTCGCCGATCTGCGGGCGCGCGGGGTCGAGGTCCGACGAGCGGCCACCGTCCGTGAGCTGACCGCGGTCGGTGGCGGCTACCGGCTGACGGTCGGACCGACTCGGAACGCGTACCGGATCGACACGCGCGCCGTCGTGCTGGCCACGCCGGCCGCGCCGACCGGCCGGCTGCTCAGTGGGGTGGCGACCTCGGCGGGACGGCTGGCCGCGATCCCGTACGCCTCGATGGCCGTCGTCGCCCTGGGGGTTCGCGGGATCGAGCCGATCGGGTCCGGTCTGCTGGTGCCGCCGGGACAGCTGCCGACGGTCAAGGCCGTCACGCACTCCTCGAACAAGTGGGCCTGGGTGGCGGAGGCGGCCGAGCGGGAGCTGGGCGCGGGGGTGCACCTGGTCCGGGCCAGTGTCGGCCGGCTGGGGGAGGAGCGGCTGCTCCAGGTCGGCGATGCCGAGCTGATCGACCGGACGGTGGCCGAGCTCCGCGGCTTGCCCGGCTGGGCGGGAGCACAGGTGATGTCGAGCACACTGCAGCGATGGGGTGGCGGGCTTCCGCAGTACGAAGTAGGGCATCGTGACCTGGTCACCCGGCTGCGGTCCGAGCTGGCCGGGTGTGTGGGGCTGGCGGTCTGCGGTGCCGAGTACGACGGCGTCGGCATCGCCGCCTGCCTGGGCTCGGCCGCGACGGCCGTGAACAAGATCACCGCCGATCTCGGTGTCGACCGATGAATGGTAGGAAGGCGAGCATGAAGGCGCGCGACATCAACGAGACGATCCGCTACACGATGTGGTCGGTGTTCAAGCAGGATGACGTCCTGGGCGACGCACCCGAGGCGGCCGCGCAGGAGTCGCTGACCGACATCGCGGCAGCGACCGACGGCGACGATCTGTCGATCCGTGGCTGGTACGACGTGGCAGGGCTCCGCGCCGACGCCGACCTGATGGTGTGGTGGCACGCGCCGACGTCGGAGACCCTGCAGGACGCCTACCACGCGCTGCGCCGCTCAACGCTGGGGCAGTCGCTCACCCCGGTCTGGTCCCAGGTCGGGCTGCACCGGCCGGCGGAGTTCAACAAGGGTCACGTACCGGCGTTCATGGCCGGGGAGGAGCCGCGAGGGCACCTCTGCGTCTACCCCTTCGTCCGCTCGTACGAGTGGTATCTGCTGCCGGAGGACGAGCGCCGGGCGATGCTGACCGAGCACGGCATGATGGCGCGGCCGTATCCGGACGTCCGGGCCAACACGGTGTCGTCGTTCGCGCTGGGGGACTACGAGTGGCTGCTGGCCTTCGAGGCGGACGATCTGCACCGGATCGTGGATCTGATGCGAGCCCTGCGTTCCGCCGCAGCCCGCCGGCACACCCGCGAGGAGATCCCGTTCTACACCGGTCGCCGGCGCGAGCTGACGGAGATCCTCGCGTCCTGGTGATCGCTGGTGCCGGCACGTGCCCGCGGAATGCTCAGGACTCCTTCGGTTCCAACGTCAACGACACCGAGTTGATGCAGTAGCGCAGGTCCGTCGGGGTGTCGTACCCCTCTCCCTCGAACACATGCCCCAGGTGAGAGTCGCAGGTGCTGCAGCGAACCTCGACCCGCTTCATGAAGTGCGTGCTGTCGTCGATGTAGCGGACCCGGTCCTCCGCCAGTGGGGCGAAGAACGACGGCCAGCCGCAGTGCGAAGAGAACTTCTGGTCGCTGCGGAACAGCTCGGCGCCGCAGGCCTTGCAGCGGTAGACGCCTTCGGCGGTGGTGTCGGTGTAGTCGCCGGTGAAGGCCCGTTCGGTCCCGGCCTCGCGAAGCACCTTGTACTCGAACGGGGTCAGTTGGGCCCGCCACTCGGCTTCCGACTTGACGACCTTGCCGACCAGGTCGGCCGGGTTGGTGCTGGGACTGGTGGTTGCAGGATTGGTTTCTGTCATGGTTCCTCCTTCTGCTGGCGACCACTCAACACCCAACGGTCAAGCACTGTTCCTCGGTTACCGTGACCTCGTGGCAAAGACTCCTGCGGCGACGGTTTCGGTGGGGGAGCGCGAGGTGCGCGTCACCAGTCCCGACCGGATCATCTACGACGCGACCGAGCGTACCCAAGCGATCACCAAGCTCCAGGTCTGTGAGTACTTCGCCGCGGTCGGCGACGCGCTGATGCGCACCATCGGCGAACGACCGACCGCGATGGAGCGGTGGCCGGATGGCTGGCGGGAGGGCATGCGGCTCTCGACCGGGTACGGCGACGACGGTGACGGCTTCTACCAGAAGCGACTGCCCAAGGGTGCTCCCGACTACATCGAGTCGGTGACGGTGACGTTCCCGAGCGGCCGCACGGCCGGCGAGCTGTGTCCGACCGAGCCGGCGGCGCTGGTCTGGGCTGCCCAGATGGGAGCCCTCACGCTCCATCCGTGGCCGGTGCGGCGTCCCGACGTCGACCACCCCGACGAGCTGCGCCTCGACCTCGACCCGCAACCCGGCACCACGTTCAACGACGCGCTGCGGGTGGCCGAGGTAGCCAGAGAGCTTCTGGCGGAGCTGGGGATGCGGGGCTATTGCAAGACCAGCGGGAACCGCGGCATCCACATCTACCTGCGCATCCAGCCGCGCTGGACCTTCGAGGACATACGCCACGCCGCCATCGGCTTCGGCCGGGAGCTGGAGCGGCGCGACGGCGGCGTCACCACGGCCTGGTGGAAGGAGGAGCGTGGTGAGCGGATCTTCGTCGACTTCAACCAGAACAACAGAGACCGGACGATCGCCAGTGCCTGGAGCCTGCGGGCCCGGCCGGGCGCGCCGGTGAGTACGCCGCTGACCTGGTCTCAGCTGGCCTCGGTCTCCGACCCTCGGGACCTCAATCTGGTCACGGTGCCGGACCATCTCTCCGACGGCGACCCGTGGGCGGACATGGACGACGTCGCCCACTCTCTCGACCCCTTGCTCGAGCTGTGGGAGGCGCTGCCCGGAGGCGAGCTCAACTTTCCCCCCGACTATCCGAAGATGCCGGGTGAGCCCCCGCGTGTGCAGCCGAGCAAGAAGGTCGCCGAGCACTGGGACGAGCAGGGAAACCGGATCGAGGGGTAGCCGCTCAGCCACGGCACCGATAGCAGGTGAAGAGCGTCTGATCGTCGCCTAGCAGGACGAAGGAGAGCTCGAAGTCGGCCGGCTGGAGCAAACCGTCGCCGGCCGTGGAGCGGTGCCCGACACCGCCGACGGCGCTGGGGACCAGGGTGAGAGACAGCTCGTCCAGCAGACCGGCGGCCAGCAGGTCACGGTGCAGTGTCGGGCCGCCCTCGCACAGCACGCGCCGCAGGTCCCGCGCCGTCAGCGCGGCCAACACCTCCGACAGCTCGAGGTCGGCTCCCGGTGCCTGCAGCACCTCGGCACCGGACTCGCGGAACGGGCTCAGGGACGCGTCGGGATGATCACCGGCGGTCACCACGATCACCGGTCCGTGCTCGTACACCGGCGCGGCGAACGCCGGATCGAGACGCAGGGATCCGGTGATCACCGCCAACGTCGGATACGGTGCGAGTCCCTCCGCCGCCCGCAAGGATCGCTGCCAGGGGCGTAGATCGACCGCCCGGTACCCCTCCGCCCGAACGGTCCCGGCCCCGACCAAGATCACATCCGCCAGGGCGCGGTGCAGCGCGAAGATCCGGTGATCACTCTCGGTGTTGATCGACCCGGAGCGGCCGTCCAGCCCCTGTACGGAGCCGTCCAGGGTGGCGACGAAGTTGCTGCGCACCGTCGCTTCAGCCGACCGGTCCGGCCACCGGTAGAGCTCGACCAGCTCAGAGAGGCCCAGATCTCCCGGTCGTCGGCCGTCGGCGTGATGCAGCAGCTGCATTCCGCCATCCTGACAGTCTCCGTCCGGTACGGCACAATGCCCGCATGGGCTCGAAGAAGAAGTCGAAGAAGAAGGGTGCTGCCGGCGGGACCGTCTCGACGTCGCAGCCGACGCTGGCCGAGACGCTCCGCTTGCCAACCGGCCCGGTCGACCTCGCCGCGCTCGACAGCCGCGCAACGCCTGGATTCCCTGGTTCGAGCAAGGACGACGCCCCGGCGCTGATGGATCAGCTCGCCGACCACCTCGCCGACCGGCAGGAGTGCCTGTTCGCCAACGGCCGGTCCGACGACACCCGACGCAGCGTGCTGGTGATCTTGCAGGGCATGGACACCTCGGGCAAGGGTGGCATCATCCGCAAGGCCATCGGCCTGGTCGACCCGCAGGGCGTCAAGATCACCTCGTTCAAAGCGCCGACCGCCGAGGAGCGCAGACATCCTTTCCTGTGGCGGATCACCAATGCCCTCCCCGGTCCGGGCATGATCGGGATCTTCGACCGGTCGCAATACGAGGACGTGCTGATCGGCCGGGTCGACAAGCTCACCACCAAGCAGGTCTGGTCGCGTCGATTCAGCCAGATCAACAGCTGGGAGGCGAAGCTCGTCGACGCCGGGACCGTGGTGATCAAGTGCTACCTGCACATCACCCCCGAAGATCAGAAGGAACGGCTGCAGGCCCGACTGGACGACCCGACGAAGCACTGGAAGTACAGGCCGGGGGACCTCGACGTCCGAGTGAAGTGGCCGGACTACCAGGCGGCGTACGCCGACGCCCTGGAGCGTTGCAACACCGACACCGCCCCGTGGTACGTGATCCCGGCTGGTCGCAAGTGGTATCGCAACTGGGCGGTGGCTGCGCTGCTGAACGAGCGGCTCGGGAGCTTGGGGCTGACCTGGCCCCAGGCGGACTTCGACGTCGCCGCCGAGAAACAGCGGCTGGCGGCGCTCTGACACCCCGACAACGACAGATCCGAGGACGAGATGACCGACACGACGACCCCGTTGTTCCTGGTGGTGACGATCTACCCCAGGCTCGACAAGCTGGCCGAGGCCGAGGCCCAGCTGCACCGGATGCGCGCCGCCTCGCAGCAGGAGGCGGGTTGCGACTTCATGCACCTCGTCGAAGGCGCCGACGAGGACGGTGACACCTGGGTGATGATCGAGAGGTTCGCTTCCCGGGCGGCCTGGGACGAGCACATGGCGTCCGAGCACAACCAACGCGGCAACCTCGAGCTCGAGCCGTTGCTGCGGCGCCCCTCCGATCTCCAGCTGTTCCACGAGAAGCTGCCGGGCTGAGTTCGTTCAGCCCTCGTGTCAAGGGCTGGCGCGGGGCGAACATCGGGGCTAGGTTCGGCCTCTGTACCAGCACGCCGTGCTGTTCACGAAGGGACCGCCGATGACTGCCGAGGAGACCGAGGCCCACAAGCGGGAGTTCGAGCAGGTGCACGACGCGCTCGTCTACCCCAGCTTGAAGGTGCCCTTCATCCTGCTGGTGGTGTGCTTCGCGGCCTGGGGCTCTGCCGCCAACCTCTCCGAGGTGATGGTCGGGGTCTTCCGCAAGGTCTTCGACATGAACTACTTCCAGTCGGCGCTGGTGACGTTCGCCTACTACGGGGCCTA
>Ga0190275_10003682_pt1 | contig 10964 bp, 5 predicted proteins | sample Popmic550T_FD_133745 | JGI IMG/M metagenome (GOLD analysis project Ga0190275, IMG submission 133745) | Populus adjacent soil microbial communities from riparian zone of Yellowstone River, Montana, USA - 550 T | ecosystem: Environmental > Terrestrial > Soil > Riparian zone > Trees stand | place...
ACCCACACGCCGGCGCCGAGGCCGGCGACGGTGAGGAGGGCCAGCCCGATCGGCAGCAGGTACAGCCGGGTCGTGTTCAGCGTCTCGCCCGGCGGCAGCTGGTACGTCTCGTACGGCTTCTCCGTCCCGGGCGCGATCGGCTCCCGGCCGCGGAGCCAGTCCACCGACGCCGAGAACAGCTCGTACGTCACCGGCGGGCCGCGGCGCTGCGCCGGGTAGGCGTTCGAGAACTGCCCGGCGTTGGCGAACACCACCACCCGGCCGATCTTCTCGCCGCCGCCGCCGCCGTGCGGGTTCATCGGGTTCGCGCCGCCCTCGGACACCGCCACCGCCACCGACCGGGCGTCCTCGGTGAACAGCTTGGCCTCGCGCAGCTTCTCGCTCTTGATGAGGTCCTGGAACGTCTGGAACGGGTTGTCCACCGGCTCGTTCTCCACCCACGTCGGCCGCCCGTCCTGGGTCACCATCAGCTTGGTGGCGGTGAACGGCCCGGGGCCGCCGGCCGCCAGCGGGGCGACCTCGCGCGGCACCGTCCACACCAGCGCCATCCCCCGGGGGAACGGGGCCACGATCGCGTGGCGGTTCTCCCCCTCGTCGCCGAACACGACCGTCGCCTGCCGCGGCCCGACCCCGTTCAGGGCGTCGGGGTAGCTGTAGATGAACTGCTCGCCGAGCCGGACGTTGAACTCGGCCAGCAGCCCCTCCAGCCCGGACTTGACCATCTTCCCGCCCTCGGGCCCGGGCCGGGCCTCCGCCAGGACCACCATCTTCCCCTTCTTCGCCGGCTCGGCCGGCCGGTTCATGTAGTCCTTCAGCGCCTTCAGCGCCGGCTCGGGGAGGGCCTTCGTGGGGTCGGCCACGACCACCACCGAAGCGTCGGCCGGCACCTCCGCCTTGCCGCCCGCGCCGAAGTCGAGCGGCCGCACGTCGATGCTGTACGACTCGAGGTGCGTCTTGAGCCGGCCGGCCTCGCGGTCGGCCTTGGCGGCCTTCGCCGCCCCGCCGCCGAGCGACAGCTCGCCGTTCCCCTGGGTGAAGTAGACCACCGGGCGGGCGTCCACGTCGCCGAGGAACCGCAGCTTCTGCACCAGCACGGCCTCGCCGACGAACGTGTACTTCTGCCCGCCGTCCCTCATCGGCTCGACCTTGAACAGGTCGCTGTACGGGATGAACTCCTGCCGCCGGGCGTCGTCCCCCACCGTCAGCAGGATCCCGGCCGCGGTCTTGTCCAGCTTCGAGTACTTCTCCTGGAGCCGCATCAGCTCCGTCTTGTCGGTCACCGGGCTGACGAACTTCGGGATGAACTTGCCGTTGCTCACGTCCCGGGCCGAGTGCATCAGCTGGCGGGCGTCGTTGGTCTCGCGGCCGTTGTCGTCCGACAGCACGACGTAGGCGGTGACCGGCTCGGCCAGCTTGCCGACGGTCGACTTGGTGGCCTCCGACAGCGTGTAGAACCCGGTCTCGGTGGTGTCGAGGGTGTTCGGCACCTTCAGGGCGAACACCACGTTGAGGATGAGCAGGGCGTCGAACAGGAGCAGCGTGGTGAGGCCGAGGTTGCCGCCGTACACCAGGCGGCGGAGGTTCTGGTTGTTCCGCTCCTCGGCGCGGGCCGGCTGGATGGCCAGGAACACCAGCCCGAGCGACGCGACGTGGCCGATGATCAGCTGCACCAGCCAGCGGGCGCCGGCGCGGGCGGTGGCGGTGCCGCCGGTGTCGTAGGCCTGCACGGCCGCCACCACCGCCTCGTTCCACTTGCCCAGGTACGCGATGCTGAGGACGAAGCCGACGAGGCCGAGGAGGCCGCCGACGACGAGGACGAACCCGCGCGTCCAGCTCCGCTGCTCGGCGACGCCCGGCGGCGGCACGCGGACCAGCAGCGTGGACCCGGCCGAGGCGGCGATGAGGCAGGCGACGCCGGCGCCGATGCAGCCGAGCCAGTAGTCGCCCTTCTTCGGGTTCTCGATCTCGGGGGCGGGGCGGGGCGGGGCCTCGGGGTTGCGCGGGTCCACGGCGGGGGTGTCGGGGACGGTGCCGACGGTCTTGCCGGCCTGCGTGGCGAGGTACACGGCCCCGGCCAGGAACGCCGCCGCCAGCCCGAGGAGGACGTAGGCGGCGTTGCTCCGCTCGGTGCGGACGAACTCGATCAGCGCCCCGGGGCGGGCGGTCGGGGCGGGCAGTGTCGGGTCGGCGCTCATGGGGGTCCGCTCGTGCGTTGGGTCGAACTCAACGCCCGGGGACGGCCGTCCCCGGGCTTTCCGCCCGGCCTAGCTCCACTTCCGGGCTTCCAGCACCTTCACCGACAGGAACAGGCTGAACACGCCGATGGACGCGAACACCAGCACGTCGCGCAGCGGCAGCCGGCCGCCGAGCGACTCCTGCCACATGTGGATGAACGACAGCTTGCCGAGCAGCGTCTGCAGCAGCGGCGGCACGAACGGGATGGCCTGGAACCGCACCAGGTACGTCGCCAGGAACAGGATCATCACGGCGAACGTCAGCACCGCCGCGATGATCTGGTTCCGCGTCAGCGTCGAGAACAGCAGCCCGAGGCCGACGAACGCCAGCCCCTGCGCCCCCAGCGCGATGTAGAAGCTGAGCATCGGCCGGTAGTCGAACGGCACCCCGCCCTCGGCCCGCAGCGCGATCAGGTACAGCCCGCACGGCACCCACGTCAGCATGAAGAACAGCCACGTCGCCAGGAACTTGCTGCCGATCACCGGCCACTCGTTCACCGGCGCCGTCATCAGCACCTCCAGGCTCCCGGTCCGCTTCTCCTCGGCCACCAGCCGCATCGTCAGCGCCGGCACCTCCAGCAGCAGCCCGATGACCGGGATGAGGGCGACGAAGTACTGCGACACGATCGGCTCGTCCATCGGCCGAATGCGGCTGACCGCCTGCACCTCGGCGATGAAGAACACGTACCCGAGCCACTCGATCGCCGCCATGCCGGCGATGACCAGGAACCCGACCGGCGACAGGAAGAACGCCGCCAGCTCGCGCCGGGTGAGGGTGACGAACTGGTTGTCCGAGCAGATGGCCAGCGCCACCCCGAGGTACAGCAGGCCGAGGCCCATCAGGAGGACGCCGGTCGGCACCAGGTACGGGGCCGGGCTCGTCGAGATCAGGTTGGCCTTCACCGACGCCAGCGCGAACAGCGCCGCGGCGCCCAGCCCGGCGGCGATGATCGCGGCCCGCACCCACCCCTGAAGCGTCTTGGCCCGGTACGCGAGGACCGCCACGCCGAGGAAGATGGCGATGCTGACGAGCCGCGGGATGAGCTTCCACAGGTCGATCTCGCCGGTCACCTTGCGGATGGCGTTCGGCCCCTCGACGAGGACCGGCGGGAAGGCCGACCGGGCGAACGCCCACGCGGCGACGGCCGCGCCGACCGCCCCGAGGAGGAACGCCACCTGGAAGCCGATCCCTTCCGACGTGTCCACCTGCGTCATGTAGGCGCACAGGAACGCCAGCCCGAGGAGGGCCAGCGCCACCCCAGGGCCGACGAGCGTGTCCGGCTTCGCCAGCCCGACCACGATGCTGCCGATGGCCAGCAGCGCCCCGACGCCGAGCATGGCGAGGATGGCCGCGTCGCGGTAGCGGCGGTCGGTCTCGTGGCGGACGAACGGGATGGCGAAGACGAGGGAGAGCGCCCCGAACGTGACGCCCCACGGGAGGATGTTGTACCCGAACGTCTTGGTCGCGGCGCTGCTGAAGATCGGCCCCTTGAGGACCGACGCCCCGACGCCGAGGACGAGGAACGCGGCGGCGAGCATGCCGTACAGCCGCCGCACCTCCTGCTCGCCGTCCTTGGTGGCGTGGTACAGCATCAGCACGACGCCGGTGGCGGCGATGAGGAAGCCCCACCCGCTGCCGATCCAGCGCGGGGTGAGCGCCTGGTTGGTGATGATGACGACGCCGCCGAGGACGAGGCCGAACAGGCCGGCGAACCCGACCATCCGGCCGAACGCCTGCCCCTCGTCGTACGTCTGCGACGGGGCCGTCTCGGCCGGCGGCGCGCCGGGTGGCGGCGGCGCAATCAGGTTGGGAGTACTCGTGCTCATCGGTGGCCCGTCGGGGTGGCTCGGTGGACTTACGCCGCGGGGGGTGCGGGGGGTTCGACAACGGCGGTCGGCTCGACCGCGGCCGGGTCGGCGGCCGGCTCGGCGGCATCCTGCCGGAGCACGACTTGGGTGTACTGGTCTTCGAGGCTGGCGCGCTTCAGCCCGAGGCCGCGGAGGCCCCACCCCCGAGCGGTGAGCCGGGCGGCGAGCAACTCGCGGGCGTCCTGCCGGTTCCGCGTCTTCACCTCGAACCCGACCACCCCGTCGGCCGCGGTGGCCGTCGTCGCCGGCAGCACCGCGACCGAGGCCACCTCCGGCTGGCTCGCCAGGAAGTGCTGGACTTCCTCGGCCGGCCCGCGGACCTCGACGTGGTGGGTCGGCTCGCGCTCGGTGATCGACTTCAGGGTGCCGTCGAACTTCACCCGCCCCTTGTTGATGATGACGACGCGCTCGCACACCTTCTCGACCTCGGACAGGATGTGCGTGGACAGGAGCACCGTGTGCCGGCCGCCGAGCTCGCGGATGGTCTCGAGCGTCTGCTGAATCTGGATGGGGTCGAGGCCGCTGGTGGGCTCGTCGAGGATGAGCACGGGCGGGGCGGCGAGCATGGCGTCGGCCAGCCCGACGCGCTGGCGATACCCCTTCGAGAGGGTGCCGAGGAGGCGGTTGCGGACCTCCTTGATGCGGCAGCGGACCATGAGGTCGTCGAGGCGGGCGAGGCGGCCGGCGCGGGGGACGCTCTTGAGCCGGGCGCGGTACGAGAGGTACTCGCTGACGCGCATCTCGGGGTACAGCGGCACGCTCTCGGGGAGGTAGCCGATGCGCTCGCGGACCTCCATCGACTGGTACATCACGTCGAACCCGGCGACGTGGGCGTAGCCGCTGGACGCGGGGAGGTACGTGGTGAGGATGCGCATCGTCGTGGACTTGCCGGCGCCGTTGGGCCCGAGGAAGCCGACCAGCTCGCCGGGCTGGACCTCGAACGACACGTCGTTCACGGCCAGGACGGGGCCGTAGTTCTTCGACAGGTGCTCGACCTGGATGGCGGGCGTCGGCATGGGTGTCGATCTCGGCCCGCGGCGGGGTTGACCCCGCGGCGGGAACTGGTGCGGAACGCCGTGGTGACGGTGGGTGATGATATGACGACGCGCGGCGCCGGCAAGCGGGAACTGTTACGCCGCTTGCGGCGATGCACCGGGTTGCAACGCCGCAAGCGGCGTAAGATGGGTCGTCCAGAGGACCGACCCGTGGCCGACCGCCCCAGCTTCTCCCTGAACGTACTCCCCGAGCCCGCGGGCGCCCTCGACCCCGTGTGCGGCATGACCGTGGACCCGGCCCGCGCCGCCGGCTCCGTGGCGCACGGCGGCACGACGTACCACTTCTGCTCGACGCACTGCGTCACGAAGTTCCGCGCCGACCCCGCGAAGTACCTCGCCGGCGGCCCCCGCGAGTCGTGCCCCGAACCGGCCGCGCCCGGGACGAAGTACACCTGCCCGATGGACCCGCAGATCGTGCAGGACGGCCCCGGAACGTGCCCGCTGTGCGGCATGGCCCTGGAGCCGATGACGCCGACCGCCGGCCCCGCCGACGACACCGAGTTGCGCGACATGACGCGGCGCCTGGCCGTGGCCGCGGCGCTGACGCTGCCGGTGTTCGCGCTGGCGATGGCGCCGATGCTCCCGGGCGTTTCGCTCGGCCACACGCTGACCGTGTGGGGGAACTGGCTGTCGCTGGTGCTGTCGGCGGTGGTGGTGTTCGTGATCGGCTGGCCGGTGTTCGCGCGGACGTGGACGGCGCTGCGGCACCGCACCGCGAACATGTTCACGCTGATCGCCCTCGGCACCGCGGCCGCGTGGGGCGTCAGCGCTGCGGCAGTGCTGGCGCCGCAGCTATTCCCCGCGGACTACCGCGACGCCCACGGCCACCTGCCGGTGTACTTCGAGGCCGCGGCCGTGATCGTTACGCTGGTGCTGCTCGGCCAGGTGCTCGAACTTCGCGCCCGCCGCAGTACCGGCGACGCCATCCGGGCGCTACTGGGGTTGCGGCCCGACACCGCCCGCCGGGTGAACGCCGACGGCACCGAGGTGGATGTGCCGCTGGCCGACGTTCACCCCGGCGACCGGCTGCGCGTGCGGCCCGGCGGCAACGTCCCCGTGGACGGCGTCGTCCACGACGGCAGCGGCCCGGTGGACGAGTCGATGCTGACGGGTGAACCCGTCCCCGTGGTGAAGCAGCCCGGCGACCGCGTGACCGGCGGCACCCGCGCCACCACCGGCACGTTCGTGCTGACGGCCACGGCCGTGGGCGAGGACACCGTGCTGGCGCGGATCGTGAAGCTGGTCGCCGAGGCGCAGCGGACGCGGGCGCCGCTGCAGTCGCTGGCCGACCGCGTGGCGGCGTGGTTCGTACCGGCGGTGGTGCTGGTGGCGCTGCTCACGTTCGCGGCGTGGGCGGCGTTCGGCCCGTCGCTGTCCTACGCCGTGGTGAACGCCGTGGCGGTGCTGGTGATCGCCTGCCCGTGCGCGCTGGGGCTGGCGACGCCGGTGTCGGTGACGGTCGGCGTCGGCCGCGGCGCCCGCGCCGGCGTGCTGGTCCGGACCGCCGACGTGCTGGAGCGGCTGGCGACGATCGACACCGTGGTGATCGACAAGACCGGTACGCTGACCGCGGGGAAGCCGGCGCTGGTGAGCGTCGTTCCCGCCGCGGGCTTCGACGAGTCGCGGCTGGTGCGCCTCGCCGCGGCGCTGGAGGCGGGTAGCGAGCACCCGTTGGCCGCCGCGATTCTTGACGCCGCTCGCGGCGGTGCACTCCCGCGCTCCGAGCACTTCGAGAGTACGCCGGGCCGGGGCGTCCGCGGCACCGTCGAGGGCGCGGACGTGCGCGTCGGCACGTCCGCGTTCATCGCCACCGATGTCGGCGCCCTCGCGGCCCGCGCCGACGAACTGCGCGCGACCGGCCAGACTGCCGTCTTCGTGTCCGTGAACGGCGTCGCGGCCGGCGTGCTCGGCCTGGCCGACCCGGTAAAGCCGACCGCGGCCGAGGCCGTGCGCCGCCTCACCGCCGCCGGGGTGCGCGTGGTGATGCTCACCGGCGACGCCCGCGCCACCGCCGACGCCGTGGCCCGACAGGTCGGCATCGCCGAGGTTCACGCTTCGGTGCCGCCCGAGGGGAAGGCCGCGGTCGTGGCGGAGTTGCGGCGCGCCGGCCGGCGGGTGGCGATGGCCGGCGACGGCATCAACGACGCCCCGGCGCTGGCCGCGGCCGACGTCGGTATCGCGATGGGGACCGGCACCGACGTGGCCGTCGAGGCCGCGGGCGTGACCCTGGTGGGGGGCGACCTGTTGGGGATCGTTCGCGCCCGCGCCCTGGGCCGGGCGACGGTGCGGAACGTGCGGCAGAACCTGGCGTTCGCGTTCCTCTACAACCTGCTCGGCGTGCCGGTCGCGGCGGGGGCGCTGTACCCGCTGTTCGGCGTGCTGCTGAGCCCGATGCTCGCGGCGGCGGCGATGAGCCTGAGCTCGGTGTCGGTGATAGCGAATGCGCTGAGGTTGCGGGCGGCGCCTCTGGACGGCTGACCAGTACGCGGGCAAAGCCCGGGGGCGGCCGCCCCCGGGCTTTCGAGTCGGGTAGCTTTCAACGAGACACTTCGACTCCCTCACCCACGAGGTCCGCCATGCCCGGGTTCGACCTGACGCACACCGTCGCCGCGCCGCTGCCGGCGGTGTTCGCCGCGTTCACCGACTTCGAGAACGCCCCCAAGCGCATCCCGGACATCATCCGCGTCGAGATGCTGACGCCCGGCCCGGTCGGGGTCGGCACGGCGTTCAAGGAGACGCGCAAAATGTTCGGCAAGGAGTGTACCGAGACGATGACGGTGACGGCGTTCGAGCCGGGGAAGCTGGTCGAGTTGTCGGCGGCGGCTTGCGGGATGGAGTTCTCGACGCGGTTCACGTTCGCGGCGGACGGCGGCAAGACGCGGGTCGACGTGGCGGTGCGAAAGCGGGCGGTGACGCTGGTCGCGAAGCTGTTCACGCCGCTGTCGTTCCTGATGTCGGGGATGATGAAGAAGTGCATCGCCCGCGACGTGGCGAGCGTCGGGGCGGCGGTCGAGGCGGGGCCGGCGGCCTGACGCCCACCAAAGCCCACCCGTTGCAACGGGTGGGCTTTCGTTGCTAATGCTTGTGAAGAAGCCCGGAGGCGATTAGCGGATGAGCCCGTCCATCGGGCTGCTGGCGTTCGCGTACAGCTTCCGCGGGATGCGGCCGGCGAGGTACGCCAGCCGGCCCGCCTCGCAGGCGTAGCGCATCGCCCACGCCATCCGCTCCGGGTCCTGCGCGCTGGCGATCGCCGTGTTCAGCAGCACCCCGTCGCAGCCCAACTCCATCGCCACCGCCACGTCCGACGCCGTGCCGACGCCGGCGTCCACGATCACCGGGTAGTCCGGGTCGCCGTCCTTCAGGTACTCCAGGATGATGCGGATGTTCGTCGGGTTCTGAATCCCCTGGCCGCTGCCGATCGGGCTGCCGGCCGGCATCACGCTCGCCGCCCCCGCCGCCTTCAGCCGCCGCGCCAGCATCGGGTCGTCGGTGGTGTACACCAGCACCTGAAAGCCTTCCTTCACCAGCACCTCCGTCGCCTTCAGCGTGTCGATCGGATCCGGCAGCAGCGTCTTCTTGTCCCCGAGACACTCGAGCTTCACCCAGTTGGCGCCGGGGTTGCCGAGGTTCCCCAACAGCTCCCGCGCCAGCCGGGCGTGGCGGATCGCATCCTCGGCGCTGAAGCACCCCGCGGTGTTCGGCAGGATGGTCAGTTTCGACAGGTCGAGGCTGTCGAGGAGGTTCTTCCCCGCGGCGTCGATCAGCCGTTCGCGGCGGACGGCGACCGTCGTCACCTCGCACCCGCTGGCGACCATGCAGCGCTGCATCAGCTCGTGGCTGGCGTACTTGCCGGTGCCGGTGAGCAGCCGGCTGGTGAAGGTGAAGGTGCCGACCTTCAGCGGCTTGTCTGCCAAGGAGGAAGGAGGAAGGAGGAAGGAGGAACCGGAACCGGTGGCTGTCTGTTCCTCCTTCCTCCTTCCTCCTTCATCCTTTTCTCCCGAACCCCCACCGACGAGGGTGACGATCTCGACCGCGTCGCCGTCGGCGAGGTGGCGGGCCGGGTGGTCGGCGCGCGGCACGACCTCGCGGTTCACCTCCACCGCGAGCTTGCCGGGGTCTTTCCCCAACACGCGCAGCAGGTCGGCAACGGTGGTCGGGTCGGGGAACGTCCGCGGGTCGTCGTTCACGGTGACGGTCGGCATCGAGGAGCCCCGGCGAGCTGGAATGCGTTCAGCATACCGGAACGCCGCGGCCGGACACCGGTGCCGCCGCCCGGCGGGCGGGGTAGGATGACGCGATGCCGGATGCCCCGTCCGACCCCACCCTGCCGACAACCGGTTCCGGCGAGCCCGCCGACCTGTCCGGCCGCACCCTCGGCGGCTTCCAGGTTATCCGCCGCATCGGCGCCGGCGGCATGGGGCAGGTGTACCTCGCGCGGCAGCTGTCGCTGAAGCGGCCCGTCGCCCTCAAGTTCCTCAAGGCCGACCTCACCCGCAACCCCACCGCCCTCAGGCGCTTCGAGGCCGAGGCGCACGCCGTCGCCAAGCTGAACCACCCGAACATCGTCCAGGTCTACGAGTTCGGCGAGCACGACGGCCTCCGCTACATGGCGCTCGAGTACGTCGAGGGGCGCAACCTCCGCGAGTACCTCGCGCGCAAGGGGCCGCCGGAGCCGGCCGTCGCGCTGAGCATGATGCGGCAGATCGTCACGGCGCTGGCCCGCGCCCACGACCAGGGGCTCGTCCACCGCGACATCAAGCCGGAGAACATCCTCGTCACGAAGCGCGCCGAGGTGAAGGTGACCGACTTCGGCCTGTCGCGGTTCTTCGCCCCCGGCGAGGCGCTCAACCTCACGCAGAGCGGCGTTACCCTCGGCACGCCGCTGTACCTGTCGCCGGAGCAGGCGCAAGGCAAGCCCGTCGATCACCGCAGCGACCTGTACTCGTTCGGCGTCACGGCGTACCACCTCCTCGCCGGCGAGCCGCCGTTCCGCGGCAGCACGGCGGTGGAGGTGGCGCTGAAGCACGTCACCGACCGCCCGCCGCCGCTGGCCGACGTGCGGCCCGACCTGCCGCCGGACCTGTGCGGCCTCGTTCACAAGCTGATGGCGAAGGAGCCCGGCGACCGCTACCAGTCGGCCCGCGAGGTGCTGCGCGACCTGGCGCGCGTCAAGGAAGGGCTGTCCGTCGGCCTGCCGGCGCGGCCGCCGGGGGCGCCGCTGCCGCCGACGCCGTCGGGGCCACAACCGGCGACGACGACGCTGTCGGGCACGGTGAGCGGGTCGGCGGCGACGCTCGGCTTCTCCGGGGCGATTCCCGCCGCGCCGCCGACGCGGTGGGGCCGGTGGGTGGCGGCGGGGTTCCTGGCGGTGCTCGCGGCGGCCGGCGGGGCGGCGGGGTACGCGGCGCTCCACCCGCCGCCGCCGCCGCCCACCCGACCCGCACCGCCGCCGCTGGTGGGGCTGCCGGACGTGCGGCCGCCGGAGCGGATCGTCACCGCCCGGGAGCGCGAGCTGGTGGCCGTGGTCGAGCGCCGCAAGACGTCGGAGGATGCGTGGAACGCGGCGGCGGTCGATCTGGCGCTGCTCCACCTCCGGGAGGGCCGGCTGGACGACGCGGCGGCGCGGTTCGCGCAGATGGAGACGTTGCCGTTGTTGCCGCCGGTGGCGGGGGCCGAGGGGCGGCTGGCGGGGAAGCTCGGCAAGGGTGTGGTGCTGGCGTACCGCGACGGCGATCCGAAGCACCCGGCGGCGGCGACGGAGTCGGTCGCCGCGTTCCAGGCGGCGCTGGCGCTGCCGCCGCCGCCG
>Ga0190275_10003683_pt1 | contig 10961 bp, 7 predicted proteins | sample Popmic550T_FD_133745 | JGI IMG/M metagenome (GOLD analysis project Ga0190275, IMG submission 133745) | Populus adjacent soil microbial communities from riparian zone of Yellowstone River, Montana, USA - 550 T | ecosystem: Environmental > Terrestrial > Soil > Riparian zone > Trees stand | place...
AACGATTCAGACGTGTTCGGGGCTGCGGATCGGTCGTGGTCCATCAACTTCAGGGTCGGAGATCTCGACGCGATGGTCGCCCAACTGGAGGCGGCCGGTGTTGCCGTCACCAGGCATCCGGATACCTACCCGAACGGCCGCTTTGCGGAATTGCGCGACCCTGAGGGCAACGGCATCCAGCTGTGGGAGCCGATGGGCGTCGCTTCCCTTGGGATCTGATGGGATCTGATCACATCCGCATTCCCATCGGCGAGTCGACAGTTTCCGGCGCGTTCGCCGGGTCGGCCGACGCATTCGCGACCCTCGCGCTTGCCCCTGGCGCAGGTGCGAACTTCGACCACCCTTTCCTTGTCGGTTTCACGGAGGCCCTCAACGGCGCCGGGGTGGCCACCATGCGGTTCAACTTTCCCTATCGGGAGGAGGGCAGACGCTTTCCCGACCGCCCACCCACGGCGATCGCAACCTGGCGAGCAGCCATGGATGCGGCGACCGCCCGCTCCCATGGCTTGCCGGTCTGGGCTGGAGGCAAGTCATTCGGCGGACGGATGGCCTCGATGGCGGTTGCCGAGGGAATGCCGGCAGCGGGGCTCGTCTTTCTCGGGTACCCCTTGCATCCGCCCGGCAAGCCCGAGGCACTGCGCGACGAGCATCTCTACGGGCTCGACCTGCCGATGCTGTTCCTGCAGGGTTCTCGCGACCCGTTCGCAACCGGAAACCTGCTTGACACGGTGGTCGAGCGGATCGGCGCATCCGCACAGCTCCAGTGGCTGGCCGACGCCGACCATTCATTCGACATCAAGGGTGCCAAGCGGAAACCTGCCGAGGTGGGGGCTTCACTCGCTCCGGCCGTCGCCGAGTTCATGCGCGGCAAACAGTAGCTCGAGGAATTTCCTCAGACTCCTGTTTTGGCCTCGATGCGGCCATCAGCCACCGCTTCCGCGAAGGTCTCATAGTCGCGGAGGTTCTGGTCGGCGTACCGTTCCGCGAATGCTGCGATCGAGCTGTCGAAATCCTCATCCGCGCCCACGTATTCCGAAATCGCCACCGGATCGCCGGACCTGGCGTGGGCGTGCGCGAGTGTCCATCCGCACAGCCGCGCATAAATCGTCATCCGAAGAGGCGTCATCGTCTCGACCTCGGCCGATACCTTCATATCGCGCAACTGTCGCCAGTAATAGAAACGATCCTCCTGCACGCCCTTGGTCCAACCGAGAAAAATATCGGGGGCGGCCTGCATCAGCCGCTGCCCTTCCACAACGCGTTGTCCGGGGGTGTGGAAGCGGGTCTTCGGCAGGTGGTCTTCCAATACTGACCGCGTGGCCTCCTTGACCTGGAGGAAGAGCGGATCGCCGATGTCGCGTCCCTGCAACAGCACGATGAATGCGCGGGTTCCCACGCTGCCGACACCCACGACTTTGCGTGCGACGTCCACGATTGTGTATCTCTCCAGGAGATGGCGGCGATCAGCGCTCAAGCTGGTCTGGTAGGCACTGAACTGGCTCTCGACGTGGTGAAGGCTGTCATCCGTCGACAACCCCCAGGCCTCACTGAGTTCCCGAAGCGGCATGATAGCCGGAGGCTGGCTGGCGATTCGGTACCGCCCATCGACGACCTCGGTCAATCGTGCGAGCGCCTGGGAACTGTCGCGTTTGCGCGCCTTGCGGAATGCCTTGGTCGTCGCTTCTATTGTGCGGTCGATTTCCGCTCTCGCTTGCTTCGCCGCCTTGGCCTTCTTGCCGCCCTTCCGCTTCCCGTGGGCTTCGCCTATGGCGCCCAGGTCCTTGCGAGCGGCGAGCAGTACCGCGTTGAAATCGCGTTCGGACATGTGCGCGTACCAGATGTCGAGCGTGCGCATCGATGCAAACTCCACCATCGCCTGCCGGTACGCCTTCACTGACTCTCGGGTGATCGCCCGCGTGTCATTCGGAGTGAAGTTGTTGTTGCGAGCGGCGATGGTGAAGCTCGTGGCCAACCGCCGCAGGTCGTACTCGAACGGCCCGGGCAATGTCTCGTCAAAGTCGTTCAGATCAAACACGAGTTGCCGCTCAGGTGAGCCGAAACCGCCGAAATTGGAGAGATGGGCGTCACCGCATAGCTGCACCTGCAAGCCTGCAGTCTGCGTATTGGCCAGGTCGGTCGCCATGATCTTCGCCGCACCACGGTAGAAGGTGAACGGCGACGCCAACATGCGACCGTGCCGCACGGGAATCAGATCAGGTTCACGTGTCCGATTCTGCTCGACCAACAGCTCGACCGGGCTGGGCCTGTTCGCGGCAGGCTCCCATCCAGCGCTGATCATGGCTGCTTCGCAGCTGCGTCGGCCTGCGTCGGCGTTGCCGTGCGCCCCGGCAAGAAGGCTGCGAACACGATTCCGACGATTGCGATCGCGATCAGCGGCGCCATCGCAAGCACGTAGTGGTCGCCCAATCCCGATACGTTCAGTGCGAGGAGGGTGCCGACGATTGCGGTTCCGAAGCTGGACCCCAGGTTGGAGATGCTCCGCGAGAGTCCAGAGATTTCGCCCTGCTGTTCTTCCGGGAACGCCGACTGCACGACATTGACACTGGGAGTGAGCATCACGCCGAGTCCAAGCCCGATCGCAAGGAGGCCGGGAGCGAACGCCCAGGCACCCGGCACCGCCCCGACGAGGAGAAGGAGGACCAGACCGACTGCCGTGACGATGAAGCCGGTCACGACCAGTGATCGCTGCGAGAACCGTCGCACAAGCGACCCGGCAGCGAGGGACGATGCCAGGACGCCGACCGTTGCGGCGCTGAAGATGATCCCGGTTTCGATCGCATCGTATCCACGGATCACCTGGAGATGACTCGCGACCAGCAGGGAGGTTCCCATCAACAGCAGCCATTGGAAGTTCTGGGTGACCAGAGCGAAATTGGAGACTCGGTTACGGAACAGCGACGTGGACAGCAGCGGTTCCCGCCCTGTGCGCTGCAGTCGCCGCACCCAGACGAAGAAGATCGCGATCACACCGGCACCGGCCGCCATCAACGCAACGGACAGGAGCAGGTTGTTGTCGGCGGCGAGGATGCCGATCACGAACACGATCAACCCCAGTGCCGAAAGCACCGCACCCACAACGTCGTACGGGCGGCCCGGTTCAGGCGGACGCGGATCCTTCAGTCGCAGAGCGAGTACCAGGATGACCGCGATGACGAGCGCCTGGAACACGAATGCGGCACGCCAGCTGATGAACGCAGTGATCCATCCGCCGATCAGCGGCCCCGTCGCCGCGCCTACTCCTCCCGCCGCGCTGACGGCCCCGAACGCGCGAGCACGATCTGCGATACCGGTCCAGTACATGGTGACCAGGATGTAGACGGGAGGGATGAGGAGGGCGGTCCCTGCGCCTTCGAGTATCGAATTGCCGACGATGAGCACGGTCAGATTGGGCGAGAAAGCGCTGATCACGGCACCGATACCGTAGAGCGTGAGCCCGAGGATGAAGCATACCTTTCGACCCAGTTGCACGGTCAGTTTGCCGAAGGGAATCATCAGCGCTGCCATCACCAGCAGGAAAAGCGTGATCGATATCTGGATTCCCTGAACCGTCGTGTCGAGGTCCTGGCTCATGTCGTTGAGCATCACGTTCATGTTCGAACCGGCGAATGAGCAGATGAACTGCGCGAGCGCGAGAGGTACCAGCGCCCCTCTCGCCGGAGCCACAGTTCTCAACTCGACCTTCGACGTCACCCGGAGCCCCTACCGAATCCCGATCATGCGCATGATCAACCGCCCTCGCTCAGTGACGACCAATGCTACGTCTCGGCACGCGGCGCTGGCTAGATCGGCGGTCACTTCGACGAGCGACGCGCCAACGGTCCTTCAAGCCACTCGGTGATGAACCTCTCACTGGCATGGATGTGCGTAGCGCGATACCGATCGGGGCCGATTACCGCGAACTTGTGGGGCGTGTACGGCGGCACAACGAGAACCATGCCTGCTTCCCCGACCACCTGCCTGTCAGCGACCGTGAACAGTGCCATTCCGGCGTGGATGACGAAGGTCTCCGGATACGGATGCTGATGAAGCGCTGGTCCGGCGCCGTCGACATCCGTGTCTTCAAGAATGAGCGAAACACCTGCGCCGTATTCGGCTCCCTCGATGTTGTCGAGTATTGGCCCGCCGGGTCTCGCACCCGGCCGCGTGTCGATCACGTGAACCGTGCCGGGCTGTTTCGCGCTCTGGCTTGTGTTCTCAAGTGTGGACATGGCCCCAGCCTAAGAAGCGATGTAGTCGCGGGATAGTGGGGCGGGCGTGGGGCGGACGTCGGGTGGGTGTCGGGTGCCGCTGGACGGGGCCACCACGCGCCGCCACAATTGCAGCATGTGGCGCCCATTCGGATGCACATCGAGAACGAAGCTGCCGTGGTGAACGCGGCAGCTGATGCGCCCGCCATCCGCACACCCGACCAGCGCCTGCGGGTGTTCGTCAGCTCGACGCTCCGGGAGCTCGAACCCGAACGGCGAGCAGCGCGGAGCGCGATCGAGCGCTTGCGGCTGGCGCCCGTCATGTTTGAGCTCGGTGCGCGTCCGCACCCGCCGCGGGAGTTGTACCGGGCCTACCTCCAGCAGAGCGACGTGTTCGTCGGCATCTACTGGCAGCAATACGGCTGGATCGCACCCGGTGAAGAGGTGTCGGGCCTCGAGGATGAGTACCGGCTCGCGCCGCGGGAGATGCCGAAGCTCATCTACGTGAAGCAGCCCGCGCAGCGCGATGAACGCCTCGACGGCCTCATGAATCGAATACGGGATGACGACACCGCCTCGTACAAATCGTTCTCGGCCGTCGAGGAACTCGCCGAGCTGGTCGAGGCCGACCTGTCGACCCTGCTCGCGGAGCGGTTCGACGCTTCACGCGCGCGGGCCGGGCCAGTGTCCGCCGCAGCATTCCCGGAAGACTCCGCATCCGGCCGGCTCCCGGCATCGTCAACGGATGTCGTGGGACGAGAACACGACATCGCGACGCTGCTTGCCTGGCTCGGCGAGGACTCCCGGCGACTGGTCACGCTCGTCGGTCCCGGCGGTATCGGCAAGAGCCGCCTGGCCGTGGAAGTCGCGAGGCTGACCAGTGACCCCTTCGACCGGGTCACGTTCGTCGCCCTGGAGAATGTGCGTGAAGCCGACGATGTGCTCCCGACGATTGCGCGGGAACTCGGTGTGCGCGAGGCGAGCGACCGCCCCACCATCGATGCACTCGGCATTGCACGCGCCGGCCACCGGGACCTGATCGTTCTTGACAACTTCGAGCATGTCATCGCGGCCGCGCCGCTGGTTGCATCGCTCCTCACGACCCTGCCCGGGGCGACGTTCCTCGTGACGAGCCGGGCGCGGCTGCGCGTGCGGGGCGAGCATGTGTTCGACGTCGAGCCCTTGAGCGTGCCGACGGATTGGGCGACGGCATCCATCGAGGAGATCCTCCAGGCGCCATCGGTCCGGCTGTTCCGCGAGCGGGCACAGGCCGCCGATCCGCGCTTCGAGGTGACCAGGGACAACGCCGAGCACGTTGCCCGGATCTGTCAGGCGCTCGAAGGAGTGCCGCTCGCCATCGAACTCGCGGCTGCCCGCATCCGCGCCCTCACGCCGGCCGCGATGCTCGCGAAGCTTGACCGGGTGCTGCCGTTGCTGGTGACGTCGGCGCGCGATGTGCCTGAGCGCCAACGCACCATGCGGGCGACAGTCGAGTGGAGCATCGACCTTCTCAGTACGGATGCGCAGGCACTCTTCACCCGTCTCGGCGTGTTCGCCGGCGACTGCAGCCTGGCCGCAGTCGAAGCGGTGGCGGCGAACGAGTCTTGGGCGGCGGACTTGCTTGGCACGCTGCTTGAACTCGTGGATGGCAGCCTGCTCCGCCAGCATGAAGTCGAGGGGATGCCGTTCTACTCGATGCTCGCCCCGGTCCGCGAGATCGCGACCGGGCGGTTCGAGACCGGCGAGGATGCTGCCGCTGTTCGCCGCATCCACGCCTACTGCTACGTTCACCTGGCTTCGGAGATGGAGCCGTTGCTCGGCGGGTTCACCCAGCTGGCCGCGCTCACCAGGGTTGAGGCCGAGCGGGACAACGTGCGCACCGGATACCGCCACCTGATCACCATCGGCGAGGTGGATGTCGTGGCCGACGCGGTGTGGCGCCTGCTCCTCTACTGGTGGATCCGCACCCTCCTGCCCGAGGCGAGGGCGTGGATGGAGGAGATTCTTGACGCCGGCGTGCCGTTGACCGACCGGACCCGCGCGATCGCCCTCGCGATCTCATCCTGGGTCGCGTTGTCGCAACCGGGCAGCGCGGGAGACCGGGAGAAGGTGCAGGAGAGCGTCGAACTGTTCCGCCGGGTTGGCGACGAGTTCGGTGAGGCGTGCGCGCTGACGGTGCTGTGCGTTGCTTGCACCTCGGCGACGCCGCCGGACCTCGGACGCGCTGAGGAATCGCAGCTGCGTGCTGTCGAACTCGCTCGCGACAACCCGACCTTTCACGCACTGTTCCGCGGTGCGCTCGGAAGCGTCAAGCTGTTCCGCGGCCAGATCCACGAGGCGCTTTCGCTCTTCGAGGATGTACTGAGGGATGCTGTGCGCATCGGCGACCGCTTCGTCGAAAGCATCACGAACACGAACACCGGCTGGGCGCATGTAGCACTCGGCGAGGCCCACCCCGAGTTCTTTGTGCGGCATCTGGAGCTCTCCCTCCAGATCGGCAACGAGGATGGCGTCGGCTACGCCTTCGAGGGACTGTCCGCCTGCGCCGCCCTGCTCGGCGACCCGGAGCGAGCCGGCGTCTACCTCGGTATCGCCGAAACCGCCCGCAAGCGCACCGGACTGATCGAGCAGCGGTTGTACGTCTCCTTCCAGCCGTTCGTTGAGCAGTTGCTCGCGTCGGAACGAGCCGCAGAGTTTCTGGCGGGACGTGCGCAGGGGCGTGCGCTGTCGCGGCGGGAGGCGCTGGCGCTGATATTGGGGGCCACAACCGTTGCGGATCGAGGGGGCGCACAGCCCGGCTAGGGGTCCTGCGGGACGGCTGGAACGGCTCCCGCAAGAACGGCTTCGGTTAGATCGGCTTCGGTTAGATCGGCTTCGGCTGGAACGGCTCCCGTGAGAACGGCTTCGGTTGGAACGGCTCTCGTGAGAACGGCTCCCGTTAGAACGGCTCTCGTTAGAACGGCTCCGGTGAAAATGGCTTCGGTGAAAACGGCTTCGGTGAAAACGGCTTCGGTCAGAACGACTCCCGTGAGAACGGCTCCCGCTAGAACGGCTTCGGTCAGAACGGTGGGATGTCGGGCAGCGGGGGCGGTGGAATGTTGCGGCCGGTGTAACCGGTGGGGGTGCTGACGGTGACACTGCCGTCGGTGTTTCGGTGGTAGCGGATCTTGGTGAGTGATTTCAGCCGGTGATCCGGTGGGCAGAGTGGGATCAGGTTGTCCTGGTTGGTGAGTCCGTTGTCTTTCGCCCACTCCTTGACGTGGTCGATATCGGAGGACACCGCCAGGCGGTCGCAGTTTTCCCTGCCGCAGGTGCCGAATTTCACCGCCAGTGCTTCTCGTTGCGCCTTCGTGGGCCGGTATCGGGTGCGATCGAAGTCGAGGACTTCGCCGGTGAACGGGTCGGTGCCGACCCGGCGAAAAGCCGGTGCATCGAGAAAGAGTTGCGCCGCCGAGACCCGGTCGATGGGGCCGTAGCCCTGCAAGACCGACGGCTGGTCGCTGGCACCGAGGGCGCCCAGCAGCGGAACGAACAGCAGCGGCCGGATTCTTGCGGCGGTGGGGGTGCCGTCTCCCGCCAGCCAGGCGGCGAACAGGTCGGCGCGGATCTGGTCTCGGGACTGGCATTCACCTGTCTTCTTCGCTTGCTTCTTCGCGACCCGCTTGGCGGTCGCGTCCAGGCGAGCCTTGATCCGCACGGCGTCACTGGCGCTGATATAGGCATGGATCCACGCCATCCCGTCATCGGCGGGTTCGACGACGATTCGCCGGTCGGCCACGGCACGCGCATGGCGCAACTCGGGAGGTTCAGCGAGCAAACGCTGTTTCAGATTGCGGGCCTTCTGCCGGAAAGCGCTCGGAGTGAGCTGGGTGGCTTTCGCCGCGAGTTCGGTGTCGTATACGGCAATCGCAGCCGGGTCGGTGAGGCCGGTGAGCAATTCGACCGCGGCACTGGCCTGCGCGTACCCGGTGACGCCGTCCCGGAACAGCTCCCACAACTGAGGCAAGGACTCGGCGAGCACCGTGCCTTCATGCGCACGGGTGCGCACCTGGGTGGGGGTGAGCCGAAGTTGCAGGGCCGCATCCACAGCGGCGGCCCGTTCGGCAAGCTCGAGGGCGTCGCGCTCGGCCAAACCGGCCTCGGTCAGGTAGACGTGTGGATTGCACCGGGCGACATCGATGACCCTGGCCAGGGCCGCGATGTGGGCGGCCATCGCCCGATTCGCCTCGAACTGGGCGGCAGCGGCGTCTTGTATCGCGAATTCCACAACGTCGATGACCGATACGGAAGTGCTCACCGGAGAAGGGACGTTCTCCAAGGCAGCGGACTCGAAGGCAGCGGGCCCGAAGACATCGCGCTTGAAGAAGTCGGACTCGAACGCGCTGTGCTCAGACTCCCACTGGGCGAACCACTCCTCGACAACGTCCTGAGGAGTCTCGTTGAGCGCGACATCGTCTGCGTCGGGGTGGGGCTCCACCAGAAGTTCGCCTGTGTACTTCACTCTCCCAGTATAGAACATATGTTCGAATACGTCTACGGCAAGCTCGGGAGATTCGCCTTCTTGGGTGCACAGTGCCGAGCCTCAACCGATCTCAAGTCACCATTGATCGTCGTTCGTTCGGTGCGTCAAGACGTGTGCGTTTCAAGGACTCGCTTGATGCTCCTGAGATCCTTTCGGTTCGCTTTCCGCATCATGGTGGCGATGAGCGGAGCGGCAATCCGGGAGAAGCCAGCCGGCTCACCCCGGTTGCGGAGCGTCATTCGAGTGGAGGTGCCAACGTCCGTCCATGTGTAGGTCGTCTCCATGGGGAACGGACCCTGCGCCGTGCGCATGACGAGCTTGTCACCGCGGACGAAGTCCTCGACCTTGTAGACGTACGACAGCTTTCGGCCAAGGAAGCGCGCAGTGAAGGCAATCCGGGAACCGACGGCTAACGGACTAGGGGTCTGCCACTCGGCGGAATCGATGTTCTGGTACCACCGCGGAGCGTTGTCCGGGTTGGCCGCGTACTCGGCCACAACTGATCGTGGCCGGTCAATCACAATCTCGGTTCGGACGTCGACCATCGGTGTCTCCTTGTTCCAGACACAACGTATCCGACACAACGCTACCCCCGCGCCGGTCGCTCCCAGCACGCGTGGATACAACACTCAACTCTCGGGGTCAACCTTCTTCAGCCGAAAGCGGATGCGTCCCCCGATCGGGATCTGGGCGGCGCGGTCCAGGTGCTCCGGGATGACGACGGCGATGACGGGGTAACCGCCGGTGATCGGATGGTCGGCGAGGAACAGAACCGGCAGCCCGGCGGGTGGAACCTGGATGGAGCCGGTGACGACTCCCTCGCTGGGAAGCTCGTTCGAACGCACGCGCTCGACCGGCTCACCCTGCAGTCTCACGCCGACCCGGTTCGACTGCGCGGTGACCTGCCAGTCCTGGCCGACAAGCCGGGCCAGGCCATTATCGCCGAACCACTCGACGCCCGGCCCGGGCACCACCCCAAGTTCCGTCACGCCGATTCCGGGGAAGTCGGGCTGGATCTCGGGCCATCCGACAACGCCGCTGTCGATATCGTCGGCGACCGCGTACAGCGCACCGGGCGAGACGGGAGCGGGACCCAACCCGGAGAGGCTGTCCGTCGCGCGACTGCCGAGCACGACGTCCGCCTCGAATCCACCGCGGACGGCCAGGTAGGTGCGAACGCCGCGTTCGGGCGTGTGCAGGGTGAGCGTTTCGCCGTCGCGGAGGGGGAAGGGGGTCGCCATGTCGGGGTGCCAGTCCCGTCGAGTCGGCGAGGCGACGGTGAGTGGCAGCGGCGCGCCGGTGACGGCGAACACCTGGTCGCCCAACGACTCCACCACCAGGCCGCCGTACGCCACCTCGATGGATGCCGCGATCGGGCGGTTCCCGACGATCCGGTTCCCCCGCCGCAGCGAGCCGACATCCGCTGCACCGGAGGCGCCGACGCCCCACCGTGCGTTACCGGGCCGGCCGAGGTCCTGAAACAGGCTCTGCACCCCGGGCGAGATGACGCGGATGCCCCGGATCACGGGCGTTGCCGACACCACCTCCGCCGCAGCATCCGAGACCTCGACCAGCTCACGCACGGGGCGAAACTGCACGCGGTCGCCGGGACTGAGGAGAGCGGGGCGCTCCCACTCCAGGTTCCACATCTGCCGGGTTGTGCGGCCGATGAGCTGCCAGCCCCCGGGCGACGGCCGCGGGTACACGGCGGAGTACTCCCCCGCCAAGCCGACGGCACCTGCGGGCACGGCCGTGCGAGACTCCGCCCGCCGCGGGACGGTGAGGCGCTGATTCTCGCCGACCAGGTACCCGAATCCGGGCGCGAACCCGGCGAAGGCAACCCTCCAGGTCTGCGTCGAATGCGCGGTGACAACCGCCTCGGCGCTCAGGCCGGTCAGCTCGGCGACTTCGCCCAGGTCCTCGCCGTCGTACAGCGTGTCCAATACGACGAGGGCGCCGACTTGCGATGCCGTCGGATGGATTTCAACTTCTGACAGCCAGGCGTGGATACGGCGCGCCGCTGCGGCGCCCTCCGCGAGCACAGTCACTGTCTCGGCTGCGGCGATCACATCCACTTGCCCGCTGAGCGGAGCCTCGAGCAGGACGCGCTGCAGCGCCAGGATCGCATCCGTGCTGTCCAGCCGGGCGACGATGGCATGCGGGCCAACCGCCCGCACCGAGCGCACTCGCACCGATCGAGTCGGGATCTCGGCGCTCACGTCAGCACTCGG
>Ga0190275_10003684_pt1 | contig 10959 bp, 11 predicted proteins | sample Popmic550T_FD_133745 | JGI IMG/M metagenome (GOLD analysis project Ga0190275, IMG submission 133745) | Populus adjacent soil microbial communities from riparian zone of Yellowstone River, Montana, USA - 550 T | ecosystem: Environmental > Terrestrial > Soil > Riparian zone > Trees stand | place...
CTGGGCGTAGCCGAGCACGCCGCCGCTGAGCCGGCAGACCCAGATGTTGAGGTAGCGCGTGGTGTCCCACGGGTCGGTGCCGCCGGTCGCCTCGGCCTTCATCTTGTCGTCGACGGCGAAGGACGCGGCGGTGACCTTGCGGCGCGTGATCCCGGTCGCCGGTGCGCCCGAGGGGTCCGTGGTGGCGAGCACGAAGCGCAGACCGGGGTTGCCGACACGCTCGGTGAACACCGGGGGCACGTCCTTGATGTCTTCGTTGGTCGCCCCGTAGTCCTCGTTGAGCACCTCGATCTGGGAGGCGACCTGCTCGTCGGTGAGGTTGTCGGCCTCGGCGCGGTAGAGGATGTGCACCACCACCGGGATCTCGGCGGGCCGCTGCCGCCGGCCCTGGCGGGCCGACGCGATCGTCATGCCCTCCAGCACGGCCTGGTTACGGCGCAGGTCGGGGTAGAAGTCGACCTGGCGGAAGTAGTTCTGCACGGAGCCACAGCTGCGCGGCATGCGCGCCTCCAATCGTTCGGTCACCCCGGCGGCACGGAGCAGTCTCTCGAACAGGAGAGCGCGGCGGAGTCCCAGATACCCCTGATCGGCGGACGGACCGTCCGGCGGCGGGACCCGTCCCTGTGAGCGGATCGCCGTCACACCCCGGACGTGGCGTCACACCGGCTCAGGGGTTGACGCACCTGCTGTGCGGGGTGCGGCGGTCTGGTCGGTCGTGCGACACCGCAGACGGGGTGCAACGCCGGTGCCTCACGCGCCGGGTCCCACGCGCCGGGGTCCCCACGCGCCGGGGTCCCCACGCGGCGGCGTCTCACACGGTGGCGGGTTCCCCGCGGCGCACGGCCACCACCCCGGCGACGACCAGCACCCCGCCGAGCAGCTGGACCGGGGCCGGAGCCTGGCCCAGGAGCAGGCCCGCGAACACGAGCGCGGCGAGCACCTCGGACAGCGCGACGAACGAGGCGAGGCGGGCGCCGAGGCGGCGGGCGCCGGCGATCCCGCAGCCGTAGGCCACCGCCGCGGTGACCACGCCGAGCGCGGCGACCGGAATCCACCAGGACACGGTGAACCCGTCGAAGACGACCGGCGCGACCGAAGCCGTGAACGGGACCAGCCCCGCCAGGCCGGCGAGCAGCAGCAGGACACCGCCGACGAGCAGGCCGCCCGCGGCGAGCACGGTCCCGGGCAGGCCGCCGACGTCGCGCGACGACAGCAGGAAGTAGCACGCGGCGCCGACCATCGCGACGAGCGACCACAGGATCCCGACGGCGCTCGTCGTGCCGCCGGTGAGGTCGATGACGAGCAGCAGCCCCGCGACGCCGAGCGCCGCACCGGCGACCGTGAGCCGGGTGGGCCGCTGGCCGCGGCGCAACCAGAGCCAGCCGACGACGGCCACCGGTGCCGTGTACTCGATCAGCAGCGCCACCCCGACCGGCACGTGCTTGACCGCGGTGAAGTAGGCGAGCTGGCAGCCCGCGACGGGCACGGCTCCGTAGGCGGCGACGAGCGGGAGGTGGCGGCGGACCAGGTACCAGCGGCCGCGCAGCTGGGAGATCGCGACCGGGGCCAGCACGGCCGCGCCGAGCAGGACCCGGACCGCGACCGCGGCGGCCGCCGACCAGCCGGCATCCATCAGCCCACGGCCCAGCGCCCCGGAGAGTCCGAACGCGGCCGCCGACACGAGCGCGAAGACCCACCCGGAGCCGGTGGAGGTCCTGTCATGAGTCATCGTCACCATGGCAAATGACACTAGGTGGCGCCCAGTAAGCTGTCAAAGTGACGTTCGCCCATGACACGGAGGCGGCGCTGCTCGCCGCGGTCGCGCTGGTCAACTCGGCCGAGCCGCCCGACACGCTGACCACGCCCGCCGAGCTCGACGCGTTCTTCGCCGCCCATCGCTACACGGGCGGCCGCACTCACGACGACGCCGAGCTCGCGGCCGTCCGCGCCCTGCGTGCCCCGCTGCGCGCCCTGCTCACCGCGGACCGCGACGAGGCGGTGGCGCACACGAACCGGATCCTCGCGGAGCGGCGGGCCGTCCCCCAGCTGGTCCGGCACGACGGCTGGGACTACCACCTGCACGCCACCGACCCGTCCGCGCCGCTCGCGGACCGGATCGCGGTGGAGACCGCGATGGCGATGGTGGACATCGTCCGCGCCGACGAGCTGAGCCGGCTCGCCGTCTGCGCGGACAAGACCTGCGACGGGCTGGTGCTGGACCTGTCGCGCAACCGATCCCGCCGCTACTGCAGCGCGGCGTGCGGAAACCGGATCGCGGTGGCGGCGTACCGGGCGCGCAAGGGGTGAGGACAGAGGGTGGCGGCCGTCGCTCAGCGTCCCCACAGCGACCCGTCGGCATGGTCGAACTGCAGCCCAAGAGCGATCAGGAGCAGCCGCCGTGACAACCCGCACCGCAGAGATCCGCTGATGTTCGCCGACCGCCTCGAACTGGTCGCCACCGTCGTGGCGATCGCCTGGCTCGTGCTGGTCCTGGCGACCGCCGCCGCCCGGCGGCTGCCCGCCCCCCGGCGCCTCGTGCGGACCGACGTGCTGGTGGCGGGCGGGGTCACGGCGCTGCTGTTCGGCGCCGGGGCGGCGCTGGCCGACCACGTCGACGACGCCGGCCTGGGCGCCACCGCCTACGACACCGCCGTCTGGGCCTTCGTCCTCGAGCACCGCGACGACGCGGCGACGGCGGTCGCCTCCGCGCTCCGGGTGGCCGGGGGCACCGTTGCGCTCTGCGCCCTGGCCGGCGCCGCCGGGCTGCTGCTCCTGCTGCGCGGGCGTCGGCTGGACGCGGCGCTTGTGGTGAGCACCCCGTTCGTCAGCTCGCTGCTCACCGACTTCCTGAAGCCGGAGTACGGCCGCCCCCGCCCGCCCGCGGAGGCGCAGCTCATCCCCGAGACCGGCTTCTCGCTGCCGTCCGGGCACACGATCGACGCGACGGTGGTGCTCGGCGTGCTCGCCCTCGTGCTGGTCGTCCGGACGACGAGCCGCCGACGTCGCGCCGCGATCGCCGCGGCGGCCACGGTCGCCATCACCGCGGCCGGTGCGGGCCGCGTCTACCTGGGCGTGCACTGGGCGACCGACGTCGTCACCGGCTGGCTGCTGGGCGCGGCCTGGGTCGCGCTGTGTGCGGTGGTGCTGCTGCTGCCCGACGCCCGGACGACGCGCCTGACGGTCGAGCCGGCCCCGGACCGGACCGGCCCGCTTCGCATCACCACGGGGCACGGCTCGGGCCCCGCGGGCGCAGCCCAGCGCCGACCGGCCGTCCCACGGGCCACCGCCGCCTGACGGAGACACCTGACAGAGACGCCTCACAGAGACGTCCGCGGGCGGCGACCGCCCCGGTCCGTGGCGGCGACCCGGGTGCGGCTCCCGGGTCGCCGCCACGGACCGGCCGGCACTGCCTCGCACATCGAGCCTGCCCCGTCAGCAGACATGATCCCAGAGGCCCGAGGTCGGTCGTGCGAGGGACGAACGGCCCGTTCCCGCCCGCCGCCGCGGGGAGGACCGTGAGGGACATGACGAGCGAGGTCGGCACGGCGGGTCCGGCGCTGGGCCTGTCCGGCCCGGAGACGGTCGCGGTGCTCGAGACGGCCGCGCTGGCCCCGTCGGTGCACAACACCCAGCCCTGGGCCTTCCGCGTGGCGCCGGACGTCGTCGAGCTGCATCTCGACCCGGCGCGCCGCCTGCCCGTGGCCGACCCCGACGACCAGGAGCTGCGGCTGGCCTGCGGAGCGGCGCTGTTCAACCTCCGGCTCGCGCTGCTGGCACGCGGCGTCCGGCCCGCCGTCGTGCTGTACCCCGACCCGGCCCGGCCGCAGCTCGTGGCACAGGTCCGGCGGGCCGGCACGGGTCACGCCACCCCGGAGCTGACGCGCCTGCTCGAGGCCGTCCCCCGCCGCCACACCAACCGGCGCCCGTTCACCGGCGCCCCGGTCGCCGCGGCTGAGCGCTACGCGCTTCGCCGGGCCGCGGCCGAGGAGGGTGCGCTGTTGCACTTCGTGCCCGCGGCCCAGCGGGCCGAGCTGGGCCGGCTCTCCGTCGCCGCACACCGCCGTCAGCTGACGGATCCGGCGTTCCGCGACGAGCTGCAGCGCTGGACCGGGCGGGGCCCGGAGCAGCCCGACGGGGTGCCGGCCCGCGTGGCCGGCCCGCTGCCCGCAGCGCACGACCGCTGGGTGGTGCGCGACTTCGCCGGCGGCACCGGCCACGAGCGCGCGCCGGGCAAGGACGAGGACGAGCCGCTGCTGGCCGCGCTGATCCCGCACGTGACCGGCCCGGCGGCGGAGGTCCGCGCCGGGGAGGCGATGCAGCGGGTGCTGCTCACCGCGACCGCGGAGGGCCTGGCCGTGTCGTTCCTCTCCCATCTCGTGGAGGTGCCCGACGCCCGCGAGGCGCTGCGCAAGCTCGTCGGGGCGGTCCGCCCGCCGCTGGCGGTGCTGCGGATCGGGCACGGCCTTCCGGCCGGTCGCACCCCGCGGCGCTCGATGGACAAGCTGATGCTGCCGGACGTGCCGGACCAGCCCGACCAGCCGAGCTAGACGGTCAGCACGGCGGCGCCGGTAACCCGGTCCGCGGCGAGGTCCGCCAGCGCCCGGTCGGCCTCGTCCAGCGGACGCGGCCGGACCGTCGGCCGGACGCGCAGCGCGGCCGCCAGCCGCAGGAACTCCTCGCCGTCGGCGCGGGTGTTCGCGGTGACGCTGCGCAGCTGCTTCTCCCGGAACAGCTCGGCCTGGTAGTTCAGCCCCGGCACGTCGCTGAGGTGGACTCCCGCGACGGCCAGCGTCCCGCCCTGGTCCAGCGCCCGCAGCGCCACCGGGACCAGCTCGCCCGCCGGCGCGAACAGCACCGCGCCGTCCAACGGCAGGGGTGGCGCACCGTCGGCCGGGCCCGCCGACGCTGCCCCGAGCTCGAGCGCCAGCTCCCGGGCCGCCGCGGAGCGCGTCAGCACGTGCACCTGCGCCCCCTGGGCGATCGCCACCTGCGCGACGACGTGAGCGGACGCCCCGAAGCCGTAGATCCCCAGCCGCCCGCCGGGCGGCAGCTCGGCGCGCTTCAGCGCGCGGTAGCCGACGATGCCCGCGCACAGCAGCGGCGCGGCGTGGACGTCGTCGAGCGCCTCGGGCAGCCGGTAGGCGAACGCCTCCGGCACCGTCGCCAGCTCGGCGTAGCCGCCGTCGGCGTCCCATCCGGTGAAGCGGGCGTCCGGGCAGAGGTTCTCCCGGCCGGAGCGGCACCACCGGCAGCGCCCGCACGTCGCGCGCAGCCAGGCGATGCCGATCCGGTCGCCCGGGGCGAACCGGGTCGCACCCGGGCCGCAGCCGTCGACCACGCCGACGATCTCGTGGCCGGGAACCGTGCCCGGGCGCCGCGGCGGCAGGTCGCCCTCGGCCAGGTGCAGGTCGGTGCGGCACACGCCGCACGCGCGCACCCGGACCCGCACCTCACCCGGACCGGGCTCAGGCTCGGGCCGCCGGACGGCGACCAGCGGTCCGCCCCCGATCGGTCCGCCCCCGATCGGTCCCGGAGTGCCCACCGCCCACGCACGCATGGCGCCATCCTGCTGGGCGCGTGTCGGTCTGCCCAGCCTTTCGCCTCTCGCGCGATGTACGGTGTGCCCGACCCGCAATGTCCAACTCTTGTCCTATTCTCTGTCCGATTCCCTGAGCCCTGACCGGCAGCAGCGGAGGAGTCCGGTGACCATCTCGGTGTTCCTGCTCGACGACCACGAGATCGTGCGGCGTGGCATCGGGCAGCTGCTGGAGACCGTCGACGACATCGAGGTCGTCGGTGAGGCCGGCACCGCCGCCCAGGCCCTGGCCCGCATCCCGGCGCTGCGCCCCGACGTCGCGATCCTCGACGTCCGGCTGCCCGACGGCGACGGCATCGCGGTGTGCCGCGACGTCCGCTCGACGGTCGACCCGCCGCCGGCGTGCCTGATGCTCACCTCGTACTCCGACGACGAGGCGCTGTTCAGCGCGATCATGGCGGGCGCGGCGGGCTACCTGCTCAAACAGGTCGCGGGCACGGATCTGATCGGCGCCGTCCGCACCGTGGCGGCCGGCGGCTCGCTGCTCGACCCGAAGGCGACGGCGCTGGTCCTGGAGCGGCTGCGCAAGGGCGACGAGCCCGACGACCCGCGCTACGAATCGCTCAGCCCCCAGGAGCGCCGGATCCTCGAGCTGGTCGCCGACGGGCTGACGAACCGGCAGATCGGCGCGGAGATGTACCTCGCCGAGAAGACGGTCAAGAACTACGTGTCGTCCCTGCTGCACAAGCTGGGGCTGGGCCGGCGCACCGAGGCGGCCGTGTACGCCACCGAACGGCGCCAGCACGGACGCACGACGCGTTAACGCGACGCGCGCAGCTCCGTCATCGTCGCGCGCATCTCGTGGATGACCCGGTCGAGCGCGACGACGGACTGCGCGACGCGCTCGCGGGTCTCCGGGTCGAGGATGCGCGGCAGCGCGGCCTGCAGGCCGAGGCCGACGCCGTACAGCCGCTGGATCACGTCGTCGTGCCGCTCGTGGGCGAAGCGGGCGCGGGCGGCCGGGTCGTCCCCGTCCCACCCATCCGCATCGTGGTAGTCCATCACTCCACCCACTTCCACGCAGTCGCCCTCCACTGTCGGGGGCCGCGGGCCGGCGCGGCCACGGTCGTTGGTCCTGCCCTGGGGGTCCACCCGGCAGCCCGGCACCGGGCCCGGCAGTTGCCTCACCGGACACACACGGGACGGGCCGTCGGCCTCTGTCCGCTCGATGCACGGCGCGCCATCCTGGTGGTGGAACTGGAGGAGGCGGGTCCATGACAAGGACGACGACGGATCCCGAGCGGCGCGTGGTGTGCGCTGCCGAGCCGGGGGCGTTCTCGGCCGGGGAGCTCGACGGGCTGCCGGCACCAGTGCTGCGGTACCTGACGACGGCCGTCGCCAGCGGCACGCCGCTGGCGCGCACGGCGCGGCTGCGGATGCGGGGGACGATCCGGATCGGCCGATGGCTGCCGTTCCGGGCGCACGAGGTGATCAGCCCGCACAGCGGGTTCGTGTGGTCGGCGCGGGCGGCGGGCCTGATCAGCGGCTCGGACCGGTATGTCGAAGGTGCCGGGGCGGCCGACTGGCGGCTCGCCGGGCTCGTCCCGCTCATGCACGCCGAGGGTCAGAACGTCACCCGCAGCGCGGCCGGCCGCGCGGGCGGGGAGGCCGTGTGGGTGCCGACGGCCCTGCTGCCGCGGTTCGGGGTGGCGTGGACGGCCGAGTCGGACCACCGGATCACGGCGCGCTTCACCGTCGGTGACGTGCCGATCCAGATCCACCTGCTGCTCGACGCCCAGGGCCGAGCCGTCTCGTTCAGCTTCGCGCGCTGGGGCGACCCGGACGGCAACGGCGTGTGGGGCTGGCACCCGTTCGGCGGCGACGTCACCGAGCACCGCACCTTCGGCGGGCTCACGGTGCCGGCGGCCGGCCGGATCGGGTGGTTCCCCGGCTCCGTGGAATGGGCGGAAGGCGAGTTCTTCCGCTACCGGATCACCGATCTGGAGCTCGTGACCTAGTGCCCGGGTTCACCGGGCCGTCGGCCCTCTGCCTGCGCGAGATGACGGAGAGCACGCTCGGGGCATGACAGTGATCAGTGGCGGGGGCGCTGCCGCCCCCGCCGACGCCCCCCGGACGGTTCCCGCCCCGACCGATCCCGTGCGGCTGGTGATGGCCCGCCGGCTCGTCGGCGTGGAGTCGGACGTGTCGCTGCGCGAGATCGCCCGCGAGCTCTACGAGTGCGAGATCGGCGTGGTCCTCGTCGACAACCCCGGCGGCGCAACCGGGCTCGTGTCGGAGCGCGACGTGGTCGCGGCGGTCGCCGACGGCGACGACCTGGACGAGCGGCAGGCGCTCGACATCATGACCGCCGACCTCGTGACCGCGGCCCCCGACGACACCATCGCCGCGGTCGGGGTGCTGATGCGCGACGCGGGTGTGCGGCACGTCCCGGTGGCCGTCGGCGGCACCGTGGTCGGCGTCGTCTCGATCCGCGACGTGCTCGCGGTGCTGCTGCCCCAGGAGTGAGCCCCCAGGAGTGAGCCCCGAGGAGTGAGCCCCAGGGTGACCAAGGTCCGGTGGCGACCAGGGTTGCCCCTGTGGTGGCACCTCCTCGCTCCGGCGCAGCATGGCGTGCATGCCCGCGAGGAGGACGCCATGACGAACGCGCTGACCGGCAGGCCGTCCCGGGCCCGGACCGTCGGCGTCGCCTGGCTCGCGCTCTCCGCACTGGCCATCGCCGTGTTCGCACCCCTGCGCTACCTCCTGAACTCCGTGCCCGACCTCGCGGCGACGGGCGAGGAGGTCGCGACTCACTACGCCGCGCAGCCGCGTTGGGCGCAAACGGCCCTCGTGCTGCACGCCGGCGCCGGCGGGCTCGCGCTGCTGCTGTCGCCGGTGCAGCTGTCGGCCCGGGTCCGCGCCCGGGCCCCGCGGCTGCACCGGGGCGTGGGGCGGACCGCGCTCGCCGCGATCGCGGTCGCGGGCACCGCCGGGCTGGTGCTGGCGCCGGTGAGCCTGGCCGGGGCGATCGGCACCGCAGGGTTCGGGACTCTGGCGCTGACCTGGCTCACGTGCGCGGCCCTCGGGTTCCGGTCGATCCTGCGCGGCGACGTCGCCGCCCATCGGCGCTGGATGATCCGGACGTTCGCACTGACCTACGCGGGGGTGACCCTGCGGTTGTGGCTGATGGTGCTGATCCCGCTGCTGGACGGCGACTTCCTGCGCGCCTACGTCTTCACCCCGTTCCTGTGCTGGGTGCCCAACCTCGTGGTCGCCGAGCTGCTGCTGCGCCGCGACGCGTCCCGCTCCGCGGCGAGCGGAGCACCACCCGGGACGTGACCCGACCGGTGTCCCGTTCGACCGAGCGGTAGGTCAGGCAGCCAGCAACTGCAACAGTTGCGCGCGGTCCGGTCCCGGCCACGGCGGGAGCGGCTCGTCGCCGACCGCGGCGACCCGCTGCGCGATCGCCGGCCGGGCCAGCACCTCCTGCGGCAGCGCGGTGCACTGCACCGTCTCGATCAGCCCGCGGAACACGTCGGGGTCGGTCCGTGCGGCGGCGAGGAACCGGGTCATCGTCGGGTCCGGGGCGGGCGGTTCGCGGCCCTCGCGGAGGGCGGTCATCTCGGCGACCCGGTGGCGGTCGGCCCGCATCTGGTTCCGGACGAAGGGCGCGACCTCGTCGTCGGTCCGCGCGTCCCACTCCTGGGCGAACGTCGCGGGGTCGGCGAGGTGCGCGGCGACGACCTGCCGCAGCACCTGCGCGTGCAGCAGGCCGACGCTCAGGCCGCGCCCGGCCGACGGGTTCGTGCAGGCCCACGCGTCGCCGACGGCGGCGAAACCGGTGGCCACCGGCCGGCCGTCGACGACGAAGCGGTGGACGCGGTCGAGCACCCCGGCCATCGCCAGCACGCTCGTGATCGGTTCGCCGTCGAGCCAGTGGGCCTGCAGCGGGCAGGCGCGCACGACGCGTTCGAAGCAGTCGTCGTGGCGCAGCGCCTTGAGCGGGGCGTCGCCGGTGACGGTGAAGACGGTGACCGACCAGGTGTCGTTGTCGCCGTCCAGGGTCAGCACCGAGACGCTGCCCAGCGGGATGACGGCGGGTCCCATGCGGCGGGGCCGCTCCCGGCCGGTGAAGTAGCGGGTGTAGTAGACGAACCCCTTGTCCTCGGCCTGCACCTGCGGCGGGCGCGTGCCCAGCCCGCCGATCCACTCGACCGCGCGGGTCCGCCGGCCCATGGCGTCGACGACCAGGTCCGCCCGAAGCTCCTCACCCGTGTCCGTCCGGACCCCCGTCACGTGCGGGACCCCGGCGACGGCCGACGGCCCCGACAGGAGTCCGGTGACCCGGACGCCACGGCGCACCGTCACGCCCGGCTCGTCCTGCGCCGCCGCCGCGACGGCCGCCTCGAACACCGGGCGCCGCCCGGTGACGAACCGCAGCGCCTCGTCACCCGGCCGGGCGCTGCGGTCGGAGAGGGTGGGTGGCGGCGTCGCCAGGTAGTCGACCCAGGTGCAACCCGCCGCCACCAGCCGGTCGGTCAGCCCCGGTAGCTCGGCGTCGCAGATCTGGCGGAACCGCGCGAAAAGGTTGTGCGGCTGGTGAAACTGGGCCACCCCGCCTCGTTTCCATGACCCCCACGCGTCGACCGCCGCCGCAGGCGACCCGTCCGGGTCGGCCTCCAGGACGGTGACCTCGTGCCCGTCCCGGGCGAGCATCATCGCCACTGACAGCCCGATCATGCTGCCCCCGCACACCACCACCGCGCTCATTGAGACACCTCCTCGCTCGGCAGGAGGCGCGCTCGACCGGTGCAGATACCGGCTCGGCGCTCTGGATCGGTCGTGCGGCCTGCGGTCGGGCTGCGGGTCTCCCGGCGCCCGAGCACGACCAGGACCGTCCGGCGACCCCGAGGACCGGCCCAGGGCAGTTCACGTCCGGCGGGCGAACGCTAGCGTGACCTCGTGCCGAGCACCGCCGACCAGGTCGACGCCGCCGGACGGCGCAGCGCCCTGCGCGCGGACCTGGCCGCGGTCACGGCGGGGGCGCTGCTCGTCGTCGTGGCCGCGGCCGTCGGCCGGATGCTGCTGGCGCAGGGCGTGAACCTGTTGCTGCCGTTCTCGCCGCTGCTCGCGCAGTGGCTGCCGCACGCGGGCCCCGGCACCCCGGTCGCCGTCGTCGTCGCGGTCGCGGTCGTGGCGTGGGGGCCGGCCCTCGCGGCCGCGCTGCCCTGGCCGCACCTGCTCGCCGCCGCGTGGGCGGCCGCGGTGGTGTGGACGCTCGGGCTGGCCCTGGTCGACGGATGGCAGCGCGGGGTCGTGGAGCGCCTGTCCAGCGGCGAGGAGTACCTGCACGACGTCCCGCGGGTCGGCGACGTCGCCGGCCTGCTCGCCACGTTCACCGACCACATCCTGACGAACCAGCC
>Ga0190275_10003685_pt1 | contig 10958 bp, 9 predicted proteins | sample Popmic550T_FD_133745 | JGI IMG/M metagenome (GOLD analysis project Ga0190275, IMG submission 133745) | Populus adjacent soil microbial communities from riparian zone of Yellowstone River, Montana, USA - 550 T | ecosystem: Environmental > Terrestrial > Soil > Riparian zone > Trees stand | place...
AGCGGTCGGCACGGTCGCTCAGGGTACGGACACTCCCGGGGGCCGCCGCAACGGGCAGGATTGGGGCACACTGGATGCCGATGAGCTCTTCGCCGACTCCTGATCGCGACCGTCAGCCTGCAACCGCCCCACTGGGATGGGCTCCCGGTGCGGGGCAGGACATCGTCGCAGGCGGGTTGCTGATAGCCATGCCGGCCCTCACCGATCCGAACTTTCACCAGACCGTCGTGTTCCTGCTCGAGCACTCGGCGCAGACATCGGTGGGCGTGGTGCTCAACCGTCCGAGCGAGGTCACCCTCGAGCACGTACTGCCTGGCTGGGCCGCACTTGCCAGAGCCTCTGATGTCTTCCATGTCGGCGGCCCCTGCCAGACCGACGCGGCACTGTGCCTGGTCCGCGGTGAGCTGTTGGACGCCCGTGTGGGCCTTGACGGCGGCCGGGAGGAGCTGGCCGCCGTGGGGCTCAAGCACACCGGTCCAGGGGTCTTCCTGGCAGACCTCGACGTCGAGCCGGTGCCCTCCGCCCAGTTGATCAGTGACATCCGGGTCTTCGCCGGCTACGCCGGGTGGGCGGGCGGCCAGCTCTCCGCCGAGATCGCCGAGGGCGCGTGGCTGTGTGTTCCCTCCCAGCCGGAGGACGTCTTCACCTCCGCGCCGAAGTCTTTGTGGCGCACGGTGTTGTCCCGGCAGCGGGGCCCCCTTGCCATTCTGCGCAGCGCGCCCGAAGATCCAGCGTTGAACTAGATTCAGGGCCGGCTCGCGCCGCCCCGAGGGAGGGCACGATGGCGACCGGCATCTCCGACGACATGATCATGATGTACGTCATCCACGACGCGCTTCGCCGCGACCTCGAGCACCTGCGCAGGGCTGTCGAGAGCAGGGATGCCTCTGCGCCGCAGCGTAGACAACGTTTCGTCGCCGGCTGGGAATTGTTCAAATACCAACTGCACCACCATCACACCGGTGAAGACGACGCACTGTGGCCGCGCGTCCGTGCCCATCTTGTCGACCGACCCGACGATCGGGCGCTGCTGGAGGAGATGGAGGCCGAGCATGTACGGATCGGTCCGACCATCGAGGAGATCGACGCTGCGGTAGCCGCCGGTCCCACCTCCGGTGCCGACCGGCTCCCCGAGGCCGTAGCGGCCTTCGGTGCGGAGTTGACCGGCCACCTGGCCCACGAGGAGCACGACGCGGTACCACTGATCGACTCGGTGATGACCCGTCAGGACTGGAAGGCCTTCAGCAAACACCAGCAGAAAGCCACCGGTCTCAAGGGAGCGGCCGAGTTCTTCCCGTACATCCTGACCGGTGCCGACCCCGATCGGGCTGCGCAGGTGATTGGGCAGTTTCCGCCGCCGTTGCGGCTTCTGATCCGCCGGGTGTGGGCACCGCGGTACGCCAAGCGGGAGTTGTGGAGCTGATCGGTCACTCCTTCGGCGGGTCGGGTGTTGTCAGCGGCCCAATCTGAGGTAGAACGGACGCAGTCGGATGGAGCGGCTTGGGGAAGAAGCCGCTCCATCCGACATTCCACGTTCCGGGACCGCCCGTCGAGGCTCAGACTCCGACGGCGGCGGCCACGTCGGGATAGTCCGCCGCGCTCACGGTCTGCTCCGCGGGTGGCGCCTCGATCGTCTGCGGCCCGTGGTCGGACAGGGTCACTGTCACGCGAGTCGCGGAGTCGGGCAAGGTCGTGACGTACTGCAGCATCAGGTCCTCGTCCGTGCCGACTGCCACCTGTGCCTGGCCGAAGGTGAACAGGGTCGCCAGCTGCCCATCGATAGTGGTTTGCCCCTGATAGGTGTAGTCGCCCGCAAGGTAGGCAGCTGCGTCATCCGGCTCGGGCGAGGCCAGTCGCGGTAACAGAGCCGCGATGGTGTCGACGATGTCCTGCCCGGCAACGATCGGCCGGCGGATGAACGTCACCCCCGGCACGCCTACCGCGGCCATCGCATCGGTCAGCCCGTTCAGCTCGCCGAAGGTCAGTTCACCGGCAGCGAAGTACAGGCTCGAGCTCTCGGCCGGCTGCTCGCCGTCGTAGTCGGTGACCGCCACGCCGATACCTGTTCCGGTCGTGAAGTCCACCGTGCCGGTGTAGGTGAAGGTCGTGTTCTCGGCATAGGACGAGACCACCCGGAAGGCCGCTCCGCCGGCGTCGACGTTCGCGTTCAGCAGCCCGGCGAGGGTATCGGCCTCCGACTCGGTGATGGGGTCACCGATCTGACGCTCGGCGTTCCCGGTCCCGCAGCCGGCCACACTGAGTACGGCCGCGACAAGGACGATGAGGGCAACCAGTGGGCTCGGGTGACGCGATCTCATGTCGGCGACAACCCTACGAGGATCGGAAGTTGATCATCGGAACTACCGGGGGTTTTGACCGAAACATCGGGAATAACCCCGCGCAGTTCCGATGATCAACTCAGTTGGGAAGGGCTAGCTGTCGAGCTCTCCGGCGATGAAGGCCTCGACGGCGTCGCGGGCATCGTCATCGTTGTACTGCACAGGGGGTGACTTCATGAAGTACGAGGAGGCCGAGAGCAGCGGCCCCCCGATGCCGCGGTCCTTGGCGATCTTGGCAGCGCGGATCGCGTCGATGATCACCCCGGCGGAGTTGGGCGAGTCCCACACCTCGAGCTTGTACTCCAGCGACAGCGGGGTGTCACCGAAGGACCGACCCTCGAGTCGTACGTAGGCCCACTTGCGGTCGTCCAACCACGGCACGTGGTCCGATGGGCCGATGTGGACGTCAGCCTTTGCCATCTCGTGTGGGATCTGGCTGGTGACCGACTGGGTCTTGGAGATCTTCTTCGACTGCAGGCGCTTGCGCTCCAGCATGTTCATGAAATCCATGTTGCCGCCGAAGTTCAGCTGGTAGGTGCGCAGCAGCTCCACTCCGCGGTCCTCGAACAGCTTGGCCAGGACCCGGTGGGTGATGGTCGCCCCGACCTGGCTCTTGATGTCGTCGCCCACAATCGGGACGCCGGCCTCGGTGAACTTCGCCGCCCACTCGGGGTTGCTGGCGATGAAGACCGGCAGTGCGTTGACGAAACCGACCTTGGCATCGATCGCGCACTGTGCGTAGAAGCGGGCAGCGTCCTCGGAACCGACGGGGAGGTAGGAGACCATCACGTCGGCCTGGGTCTCGCGCAGCACCTGGACCACGTCGACGGGCTCGGCGTCGGACTCCGAGACGATCTCGCGGTAGTACTCCCCGAGGCCGTCGAAGGTGTGTCCACGTTGGACGGTCACGCCGGTTTCCGGCACGTCGCAGAACTTGATGGTGTTGTTCTCGCTCGCACCGATCGCGGTCGACAGATCCTCGCCGACCTTCTTGGAGTCGACGTCGAAAGCGGCGACGAACTCGACGTCACGGATGTGGTAACCGCCGAACTCCACGTGCATGAGGCCCGGTACCCGGTCCTGAGGATCGGCGTTCTTGTAGAACTCAACGCCCTGCACCAGTGACGCGGCGCAGTTGCCTACGCCAACAATGGCGACTCGTACTGAACCCATGGCGGGCCTCCTTCTTGTTGTGAGTGCGGTTGTGTGGATGCGTGTGCGTGGTGGTCTTTGGTGCTGGGATTCAGGAGTCCCGCGCGGGATCCCGCCTCTGGTCGGCGCGCTCGGTGTCGATCAGTTCTGACAGCCAGCGCACCTCCCGGTCGACCGAGTCAAGCCCGTGCTGATGCAACTCGAGGGTGTAGCGGTCGAGTCGTTCACGGGTGCGGGCCAAAGCTGTGAGAAGGCCCTCTTGCTGCTCTTCGACCCTTCGCCGACGGCCTTCCAGGATGCGCAGCCGTACGTCAGCGGCGGTGTATGAGAAGAACGCGAGGTGTACGCCGAAGCGTTCGTCGTCGTAGGTATCGGGCCCGGTCTCGGAGACCCACTCGGCGAAGCGCTCCTTGCCTTCGGCGGTCAGCTTGTAGACCACCTTGCCCCGCTTGGCAGTGAACGCGGACGCATCGGCCGGAAGCAGCTTTCCTGCCGTGATGGTGTCATCGACCGCGATCAGCCCGGAGTCCTTCATCCGCCGAAGTGCGGGGTAGAGCGAGCCGTAGGAGAAGGCCCGCAATCCGCCGCAGACGGTGGACAGTTCCTTGCGAAGTTCATAGCCATGCATCGGCCGCTCGTGCAGGAGACCGAGGATCGCGAACTCGAGCATCGGACCCCCTCTGGGTCAGGTGAACGGGCGTTGCCGGTGCCGGATGGAACCAGCGAACTGCACAGGCAGTCGATGTATCGACACGATATATCAGGAGCACAACCACGGCCAACGCTGGATGTCCGGTAAGCAACCAACAGGGGCCAGCCCGCACAACTTCCCCCGTTATTTCTGGGTAGTTTCTCCCCTTCCGGACTGCGATCCGTTGGCTACGCTGGACAGGTGCTGAGCCGTCGGGCTGTCGTGGACTACGCGTTGCAACGTCGCGCGCTGTTGGCCGACGTCCACGCCGGCAGGGTCGGTCTCGTGCAGGCATGCGACGCAAGCCCTTACCTCCTGCGAGCCGCCAAATACCATGGCGAGGCAACGCAACTCAGCTGCCCGATCTGCCGTAAGGAACGGCTGACCCGCGTGCACTACATCTACGGGGACCGGCTGGGCACGCTGTCCGGCCAGGCCAAGACCGAACCGGAACTGCTGGTCATGGCTGCTCGCGCTTCGGAGTTCAACGTCTACGAGGTCGAGGTCTGCCGCAGCTGTTCCTGGAATCACCTGATCGCCTCCTATGTCCTGGGCGTCGAGCGGCCCGAGACTCCGGCCAAGCGAGCCGGCCGGACCGGGCGGGCCGCCGGAAACTGACCTGGCGGTTGCCGAGCGTTGCGGCCCGCCGTCCACACGAACTGGCGACGTACCCTGGCCGACGTGCCTGACGAGAACGAGCAGACCCGCCGGGTCCAACGCACGACGGGCCGGAGTCCGGGCCGGTCCAACGGTAGGGCGCGCTCCGCGCGTGGGGCGACATCCCGCGGCGGCGGGTCTCGGTCCGGCGGATCTGCGAAATCCGGTACAGGGAAATCCGGCACATGGTGGAGCAGGCGCCGGGCGGCCAATCAGCGGCGGTCGCGTAAGGAGCGCATCAAGCACCGGCTCAAGATCGCCGCTGCGGCAATGCTCGCAATGTTCTTATTCCTCACGGCCTTCGTGGTGGTCGTATACGTCAACACCGATGTACCGACTCCCGACCAGATCCAGACCAACCAGACCTCAGTGGTCTATTACTCCGATGGGGTCACCGAACTCGCCCGCGTTGGTGAGGAGAACCGCACCGATGTCGCACTGGACACCGTCCCCGAGCACGTCCGCAACGCCGTCCTGGCTGCCGAGAATCGGGGCTTCTACGACGATCCGGGCATCTCGTTCACCGGCATCACCCGGGCGGTGTGGAACAACCTGACCGGCGGCGATGTCCAGGGTGGATCCACCATCACCCAGCAGTACGTCAAGATCGCCTTCCTGACCTCCGAGCAGAGCTTCTCCCGCAAGTTCCAGGAGTTGTTCCTCGCGATCAAGCTCGACAACGAGTACTCCAAGGACCAGATCCTGGAGTGGTACCTCAACACGATCTACTACGGCCGAGGAGCGCACGGGATCCAGGCAGCGGCTGAGACCTACTTCGGCAAGAACGCGGCGGACCTGACCGTGGCCGAGGGTGCGGTGCTGGCCTCCAGCATCCGCAGCCCCGCGCGTTACGACCCGACCAATCACCCTGAGGCTGCGGCCGAGCGCTTCGACTACGTCCTGGACGGGATGGTCGAGGAGGGATGGCTCTCGGCGGGAGATCGGCGAGCGCAGGACTTTCCGGTCGTACTTCCCCTGGGGGGGTCGGCTATCAACCAGGCCAACGGACCGGAGGGGCTGATCCTCACCCAGGTTCGCGATGAACTCGCGGCCATCGGATTCGACGAGTCGCGGCTCTACCGCGATGGCCTACGCGTGACCACGACGGTGAACGCAGGAGCGCAAGAGGCTGCCATCCAGTCGGTCAACGACATCATGGCCGGGCAGCCGGCCAACCTGCGACCAGCGCTGGTCTCGATCGATCCGAACACCGGCGCGGTGGTGGCCTACTACGGCGGTGCAGCGGGAACCGGGTTCGACTACGCACAGACCTACCGCCAACCGGGCTCGTCATTCAAGCCGTTCGTAGTCGCCGCGGCGCTGGAGCAAGGCATCGGGGTGGGCGCCCGCCGGGACGGGTCCTCGCCCCAGACCTTCCCCGATCGTGGGACGCCGGTCCGTAACTCCGAGGGTGGCCAGTGTGGCGGTTGCACGATCCGCGAGGCGCTGACCCGGTCGTTGAACACCGTGTTCTATGGACTGGCCTACGAGGTGGGTGGCGCGGCGGTCGCCGACGTAGCCCATCGCGCGGGGGTCGCCACCGAGATGCCCGACGGCACACAGACTCTGGTGCGTGACGGGGTGACCGCCTCATCGATCGGGATCGGCGAGTACGAGGTCCGGCCGATCGACCAGGCGCATGCCTTCGCGACCTTCGCCGCTGGTGGGATCGAGAGGCCACCGTTCTTCATCAGCCAGATCACTGACTCCCAGGGCAATGTCGTGTACGCCAACGACGGTGCCGACGGAGAGCAGGTGATCGCTCCCGAGGTTGCCAACGACGTCAGTTACGCGCTGACCGACGTCGCTGACTACTCCAACGACGAGCTGGCCGGCGGACGGGACGTCGCCTGCAAGACCGGCACGACCCAGCTCGACGACGACAACAACAAGGACGCCTGGATGGTGGGCTACACCCCACAGCTGTCCACGGCGGTGTGGGTGGGTACCGATAACAACGAGCCTCTGCTCACCGCCGAAGGCAGGCTGGTCTATGGGGCGGGCCTGCCCGGAAAGATCTGGCAGGCCTACATGAACGCAGCCCTGAACGACGCGGAGGAGTTGCCGTTGCCCGACGAGGCGATGATCGAGGGTGACACCGGCGAGTCATCGGGATCCGGTGACTCCGAGTCGACCGAGACCAGCGCACCCCCGCCAACGACCGCGCCGCCGGCCGAACCCACTGCTCCGCCGCCCACGACGCCACCCCCGCCAACGACACCGGCGCCGCCACCGATTCCGACGATCCCGCTGCCGTCCCCACCTGGCGGACTCGTGGGCGCGGGGAGTCCGTACCGGGGCGGGGCATGGATCGGTTGACGGGGACGTCGAAGCGCGCGTGAGCCAGTCGTACGAGCGGGAGAGCGGGCAGGCAACGGAGCTGACACCGACCGCGGCCGATTCGCCCGCCCACGTGGACCGGGTGATACCGACGTGGTCGGATCCGGTTGCCACAGCTGCCAGTACCGCAATCGGGGGCCCGTGGGGTAGGCACGCACCGGTCGGCAGGAATCGATTCTGGACAGCCCTGCGCGTGGTACTGGCCATGACGATCGTCGTGCTGGCCTTTGCCTGGATCAAGCAGGAACCCTGCGCTGGCGGTGACTGGTCAGGGTCCAAGCAGTACACCCACTTCTGCTACTCCGACTCGGTGCCGCTGTTCGGGATCCATGGCCTTGACACCGGTGCGGTGCCCTATCTCGACTCTCCGGTCGAATACCCGGTCCTGACCGGCTGGTTCATGTACGGCGCGGCCCGACTGTCCAACATCTACGACGCGGCCTCACTGGACAACGGGTTGCTGCCGGACATGCCGGAGGTCTACTCCTACTACGCGGTCACAGCACTGCTGTTGTCGCTGTGTGCCCTGGCGATGGCCTGGGCGGTCGGACGGCTGTCCGGGCGACGGCCCTGGGACGCGGCGATGGTGGCGCTCTCGCCGCTGCTGTTCGTCCACGCCTTCACCAACTGGGATCTATGGGCGGTGGCGCTGTCCTGCGCGGGCCTGGTCGCCTGGTCGCGGCGGCACCCAGTCCTGGCCGGAGTACTGATCGGCCTCGGAATCTCGGCCAAGCTGTATCCGCTGCTGTTCCTGGGCGTGTTGTTCATCCTGTGCTTGCGGGTGGGCCGGCTACGCGAGTGGGGACGGGCCACCGCTGCGGCTGCGATCACCTGGACAGCCGTCAACCTGCCGGTCGCGTTGGCTGCTCCGGACAACTGGTCGCTGTTCTTCGGCCTCAACCAGTCACGCATCGCCGATCCCGACTCCCTGTGGCGAATTCTGGAGCACTTCACCGGCTCGACCGGCGGGAGCCTGTTCGACCCGGCGCTCGCCCCCGGCCAGTCACCGACCGGCCTCAATGTCGCTGTTGCGCTGGCGACCGCGGTCATCTGCGCCGGGGTTGCCTACGTCGGGCTGAGGGCACCCGTACGACCGCGGCTGCCACAGTTGCTGTTCCTGCTCGTCGCGGGATTTCTGCTGGTGAACAAGGTGTGGAGCCCGCAGTTCTCGCTGTGGCTGTTGCCGCTGGCCGTGCTTGCCCGACCGGAATGGCGGCTGCTGCTGGCTTGGCAAGCAGCCGAGGCATTCCTGTGGGGACCCCGGCTGCTGTGGTATCTCGGCGTCGACAACAGCGGCATCCGGATCGAATGGTTCTTCCTCGCGGTGGGGATCCGGGACGTGTTCGTGATCGCGCTGATGCTCTACGTGCTGCGCGACATCTGGGACCCGCGGTGGGACATCGTGCGGCGCAGCGGCATGGACGACCCGGCCGGCGGGGTGCTCGACCGAGCGCCGGACCGGTTCACCCCTTTTCCGCGTCGAGGTCGTCGGGATAGATCATTGCCGAGGGTGGGTTCGAAGTAGTCCGCGCCCAGAGGTAGTAGATCGTCCCGGTGATGACGAGCCCGACAAGCCAGGAGATATCCACACCACCCAGTGCCTCGGTGATCGGCCCGGTGTAGAGCGCTTGGGCCAGGAACGGGATCTGGACGCCGATTCCGATCGCGTAAGACACCAGTGCGGTAACATTCCACCGGCCGTAGCGGGCGGTCGGGTCGTACAGCGCCGGAATGTCGACCCGCTCCTTGGAGATCAGGTAGTAGTCGATCAGGTTGATCGCGCTCCACGGCGTGAAAGCCATCAGGATCAGCAGGACGAAGTTCCGGAAGTTGTCCAGGAAGTCGGCAGTGGCCAGGAGGGCTATCAGCACCGAGACCAGGATGAACAGCCCGACGCATGCCGTCCGGACTCCCTGGGAAACACGGTCGGTCCGGGTGAACGCGGTCGCAGTGGTCAGGATCGTCATCAGCCCGCCGTAGGCGTTCAGGCAGTTGACGGCCAGCTTGCCCACGACGATGACCAGGTAGATCAGCGCTGCGAGCACCACGCCATCAGCCAGGTCGCCGATGAAGGTGACCTGTGATTCGAGGAAAGCTGGTCCGGCGGCGGCTGCGACGATCGCCCCGATGGTCATCGACCACTGAGAACCGACGACGCTGCCCAGGAAGGTGCCGAGAAAGGTGCTCTTGGCCGGAGTCGAGCGCGGCAGGTAGCGCGAGTAGTCCGCGACGTACGGACCGTAGGTCAATTGCCATGCGGCGCTGAGCGAGATCGCCAGCATGAACGTGACGATGTCAAAGGGCTTGGCGCCCAGCAGCGCCGAGACGTCGTATTCACTGAACATCCGGATCGCCAGGTAGGTGAAGCCCAGCGCGCCGACGACTGTGGCGATCCGACCCAGGATGTGGATCAACCGATAGCCGATCGTTGCCACGATCATGGTCAGGAGGCCGAAGATCACGATGCCGATTGCCGGAGTGTCGACGTCGAGGATCTCGTTGATCGCCTGCCCGGACAGCACGGTGCCGGTGGCGGCAAAGCCCAGATACATCAGGACGACCAGGACCAGCGGCAGACAGGCGCCGTAGACCCCGAACTGCGCCCGGCTCGAGATCATCTGCGGAATGCCCATTCGGGGCCCCTGCGCCGAGTGCAGCGCCATCACGATGCCGCCGGCAATGTTGCCGATCAGCAGCCCGACAATCGCCCACAACGCGTCCGCGCCGAACACGACCGCGAGGGCCCCGTCGACGATCGCGGTGATCTGCATGTTGGCGCCGAACCACAGCGTGAACTGATCCCGTGGACTGCCATGCCGCTCGCTGTCCGGGATCACATCGATCGTGCGCCGTTCCACCTGAACCGCCATGCCTCGTTCCTTCCAGCGACAGTGCCTGTGGGGCTACTTCCTACTCGCTCGGCGGGCCACAGCGAAGCGGTCCCGGCCGGCCAGATCCTGATGCGTGGTTGCTGACTCGAATGCGCCCGTACGGTCCAGGAGGTCGCGAACTGCGGAGCCTTGTACGTCGGCGTGCTCCATCACGAATAGTCCCCCGGCACGGAGCAGACGCACCGCCACCGTCACGACATGCCGCGGCAGATCCAGCCCGTCGGTCCCACCACCGAACAGCGCAGCAGGCGGATCGTGCTGAGCCACCTCCGGATCGAGGGGTACGGCGCCGTCGGGTACGTAGGGCGGATTGCTGATCAGCACGTCTACGGTTCCGGCGAGCTCGGCGAGCAGATCTGGGTCGCTGACATCGCCGACCTCCATCCGGACCCTCGAACGCCCCCCCGCACCCCCCGCCTCGGCGTTCGCCCGCGCCGCTGCCACGGCGGTCGGGTCGATGTCGATGCCAATGACTCGGGACCCGGGCACCTCGACGGCTACGGACAAGCCGACGACGCCCGAACCGCTGCACAGGTCGACGACGAGCGGCTCGCGTCCTTCGGTGATCACGCGTCGCGCCTCGTCGACTGCCTGCTGGGTGACGACCTCGGTCTCCGGTCTGGGTAGGAAGACGCCCTCTACGGCCGGAATCCGCAGATGCCGGAAGGCCGCCGAGCCCAGGATGTGCTGCAGCGGTTCGCGCGCTTCGCGCCGCCGTACGAGCTCGTCGTACCTGTCATCGAACCCTTCCGGGACCCGGGGTGGGACGGCGAGGATCAACTGGGGTAGGCCGAGTACGTATTCGGCCAGCGCGATCGCATCGACCCCCGGGCTCGGGACCCCGGCGGCGGCCAGACGCTGCGCTGCGGATGCGATGGCCGCGCGCAA
>Ga0190275_10003686_pt1 | contig 10955 bp, 10 predicted proteins | sample Popmic550T_FD_133745 | JGI IMG/M metagenome (GOLD analysis project Ga0190275, IMG submission 133745) | Populus adjacent soil microbial communities from riparian zone of Yellowstone River, Montana, USA - 550 T | ecosystem: Environmental > Terrestrial > Soil > Riparian zone > Trees stand | place...
CAGCGCCAGCGCGCGGCGATAGGCGGCGATTCCGTCCGCCTGGCGGCCGACCGTCTTGAGGACATGGCCGTAGCTCATCCACAGCTTGGGCTGGGCAGGTGCGCTCGCCAGCACCGCCTCATAGATCGCGATCGCCTCGTCATAGCCGCCGATCCGGCCGAGCGCGGCGGCCTTCAGATTCTTGTGCGCTTCGGCCGCCTCGCTGCCCGTCTCCAGCCGGTCGAGCTCGGCGACCGCCTCACCGGCGCGGTTCTGCTTGTACAGGATGGTGGCGAGATTGGCCCGGGCCGGGGCGAAGGCGGGGGCCAGTTCGAGCGCGCGGCGGAGCAGATTTTCGGCGTCGGCAAAGCGGCCGATCCGCGCCGCCAGCTCGGCCATCATCCGGATCGCGGCGACGTCGAGCGGCTTCGCCTTCAGCCGCGCGCGCAGCACCGTCTCGGCGGCCGGCAAATCGTCGTCGAGCAATGCCTCGGCGGCGCGAACCAATTCGGAATCATGGACCGAGACCGCGATCGCGTCGAGCTCGGCCTGCTCGGCCGCCTCGTCCTCGCCGCTTCGCCGCAGCGCCGCGCCGAGCAGGCGAAAGGCGTCGGCATTGCCCGGCGCCACCGCCAAGATCTCGCGCGCCTGTTCGGCCGCCGCCCGCGCATCCTCGCGCAGCAGCCGCTGGCCGTGCCGCAAGGCGTCCGGGATGTTCGCGTGCCCCTCCACGCTCAATCTATGCCGCGTTCGCGCGCTGTGGTATAGTCGGCCTCATGTTTACCGATATGAAAGCGGGCACCGCAGCTGAGTGGGCCCATATCGCCGCCGAGCATGGCAAGCATCAGGTCTCGGCTGCCCCGAAGCAGATCATGGAGAGCCTCGAGCGCCTTGGGGCGATCGAGGTCGGCTTCGCGGCGAGCCAGCTCACCCATTGCCTGATGGCCGGCACGCTGGCGCGGCGCGCGGGGGCGAGCGACGAGGAGGTGGTCGCCGCGCTTTGCCACGATCTCGGCAAGCTCTTCTCGATCCCCAATCACGGCCCGATCGCGGCCGAGATGCTCAAGCCCTATGTCAGCGAGGATATCTACCACGCCGTCTACTGGCATCAGGAGTTTCAGGGCCGCTATTATTTCGCCCACTTGGGCAAGGACCCCGAAGGGCGCGAACGCTTCCGCGACGAGCCCTGGTTCGCCTTCGCCGAACGCCTCGTCGACGAATGGGACGCGCCGGCCTTCGATCCGGGCTTCGACGTCGACAGCCTCGAGAGCTTCGAGCCCGAAGTGACCCGCGTCTTCAGCCGCCCGCGGGCGATGATCTAGCTTCTCAGCCGAGCCAGCGCGCCACCGAACCTTCGTAGCTTCGGCCGACCGGCACGGTCGATCCCTCGCTCAGGCTGAGCGAGCGCCCGCCGCCGGGCCGCGGCGCGGCGCTGGTGACGTGGGCGCGATTGACCGCATAGCTCTTGTGGACTCGGACGAACCGATCCGGCAGCGCGGTAAGGAAGCGGACCAGCGTCATCGTCACCAGCAAGGCGCGTCCGTCCTTCAGCACCACGTCGCAATAATCGTCGGCCGCGCGGATGTAGACGATGTCGCTCTCGGCGACCCGATGCGTGCGGCTGCCATCCTTGAGGGCGAGGATCGGCTCGCCGTCGCGCTCCGCTTTGGCCAGGCGCTCGGCCAAAGCGGCGGCGCGCCGCGTCTCGGCATCGCGCTCGGCCCGGGCGCGGCGCAGGCTGCTGACCTGCTCCGCGACCAGAGCGACGAGCAGGGCCGCGAACCAGAGATAATAAGCCTGGTCGAGGAAGGCAGTGAGCTGCCAGGCCATCAGCGCGGGCAAAGCGATGGCCGCGGCAAGCGCCGGGCCGGCGAACGGGCGCCGGGCGCTTCGGCCAATCGCCGCGGCTGTGCCGAGCGCGACCGCCCCCGCCAGGATCGCGCCGAGCGCCTTCAAATCGTACCAGGGGAAGAAGAGCAAGCTCGCGGCACTCGCGAGCAAGGTCGCTGCGACGATCCGGTTGCGCCGGTCGGGCGCGAAGCGCTGCGCGGCATAAGCGGCAATCAGCACTGCGATCGCGGCGGCGAGTAAGGCGATCACGGCCACCCGGGCGAGATGCCAGGGATAGGAATAAGCCACAAAGGCGCGGGTCACCTCGGCACAGAGCTGAAGGATCGCCGCCGCGGCGATCGAAGCGAGGAGGCGGGCGCCCCGTTCCCCGCCACGGCCCCAAGCGGCGAGGCCGAAATAAGCGAGCGCGGCGGCGAGCGCGCCCAAGGTCAGCAGCGCCGGGACATAATCGTCGAGTCCGGGCAGGGCCGGGGTCTCGTAGGGCGCGATCTCGATCACATGAACGGGGGTGCGCACCGGCAGAAACAGGCGATGGGCCGACATTCGCACCGAGAGGATGTTGACGCCCGGCCTGACGAGCCGGGCCGGTACCACGACGCTGGAAACGAAGCGGCCGGGGATTTCGCGCGCGGCATCGGCGGCCGGCACACCGTTGCGGCCGATCACCACCCCGTTCCAGCTGACCTCGCTGCTTGCCAGCGCGATCACTCGGACCATCAGCGGCCGGGCGAGCGGGAGCGTCTCGGGCGGCACCTCGATCGTCCGGAGCAGGCGCGCGCCCTCGCCGTCGAGCCGCACCGTGCTGAGCGGGACGGCCGGGCAGGCCTCCACCACCCGGTTCAACGGGCAAAGCGCCACGGTGGGACCCGGCCAGGCCGGTGTGCAACCGGCCAGGAAAAGGAAGGCGAGCAAGGCGAGCAAGCGTGTCACGCCGGCGATCATAGGTGCCGGTCGGCAGCCTGTCTTTGTCGTTCACCGATGCAGGACGGCGTTGGCCGGGCGGGGCTGGCCCGGGCCGGGCCCGGGGCGCAGCGAGGCGGCAGTCTCGATGCCTGTCCGGAGAATGCCATGTTTCGCCACCTCCTCATCGCTGCCTTGACCCTGCTCCCAGCCGTCGCGGCTGCGCGACCGCCGTCGCTGCGCGTCGAGCCCCACGCGTTCCAACTCGCCGACGGCAGCGAGCTTGCCGCCGAGCGGGGCTTCATCTCGGTGCCCGAGGATCGCAACGACCCCGGTTCGCGCCACATCGAGCTCGGCTTCGTCCGCTTCCGCTCGACTAATGCCAACCCTGGCGCGCCGATCGTCTATCTCGCCGGCGGGCCGGGGGGCTCCGGCGTCGGCACCGCGCACGGGCCGCGCCAGCCGGTCTTCCTGGCTCTGCGCGCGGTCGCCGACGTGATCGCGCTCGACCAGCGCGGGGTCGGCCTCTCCAACCAGATCCCGCCCTGCACCGCCGAGCGTCGGCTCGATCCGGCCGTCGGCCTCACCGAAGCCGCGCTGACGGCTTATTATGGGGAGACGCTGCGCGTCTGCCTCGAGCGCTGGCAAACCGCGGGCGTGGCGGTGCGCGGCTACACGACAGAGCAGAGCGCCGACGATCTCGAGGATCTGCGGCGCGCGCTCGGGGTGCGCCGGATCGACCTATGGGGCATTTCCTACGGCACCCATCTCGCTCTGGCGACGATGCGCCGCCATCCGCGCGCGATCGGCCGGGTCGCGCTGGCTTCGGCCGAGGGCATGGACCAGACGGTCAAGCTTCCCGCCCATGTCGACGCCGCCTTCGGCCGGATCGACGCGGCGCTGGGCGGCGGGCTGGGAGAGCGGATGCGCCGGGTCCATGCGCGCTTCGATGCCGAACCACAGGCCTTCGCCGCGCCCGGCGGTACCTTCCGGGGGGACTCCTTTCCCTTGCGGATGATGGCCGGATACATCGCCAAGAATCCCGACGGCTATGGCCAGCTTGCCGGCGCTTATGCCGCGCTCGACGCTGGCCAGACCGCGCCGCTCGCGCCGTTGCTCTGGGACTTCTTCTACGCGCGCCCGCTGACCATGAGCGGGATGCCCGAATTGATGGACATTGCCTCGGGGATTGGCGACGCGCGGCTGGCGCTGGTGCGGCGGCAGGCGCCGGGCTCGCTTGCGGGCATGGCTCTCAACTTCCCGATGCCGCAATTGCGCGGCGCCGTCCCTGGGCTCGACCTCGGCGACCGCTTCCGCCGCGAGATCCGATCGAACCACCAGGTGCTGCTCTTCGTCGGCGATCTCGACGTGCGTACCCCGCTCGAGGAGCAAGCGGCGGCTACCCAGGGGCTGAGCAACCTGCATCGCGTGGTGTTCCGCAATGGCGGCCACGACCTTTTCGAGGCGCATCCCGAGGTGCCGGCGCTGCTGACCGCTTTCTTCTCGGGCCGGCCGGTGACGGCGACCGAGCTCCTGCTGGCCGCCCCTGCAGCGGGACGCTGAAGCGCGTCCCGCGCCGGGACGTTGCAGCCAAAATTAACCTTGCGTGCCTGCTTGCGCAAATATGGTGAATCAATTCTTAATCCTGGCCATGAACCGCATGGCGCCGCTCATCGTCCGACGCACCGGCCCGGTGGCCGTGGCGGCGCCGACCGAGCGGGCCGAGCCCTTCGCCGGCACCGACGCGGCCGCCTGGCTCGACGATCTCAGGCTGTTCGCCACCGGCTGGGTCGGCGGGCTGATCTTCTTCGGAACGCTGATCGGCTAAGCGCTCAAACGGTCGGCGGCAGCACTTCGGTGTCGGCGCAGTCCGGCGTATCGCAGGCCCTGTGCAGTTTCCACGCGAGCCAGGCGGAGACCAGGCACATGGCGGCGGCAAAGAGCAGCTGGCGCTCGTCATCGATCCCGAGGAACAAGAGAGTTCCGGCGATGGCCGAGCCGATCACCATCGCGCCGGAATTAACGATATTGTTGGCCGCGACGGTGCGCGCCGCCTGGGCCTTGGGCACGGTCGTGGTCAGGAAAGCGTAGAGCGGCACCACGAACATCCCGCCGAATACCGCCACGCCGAGCAGCGAGGCCAGCAACGGCCAGTTGCCGGGGTGATCCATGAAGGCCGCGATATCGTAGAGCCGCTCATCGGGCAGCCCCTCCCACCCGGCGCAGACGAAATAGAAGGCCACGACGCACGCGCCCATGGCGAGCACGGAGGGCGTCGAATAACGCGCCGACACCTCGCCCTTGAGCATGCGATTGACCACCACCGAGCCGATCGCGACTCCAACCGAGAAAATGGCAAGGAACAGGCTGGCCACCGCCTTGTCGGCGGTGAGCACGTTCTTCACCAGCGGCGGAAACGCGATGAAGAGCACCGCCCCGATCGTCCAGAAGAAGCTGATCGAGACGATCGCGAGGAACAGGCGGCGGATGTGCAGGGTCGCGCTGATCAGCCGCCAGGAGGAGCGGAAGACGTTGAAATCGATGACATGGCCTTCTTCCATCGCCGGCGCCGGCGGCACCTGGCGGCCGCTGGCATAGCCGATGACGGCGATCGCGATCACGGCGACGGCCGAGGCCTGGACCGAGATCACCCCGGCGAGGATGGTGCCCCCCAGGATCGCGACATAGGTGCCCGCCTCGACGAGACCGGTGCCGCCGAGCACTTCGTCCTTTTCCAGCTGCTGCGGCAGGATCGCATATTTGATCGGGCCGAAGAAGGTGGAGTGAACGCCCATCGCGAACAAAGCGATCAGCAGCAGCGGAATCGCCAGCGAGTGCACCATGATCCCTCGCCAGGCGATCACCAGACCGGCCGCGCCGACGATCATGATGCCGATCTCGCAAGCCTTCACAATGCGGATGATTCGCGCCTTGTCTCGCGCGTCGGCGAGTTGGCCGGCCAGGGCGGAGAGCAGGAAGAAGGGCAGGATGAAGACCGCGGTGGCAAGAACGCTGAACCAGAATTCCGCCGCCGGATCGTCATAGACCGAGTAGACGACGAACAGCACCATCGCATTCTTGAACAGATTGTCGTTGAACGCGCCGAGCAGCTGCGTGACGAACAAAGGCAGGAAGCGGCGTACGCCGAGCAGATGGGTGGCGCCGTGCATCAGTTTGTCGAAGCTCCGGGAAGGCGGGCGGATGCCTGGCCAGTCATTGGAATGTCGGCATCCTTCGAGATCAAAAGCCGGTGCGCGCGGTCCGCGCCGTCATAGGCGTGCCGCCGGACCGCGCACAAGCCCCGGAGCCTTAAGATGCCGGGATCGGCCTGAACGCCCGAACGAAGCGGTCGAGCAGGCGCACCGTCGTGCCCGAGGCGCCGGCGGGCGCGGTCGGCTGGGCGCTGGAGCGCCAGGATGTCCCGGCGATGTCGAGATGCGCCCAGGGCGTGGCGGGGGTCACGAACGAGCCGATGAACTGCGCGCCCGCGCCGGCGCCCGGGGCGCCGTCCGAAATGTCGCGGGTGTCGGCGATCGGCGAGTCCATCGCCGCGGCGTAGCCGGGGTTGAGCGGCATCCGCCACAACGGCTCCCCGCTCGCCTCGCCCGCCGCGACGAGCTGATCGGCGAGCGGATCGTGGCGGGAGAAGAGGCCGCCATAATCGGAGCCCAGCGCGGCCACGATCGCCCCGGTCAGGGTCGCGACATCGACGATCGCCGCCGGCCGGAAGCGGCGCTCGGCATAAGAGACCGCGTCGGCGAGCACGATCCGCCCTTCCGCGTCGGTGTTGATCCGCTCGATGGTGCGGCCATTATAGGCGCGCACCACGTCGCCCGGGCGGGCGGCAGCGGCGCCCGGCATATTCTCGGCCAGCGCCGCGATCGCGACGACATGAACCGGCGCGCCGCTGCGGGCGAGGCTCAGCACGGTGCCGACGACCGCGGCGGCGCCGGCCATGTCGCCCTTCATCTGCCACATATTGGCGCCGGGCTTCAGCGAGATGCCGCCCGAATCGAAGGTGATCCCCTTGCCGGCGAGGACGATCGGCGGCCCGCTCGCCCCGGGTCCGCGATATTCGACGATCAGCATGCGCGGCGGCCGCACCGAACCCTGACCGACCGACAGGATCGCGTTCATCCCCAGCCGCTCCATCTGCGGCACGTCCAGCGCCTCGACGCTCGCCCCCGATATCCCGCGAAACGCCTCCCGTGTGCGCTCGACGAAGGTTTCCGGATAAATGACGTTCGCGGGCTCGGTGACCAGATCGCGGGCGAAATAGACGCCGTCGGCGAGCGCGTCGCGTCGGCGCCAGGCGGCGCCGTGGCGCGCGGCGTCGGCGGTCACCAAAGTGATCGGCGCGTCCTCGCCCGGGCGGCGGGGCCGTTCCGGATCGGGCGAGCGGTAGCGATCGAAGCGGTAGGCCCCGAGGCGCGCGCCGAGCCCGATCTGGGTCGGATCGCCAAGCCCCGCCGCGGCGATCGCGACCGGGCCGTTCTCGCTCGCCGTCTCGCGCGCCGCAATGCCGCCGAGATTCTGCAGCCTCAGCTCTTCCGGTCCGTCGCCCGCCGTGCCGACGATCAGGATCTGGGTCCACGGCCCGATCCCGCGCAGCACCAAAGTGCTCTCCGCGCGATAGCGAAACTCCGCCGCGCTCAGTGCGCGCGCCACCGCCGCCCGTGCCTCGGGATCGAGCATCGTGCCGCGCGTCGCCAGCTCCTCGGCCGTGCCGAGCGGCAGGACGAGCGCACCGCCGGACGGCGCCGCTTCGTCGAATTCGATCGGGCGCGAGGCCAGGGCTGGCCAGGCGGCGGACAAAGCGAGGGCGGCGATCAGGGGAAGGGCGCGCATTGACTACTCCATCGTGACGAGCCCGCTCCCCCTTTGGCCACGCGCGGCGCCGTGCGCAAGCCCACAGGCCTCTCCCCAAGGCGCTGCATTGCCGCTAAGGGGGCGCCCACTTATGCTGACGCTGCCCAATCTGCTGACGCTCTCGCGCATCCTGGCGGTGCCGATCCTGGTCTTCCTGCTCTGGACTCCGAGCTGGTGGGACTATGCCATCACCTTCATCCTCTACTGCCTGGTCGGGATCACCGATTATTTCGACGGCTATCTGGCGCGCGCCCAGGGGACGGTGTCGCGGCTCGGCCAGTTCCTCGATCCGATCGCCGACAAGATCATGGTGGTGGCGGTGATCGCGATGCTGATCTCGACCCGCCAGGCCGATGCCGAGGTCAAGCCGGTGATCGACGGCCTGCATTTCATCCCCGCGCTCGTCATTCTGCTGCGCGAGATCATGGTCTCGGGGCTTCGCGAATTCCTCGCCTCGCTCAAAGTCTCGGTCCCGGTCAGCGCGCTCGCCAAGTGGAAGACCGCCTTGCAGATGTTCGCGCTCGGCGCGCTCATCCTGTCGGGGGCGCTGCCGCAATGGCCCTGGGTGCACGACGCAGGGCTCTACACCCTTTGGGCGGCGGCCGTCCTCACCGCGATCACCGGCTGGGATTATCTCAGGGTCGGCCTCAAGCACATGGACTGAACCTAGCCCGTCATCCCGGCGAAGGCCGGGATCTCGTGGAGACGCGCCGAGACTTATCGTCCTGGGACCCCGGCCTTCGCCGGGGTGAGGAGGGGGCTCAGGCCGCGTCCTTCAGCGCGTCGGCGAGCATCTGGAATTCCTTGGCGCGGGGGCTGCCCTTGCGCCAGACCAAAGCGATCCGGCGCGAGGGATGATCGGCGTCGAGGTGGCGGGCGACGACATTGGTGTTCTCGAGGATCCCCGCCTGGACCGCCATTTCGGGCACGAGCGTGGTGCCCAGCCCGTTGTCGACCATCTGCACCAAAGTGTGCAGCGAGGTGCCGAGGATCGCGGCCTGGCCGGCCAGCTCGGGCCGGTTGCAGGCGGACAGGACATGGTCCTTCAGGCAATGGCCGTCCTCGAGCAGGAGCAGCGAATCCTGGTCGATCGCGGCCGCGCTCACCAGCGCCGGCAGCGTTTCGGCCGCGCCCGGCGGGAAGGCGATCATGAAGCGGTCCTCGAACAATTCCGCGCGATCGACGTCGCCGCAGGCGAAGGGCAGCGCCAGCAGGACGCAATCGAGCTGGCCGCGCTGCAGCGCGTCGCAGGCGAGCTGGCTGGTCTCCTCGCGCAGATAGAGCTTCAAATCGGGCCATTGCGCGCGCAGGCGGGGCAGGAGGGTCGGCAGCAGGAACGGGGCGATGGTGGGGATCACGCCCATGCGCAATTCGCCGCCCAGGGGCTTGCCCGAGGCGCGGACCATGTCGGCCAGATCCTCGGTCTCGCGCAGGATCCGCTGCGCCTTCTCCGCAACCCGGATGCCGAGCGGAGTGAAGCGCACGACCCGGCGGGTGCGCTCGACCAGGGTGACCCCGATCAGAGTTTCGAGTTCCTTGATCCCGGCCGAGAGCGTCGACTGGGTGACGAAACAGGCCTCGGCGGCGCGGCCGAAATGGCCGTGGGTGCGCAGCGAGACCAGATATTGGAGCTGTTTCAGGGTCGGGAGATGGACGCTCATGTCATCGGCTCACTCGATCAATGACAGCGATTTAATCTATTTGAACGATGAAAGCCAGACCCTATATGCGCTGCACAATCATTTTGCCGCACTGCACAATCAGAGGAAATCGAGTAACATGCTTACCGTGGGCGACAAGCTTCCCGAACTGACCCTTCCCGTTCAGCAGGGCATTTCCGCGCTCCCCGCCGGGGAGACGATCGACCTCGCCGAGACCAACGGCAAGTGGAAGATCCTGTTCTACTGGCCGAAGGATTTCACCTTCGTCTGCCCGACCGAGATCGAAGGCTATGGCGAGCTCGAGCGCGATTTCGCGGATCGCGACGCGGTGCTGATCGGCGCCTCGACCGACACCGCCCACGTCCACTTCGCCTGGCGGCGTTCGGACGAGCGCCTGGCCAAGGCGGACTTCCCGTGGATCGCGGACAATGGCGCCAGGCTCGCCGAAGCGCTCGGCATCCTGGATCGCGACGAGCATGTCGCCTTCCGCGCCACCTTCGTCGTCGATCCTGACAACATCATCCAGCACGTCACGGTGAACGGCCTCAATGTCGGCCGCAATCCGGCGGAGACGCTGCGCGTGCTCGACGCGCTGCAGACCGACGAGTTGTGCCCCTGCAACTGGTCGGCCGGCGAAGAGGTGCTCAGGCCTGCGGCTTAATCCCCCCCTAAGCCCCGAACCACCTGACACCTCGGAGGGGCGCGGTACCGCGAGGGCCGCGCCCCTTTCCATTCCCACGTAAGAAAGACCGATATGTCCCTGAAAGAATTCGCCGACGTCCTTCCCGACTATGCCAAGGACCTGAGGCTCAACATCTCCTCCTTGCTCTCCGACCAGACGCTCGGCGACGCGCGCAAATATGGGCTGCTGCTCTCCTGCGCGCACGGCACCGGCTACAAGCCGCTCGTCGAGGCCGCCGAGGCCGAGGTCGAGGGCAAACTCGACCCGGCTTATGCCAATGCCGCCCGCGCGGCGGCCGCGGTGATGGCGATGAACAACGTCTATTATCGCTTCGTCCACCTGGCCTCGAACCCGGTCTATGCGACGCTGCCGGCGAAGCTGCGGATGAACGCGATCGGCGCGCCCGGCATCGACAAGGCCGATTTCGAACTGTTCAGCCTGGCGGTGAGCGCCCAGAACGGCTGCGGGATGTGCATCGACAGCCACGAAAAGGTGCTCGCCCAGCACGGCGTCAACGCCGACACCATCCAGGCGGCGGCGCGGATCGCGGCGGTGATGACGGCGGTGGCGACGGTGCACGCCACGCTTTGACCCCAAAACCGTTCGCCCTGAGCTTGTCGAAGGGCCTTCCTTCTCTCTGCGCCGGAAGAAGGAGAGGGCTTCGACAAGCTCAGCCCGAGCGGTGTTCCTTGGTATCGGCCAGATAGGCGTCCAGCCGGGCGAGATGGCGCGTCTTTTCCGCCTCGCTCAGGAACGAGCCGAGGAACGAGTTGCGCGCCAGCGTGGCAAGCTGGTCGCGGCTGAGCCCGCGTCCTGCCGCCGCCGCTCGATAATTCTCGTTCATATAGCCGCCGAAATAAGCGGGATCGTCCGAGTTGATCGTCGCGCGCAGGCCCCGGGCCAGCATCGTATCGATCGGGTGATCGGCCATGTCGGGGACGACGCAAAGCTTGAGGTTGGAGAGCGGGCAGACGGTCAGCGTGATCTGCTCGCGCACCAGCCGCTCGGTCAGG
>Ga0190275_10003687_pt1 | contig 10954 bp, 9 predicted proteins | sample Popmic550T_FD_133745 | JGI IMG/M metagenome (GOLD analysis project Ga0190275, IMG submission 133745) | Populus adjacent soil microbial communities from riparian zone of Yellowstone River, Montana, USA - 550 T | ecosystem: Environmental > Terrestrial > Soil > Riparian zone > Trees stand | place...
ACGAGGCGCGCGACGCGCTCATGGAGCTCGTCGACCTGGTCAACGTCCGATACACGATCGACGGAGCATACGCGGGCATGCCGGAGGGAAAGTTCGGTCTGCATCACTCCTGGTCGGGGGACGTCGTGGGCGCCCAGTACTACTTCCCCAAGGGCGGGGACCCGGGCGTCCTGAGATTCTTGTGGCCGCCGAAGAGCGAGGCGTCGAGCGCGGGCGGATACATCTCGAACGACAGTCTCGCGATCCCCGCGAACGCCGACAACCCGGTGCTCGCACACATGTTCCTCAACTACATCCTCGACGAGGGAGTCGCGCTGAAGAACTTCGGGTGGCTGGGTTACCAACCCCCGCTCAACGGCATCCTGCCCGACAAGCTGGTGGGCGACGGCTACGTGCCCGAGAACGTGGCCTCGGCGATCATCGCCAAGGAGGATTTCTCGATAGGGCAGATCCCGGTTCAACTCGCTCCCGATGTGGAAGCACGGTGGTTGGATGCGTGGTCGCAGGTCCAGTCGGGCTGAGCCGGAGACCAGGCGCGGCTAGGAAGGAGAACGGTGTCCGGAACGGGTGAGGCCTACTCACGCCGGCGCTGGACTTGGCCCGCCTTCGCGGCGCCGGGCCTCCTGTGGCTGATCCTTCTCTTCGTGATCCCCTTCTACGCCATCCTCGCCGTCGCGATGGGGCGTCTGGATCCGATCTTCAACGTAGGCGAGCCCGTCTGGAATCCGCTGGAGTGGGACCCGGGAATCTTCGGCGAAGTTATCAACGACATCTTCACCGGCCAGCTCGGCGTGATCTTCCTTCGAACGGTGGCCTACGTCGCCATCGCTTCACTGCTGAGCCTGCTGGTCGGCTACCCGGTGGCATATTTCGTTGCGCGCCATGCCGGCAGACGCAAGATCCTCTACCTCGTGTTGATACTCACGCCGTTCTGGATCCCCTACCTGATGCGCATGCTCGCGTGGGTCAACTTGCTCGAGGCGAGCGGTTACGTCAACGACCTACTGACCTTCCTCGGAATACTGGCCGAGCCGCGCGACTGGTTAGGAGGGCGCTCCGAAACGGTGGTCATGGGGCTGGTATACGGCTACGTCCCGTTTCTGATCCTGCCCCTGTTTGCAGCGCTCGACCGCATCGACCAGAGCACGATTCAGGCGGCACGTGATCTGGGAGCGAGTCCTTTCCGCGCTTTCCTGCACGTGACTTTGCCTCTTTCCAAGCAGGGGATCCTCGCAGGACTCGTCATCATCATGCTGCCGATGTTCGGGGACTACTACACGAACAACCTGATGTCCAAGTCGCCCCGCACACGAATGATCGGTAACGAGATCGACTTCTTCGTCAACTCGAACACCGGTGAGTCGCGCGGCGCCACTATCACAGTGATCCTCATGGGAGTGGTGGGGTTGTTGATGGTCTACTACCTCGTCAGCGTTGCACGTGCGACCAGAGAGGCGCAGACGTGAGCGTCGACGTTGCCCGGTCTCCGGAGTCCGTAGAAACGCCCACCGCTTGGCGACGAGTGCGCACTTGGCTGGCGAACCCCTGGGGGCGACCGCGCTTCCTCACCGCCTTCACCTGGTTCTACATCATCTGGTGCCTCATCCCCATCATCATTGCCGTCCAGTTCGGCTTCAACGACGGACGGTCGCGCACCGCCTGGCAGGGCTTCTCGCTGCGCTGGTACTTCAACGATCCCGATCTCTCGGTGTGGAACGACCCCTCGCTGCGCAGTGCGCTCTTTCAGAGCCTGAAGCTGGCCGCGGGAACGATGTTGTTCGCGACACCGCTGGGAGTGGCACTCGCGATCGGATTGGCGCGCTGGCGCGGGCGCGCCTCCAAACCGGCCAACCTCCTCATGCTCTTTCCCTTGGTAACGCCTGAGATCGTCATGGGCGTCGCGCTGTTCCTCGTGTTCGTCTATCTCTTTCAGGTCGTGCAGCTCGGAACCACCGCGCAGATCCTGGGACACATCACCTTCACGATCTCCTACGTCGTGATCGTGGTGCGCGGGCGATTATTTGCGATCGGGCCCGACTACGAGGAGGCGGCGATGGATCTGGGCGCCTCTCCAACCCAGGCTCTGAGGATGGTCTTGTTGCCGATGCTGGCGCCGGCGATCTGGGCGAGCCTGGCGATCGCCTTCGCCATATCGATCGACGACTTCGTCATCAGCTACTTCCTGCGCGGCGAGGCATCGACGGAGACTATCCCGACGAGGCTCTACAGCGGCCTCCGGCTGGCGCCGAGTCCCGCGCTCAACGCGCTCGCCAGCATCCTTCTGGCCTTCTCCATGCTGGCGATCACGGCCGCGGGGCTCTTCCTGCGACGCCTGCGCCGCCGCGAGGGCCGCAGGGGCTCCGGCGTGGAGGAACTCGCCCGTCTGGACATCTAGCGGGAGTTGGAGAGCGCCCTAACGCGCCGCTTCGGGCTCCGGCGCGGGCACGGCCGGCGTGTCCACCCGCAGCACCCTGAGCGCGTCCGGCGGGATGTGCACCGATACGCGCTGGCCCGCGCCGAGTTGCTCGCGGTGGCCCTGGTTCGCCACCAACACTTGGATGGACTGCTCGAAGGGCAGCCGCACGATGACCTGGCTGGTAGCGCCCACATAGACCACGCGTTCCACCATTCCGGGCACCGCGTTTTCGCCGGTGCTCGCTTCATCGGCCAGTTGTACCCGCTCGGGACGCACCACCACCACGACGTCGCCCTTCGCCCCCACATCACCGGTACCCGCGAGCAACTGGAAGTCGCCGAGCCGTACCAGGCAGCCACCGGCACCGTTGGGGCCGGTCGCGACGCCCGGCATCGTGTTGGAGACTCCGAGAAAGTCGGCGACGTAGAGCGAGCCGGGTTCGTCGTAGACCTCCTGCGGCGTGCCCACCTGTTCGATCGTCCCCTCCGACATGACGGCCAGCCGGTCCGACATCGTCAGAGCCTCTTCCTGGTCGTGCGTGACGTAGATGAAAGTGATACCGACCCGCTCCTGCAGTGCCTTCAACTCGATTTGAAGCGACTTGCGAAGCTTTGCGTCGAGTGCTCCGAGCGGTTCGTCGAGGAGGAGGACCGAGGGATTCAGGATCAGGGCACGGGCCAGAGCGACGCGCTGCTGCTGTCCTCCGGAGAGCTGGTGCGGCCGCCGCTCGGCAAACTTCTGGAGTTGCACGAGGGCGAGCGCGTCCCTTACGCGACGCTTCACCTCCTCCTTGGACGGCTTGGTGAAGCGCAGTCCGAAGGCAACATTCTGGAACACGTCGAGATGAGTAAACAGCGCATAGCTCTGAAACACGGTGTTGACGTTGCGCTTGTGGGGCGGGATATCGGAGACGTCGCGGTCGTCGAGCATGACCCGGCCCTCGGTGGGACGCTCGAAGCCGGCGATCATTCGCAGAGTCGTCGTCTTGCCACAACCCGACGGCCCGAGCAGCGAGAAGAACTCACCCGCGGGAACGTCGACGTTGATGTGGCGAACGGCCTCGAAGTCGCCAAAAGCCTTGGTCAGATCAACGAGTTGAACGTGACCCCCGGACATTGCTGCTCCCTAGCTCCTGATTGCCTTGGCCATGGTTTCGAGGTTGGTGAGGAAACGATCGGCGTCCTCCTCAGTATGTTGCACGGAGATGAGCCACTGTTCGGCCTTGCCCCAGGGCGGAAGGAAGACGCCTCCGGCGTGTTGGAAGAGCCAGTGGGCGTGACCGGTGCGGTCGTCGATGGCGAGGAAGTCGCGGTAGTTGCGCACCGTTGTGGGAGCGAAAGCGACGGCCCCCTTGGCCCCCACGCTCACGACGTAGGCGGGCAGGTCGTAGTCGTCGACGATCTGCTCGGCTCCTGCAACCATCATCTTGTTGATCCGCGCGAGGTGGTCGTAGGTCGAGTCGTCGAGAACCTCGAGCGTTGCCCGAGCGGCAGCCATGGTCAGCGGGTTGCCGTTGAAGGTGCCCACCTGCTCGTAGCTTCCGTCGGCGACGAAACCCATGACCTCAGCGGTCCCACCGATGGCGCCACAGGAGAGACCCCCGCCAAGCGCCTTTGCCAGAGTCACGATGTCGGGCGTAATGCCTGAGGCCTGCGTGACTCCGCCGGGTCCTGCGGTGAGTCCCGTCTTGACCTCGTCGAAGGTGAGAAGCGCTCCGTTCTTGGCCGTGAGGTCGCGCACACCCTAGAGATAGCCTTCCTCGGGAAGGATGATGCCGGCGTTCATCATGATCGGCTCGAGGATCATGCCGGCGATCTGGCCCTCGTGCTTGGCGAAGGTTCGCTCGAGCATGTCGAGATCGTTGAAGGCGACGCTGATCGTCAGGTCGGTGATGGCGCTCGGGAGGCCGCTTCCGGAAGGCGCTGCGATTGGGGACAAAATGGGGCCGATCTCGTCGGCCTCGTTGGCGACCGAAACCATCACCGAGTCGTGGTGACCGTGATAGCAACCCTCGACCTTGACGATGAGGTCGCGCCCTGTGATCGCGCGCATGAGATGAACGGCGTCCATTGTGGTCTCTGTCCCCGAGTTGCAGAAGCGCCACAGGGGAAGACCCCATCGTTCGGCGAGCATCGTCGCAACCGCGATCGCGTCCTCGGTCGGCTGAGCGAAATGGGTTCCGCGCTTCACACGCCGCGCGACGGCGTCGACAACAGCGGGGTGAGCATGACCCATGAGGCCGACCCCATAGCCGCCGTTGAAGTCCGAGTATTCGATCCCGTCGGCGTCGTAGACCTTAGAGCCGACCCCGTGGCTCATCCAGATCATCTGGGGACGGGCGATCTGCCAGCTCGAGGTCGCTCCACCGGCCAGGACCTTCGTTGCCCCCTCGTACATCGCCGCGGAGCCTTCCTGGCGCGCGAGGAACGACTGCTCTTGGGTCTCGATCAGTGCATCCAGCCTGGTGAGGTCGGCCGGGGTCCACTCGGTCATGGTTTCACGTCTCCTTTGAACCGCTGTTCAACAGCATAGGGGCTCGATGCATGCGAGTCACTGGCGATTCAGGGACGAACATCAGAGAAATGCGGCACGGGCTCACGAACGCCCCCGGCGAGGTACCCCCGAGCAACCATGAGGTCGAACTCGTAAACCTGGACCTCCTGCTCGGAGAACGGCCCCTGCCTGTAACCGGGACCCGCGCTTCCGCGTTGCACCGACTCGCAGGCGTTCCAGTCCTGACGGTTGGTGACGTCCCAGAAATCCGAGGCGAAGGAGGGATCGAAATCCGCACGCTGGTGGGACTCGGGAGGAAAGAGCCACTGGCACTCGACAAAGGTGCGGTCGGGAGCCAGGGGGTCGATGCGGTGGGACATCACGTAGTCGGGATGTGGGCTGATTAGCAAGTTTGGCCACAGCATGTAGTAGCCGACATCCTTGGCGGAGTTGTCGTCGAGTCCTCGAATGCGAACGCCGGCGCTCTCGCCGTCGAGGGACATGGTCTCGACCCCGTCGCGCAGTCTCATGGTTCCGCCGACCCACAGGCCCGTCGGCTCGATGCCCTCGCCCGAGGTCGGTGAGCTCACCGTGCAGAGCTCCGGGTGAATCTCGGTGCAGTGGTAGCACTCGTGGTAGTTCTCCACGATGATCTTCCAGTTGGCCGCGATTTCATAGCTATGGCTGGCTCCGACGAACATGCGGCCGGACTCGTAGGGCGCCATCAGGTCGTCGAGATTGCCGACGTAGGTGTCGAAATCGGGTGCATCACCCGACGCGTTGACGAAGACCCAGCCGTGCCACTCGCGCACCGCGGCGCTGCGCAGCGAATGATCGGGGTCGCTCTTGTCGAAGCCCGGCTGCACGGCCATGGTCGGGCCCCCCTTGAAGGTCCCGTCGAGTCCATAGGTCCACCGGTGATAGGGGCACTGCACGGTCTTGCGCTGAGTCGAGGCCCCGCACGGAAGCAGCTCGTGCCCGCGGTGACGGCAGGTGTTGTGAAACGCTCGAAGTTCGTGGTCGTCACCCCGGATCAGAAGGATGCCGGTTCCTCCGACGTCGGCGGCCCTTTGGCTTCCGGGCTCGGCGAGATCGTCCGCACGGCCGACGCACAACCACGAAGCCGCGAAAAAATGGCGACGCTCCCACTCGAGGACCCCCGCCGAGTGGTAGGCCTCGGCGGGCAGGGTGCGGGCGTCGTAGAAGGGCCGCGTGGAAGCCCGGAGAACCTCCACGTCTATGGGCGCCATGTCAGTCATCTGCGTGCTCCTTGAAACGGCCGTCACCTCAGAGGCTAAATGCCCCTCGACGGGAACCCTCTCGCGCTGTCATCATAGCTGGATGTTGAACCGCTGTTCAGGCTCGCGGGGCGGGCTCGGCCGGACCGCCAAGTGATGAGCGACCTACTCTTGACCGGAGGACCGGTCTATCTCGGTGCGGGTCTCACGACTGAGGCGGTCCTGGTCCGAGATGACCGGATCGCGGCGGTGGGGAGGCTCGATGAGGTGGCCGAGCGAGCCCCCTCGGCGCGACGGGTCGACGTCGAGGGGGGCATGATCCTCCCTGCCTTCCAGGATGCCCACGTTCATCCGGTGTTCGGAGGGCTCTACCAGCTCCAGTGCGACCTGCACGGCCTGCCTTCGGCCGAGTCGGTGGTCGAGACCATCCGCCGCTACGTCGCGCAGCATCCAGACGAGGATTGGATCCTGGGCGGCGGTTGGGAGCTTCAACAGTTCTCCTCGGGCCCTGGTCGAACCCAGCTCGATGCCATCGAGTCTCGTCGTCCCGTCTACTTCGTCGACACCAACGTGCACACGGCGTGGGTGAACTCGCGCGCCCTCGAACTCGCTGGGATCGATCGCAACACACCCGATCCACCGGACGGTCGCATCGAACGCGACGCCCACGGCGACCCGACCGGACTGCTACACGAGGGGGCCGAGGTCATCATGCGCGACCTGGCACCCGACCCGCCTCCCGACCAGTACCTCGAAGCGCTTCGACTCGCCCAGCGCCAGCTTCACTCGCTGGGAATCAGCGCGTGGAACGACGCCTGGATCGAAACGGACATCTTCCAGACCTACAGGAAGCTCGAGGATTCCGGCGAACTCACGGCGCGAGTGGTGCTGTCGTTGCTGTGGGACCGGCACCAGGGCGAGTCCCAGCTCGACCACCTCCTCGAGATGCGCAAGCTCGGCACCGGCGGCCATCTGGACGCGAACACCGCCAAACTATTCCTTGACGGCGTCATCGAGACCTTCACAGCATCCGTGCTCGAGCCGTATCTCGACTCGTCGGGCAACGCCACAGACAACACCGGAATCGACATGTTCGATCCCGTCGATCTCGATCGCTTCTGCACCCTGCTGGATCGCGAGGGCTTTCAACTGCATTTCCACGCTATCGGTGACCGCGCCGTGAGACTCGGGCTCGACGCGATCGCAGCCGCGCGCGCGGCGAACGGTTCTCGCGATGCCCGTCATCAAATCGCCCACGTTGAGCTCGTTCATCCCCTGGACGTAGCCCGTTTTGCCGAACTCGATGTCGTGGTCAATGCGCAGCCGCTCTGGGCGCAATACGACTCCGCTATGGAGGACCTGACGCTCGCATACCAGAGCCCCGAACGAATCAAGACGATGTATCCGTTCGCCGACCTTCTGAAATCCGGCGCGCGGATCGCTATGGGAAGCGACTGGCCGGTTACGACCGCGAACCCGCTTCACGAGATCGAGGTTGCGGTGCGAAGGACGCCCGTCGAGGATCCGGGGGCCGAGGTGTTTCTGCCGGAACAGCGGCTGGATCTCGCCACCGCGATCGACGCGTTCACCGCCGGCGCGGCCTTTGCGAACCGCGACGACGATTCGGGGGCACTTCGCGAGGGCCTCCGAGCCGACCTTGCCGTCGTGGACCGCAACCTGTTCGAGCTCGACGGACGAACGAGCGAGGCCGAGGTGTTGCTCACTCTCGCGAGTGGCGAGCCCGTGTTTGACCGAGGCCTGCTGTAGGTGGGACCTAGATGTTCTTGAGGCCTATCAGCCTGTTCAGAAAATCGACGCGCCCATCAACTGGCTCGCCTTTGATGCGCTCTGCTCGATCCGCGCTCTCGTACACCCGGGTGGCGAGGTTGATGCCGATCCAGCGAAGGGGCTCGGGTTCCCACTTGGAGGAGCGATGACCGACCCACGGCAGTCGCAGCAGGTCGCTGTCGCGGTCGAGCAGAAGGTCCGCAAGCGTGCGGCCCGCGAGGTTCGTCGTCGAGACTCCGTCGCCGACATAGCCTCCGGCATACGCGAGTCCCGTTGCCCGATCGAACCCGACCGAGCTGTACCAGTCGCGCGGAACCCCGAGTGGCCCGCCCCACTCGTGGGTTATGGCGAAGTCGCGCGTCGCGGGCCAGAGCGCGTGCACGACACCCTTCAGATCGGCGAACACGTCAGGTCGTCGCTCGTATTCAGGATCGATACGAGACGCGAAATGGTATGGCGCGCCCCGGCCCCCGAGTGCGATGCGGTTGTCGCCGGTGCGCTGCGCGTAGATGAGCAGATGGCGACCGTCGGCCATCGTGTGACGCCGGCTCCATCCGATCTTGCTCCATACGGCATCGGGGAGCGGCTCGGTCGCGACCATCAGCGAGTAGAGCGGTACGAGTTGGCGCCTCATGCCCTCGAGTTGCGCGGTATAGCCCTCGGTGGCACGCACGATCAACGGAGCCCGCACCATGCCGTGGTCCGTGGTCACCCTTCGGGGCTCAATGGCCGTTGCGGTCGTGCCCTCGTAGAGCGCTACGCCAAGTCTCTCGACAGTCGACGCGAGTCCACGGACAAGGCGCGCGGGATGCAACGCTGCGCAGTGCGGAGTGTAAGAGGCCCCGAGCGAACCGGACACGCGCAGCAACTGTTCTGCGTCCTCGGGCTCGAGCCACCTGATGTCGTCCTCGCCGAAGCCCCACGACCTGTCTTCTTCGACCTCCCCCCGGACTCGTCCGAGTTGCCCCGGCGAGGTGGCGAAGATGACCGTTCCCGCCTTCTCGAACTGCGCGTCGATCCTCTCCGCCTCGATGACTCGTCCGACTTCGTCGACCGTGTCGAACATCGCTCGTTGCATGGCGATGACTCCCTCGCGACCGGAGGCCTTGGCGATCTTCTCGTGGCTCGCCGCGAACAGCGCCGAGCACCAGCCCCCGTTTCGCCCCGATGCTCCAAACCCGGCGAACTCCTTCTCCAGGATCGCGATTCGGAGCGAGGGGTCGGCCTTCTTGAGGTAGTAGGCGGTCCAGAGGCCCGTGTATCCGGCCCCCACGATGGCGACATCGACATCGATGTCGCCGCCAAGCGGGGGCCGAAGCGTCAGATCGCCATCGAGTGTGTCCATCCACATGCTGATGCTGCGCGGTTCCTGCATGGCAGCACGATAGACCAAAGTCTTGTCCGCCCGAAGGGCGGAACTCCGAGCCTTTCGCTCGGCGAGGCGCAGCGAAGCTCCGCCGAAGCCAAGAGACTTGTCCGCCCGAAGGGCGGAACTCCGAGCCTTTCGCTCGGCGAGGCGCAGCGAAGCTCCGCCGAAGCCAAGAGACGCCGGGAGTACATTAGTTGACCAGAGCAGATCGAAAGGATGCATCCACATGACGGCAACGGACGCCACCCAGGACAACGTCAAGCGCGTGATCGAGCAGGAACTTGCTCGTTTCGGACAACGCACGCCGAAGTCGGCCGCCCTCTACGAGCGGGCAGAGGCCTCGATGCCGTTCGGCGTCGCCTCGTCGTTTCAGGCCGGGGATCCATACCCCATTTACATGGTCTCCGGCGAAGGAAGCCACATAACTGACGTCGACGACAACTCCTATGTCGACTATCACAACGGTTTCGGAGCAATGGCAGTCGGTCACGCTCATCCGAAGGTACGCGATGCGATCGAGCGCGCCGCCAGGAGCGGAACGCATTTCGCCGCAACGACCCAAGACGACATCCTGCTGGCTGAGGAGCTCAAACGCCGATTCGGGATGGAGAAGATGCGTTTCGTTAACTCCGGGAGCGAGGCGACGATGGATGCCGTGCGGCTCGCTCGGGCCGGAAGTGGCAAGGACGTCCTGCTGAAGATCGAGGGCAGCTACCACGGTCATCACGACGCGGTCATGTACTCAGTCGTTCCGACGATGGATTCGGGCGGAGCTACGGAGCGAGCCTGGTCGGTGCCGTTCTCGCGGGGCATTCCCAAAGGCACCGAGAAGCACACGATGATCGTGCCCTTCAACGACGTCGCCGCGCTCGAGAAGATGCTCGACGACCACGGCGACGAGATCGGCGCCATGATCATGGAGCCGGTGATGATGAACCTGGGCATCATCGTGCCGCAACCCGGCTACCTCGAAAACGTACGCGAGCTTTGCACCAAGCACAACGTTGTCCTGATCTTCGACGAAGTCAAGACCGGCGTGACCATAGCTGCGGGCGGAGCTACCGAATACTTCGGAGTCCAACCCGATCTCGTGTGTCTCGCGAAGTCCATCGGCGGGGGCACACCGATCGGCGTGTTTGGGGGCCGGGCCGACCTGATGGACGAGATCGAGAACGGCGTCGCCGCGCTCGGCACCTTCAACGGAAACCCGCTATCGGTGGCTGCATCGCTCGCAACGCTCACCGAGGTCCTCACAGCCGACGCTTACGAACATCTCGGCAAGCTTGGCACGCGTCTTGCTCAAGGTTGCCAGGAGGTTCTCCAGCAAGCGGGAGTGCGTGCGCACACAACCGATCTCGGGTGCAAAGGGTCGATCACGTTCAGCGACCGCAAGCTCGTGCACTACCGGGACTTTCAAACGATCGATGACTCGTTGTTCGATGCGTCGTGGTACTGGCTCATCAACAGGGGAATCTTCCAGACGCCGGGCAAGGAAGAGCAATGGACCATCTCGGTCCAGCACGACGAGGACGACATCGACAAGTTCGTGAACGTCTTCGACGAGTACTGCCGGGAAGTTACGTCCGCCTAAGTCACAGATCAGCAAAGGAAGAGGGGGCCATGGCAACGAAGCTTCAGAACTTCATCGAC
>Ga0190275_10003688_pt1 | contig 10950 bp, 10 predicted proteins | sample Popmic550T_FD_133745 | JGI IMG/M metagenome (GOLD analysis project Ga0190275, IMG submission 133745) | Populus adjacent soil microbial communities from riparian zone of Yellowstone River, Montana, USA - 550 T | ecosystem: Environmental > Terrestrial > Soil > Riparian zone > Trees stand | place...
CGCGCTGGTGGATTTCGGGCTCTACTTCTTCCATAACGCCCGGGAACTGATCAACCGGGGGAGTGGTCCGTATTTCTACCTGCCGAAGATGGAAAGCCACCTGGAGGCCCGGCTCTGGAACGACGTGTTCAGCTTCGCCGAGCAATACCTGGGGATTGAGCGCGGCACGGTCCGGGCCACCGTGCTCATCGAAACCATTCCGGCCGCGTTCGAGATGGACGAAATTCTATATGAGCTACGGGATTACGCTTCTGGCCTGAATGCCGGCCGGTGGGACTACCTCTTCAGCGTCATCAAATACTTCCGCGACGCCGGACCAGATTTCGTGCTGCCCGACCGCGGAGCGGTGACCATGACAGCGCCGATGATGCGCGCGTACACCGAATTGCTGGTGTCCACCTGCCACCGCCGGGGTGCCTTCGCCATGGGCGGGATGGCTGCCTTCATCCCCAGCCGGCGCGACGCGGAAATCAACCGGCAGGCGATCGCCAAGGTCACCGCCGACAAGGAACGCGAGGCAGCTGATGGCTTCGACGGATCCTGGGTAGCCCATCCGGACCTGGTGCCGGTGTGCCGGGAGGTTTTCGACAAGGTGCTGGGCGATCGGCCGAACCAGTTGGACCGGTTGCGCGATGACGTAGAGGTCATGCCCGCCCAACTGCTCGAGGTGTCGTCCTTACCCGGCCAGGTCACCGGGGCGGGGCTACGGAGCAACATCGACGTCACGCTGCGGTACCTGGCGGCCTGGCTCGGCGGCAACGGCGCGGTCGGCATCCACAACCTGATGGAGGATGCGGCCACAGCCGAAATCTCCCGATCCCAGGTGTGGCAATGGGTCCATAACGGAACCAGGCTGGAGACCGGCCAACCGGTCACTGCCGAGCTGGTCCGCACCATCGCCACCGAAGCGCTGGCCGGGATCGCTGCCGAAATCGGGCAGCCCGCCTACTCGGCGAGCCAGTACGAGCTGGCCCGCCGGGTATTCGAGCAGGTTGCCCTTGCCGACGACTTCGTTGATTTCCTCACCCTGCCTGCCTATGCGGCTGCGATCGACGACGCCGGCTGAGGCCGGCCGCCATCATCGCCGCAGGCTTTACAAGAAAGGAAAAAGAATGGCATCAACGACTATCCCGCTGTTTGTGAACGGCGAGGGAATGCACGGCGGCGCTGTGCATCACACCATCGAGGCGCACCCCTTCCTGGGCCACGCCAGCACGGCCCCGAAGTATCGGTTCTTCTCGGTTGGTGACCGGTTTCCGGCGCTCTGGCCGGTCGACCACGACGGGGTGTCCGTACCAGGCGAGCTCTATGATGTTCCACTGGCCACAATTCGTGACCAGTTCATTCCGGCCGAGCCGGCAGAACTGGAACTGAGTGTGGTCGAACTTGCTGATGGTGCACCTGCGCTGGCGGTAGTGCTGCGCCGGGAGGTCTTGAATACCCCAGAGCTGCTTGATATTTCGGATCAGGGTGGCTGGCGACGGTATCGATCTGCAGTGGCCGGCGAAGCGTAGACACGTGTCGACGTGAGACGGTCCTGCCGGTAGACCTCAGCGGTACCAGTTCTCCGCCAGACTGGCGCGAGTACTGGTCGAGTAGGATCGCCTGACCAGTGGGTGAGGGCGAGAGGGGCCCGCATGAGGTCATCGGAGATCGAACAAGACGGATCAACGTCCCGCGCCGGGTGGTATGCCGACCCCGAGTCCGCGGTGGGTGAACGGTGGTGGAACGGGTCGCAATGGACCTCCCACACCCGTGCCGCCGGCGCAACCGTCGACGTCGTTGGGTCGTTCGATCAACCGCCGCTGGCTTGGTCGGCTATTTCGGGCCCATTGGTGACCCTGCCGCCGACCCAAGCCACCGGCACCACCATGTTCGTGCCCGCCGAGCCGGTGGACGGGGCCTATCCGCCGCCGTTCGTCCCGTCGCCGGGCATTCCGCCGGGTTGGTATCCGGACCCCAACGGGTTACCGGTCCAGCGCTGGTGGGACGGCGGTGATTGGTCCGCCAACACCGCCCCCTTGCCTGATTACCGTCCGGGTTACCGCCATTACCCGCCTTATCCGGCCATGGTCGCCGTGTCGCCGCCGAAGTCGGTTGGTGTGGCGTTCGTTCTCACATTCTTCTTCGGCCCATTCGGCATGCTTTATTCCACGGTCAGCGGAGCGCTGATCATGCTGGCGGTTTCGTTCTTCGGCGGAATCATCGTCGGCATTTTGACCCTTGGCCTGGCCTGGTTGGTCTGGGGTCCGGCCATGTGGCTGACGTCGATCATTTGGGGTTGCATCGCCGCCGAGCAACGACCGGCCCAGGTTTATCCGACCTACCGCTGATTCACGCCTGGTATCCAGCACGCATCGCAAACAGGAAGCCAGCGACCGGCGCTACTTCTGTCTGTTTGTCTCCGAGCCGTCGGAATAGTCAGTCGAAGATGTCGAGAGCCGAACGGACATCGATCCGCCGCCGGGGTCAGCCGGGTGTCCGCCGACCGTCCGCTCCGGGATCGCCGGATGCTGATGGATGCCGCTTTTACCTCACCTCAACTGGCCGCTATTCAGGCTTGGTAGCTCAGTTCTGCGACGACGGCCACCGCCATCGATGCCATTGGAATCCGATGGTCCATCGCTGACCGGCGCAGCCAGCGGTAGGCCTCGTCCTCGTCCATGCGATTGTGCGTCATCAACAGTTTCTTGGCATGATCGATGGGCTCCCGAGCGTCGAGCCGTAGTCGCAACTTAGCAGCCTGTTCGCGAAGTCGTTGCAACTCTGAGTATCTCGCGTAAGCAATCTCGATGGCCGGAAGAAGGTTCCTGGCTGAAAAGGGTGCGGACACCACACCCATTGCCGGAAGCGGGCAAGAGGTGGGGTCGTCAATACGGTCCCGGTCGCCCGACACCAGGAGCAATGCCGGGAGTGGGGCGACCTGTCTCGCGCGTGCAGCGCCGACTGTCAGGCGATGCAGATCGTCGTCGATGACGAGCAACTCGGCTGAGGTCGCCTTGGTGATCCGAGCAATCTCTGCGGGATTGTCCGCGCGACCAACGACATCGATTCCAGCTTGTTCGAGATTCCTGGACACCAGCACGCACGTGGAGTGCTCTCGGACGGCGAGGAGCACCTTCGGCGGAACACCGTGCGATATGGCCCTCTGCGATGTCGAGGCCGACGGCCGGGTCTGATGGGCATTTCGAAATGCCAAGTCGATGGCATTCATTGCCAGCGTTGTCCTTTCCGCTGATCTGCGACCATGCCCATGCCGCCCGCAGGTACGCAGAGTTACCCCCGGGGCGGCATCGGCAGAGCTGACCTTAGATTGCTGCCCGCCGGTCGGTGGCCAACGCCCAGATCACCGCGACGTCAAGGGCGATGATGATCAGCGCCCATACGGGGTAATAGGGGATGAAGAGGAAATTCGCCAGCGCTGAGACGGCGACTACCCCAATTCCGACTATCCTCGCCCAGGGCTGCCCAGTCAGGACGAAGAAACCAGTCACAGCCAGCACGACGCCCAGGATCAAATGGATCCAGCCCCAACCGGAGACACTCAACTCGTAGATGTTATTGGCGGTAACGACATAGAAGTCCTGCTCGATGATCGCGGCCAGACCCTGAAAGAACTGAAAGACCCCGACCGTGCTGAGCACGACGCCGGCAAACAACGTCAGGCCGACGGCAAACTTCGTCTCGGTAGCAGCGGAATCAACGTGCCCGGAAACGTTTGATGGCGAACTCGTCGATGTTGTCGACTCAGCGGTTGATGGTGCGGTCATGATTGCTCCTGTGCAGAGGATTTCGGGTGTGCTGGTGGGTGATGGGAGAAGTGCGCACGCTACGGACAGGGTCGCGGGCGACCGCTGCATGGCGCGTTTGCCGGGCCGCCTAGAAGGTGCCGTCAACCAGTTGCGTGATCGCGCCGTCAATGGCGTTGGGATGACCACCCGGGACAATTGCCCGGCCGATGTGCGATCTTTTGCGATAGGGATGGCGCCCGACCGGGCGAGTCAGCGACAGAGTGCGCTATTGGTTCGCAGCAGATCGACGTGGCGACGGGTGACCAGCCACAGCCGGGCGTTCTGCGCTGGGCATGCTGCCCACCGTGACGCGTTGCTGTGCATAAGAACAGTATGTGCTATCGCTGCTCTGCTTGACAACCTAATCCCGCGGGTGTGTCTGGAAACTCTCCCAATTGCTGCAGCGCAACGGATTCAGCGACGAACTTGAAACCGGAATTGCCCGTCACTCGGAATGCTGTTGCAGCCCTCCATCGGGCCGGGACTGATTCCCGCCGATGCCCAACCCACCGGCCGGGTTCACCTCACACAACCTTGTCGAGCGGATCGCCTGGTGCCGCGGATCTAGACCCATGGACGCCTAGATCTGTGTTTCGCTGGGTCATTACAGGCACGCGCGGCCGTCGAGGCCGGCACCGTCGGCCGAGCACGCTCCTGAGGGGGCTGTTGGGACAGACGTGGCGCGGTAGGGGCGTATTCTGGAGCACCTGGTGGATCGACTCGGAGTGGAGGACCCATGACCTTCGTGCAAAAAGTCACAGACAGTATTACCCAGGCCTGGCAGAACAGCGCTTACCCCGAAGTCGTGTCCGACGAGGAGTTGGCCGCGATGACCCCCAAGGAACTGCACGATCGGGGACTCTGCAACAAGGCTCGGTTGCACTACGAGTGTCATGGACGAGATAATTACGCTGAATGCGGGTGAATTGACCAAGCTGGGAAGTCCCTCATTCTCAAGTCGAGCCCAGGCAATCAGAGTCTGTTTTCCTGCTCACAAATGGAGTGATTCATTCTTCCGCCATCTATCGGCACGTAGGCCGATGGCGGCGGTCACGTCAACGGCAGTCACTCGTTCACGGTAGGGACCGGTCCGTCAGCGCAACCTGTTCGGGTTCGTTCCCGCCATCGGTCTCCAGGTTGATGACGATGGGGTCGGCAATCGCTGACGGTGGGGACCGCCAAGAGCCTTGTCACAAGAAATTGACAAGGAGCATCGTCAATGTCGACGTGGTTAGCGAATCAACGACAACCCTGAGTCCGGGGAAAGGCGTTGACGATGCGCTGTGGGTTGGTCGTACAGTCAACGCGCGAGACCTGAGGTGGTTCGGCTGGTCGTGACGGGTGCGGGTCGGTGGGCAGGAACACCAGCGCGACGGGCCGTTCCTCGATCTGCGGACTGGGGGTGACGGAGTGCCGTGGAAGGAACCGGTGCGGTCAACCCCGACGACCAGGATCCGAACGGCCAATCGTTGCGCAGCAATGCGGCGTTTCGCCGGCTGTGGATATCCCGGATGGTGTCATCGCTGGGTGATTCGCTGAGCCTGGTCGCACTCACGCTGTTTGTCGCGGACTCGGCCGGAGCCGCCTTCGCGGTGGCGGCGCTGTTGCTTGTCGGAGATTTCGCACCGTCAATGCTGGGGCCATTGGCCGGGGCGGTGGCCGACCGTTTCGATCGTCGTCGGGTGCTGCTGATCAGTGAGGTCATCCAAGCTGTCGCCGTGTTGTCGATTGCACTGACGTTGCCCGCTCTTCCCGTTCTGTTGGGTTTGGTGGCTGTCCGAGCGGTGGCATTTCAGGTGCTGCAGCCGGCGTCGCGTGCGGCAGTTCCCATGCTGGTTGCCGACCAGCATCTCGAGCGGGCGAATTCGGCATTGGGATTCGGCGCAAACGGCACGGAAGCGGTTGGGCCGTTGGCTGCAGCCGTGTTGTTACCCGTGGTGGGTATTCGAGGTGTGTTACTGATCGACGTGGCCACATTCTTGGTGTCCGCCGCTGTGCTGGTCGGTGTGCGCGCCCTGCCGGTGGAATCAGCCGGTGAATCCCGGGGCGGATTGTTCGCGGACACCCGCGCCGGGTTGACCTATGTCGCTCACGCCCCGTGGCTTCGGGCGTTGGCCCTCGGTTTTGTGACCGTTGTTGCGGCCAACGGGATCGATGATGTGGCACTGGTGTTCCTGGCGCAGGATTCCCTCGGGGCAGGGCCATCGGCCGTCGCTCTTCTGTACGCCGCGGTGGGTATCGGTCTCCTGGTGGGATACCTGTGGTTCGTTCGGAGCCCAGGTAGTCGTTCGATGGTCGCGCTGTTCCTCTTCGGCTGCGCAGTGAGCAGTGCCGGCAATCTGCTCACCGGAGTGGCTTGGGCGGTTGCGGCCGCGTTCGCTATTCAACTGGTCCGCGGCGTCGGGCTAAGCGCCATGGACGTCGGCGTGAACACGCTGCTACAGCGGGTCGTCCCGCCCGCCCTGACCGGCCGCGTTTTCGGCGCGGTGTACGGCGGTGTCGGCGTGGCAGCTGGATGTGCCTATCTGCTCGGCGCTGGGCTGCTGGAGTTGACCGATCCACGGGTCACGTTCTTGGTCGCCGGCGCCCTGGGGCTGGTCGCCACCGCAACAATGGCGCCGGCGCTGATCCGTCGCCCGCCGCCAGGACCGGCCGCCCAGTCGGACCCGGGCGCTCGATGAGCCCGGAGGCAGATCAGGTCGATGGCCACCCGGTGTACGCCTCGGCGAGGTACGCCGAGCCGTACCGGGAGCTGACGACGGCGCTGAGTTCGCCGAGTTGGCGTTTGCGTTCGAACGGCGTGATGTCGGGGCGCTCGTGCAGCATGGTCGTCATCCAGTAGGAGAAGTTCTGTGCCTTCCAAATGCGTTGCAGGGCGCGGTCGCTGTATTGGTCGAGCAGGTCCCGGGACCCGGTTGACGCCCAGGAATCGAGGCCTTCGAATAGCACCCGGACGTCGGCGAACGCAAGGTTCAATCCCTTCGCGCCCGTGGGCGGCACGGTGTGCCCGGCGTCGCCGGCGAGGAAGAGATTTCCGTAACGCAACGGTTCGCAGACGTAACTGCGGAACCGCAACACCATTTTGTCGAAGATGTGGCCGCGCTTGAGCTGGAACCCGTCGGGGCCGTCGAGCCGGGCCTGCATTTCGTCCCAGATCATTTCCTCGGTCCACGCGTCGACGTCCTCATCCGAGGGACATTGAAAATACATCCGCTGAATGTTGTCGTCCCGCTGACTGATCAAGGCGAACCCGCGATCGGAATTGCAGTAGATCAACTCCTCCGAACTCGGTGGCGCTTCCACCAGGATGCCGAACCAGGCAAAGGGGTACTCCACGAAATTGTCGGTCCGGTGCACCTGCGGAATGGACCATTTGCAGATGCCGCCGGATCCGTCTGCGCCGACCAGGATATCGGCGTGAATCTCCTTGGCATGGCCGGCTTTGTCGGTGAACCGTATCTTCGGGATATCTGTGGTGAGGTCCGACACGGCGGTATCGGACACCGAGAAGTGGACTTCTCCGCCATCTCGTTCCCGGGCGGCGGCAAGGTCGACGAATACCTCGTTCTGCGGGTAGAGCCACACTGCTTCGCCGACCAGGTCCTCGAAATCGATGCGGTGGCTTTCACCGCCGAACCGCAGGTCGATTCCTTCGTGCTTGTATCCGGCCTTGAGGACCCGATCCGAGACCCCTGATTCCACCAGCATGTTTACGCTGCCGTGTTCCAGGATGCCGGCGCGGTGGGTGGTGCGGATCGTCTCGTGATCTCGCTTCTCCACGACGACATTGTCGATACCTGACTTCGACAGCAGGTGCGACAACATCAACCCGGCGGGGCCGCCGCCGACAATTCCAACGCGAGTCCTGATGATTTCGGGTGTTGGCATGACTGTCTCCTTCGGGACAACGCCAGGGGGCAAGCTCTGAGCGCCGCAGGCGTCCTGATGGTTCCGGCAATTTTCGTTCCGGCGTTGGCCGGAACTGGTTGGTGCATTTCGCTTGGTTGGTAGATTGGCCTGGACGAGGCATATCGTCAATGTTTGGCTTCCGTTGGATGGAAGCCACCGACCAAAGAAAGCCGGGACGCTCGATGGTCGGTACTGCTTCGGTGAAGGCCCGCTCGGTCACGTCGCGCGCCCTCGCCGTGTTGGGCACCTTTGACGCGAAACATCCCCGCCGAACTCTCACGGAGATATCCGATGCCGCGGGTTTGCCACTGTCCACCACGCACCGCCTGATCGCGGAGCTGGTGGCTTGGGGAGGCCTGCATCGAGGCGCTGACGGACGCTACGAGATCGGGCGCAGGATCTGGGATCTCGGCGCGCTGACAGCGGTTTCCCGGGAACTCCGGGAGACCGCCCTTCCGTTCATGCAGGACCTTTCGTCGACGACCGGAGAAAATGTCCACATCGCCGTCCTCGCCGGGACGACGGCGTTGTACGTCGATCGGATATCTGGACAGCGGGCGGTGCCCGTGGTGAGCCGGCCCGGGGCGCGACTGCCGCTGCACGCCACCGGGGTGGGCAAGGTCCTCCTTGCCTACGGCAGTCCGGAACTGCAACGGCACGCCCTGGCGAACCTGAGTCGAATCACGCCGCACACCGTTGTCGAGCCGCGCAGGCTGGTGCGGCAACTCGCCGAGGTCCGAACCCGGGGGTACGCAACCACCTCCGAAGAAATGGCCATCGGCGCCAGTTCGATTGCCGCACCCATCCGCGATCAGGACCATCACGTCATTGCGGCGCTCGGCCTGGTGACCAGCAGTTCTTACCGTGGGCTGAATCGTCTGGTCCCCGCAGTCCAGTTGGCCGCCAAGAGCATCACCAGAACCGCGCAGCCTTCCATCTCCCGGACGTGAACCCTCGATGTGGTACCGGTTCTTGACGCGTGCGCTACCTGGTCGCGGCCGATCTCGGGGTTTCGGGTGCTCCGAGGCGCCCTCGATCGATGAGACCACCTTTGAGCGCCTGTCCCAAGTGGTCGAGGCCTCACTCGACGGTCTCGATGGGCGCTTTGCTCGAGACCCACGCCGCGCAGGGTCGCCCACTTGGATACCTTCGTCGGCGACGTGCTCGATCGCGCCAGAGTAGCTCGATGTCTTCCCCAGATGCGGCCGGACGGCTCGCAGCTACCCGATGGTGGGCACAACGGTGAGCGGGCCCGAGCGCAAGTCAACACTCTGGGTGGGTCCGCATATCAGATGTGTCCGAGGGGGGACTTGAACCCCCACGCCCTTGCGGGCACTAGCACCTCAAGCTAGCGCGTCTGCCATTCCGCCACCCGGACAGGGTGCACGCGATGCCAGGCACCGCGACGGCCAAGCTTACTCGATCGAGTGGGTGCTCCCAACCGCATCGGCAGTCGGGACCCCATCCCGTTGATGGTAGGAAAGGCTCATGACCGGACCGGAACGACCCGCTGACCAGCCCGACCCCGGCAACACCGCTGGCCCTGTCGACGCAAAGCAAGACCCGTCGGGAGCCGAACGCGAAGTGGTCCAGCTGTGTAGCGAGTTGATTCGGATCGACTCGGTGAACACCGGCGACCCGGACACCATCGGCGATGGCGAGGCCAGGGCAGCGAGGTATTTGCAGGCCAAGCTGGCTGAGGTCGGGTACGAGACCACCTACCTGGAGGGGGTACCTGGTCGCGGCAATGTCATCTGCAGGTTGCCGGGCGCCGATCCGAGCAGGGGAGCGCTACTGGTCCATGGTCACGTCGATGTGGTGCCGGCAAACGCGGCCGAATGGACGGTCGACCCGTTCTCCGGCGCCATCCAGGACGGTTATGTCTGGGGTCGCGGCGCCGTGGACATGAAGGGCATGGTGGCCATGACGGTCGCCGTCGCCCGGGAATTCAAGACCACCGGATATGTACCGCCCCGGGACCTGATCTTCGCCTTTATGTCCGACGAAGAGGCGGGCGGCACCTTTGGCGCGCAATGGCTCGTCGACCACCATCCGGAACTTTTCTCCGATGCCACCGAGGCGATCTCCGAGGTGGGCGGATTCTCCATTCCTATTTCTGGCGAGCGGCGCGCGTATCTGGTCGCGGCCGCCGAAAAGGGCGTCGCCTGGGCGCATCTGCATGCGACAGGCAGGGCCGGGCACGGTTCGATGATCAATGACGAGAATGCCGTCAGCCGGATCGCGGCGGCCGTCACGGCGCTGGCCAACCACGAGTTCCCGATTACCCGGACCGCCACCGTCGACGCGCTGCTGGTCAAGATCACCGAGCTGACCGGCCTGGAATTCCCCGAGGACGATCTGGAGGGCGCGATCAGCAAGGTCGGACCGGTGTCCAGGATTGTCAACGCGACCCTGCGCAACACCGCCAACCCCACCATGCTCGATGCCGGTTACAAGGCAAATGTCATCCCTTCCAGCGCAACGGCCACCGTTGACTGCCGGGTACTGCCCGGTTCGGAAGAGCATTTCCGCGCGCAGGTGGCCCAAATCGTGGGCGACGGCGTCGATATCTCGTGGACCTGGCAGCCGCCGCTGGAATTTCCGTTCGATGGCGATCTCGTCGAGGCCATGAAGGCTGCACTGTTCGCCGAAGACGCCGACGGGGTTGCGGTGCCGTACATGCTGTCCGGTGGCACCGACAACAAGGCCTTCTCTCGACTGGGTATCGCCGGCTACGGCTTCGCGCCGCTCCGCCTACCTGCCGAATTGGACTTCTCCGCGCTGTTCCACGGCGTCGACGAGCGGGTGCCCGTCGACGCGCTGACCTTCGGCACCAGGGTCCTCGACCGACTGCTGCGCACCTGCTGAGCTCAGCTACCCGGTAGCCACACTCGGACCAGGGCTGTGGTCAGCGCAGCCAACGCCACCACCATCAGGAAGGGAGCCCGTCGCCAGACTGCGATGCCGGCAACGGCCAGCCCGGCGGCCCGGGCGTCCAGCACCAGTTCGGGGCCGAAGGAGAACGTCTGCACGGCGACCAGTGCGGACAGCAGCACCACCGGCAGCAGGGCCGAGATGCGCTGTACTTTGGGCCGTTCCAACAAGTTCCGAGGCACCGAGAGCCCAGCCAGCTTGAACAGGTAGCAGCCGAGGCAAGCGGCCAGAATCGCGATCCACAGGCTCATGACGCACCACCGCCGGCCGGCTCGGCACCGCAATCACCGGAACCGGCATCGGTGCCGCCGTCCTC
>Ga0190275_10003689_pt1 | contig 10950 bp, 7 predicted proteins | sample Popmic550T_FD_133745 | JGI IMG/M metagenome (GOLD analysis project Ga0190275, IMG submission 133745) | Populus adjacent soil microbial communities from riparian zone of Yellowstone River, Montana, USA - 550 T | ecosystem: Environmental > Terrestrial > Soil > Riparian zone > Trees stand | place...
CGGCGGCTGCCCCTTACCAGCGTGACGGTACGCGCCGTCCAGACTTCCCGACAGCAGCCTCGGCAGCCCCAGGTTGATGTCATGCTGACGGTCCACAATAACGGCACCACAATCGCGCAGTCGGTCACGATCAGCTCGCTGCAGTTGCGCACGCTGATCGGCGTCGGTCAAGCGACTGTTGTCAGCCCGGCGCTGCCCATCACCTTAAGCAATCTGCGGCCCGGCGACACCGCATCCGTACCCGTAAGACTGAACGTTCCTACCGGAGTATTGCGTCTCAGCCTCACACAGGAAGGAACGATTACCTCCGGAAACACAAGCGCGCCTGCAGTGCTCCGGTTCAACGAAGCGCAAGCGCTCTTCTTGCAGTAAAAAATCAACAGGAGACTCTCGATGAAACTTTTCTTGATAGCTGTTCTTTTCTTGGCGGCGGTCCCGGGGTGGACCGCCGAAATCTACACCTTCAGTCTGTTGCCCGAAAGCGGGACTATCGCGGGCGCCCCCGGGCAAGAGGTCGGTTGGGGTTCCTCGATCGAAAACCAAAGCACTACGCACTGGCTGGTCACCAGCGGTCTGGCCCCCAGCTCTTTCCAGTTCGGAACACCAGAACTCTTGTTTGACTTCCCAATCCTGGCTCCGGGCAGCAGTGTCTCGGCGCCGTTTGACGCCGCAGCCTCCACTGGCCTACTGGCGTTGACGTGGGACCCTTCCGCGCCGCTTGGCTCGGTGGAGACCGGAAGCTTCCTGCTGAACGCGGAATGGTGGAATGGCGATCCTCTCGCCGGGGGCCAGTTCGCGTTTGCGGCCTCTCCTCTGAGCCAGTCCTACCAGGCCACGGTGGTGCCGGAACCCGGCACAGCCGCTCTGTTTGGCTTAGCCCTGCTCATGGGCGGAGGCACGGCCGGCGTGCGCCGGAGATGGAGGCAACGCAGTTAAAAAAGCGGACAGGGCGCGCACGAGAGTGCGCGCTCTGTATCCCCCGTATCGTATTTAAGAGGAAGGAATGTCCGCGAAAAGTATTTCGACGTTTGAACCAGCCCGCCTCGTTAGCTTGAGTGATGGTGTTTTCTCTATCGTGCTTACCCTTTTGGTGGTCACACTGCAACCGCCAACAACATCAGGCCGCGATCTTGCCGCCGACCTGCTCGACGCCCTTCCCCGACTGGAAGCCTGGGTTGTGAGCTTCGTGGTAGTTGGCTCGTTCTGGATTCTTCATCACAACGTAGTCGGCCTGATCGAGCGAACCGACACGACATTCAATTATCTGAATCTGCTGCTGCTGATGTTTCTGTCGATCGTTCCCTGGACCTCCGCATTGCTGGGCAGCTACCCTGACGCGCTGGCGGTTGTAGTGTTTTCCGCAATGCTAGGCCTGGCCGGACTCACATTGACACTGCAGTGGATCTACGCAACAGGCCGGGCCGCGCTTGTCAGCCATCGCCTCTCTGAGCATGTGCGGCGAGCGGTGCTATTGCTCCTGGCACGCGTACCTCTGGTCGCTGTGCTCTCCATCGCTATTGCGTACTTCAATCGCTCACTGGGCCTCCGGATCTGGCTGCTAGTGGCTGTGCTGGGCGCCATCATCTGGGGAAGGCGCCGCTTGTTTCATGACGCGAAGGCGCAGGCGGTTGTTCGGCTGTAGACCGTGGGTATGGGTACAAATACAATCGCCAGTATCTTCCTGTTGTTTGTTCTGCACACCGGGCGTGTGGGGGGAAGAAGTCCGCTCCTTGCTCTCGGTGTTGACGGCGGCATCGCGTCCGGAGAATTAGAAGGACTCCTTGCGCAATCTTGAGATAGGTCAAGCATGAGCAGGCATACCTCGAGGTAGTAGACCTGCTTCGGTCGTGTGGCGCGGACGTCAACGCCGAAGACAGAGATCGCAACACTCCACTGGATTAGCAGGAGGTCTCTCCCCATGGTGAGATCATGCCGCTACTACTCGACACGGAGCTCGCAACGGGCTTGGCAGGGATGAGACCGAGCGGCTGAACAGCATTCTCGAAACAGTCTCGGCTGCCGTCACCAAAGGTGATCTCGACCAAGACAGATCTGCGTTTCTCGCGCCTCATGGGCGGTTGTGGCGTTCGAAAAACACGCTTGCGTACCTGTAGAATCATGGGAGTACAATGTGCTGAATCTTTGAAGCCAATAGCCGCCACCAACGGCAGGCGCCTGTTGGCAGGCGAGCATACAGACGCGGCGCCATTCTCAAGGATATGAGACTGGTGAAGGCTCTTCAGTCACAGAGGTCGAAGCTCAAGTTGAGACGTGCGAAGAAGTAGCAGAGTCCACCGCTGAACTACGCTATTCTAGCCAGAGCATGACGTCGAGTACGGACGCTAACCTTTATTTCGCCGACCTGAAGAGCATGGCCAAACTCTACATCGAGGGCCGTTTGATCTTCTTTCTGGGAGCCGGCTTTAATCTCGCGGATCGACCGGGTCAGTGCGACCGCTCGGGTTGCAGGAGCAATGGTCTTACCTGTCAGATTGAAGACTGCGAGTTTCGTACGTACCTCCCTAACGGACGAGAGCTGCGTGATCATCTTCTGCGCGAGTTCAACGAATATAGGATAAGCGGCTCGATCAGCGCTGACTTGGATCTATCGATGGTCAGCCAGATCTTCGATGCGCACTTGCAACGCGAAGAACTGAACCGCGCCCTTGACAAGTTCTTCACTGCTCCCCAACTCCGGCCCACACAGGTTCACCGTTTCTTAGCAAGTCTTTGCAGCCGCCCCGCGCCCAAGCCGAAAGAGAAGAATCGATTTTACCCGCTTGTGGTTTCGACAAACTATGACAGACTCGTGGAGAACGAACTAAAGGATTGCGACGTTCTCTACTATGTTCCACAGGATGGGGGATGCTTCTATCGGCAATCCCCGGGAATGGATCGTCCGCAACCGATAGAGCGGGGTACGGCGAACTCCGATAGTTATTCTTATCTTCGTGACCGCCCTACGCTACTGAAAATTCATGGAAGCGCCCCGCCCCCTGAAGAGAATAGATCACCAGATCCCAATTTTCGAACTGAAGCCTACCTCATTAGCCAAGATAACTATCTTGACCACCTGACTGGCGCCCCGTTGAACGACTTGATTCCCACGCCCATTCTCACGGCGCTGCAAATGGGCAAGATACTCTTTCTGGGGTACCGTCTTGCCGATTGGAATGTACGAATCTTTCTGAGTCGACTTCCGGATGCGCCTAAGCTGCTTCGAAGTTACGGCGGTACACAGAAACATTGGGCAATCAGTTCCGATTGGCCAGAGATGCTGGCGAACCGCTCTCCCTACGATGAGATCAAGTTATTGAAACTGCCGTTGGCGGATTTCCGTGCTTACTTCAAGCATGCTCTCGCTTCTGAGCAATCAGATTTCGCGAAAGGCATCGTGGAATGAGATCTCCTTATCGGGGACTTGCTCCATTTCTGGAAGAGGATGCGAAGAGCTTTGCGGGACGCGATCAGCAGATTCAGATACTTTACGATAATCTGCGCGCCAACCGGGTAACAACAATTTTCGGAGAAAGTGGGATCGGAAAAACCTCCCTCGTTGGAGCCGGCCTGATGCCTCAATTCGTAGAGGCGGCACAGCGACAGTTGGAGGATGGAGAGGACCCGGAGTTCCTATGTGTGCTTATTCGAGAGTGGAAGAACCCGTCTAGCAGGCTTCTCACGACGGCGGCGGAGCGACTGAACCGGGATGCGCCGTCAGAAGTTTCACTGGCGGGAGGGTTGGCGGCATTGCAGTTCTCAGGCAGGTGGGCAATCATCCTGGATCAGTTCGAGGAGGCGTTTGATGAACAAATTAAGGCACAGACCATTGCGTTTCTGAAGGAGCTCAAGAGGGCAATTTGGCATCCGAAGCTTCGAATCAATTTGCTCATCTCTATACGGGAGGATATGTTGTCCTTACTCGACAACATAAAACCTGAGCTGCCGGAGGCTTTCGATAATCTGATCCAGATACAAGGTCTCACAATCGATCAGGCTGTTGAAGCAATGCGGAAACCTCTAGAAGATGTCGCCAACGGCCCAAACCGGATTGAATCGGAGGAGGTGGCCAAGCAGGTTGCGCGCGACGTCTTGGCGCTCAGGAAAAGTGCGAAGACAATCCGCCCCGCAGACTTGCAAATCGTGCTCGAGACTTGGTGGGAAAAAGACAAAGACAAAAAGAATCCCGCAATGCTTTGGAAAACGATTGAGGATCTGGGCGGTGTGGCGAAGATCTCTGCGGCCTACTTCCGAGAGAAAGTCGATCCCGAGAAACCCGATCCCGAGAAGCCCGCACTAAACCCGGCTGAGCGAGATAGGGCGGAAAAGATTTTCGAGCACTTAGTGAGCCCGAGTGGACGCAAGCAACCGCAATCGATTGCAGACTTGGGAGGGGAGCCGGTCGAGGAACTGCTGGAAAAGCTGACAACGGAAATGCGAATTTTGACCGGCACGCCGATCGAGGGCGGTGAACGCGGTTATCAGTTCGCGCACGATGTGTTGGCGAAAGCATCAAGTGAATGGCGTAAGGATCGCCAAACCAAGCGACAACTCGCCAATCTAAAGAAACGATTTCTAGGATTTACCGCTGCGGCAGCAGTGATCGCAGCAGCTGTGGTTTTTCTCGTTTGGAAGTCTAACGACTCACGTACCGCAGAGAGGTTGCTGGCCAACCTGAGCGATAGTCCCTTTTTGCGATCTGAACAAGACATTTGGCCCATAGCCATAGCCAGTAGCTCTGTAAAGACTAAGATCCTAGATCGCATTCTCTCTGTACCAAGAGACGCCGAGCGCTTTGCAACACATACCGAAGCGTTGGTTGTGGCGATCGGAGGAGTATCGCCAGGCCACCTAGAAGATCTAGCCAATGAGGTAATCGCAGACAGATGCGTAACGAGATCGAAGCTCGCCTCTGAGTTGATCGATGCGTGTCTCGAGTCGCTTTCGCATTTCGGCTCATGGGCAAACCAGAGGTCGGCACGGGCGCTCAGCGCTTTTGCCCAGGCCGGTGACGCAACAAGCAAATTGCCTGACAAAGCTCTCGCCGAGCTGAGTGGTAGTCTTCCACAGAAGGATAGGGAAGAGATATTCGTTAAGTTCCTCGATAATGATGCATCGAGTGACAGTATTCATGCGCTTGCATCGAGAGTATCACCAGGATTGCGCGAGAAACAGTTCGAGAGGGTACTGAAAGAGAAGAAAGTAGACGATCGAATCGTCGACATCCTGGCACAGTATGTACCCGAGGACAAAGTAACTTTAGGGCTTGAAACACTGCAGCCTGGTAGCGATAGAGATGATGCATATATTGTGTCCCTTCTGCCCCACGTTTCCAGGCAAAAAGCTGCTAATGCCGCGCAGGACACGTTTCAACTATGCCTCACCACCGTTACGTGTCATCAAACTATCTTCGAGGAGGCTTCCAAACGATTGACAGATCTGGAAGTCGAGAAGCTGGTGGGCGATTTGCTGGTAGCTCTTGGTAAGACCGACAAACGCGAAATGGCAATAGAGCTTCTAAGTTCGCTGGCGCCGAGAATAGCCGGCGGTGATCTCGCGATAAGAGTGGCAGCTTTGCTGGAGAAGACTGAGGCGACCGATATCTCGGGCAGCTTCCGATTGCAAGGGCTGAAAGATAGTCTCTCGAAGCCCGCGGTCATCGAAACAGGTAAGAGTTTCGACGGGTTCCTGGTGGCTAAGGATGCGAAAGAGCGAGCTCAATTCCTCGTCGATCTGGTGGAGCATAGCAAATCTCTTACTGACGCTCAGCGAAAGCAGGTTTGGGAAAAACTAATGAAGGATTCTAACCCTGATTGCGGTGATCTTTCCAAGTTCGTTACGCGCGAGACGGCTCCGGCAGCCCTCAATCTGCTGAAGCGACCCGACTGCACTGGCATAGACCGCTCCAACGTCGCGGTTGCTATTCAGCGTGCGTTCGACAAGAAGGACTACTGGGAAACAAAAAATGAGCCAAAACTATTTTCTGGTTTATTTGGCTTTGGTGTTGACCCAATGGCCGGAGGAAACTGGCGCAAATTCCTAGAATGGGCAGCTAAGTCGGAACGGTTCGATCTCGATTGAGGGTATGCATGCAACCTCTAAACTGCAAAATCGTCTTGTCCGCCGGAGCCGGCAGCGGAGTTTTTTCCAGGATCGTGCTGGCTTGCGGCGATGCCGGTACGCCCCGTATGCGCAAGTCAATCTTCGTGCAATGAAAAGCGAGACGACTACAAGAACTCCGATAGATAGGAATTCGCTCTTCAGTTCACCATACACTGCTGCCTCACGTGATTACTTTCGTGGTCGGGTCACTCCCTTTCTGGCCGGACATTCTTGAGATTGCATTTCCAACTTCGAGCGCGGGCCAATGGATTCTTTCGTCTCGACATTGACGATTCTGCTCCGCGGCACATGATCTCTGCGGAACCTACGATGCTGCATGAAATGAATAAGCGATAGAGAGTTACTCACACGGAGATCAAAGAGCTCTCTCTCATTACGGACCTAATCCGTAGATGGCGCGAAGGCGTTCGAACTCACGTAAGGCAGTCTCGGATTTTGCAGTTGCGCCAACTGACCCATACGCCCGAACCAACTGATATTGGATCGAGGCATCACGCGGCGCCAGCACAGCCGCCGATTCGAGCGCTCGCACGACGTCGCCCGGACGACCAAGCGCTCCATAGATGCGTGCAGCAAGTTTCAATGCGGTAACGTCGCGAGAATCAAGAGCGATCGCCTTCTCGATGAACGGAAGTGCTGAGGTCGCATCTCCAGCAACTAAATGTAGACGGGCAAGTCCCACTTGAGACTGTGCCACCGTTAGCGATGCGTTGTATGCAGCTTCTGCCTCCACAATTTTGCCGAGTCTCTCCAAGCATTGACCAAGATGAGAACGGGCGGCGACATAACCTTCGTTTCGCTCCAGCGCGAGTCTGAACCATCGGACGGCTTCGTCAGCGTTGTCAACATCCGAATCGTAATGACGGCCCAGGTAGTAGTATGGACCGAAATCGCCAGGATCGCGACGAATCGCCTCAGCCATTTGTTCACGAAACAGGATGTGTTGACCCGCAAGATAGTAAGCGACGCCCAATGCCTTGGGGGCGTCAGCCTTCCGTAAGAAGCGAATCGCACGGTGTGCATCGTTCTGGGTGATCGCCAAGATACCTTGCCAAAGATTGCGGATGTGAGGATCGAGTGTAGTCACCAGCGATGTGGCGCGTGCGATCTGACCCGATTGGAGGGCTTGGCGAATCGCATTTGTGGAGGCGTCGGCGGGTGGTAACAACGGACTGAGATCCGTCGATTGTGTAAAGGCGATCGTGTGACATACTACCAGCAACGTGATGCAGCGAGCGTGCTTCCTTGCACTAGTCATTGCTAGTTGCCTACCATGCTACTCGCAGTTTCTTCCCGACTTGCAGGCGAAGACTCCTGCTGAGTATGACGCCTATCTCGATGTGCTCGATGGACCCGTGCTCGAAAAAGGCGCCGCTTTCGAGCGCGACTTCCCAGAATCCTCGTTGCTCTTGCCCGTTTGTGAGTTGTTAGGTCGGGAATGGAGGTCGCGAGGTGAGCTGGAGAAGGCAATTGCCGCCGCCGAACGCGGTCTGGCCATTGCCCCTGATTACATTCCGTTGCTGGTCGAGGTCGCCGATCTCCTGGCGAATGGCTCGTACCGGCTGGACCGCGCGGCCGAAGCTGCTCAGCATGCGCTTGAATTGCTCGATCGGGTTAAAGCTCCGTTAAGGATCGCCGCCGAAGATTGGACATCGGCCGTGGCGAAGCTCCGAGCCCGCGCTCACACGGCATTGGGGCTAGTGCAATTCAAGAAGGACGATCGAGATGGCGCGATGAAAGCCTTCCAAGCGGCCCTCGCGGCGGGTGGAGGGGACGACCCGATGCTCCACTACCGCTTGGGTCGCCTCTACGCTGTCAATGGCCAACTCGCAGACGCCCGTCGTGAGCTTGAACTCGCGGCTTTGAGTCCCGATAATCTCCTTCGCGATCTCGCCAGGAAGGCTCTCGCCGAGCTGAAGTAATCAGAAATTGTACTTCAGCGCCAACTGGATGTTGCGAGGCGCGTTCGCCTGGCCGCTGATTCTTCCAAACGTTGCGGGCGCGTTCAGATTAGCGGCTGGGGCTCCGAAAACTACGCGATTCAGAACATTGAAGAACTCGGCGCGGAACTGAATCCGGTGCGCTTCATACAGAGTGAAATCCTTAAGGATGCTGAAGTCCTCGTTCAACAATGCGAACGTGCGCACGTTTCCCAGGACGGGAGGAGCGTTGCCAAGAGTGAAGGGAGCTGGCTGCGAGAACGCGTTGACATTGAGGTAACGGTCAAGTGCCGGATCGAAATCACCGTTGGGCACATCCGTGCGCGCCGGCACGCCCGCCACACGATTGGGCCGGTTCCCTCCGTTCGACAAGGGAATGACACCTCCACCACTCACGCCAATTGGGGTACCCGACACATAGCGATGGATGCCATTCAGCTGCCAACCACCAGCGATTACGTTGACAAAACCTCCGGCGTCTCCTAAGAATCGCTTACCCTTGCCGAATGGAAGTTCGTAACCCCAAGAGAGCACAAGATTGTGCGGCGTGTCGAAACCCGCCAGTCGCTTCTCTAGAAGACGATTGTTCGTGTCGAGAGGCCGGGACCCCGCGGCATCATCACCCAAGCCTGTGTAACCGCCACCGCTCACGATGCTTTTGGAAAGCGTATAGGCGGCCAAGAAGCTTATACCGGCGGAGAAACGTCGTTGCAGGCGCATCTGCATCGCGTTATAGGTGCTCCAGCCGATAGGTTGATACAAATTCCGAATGTCGGAATACTGCGGGTAGGGACGCAATGCTTGCGAAACGGAGCCGGTAAAGCCTGGATAAGGCGGGAACACGCCAGCCGCTTGAGCCGCGGCTGAATTGATGTCGGCATTCAACGTGTTACCCAGGCTTAGATACTTAAAATCAACCTGATTGAGATTTTCGAGGCCAGAGGGTAATGCGGTACCGCGCTGTCCTATGTATCCCAGGTCCAATAGAAATTGCCCTGGCAACTCGCGCTGAACGTTGAAGGTCCAACTGCTCATATATCCGGGTTTGCCTGCTCCGGCATTCATGTATTCGATTGTTCCCCCATTCGCCAGTGATGGGTCGGTGATCGGCAGTGTGCCAGAGAAAGCAGGAACGCCATCATCCAGAATCAGCGCAGGAACGCGACCGGAGGTGACCTGCGGGAACGTTTGCGCAAATGAGTACCCGCTGGAGAAGAGCCCGGATTGACGGCCAACGCTCGTGGCGTTGGTCGGCGAATAGAATATGCCGAATCCGGCGCGCAGCACAGTCTTGTCATTGATGGAATAGGCGATTCCTACTCGTGGCGAGAAGGCCTTCATGAAAGTCGGCGTTAGCTGACCGCCCGGTTCCAGAAACTCCAACGCCCCTAGCCGTCCGCCGGCTCCCGGATTAGGAAGGCTTAGATTCAAGCTGGATTGCCTGCTATCGGCTTCCTGGATAACCGTAGGAATCTCGTGACGCAATCCTAGTGTGACGGTGAATTTCCGATTGACCTTTATAACGTCTTCCACGTACCAGGCGTAGTACTCGCCACGCATACGTCGAAGAGGCGCAGGGATCAGTCGCTGCGCCGAAAATACCTGGCCTAATATCAGACTGGCCCAAGCGTTACCCTGATTGGCGGAGTTAGCAGAACTGAGGTCGGCTGTTGATAGAGGGCTGAACTCGAAAGCGCCACTTAATCCGCCGTTCACCGTACCAGCGAAGTTGTCGTATTGAAAGAATCGGATGTCTCCGCCGAACTTAAGCTGATGGCGGCCTTTGATCCAGGTGAGGTTATCGACAAAGCTGAGGTTACGATTCTGAGATGGATCGTTAGGCTGCTGATTGGAGTTTCCCAAAGCCAGACTTCCATAGGTGTTGTTAATGTTGAATACAGGGAAGCCGGGCGCATCCGAAGGAACGCCGGGAAGCTTGTAGATCTCGTTCCCCTTGCGCGGATCCTGCTGCCGAATTGGATTGCTCGCCGTATAGCCCGCGGCGAAATGATGCAACAGAGTCGGCTGGATCATGTAGTCGTGACTTCCCCTCACTCCGACACCGTTCACCGGGTTATTTCCCCAGAACCCTATTGGCGTCGACGGTCCCAGTGGTGAATAGCTTGGTGTAGATGTGTTTGTTTTCCAGAATGCGGCGCTGATGCGTTGCGCAGGGCTAAAGATATGATCGCCCTTGATCGACCAGGTCTGATCTTCCACAGGGTTTGCGGTGCGATTCAAGTAGTTGTTGAAGTAGTTGGGATAGTCGGGCTCGGGGATCAGAGGCAGCACGTTCCTCGCAACGGAACTGAAGCGATTGGATGGAATGATATTTCCCGGAAACGGCGCCCGTGACCCATCAGGACCCGTTGTCGCCGGATCAAAGATTGGGATGATGTTACCGGCCCCATCGCGAAAACCGCTAAAGTCACCTTGCTTGAAGGCTGCCGTCGGGACGCTGACCAAAGTGCCATTCGTCGCGGGCTGGTTGCGTAGGCCCGTGTAGTTGAAGTTGAAGAATGTCTTGTCTTTCCCGTTGTACAGCTTGGGGATCAGGATTGGCCCGCCGAAAGATCCGCCGTATTCGTTGAACCGGACACGGGGACGCACTGCATTGAAAAAGGGACGGGCATCGAGTTTGTCGTTGCGCAGAAACTCAAACAGTCCACCGTGAAACTGGTTTGTGCCCGAACGCAGGGTGAAGTTGATCACACCGAACCCTCGGCCATACTCCGCCGGGAAAAGCGAATTTTGAACTTTGAATTCCTCTACCGCCTCATACGGCGGTGACGTTTGCGCGAGAAATCCCGGCGTGACCGCCAACTGCCCCGAAATGCCGTCGTAGAGGACCTCTTGGCTGAAATCTGGGCTGCCGTTGATATTCTTTGAC
>Ga0190275_10003690_pt1 | contig 10943 bp, 9 predicted proteins | sample Popmic550T_FD_133745 | JGI IMG/M metagenome (GOLD analysis project Ga0190275, IMG submission 133745) | Populus adjacent soil microbial communities from riparian zone of Yellowstone River, Montana, USA - 550 T | ecosystem: Environmental > Terrestrial > Soil > Riparian zone > Trees stand | place...
CGCAGGCGCAGGTGCAAGCGCCCGATCCCGCGCTCCAGCAGTTGCAGGCGGCCGTGCAACGCGACCCCGAAAATCTCCAGCTCCGCAACGACCTCGCCCAGGCCTATCTGGAGCGCGACAACATGATGGCGGTCTTCGAACAGACGAACTTCGTCCTGCAGAAGAGCCCCGAGGACAGCCGGGCCCTGACGTTCCAGGGCCTCGTGCGGATGGCGATGGGCGACATGGAAGCGGCAGTCGGCCTGATCCAGCGCGCCACGAAGAGCGACCCGCGAAACCTCGACAGCTGGGTCTCCCTCGCCTGGATCCATGCCCAGAACGGCAACATGGCCGAGGCCGAGAAAATGATCGCCGAGGCGGCGAAGAACTCGCCTGCCGACAAGCCGCGTCTCGACGACGTCTTCGCCCAGATGAAGCAGCACATCGCCCAGCAGAAAGCCCAGCCCGCGCAGACCGCCGGCGGCGAGCTGCCCCCCAACCACCCGCCCATCGAAGGTGCTCCGTCCGCCGTGCCTCCAGCCGCCGCTCCTGCCGCGGCCGGCCCGGGAGTCCGCGTCACCCTCGACCTCGACTCCGCCGCCCAGCCCCGCACCGGCATCGTCTTCGTCATCGCTCGCAACCCCGCCGGAGGCCCGCCCCTCGCCGTCAAACGCGTCATCGCGACGTCGTTTCCCCTAAGCGTCGACCTCACCGCCGCCGACTCCATGATGGGCCAGCCCCTCCCGGTCACCTTCCGCCTCGAAGCCCGCCTCGACCGCGACGGCGACCCCATGACCCGCCCCGCCACCGACCCGGCGGCCGCGCAGAATGAGGTAAGCACGGGGATGGCGGTACGGTTGGCGTTGAAGTAGGGCTGTCATCCTGAGCCACAGGATCGCCCCCACAAGCGGAAAGCATGAAGGCGAAGGACCTGGGTGGGTGGTGGTGGGATGAGCGTGCTTCGCTCCCCCTCCCCCCAGGTCCTTCGCCGCCATGCTTGCTGCTGATGGATCACTTCTGCGGGCTCAGGATGACAGGAGGGGATTGGCATCGAAGTAGCGCGCATTCTCGGCGTGCGCACTGCCTGGATCATGCTCCTCCTGACCGCGTCCTGTACGCGTGGAGCCTCCTCGCCGTCACCGGAGCAACAGATCGGCACCGGCCTCACCGCCTTCATCTCCCTCATCCGCACCAGTAAACCGGGAGACCTCGACCCCACCTTCGCACGTTCCGCCGACGCCCTTCACCTGCGCCGCACCGGCACCAGCGCCGCGGGATCCCCGGCCGGATACCGCGCCGAGATGTTCCTCCGCCGAACCACCATGCCCGGCGGACCGCGCGAATGGATCACCCTTTCCCTGCGCGGCGAGACCGACCCGGTCGATACCGCCCTCGCCGCCGCCCTCGGCCCCGCCAACGGCCGCGGCTTCGGCGATGAAGCCGGCTGGCTGCTGCCGAACGGCGGGCTGATTCTCGAGCGGTGGAGCGGCAGGAGCGATCTCACCTTCAGCCCCGGCCCGCCGCAGGACGCGCTGGAGGACCTCGCCCGCCCGCACCTGCCGTCGCTCGCCGAGGTGGAACGGCGGTTGGCCGCCGCCGGATGGCGCGCGATGCCGGTCGAAGCCCTTTCGGACGATTTCGCCCAGAAGCGCCTGCGCAAGCCCGGCCAGTCGCAGGAGCTTCTTCTCCTGCACAAACCGAGTGCGGCGCGCCTGGTCGCCTTCGCCATCGACGAACCCACGGACGATGCGGCAGTAAACGCTGTGCTTGCGACCGCCGGAATCAAGGAAGTCCGCCTCGGTCGTTGCGTCGCGCATGGCAACTACTTCGTCGTAGTCGACCGTGGACGGGTCACCATCTGGCGCCGCCCCTTCGCCATGTGGAACGTCATGATTCAGGAACGCTGCGCATGAGCGCATAAGATCGCGATGTTCCGGCGGCTTTCTTTGCGCGGGCGGCGTGGATGAAGAGGGCAGGGCAAGGTGTCGGAGCGGGGAGACTTCATTTCCGACGAGGAGATCGAACGACGGATTGAACGGAGTGCCGAGTAAAGTCCAATCCGGGCGCGCTCACTTTGCGCATGTGGCGCGACCCCTCACCCCGTTCGGCACTGAGCTTCTAACAAGCATGTCGTGTGTTGCTGCAGCTTTCACATCGCCACGCGCAGGTGCCGAACATCCCTCTCCCCTGTGCAGGGGCGAGGGGCAACAAACCCTCGTCGTTTCTCAACTCTTCGCGTGAAACGCGACTTCGTTGATCCATCTGCGCTAAACTCCCCACAGCCTCGGGGTGGCCTTTCCGGCCTGAGATCAAACCCGCGGAACCTGATCCGGTTCGCACCGGCGTAGGGAAGGCAGATGAAGACACTTCTTTTTGTATGGGCCGCGTTGAGCGGCGCCGCTCCCATTTCCACCACCACGCCTTCCCCCCCTGAGCTGAGGGAGACGATCGTCGTCTCGGCCATTCGCGCCGAGGAGGAGACGCCGGTTACGAAGACCGACGTGCCCCGCGAAGGGATCGAGGAGCGGTATCACGGTCAGGATGTGCCGCTGCTGCTGCGCGATACGCCCTCCGTCAACGCCTGGGCGGAGTCGGGGGTCGGCGGGGCCGGCTACTCGTACATCTCGCTGCGCGGGGTGAACGCCACACGCATCAACTTCACGCTCGACGGCGTGCCGCTCTCGGACAGCGAGGACATGGGGGCGTACTTTGTCGATTTTCCCGACCTGGCGCGGTCGCTGGAGAGCATCCAGATCCAGCGCGGGGCCGGCACGTCCACGTTCGGCACGGCGGCCTTCGCCGGCTCGGTGAACATGGAGAGCATCGCCCTCTCCCAGGACAGCCGCACCGACGCCACCCTCGGGCTTGGGTCGCATGACAACCGGCAGGCCTCGGTCGGGTATCACTCCGGCGCGCTGGCGAACGGCTTTGCGTTCTACACGCGGCTCTCCTACCTGGAGAACAGCGGCTACCGCGACAACTCGGAGACCCGGCAGCGGAACGTCTTCTTCAGCGGCTCGAAGCAGCTCGGCGACGCGCTGCTCAAGCTGACCGGCTTTTCCGGACATGAGGACCAGCAGCTCTCGTTCTACGCGACCGACGAGGCGACGCTGGAGGGCGATCCGCGGAACAACCCGCTGCGCCCCGAGGAGAAGGACAGCTTCGGCTACGACCTCGGCCAGTTGCAGTACATCCGGCCGCTCGGCAGCGACTCCGACATGACGGCGTCGGTCTACTACCAGCGCGGCTACGGCTGGTATCGCCTGTTCGACTATTCCGATCCGCAGGGCGGCGACACGCTCCGCCAGTACGGCCTCGACGGGATGCTCCTCGGCTCGATCGTCACGTACTCGAAGAGCTCCGGCGCGCTGACGACGAACTACGGCGTCCACGTAAACCGTTTCCGCCGCGATCACACGCGGGACGACGTCGCGGCCGGCTCGCGCGATTACGCGAACTACGGCGAGAAAGGGGAGGTCAACGCCTTCGCCAAGGTCTCGTACGACGCCGGTGCGTGGCATCTCTACGGCGACGCGCAGGTGCGCCACTCGACGTTCGACTACCACGGTGACGTCGACATCGAGAGCATCGACTGGACGTTCTTCAACCCGAAGATCGGCGCGCGCTATTCGGTGAGCGCGGCGCACAGCGTCTACGCCTCCGCCGGTCTCTCCACCCGCGAGCCGACGCGCAACGACATGTTCCTCGGCGAGGACAATCCGTCGGCCGCGCACGACCTCGACGCGGTACGGCCGGAGCGGCTGCTCGATCTCGAGCTGGGATGGAACTACCGCGCGGCGAACCTCGAGCTGGCGGCGAACCTCTACGCGATGGAGCTCCGCAACGAGATCGCCTCGACCGGCGAGCTGTCGGAGATCGGCCTGCTGCTGCGGCGGAACGTCGATCGCAGCTACCGGCGCGGGATCGAGCTCGACGCGGCGTGGCAGCCTTCGTCGCGGCTCCGCCTCCGGACCACCGCGAACCTTTCCCGCAACCGGATCAGCGAGTGGACGCAGTTCTTCGACGTCTACGACGTGGAGGGAAACTGGACGGAATCGCGTCCGGTGCGCTACCAGGACGTCGAGCCGCTGCTCACCCCTTCTGTGATCGTGAGCCAGAGCCTCGACTACGCGCCGAACGCACGCGTGAGCGGAGGCCTGACCGCCCGCTACGTCGGACGCTCGTATCTCGACAACACCAATGACGACGCCTTCGATGCGCCGTCCTTCTATCTCGTCGACGCGAGGGCCTCGTACGCGGTGACGCCCTGGGCGCGGGTCACCCTGCAGGTGAACAATCTCCTCGACGCGAACCGCGTCTATCCGAGCGGCTACAGCTATCGCTTCTACGCCGGCGAAGTACAGAGCGGTACGGCGTACTACTATCCGCAGGCCGGGAGGAACGCGGTCGTGTTGATGGACTTCGACTTTTGAGCTGGCTGCTTGCCAACTGGTTCGAGCTCGCCGCGGCGGTGCTGACGCTGTTCAGCATCTGGCTCGCGACGAAGGAGAACATCTGGTACTACCCGACCGGGCTGGTCGCGCTGGCCATGTACACCTGGCTGTATTACGAGGCGAAGCTCTACGCCGAGTCTCTGCTGCAGATCATCTGTTTCGCGCTGATGGTCTACGGCTGGTACGAGTGGCTGCACGGCGGGCGGAACAAGACCGAGCTCCCGGTGACGCGTACGCCGCGGTGGGCGTGGGTCAACGGCATCACCGCCGGCATCCTCGGCACGGCGGCGACGATCTGGATCCAGCTCCGCTACACCGACAACCCGGCGCCGTACGCCGACTCGTCGCTGCTGGCGTGGAGCCTGGTGGCGCAGTGGATGACGGCGCGGAAATGGCTCGAGAGCTGGATCCTCTGGGTGCTGGTCAACACCGTCTCCGTGCCGCTCTACGTCACGCGCGAGCTCTGGATCACGGCCGTGCTGTTCGTCGGGCTGTGGATCCTGGCAATTCGAGGCTATTTCGAATGGCGACGCTCCCTCGCCGCATCTGCCTGATCGGTCCGGAGTCGACCGGCAAGAGCTGGCTGGCGGCCCGTCTCGAGCGCGAGCACGGCGCGGCGTGGGCGAAGGAGCACGCGCGCGAGTACGCCGAAACGTGTGGCCATGACCTGACCTCCGCCGACGTCGAGCCGATCGCGCGAGGGCAGATGGCCAATCTCGACCGCGCCACGGGGGAGTTGATCGTGCTCGACACGGACCTCCTCTCCACGGTGGTGTACGCCCGCTACTACTACGGCTCCTGTCCCGCCTGGATCGAGGAAGAGGCGAAACGCCGCCGCGCGGATTTGTACCTGCTGCTCGACACCGACATCGAGTGGAACCCCGACCCCGTCCGCGACGCGGGAGGGGAGGCGAGGGAAGAGCTGTTCGACCTCTTCCGGCAGGTGCTCGATGAATTCGCCACGGAGTGGCGGATCGTCAGCGGCGGGTGGGAGGAGCGGTGGCAGCAGGTGGTGGGGGCGGTGTCAGGGGAGCAATAGGTCCTACGCCGCCTCCGCCTCTTCGATCGTCACCAGCAGCAGACACCCATCCGCCGAGGCCACCACGTCGCCGTGATGGGCCGTCGCGTCGGCGTGGTGGAAATCGCCCGTGCTCAACGAGAGCCCGCCGATGTGGCAGCTTCCACGGACCACATACGAATTCTCCCCACCCTCGTGATCGTGGGCGGGGAGGACGGCGTGCGGGTCGAGGTCGAGGAGGAACGTTACCCGGCGTCCTTCCTTCGTCAGCTTCTTCGTACGGGCGCCCGGCGCCAGCACGAACCACTTCCCTTCGTCCGCCCGGACGGTGCGGCTCTCGTGGGGGCCGGGGACATTGCGGATCCCCTGCATCACCCGGTCGCGGACGGAGGCAGGCGGCACGACGGGCTCGAGCGACTCGGCGGCGAGCTGGTCGAGCAGTTGGAGGTCTTCGGGGGGAAAAGCGTGGCTCATCTCGTCTCTCTACGGTCCGGAAATCGGATCGGTTTTATCGATACCATCGGAATTCATGAACTGGCTGATCAAAAACTTCCTGCGCGGCCTCGTCATCGTCGTCCCGATCGCGGTGACGGTCTACCTGCTCTACGTGACCTTCATCCGCCTCGACCAGCTCCTGAGGGTCCCGACGCCGGGGCTCGGGCTGGTCATCCTGGTGCTGGCCATCATTGCAATCGGCGCGCTGGCCGGGAACTTCGTCGGGCGCCGCCTCTTCGCCCTGACCGAGACGGTGTTCACCAAGGCCCCTATTGTCCGGCTCGTCTACGCCGCGATCAAGGACCTCCTCGAAGCCTTCGTCGGCAACAAGCGCCGCTTCGACCGCGCCGTCACCGTCGACCTCGCCCCCGGCATCCGCACCCTCGGCTTCATCACCCGCGACGACCTCTCCTCCCTCGGCATCCACGACAGCGTGGCCGTCTACATCCCCTTCTCCTACACCTGGGACGGCTGCCTGCTGGTGGTGGCCCGCGACCGGATCACTCCGCTGGAGACGGACAGCGCGAGCGTCATGGCGATGGTGGTGTCGGGAGGGGTGTCAAGGGTGTGAGGCCGGCGCGGACTAAAGTCCACGCCACATTTGTGCGGGTCTCCGACATGTGGTCCGGACTTTTAGTCCGGACCCGGCTCGCTGAGCAGAGATTTCTCCACGTCTTCCCAGGGCTCGCCCTGGTCGGGATCTTCCTTGAATTTCTCCCAGCGCCGATCGAGCTCTCTGCACTGCGCAGCGCTGATCTCACCGGGATACGGATACTCGGCGACCACACTCTCCCAGATCCGGCCGATGATCTCCATGCGCTCGGCTGCCGGGAGCTCCAGAATCTCGTCGATCGGTACGCGGCTCATCTCCCCAATTCTACTCTCTCAGGGAATGAGACTCATGGGACAGATGGGATAGATGGGACAGCTAAGGGGTCCCATTCGTCCTATCAGTCCTATACGTCCCATCGGTCCCATTCCCCACTGAGATCCCTCCCCTTGCGTCCCCCGCAATTTTGAATATGATGCCCCCCGTCTGCGCGGCCCGGCGTGGGCCTCCGCGGCAGTCACCTGCCTTCTTCCATCTGTAGTTGAAATCACGACACCGGACGGTAGCAGCCTAGATGGCGCAGATTTTCCACCGTAGTGCCAATACGCTCTCGCGCGTCACCATCTTCGGCGCGATCTTCATTGCCGGTTTTGTTCTCTGGGTCATCGGCGGAATCGTCCGTTCTCCGTACTTTACGAACCAGGGCGTCCACCGGGAGCAGCCTGTACCGTTCAGCCACCAGCATCACGTGGCGGGTCGGGATCGACTGCCGCTACTGCCACACCTCGGTCGAGACCTCGAACTTCGCCGGCATCCCTCCCACCTCGACCTGCATGAACTGCCACGCGCAGATCTGGACGAACGCCGAGATGCTCGAGCCGGTCCGGGCCAGCTTCCGCACCGGCAAGCCGATCGTCTGGAGCCGTGTCCACCGCCTGCCCGACTACGTCCACTTCCGCCATGACATCCACGTGGCCAAGGGCGTCGGCTGCGCGAGCTGCCACGGGCGCATCGACCGGATGAACCTCGTCTACCAGGCCTCTCCTCTGACGATGGAGTGGTGCCTCAACTGCCACCGCAATCCGGAGCGGTACATCCGGCCGCGCGAAGAAGTCTTCAACATGAACTATGTCCCGAAGAACCAGGCCGTTCTGGGACCGGAGCTCGTCAAGCGATACAGCGTCAAGAGCAAGACGCATTGTTCGGCATGTCATTACTAGAGGGCCAAGGGCCAAGGGCCGAGGGCAAAGGGGCTCTCGGCCCTCGGCCCTATGCCCTCGGCCCTGAGAAATGAACGACAAGACACTGAATTTCACCGACTTTCGCGCGCGTATCGGCGACCTTCGCGGCAAGGAGTTCTGGCGCAGCCTCGAAGAGCTGTCGCGCAGCGACGCCTTTGACGAGTTCTTCGCGCAGGAGTTCCCGCAGCAGGCCGTGCCGCTCGAGAAGGGCGCCAACCGCCGCGATTTCATGAAGCTGATGGGCGCCTCGGTGGCCATGGCCGGCCTGGCTGCCTGCCGCCAGCCGACGGACGCGATCGTTCCGTACGTCAACCAGCCGGAGAGCCTGATCCCCGGCAAGCCGCTCTTCTTCGCCAGCGCCATGCCTCTCGCCGGCATCGCCCACGGCGTGCTCGTCGAGAGCCACATGAACCGGCCGACGAAGATCGAGGGGAATCCGGAGCACCCGACCACCATGGGCGCCAGCGACGCCTTCATGCAGGCGGCCGTCCTCGGCCTCTACGACCCGGACCGCTCCCAGGTCGTCCGCAAGTTCGGCGACACCGCCACGTGGGGCGAGTTCATCGCCGCCCTGCAGCCGGTCGGGACCGCGGCGAAGGCCAACGGCGCCGGGCTGCGCGTCCTCACCCAGACCATCACCTCGCCGACCCTCGGCGCACAGCTCCAGGCCCTCCTCGCGCAGTACCCGGGGATGAAGTGGCACCAGTGGGAAGCGGTCAACACCGACAACATCCGCGAGGGCGCACGGATCGCCTTCGGCCGCCACGTCCACACCCATTACGACTTCACGAAAGCCAACGTCGTCGTCTCCCTCGGCTCCGATTTTCTCGGGGACGGACCGGGCCACCTCCGCTACGCGCGCGACTTCATGTCCCGCCGGAAGGTGCGCCACGGCGAGACGACGTCGATGAACCGCCTCTACGCGATCGAGGCGTCGATGTCGAACACCGGCTCGGTCGCCGACCATCGCCTGCCGGTCAAGCCGTCGGCGATGTGGGGCATCGCCCGCGCGATCATGGAAGGACGCGGCGTCAACCCGGTGGTTGCGGCGCTGATCAAAGACCTGCAGGCCAACGCCGGCTCGAGCATCGTCATCGCCGGCGACGAGCAGCCGGCGATCGTGCACGCCTACGCGCACGTGATCAACTCGCAGCTCGGCAACCTCGGCAAGACCGTCTTCGTCACCGACCCGATCGAGGTCGCGCCGGTGAACCAGCTCGCCTCGCTCCAGGAGCTCGTCAGCGACATCAACGCCGGCCGCGTGCAGGCGCTCATCATCCTCGGCGGGAACCCGGTCTTCGACGCGCCGGCCGACTTCCAGTTCGCGAAGGCACTCGACAAGGTCCCGTTCCGCGCCCATCACTCGCTCTACTACGACGAGACCTCGAACCGCTGCCACTGGCACATCCCCGACACTCACTGGCTGGAGACATGGGGCGACGCCCGCGGCCACGACGGCACGGTCTCGATCATCCAGCCGCTGGTCGCGCCGCTCTACAACGGCCGCTCCGCGCACGAGATCCTCGGCGCGCTGATCGGCGGTCTCGACCAGACGCCCTACCAGACCGTCCGCGCCTACTGGGCGGCGAAGGGCGCGACCGACGAGTCGTGGCGGAAGTGGCTCCACGACGGCCTGATCCCCGACTCCGCGCTCCCTCCGTCCGCGACCTCCGCCTCGCTCACGCTCGACGTTGCCCCGGCGAACCCGCTCCCCGGCATCGAGCTCGAGCTGCGGCACGACCCGACCGTCTACGACGGCCGCTTCGCCAACAACGGCTGGCTGCAGGAGCTGCCGAAGCCGCAGACGAAGATCACCTGGGACAACGTCCTGCTGGTGAGTCCGAAGACGGCGGACAAGATCGGCTATGCCGCCGAGGAGCGCGATGCGCTGGTCAACGAGAAACAGACCCGCTTCTGCGACCTCGAGTACCGCGGCGTAAAGATGCGCCTTCCGATCTGGGTCGTCCCCGGCTATGCCGAAGACGTCGCCACGGTCTACTTCGGCTACGGCCGCGAGAAGAGCGGCCGGATCGGCAACGGTACCGGCTTCAACACCTACCCGATGCGCTTCTCGAACGCGCTGCACGGCGGTCCCGGTGCGCGCATCACCATGTCGAACGACACCCCGCGCATCTACGCGGTGGCGTGTACGCAGGAGCACCAGTCGATCGACCCCAAGGTCGTCGGCGAGCGCGGCCTGATCCGCGCGGCCACTTGGGAGGGGTACCAGAAGAACCCGAAGTTCGCCCAGGATCCGCACCACGGCAGCGACGTCACCGGCCACGGCTCCCACGACACGAACCTCTACCCGCCGTACGACTACAGCCAGAAGCACGCCTGGGCGATGGTCATCGACACGAGCGTCTGCACCGGCTGCAACGGCTGCGTGATCGCCTGCCAGTCGGAAAACAACATCGCCATCGTCGGCAAGGACGAGGTGGTGCGCGAGCGCGAGCTGCACTGGCTGCGCATCGACCGCTACTTCCGCGGCGACGTCGACAACCCCGAGGTCTACCACGAGCCGGTGCCGTGCATGCAGTGCGAGGCCGCGCCGTGCGAGCCGGTCTGCCCGGTCGAGGCCACCTCGCACAGCGAGGACGGGCTGAACGACATGACGTACAACCGTTGCGTCGGCACCCGCTACTGCTCGAACAACTGTCCGTACAAGGTCCGCCGCTTCAACTTCTTCCACTACTCCGACTACGACACGCCGTCCCTCAAGCCGATGCGCAACCCGGACGTCACCGTCCGCACCCGCGGCGTCATGGAGAAGTGCACCTACTGCGTGCAGCGCATCAACGCCGGCAAGATCGAGGCGGAGAAGCAGGGCCGCCGCGTCCGCGACGGCGAGGTCGTCACCGCCTGCCAGCAGGCCTGCCCGACCGAGGCCATCACCTTCGGCGACATGAACGACAAGACCAGCAAGGTCGCCGGGCTCAAGGCGCAGCCGCACCACTACGCGCTGCTCGAAGAGCTCCAGACGCTGCCCCGCACCACGTATCTCGGCGCGATCCGCAACCCGCACCCCGACCTCGCGACATCGCACACCGCGGACACGGGCCATGAGTGAGGCGAGCAACGAGCGATGAGAGATGAGCGATGAGAGATGAACAGAAGCGAAAAGGCGAGAGCGGCGTGATGACTCTGTTCATCGCTCATCTCTCATCGCTCATCTCTCGGATCGCGACGGATTAACCCAATGGCAA
>Ga0190275_10003691_pt1 | contig 10943 bp, 10 predicted proteins | sample Popmic550T_FD_133745 | JGI IMG/M metagenome (GOLD analysis project Ga0190275, IMG submission 133745) | Populus adjacent soil microbial communities from riparian zone of Yellowstone River, Montana, USA - 550 T | ecosystem: Environmental > Terrestrial > Soil > Riparian zone > Trees stand | place...
GCTCACGCAGACCGTGAACACGCTGGGCCAGACGGTGCAGACCACGCTGGACGCCAGCGGCAACCTGGTGGAGCGCACGCTGAGCACGGCCGGCCAGGTGGTGAACAGCCGCACGCTCGGCGCGGTCACCAGCCTCCCCGTGGTGAGCCAGGCCACCAACACCGCGGGCCAGGCGGTGCGCACCGTCCGCACCTCCACCGGCCAGCTCATCGAGCTCACGCTGGACCAGGCCGGCCGCGTCGTCAGCGCCCGCCCCGCGCAAGCCGCCGCCGGCGCCCTGCCGAGGCCGTAGCCGGCGGGGGAGATGGGAAACGAGAGCGGGCCGCCTTCCAGATGGAGGGCGGCCCGCTTGGCGTTTGGGGATTCGGCCACGGATCAGGGCTTCGCAGGGTTGAGGGCGAATGAATTCGCTGCAACAACTACACGAAGTCCGCCTTCGCGGACTACCGGCGCCTTCGCCGCCGCGATGCTGGTGCGCGGAACCGGCTCCGTCGACTGTCGTCGTGGTGCCGTCGCCGGCGTGCGAATACGCCCGCCGTCCACGCCGATCCTTCACCCGCAGCCTCGCGGCTGTTTGCGAGGCTTCCCATTGTTCTAGCTGCGGATTCATCCGCCTTTCCACGGGACCTTGCCGGGTGCTCCCACCCATCCCGTCCGCCATGCTCCTTCTTGATGCCGCCGCCCGCGCTCCCGCCACCCTGCGAAGATACCGCCGCCACCAGATCTTCTATCCTCCCGCCCCGCCGCACGCTCTCCTATCCGCTTGCCCCCACCCCCGCCTCCTCCCCGATCCTGAAACTGTGCCGCACCTCGCTCCAGCCCTCCGCCTCCGGCAGCGTCGTCGTCCGCTCGGTGAGCGAGACCTCGCCGTCGCGGCCGATCAGCAGGACGGTGGAGCAGCGGGTGCCGTATTCGGGGTGGCGATGAAGGCGCTGGAGAGCGCGCGCTCACGCTCGTCGCCCACGCCGGTGCTGGGCAGCTCGGCGGCGGGGGCCGGGTCGCGGCGGGCGAGGGTCGCGAAGAGGCGCGCCTCCAGCGCGTCGTCGGGGCCGGCGAGCGCCTGGCGGAGGTCGTCCTTGCCCAGCACCACCTTGGGCCAGGGCGTGTCGAGCAGCGCGTTGCTCACGCCGTACACGCCGGGCGGCAGCGTGCGCGCGCCGCTGCCCCGGTTGGAGAACCAGGCCAGCGTGGCACCGTCGCACACCAGCACGTTGAAACCGTTGAAGGCGGGCGCCATCGGCATCAGCCCCGCCAGGTAGGCCAGCGCCGGCGCGCGGCCCGCCAGGAAGTTGCCCACCAGGTGCCCGCGCGACGGCGCGCCCACGCGGTACGACTGCGGCTCGCGCACGTTGGTGACGGCCGCGAACCGGCCGTCGCGCGTCACGCCCAGCCAGGTGCCGCCCTCGCGCAGGTCGCGCCCGGCCAGCACGCGCGGCGCGTCGGCCCACCAGCCGGCGGGGGCGGTGGGGCGCGCGTAGAACTCGTCGCGGTTGGCGGCGACGACCAGCCGGTAGCGCGGGTGGTGCTCCCAGGCGAACAGGATCAGGCACATGGCGTGCTGCGGGCTGCGTGGTACGGGGTTAGCTTTCCCGTGGAATCTACGCGCCGCGCGGGCCGGTTCGCACCCCGCGCCACCTTCGTACCGCCACGCACCGATGCCGCTGGCCCGCCGCCGATCCGTGCCCCGTGCCCTTCCCCTCGTACTCGCCGCGGCGCTGGCGGCGTGCGGGAGCGACCCGCCGCGCATGGACGGGTCGCCGCGGCCGCACACCTCCATCGTGGCCGCGGGCGACGTGGCGAGTTGCTGGTGGCGCGCCGACGAGGCGACGGCGCGCCTCCTGGACCGCATCTCCGGCGTGGTGGTGCCGCTCGGCGACAACGTCTACTCCAGCGGTACCGCCGCGCAGTTCGCGCAGTGCTACGGGCCCACCTGGGGGCGCCACCGGGCCCGCACGCGCCCCGTGATCGGCAACCACGACCACCGCACGCAGCGCGGCGCGCCGTACTACGCGTACTTCGGCGCGGCCGCGGGAACGCCGGGGAAGGGGTGGTACAGCTACGACCTGGACGGCTGGCACGTGGTGGTGCTGAACACCGAGACCGAGATGGGCGCCGGCAGCGAGCAGATGACGTGGCTGCGCGAGGACCTGCGCGCGCACCCGTCGCAGTGCACGCTGGCCGCCATGCATCGCCCGCGCTTCAGCAGCGGCAAGCACGGCGAATCCGAGCGGGTGAAGCCGCTGTTCACCGCGCTCTACGAGGCCGGCGTGGACGTGGTGCTGAGCGGGCACGACCACACCTACGAGCGCTTCAAGCCGCAGGACCCCGAGGGCCGCTCCCAGCCCGAGCGCGGCATCCGGCAGTTCGTGGTGGGCACCGGCGGCGCGCCCTTCTACGACTTCCCCGAGGAGGCGCACCCCAACAGCGAGGTTCGCCAGAACCGCGTCCACGGCGTGCTGCGCCTGGTCTTCTACCCCGCCGGCTACGACTGGGAGTTCGTGGGCGTGAACGACAGCTTCGAGGACCGCGGGAGCGCGAGGTGTCACTAGGGATGGGCCAGTGCCCAGTGCCCGGTGCCAGGTGCCCAGTCGTGAGATTACTTGGCAGAACCTCGACGATGTCATCCTGAGGCCGACCACGCCTATCTCTCTGTCCACGAAGGGGCTGGCAGGCTGAAGGATCTGAACTCGGCCATCGAGCGACAGGCCGCCTGTCGCTCGGACCGACGGTTTAGATCCTTCGGGCGCCGCCACGCACTCGTTCAGGCGAAAAGCTTTGTGCAGTGGCGCGCCGCTCAGGATGACGCCTTCTTGGGTTGGCACATTCCATCCGGGATTTCTGGTGCTGAGAAACACGCGCCCGGGGGAGGTCTCCCCCGGGCGCGTGGCGTGTGGGTGATGACGGTGCGGCGCCTACTCGCGCTCGCGGGTGAGGAACGGCTCGCCGGGGGAGGGGGGAGGACCGAGCAGCGCGTGGTCGGTGATGGTGATGCCGGGCTCGCGGACGTCGTTCACCACGAAGACGGCCGTCTGGCCCACGACCATCTCGGCGCGCTGCGTCTTGAAGTCGCCGCCCTGGATGCTGATGATCGCGGCGTCGCGGACGGCGAGCCCGGCGCCGGCGTCCGCGAGGGGCGGGTTGCTCACCACCAGCGCGGCCACCAGGCGGCCGCTGTTCGCGTCCGTCAGGCGATACTCGCCCGGCAGGCCGAAGGTGTGGGAGAAGAGCGAGTCGTTCTCCAGCTCGCCGCTGCTCCACGCGCCGCCAGGGCCGCTGCCGCGCACCGAGTAGCGCGGCGTGCGCGCGTTGGCGGCGTGGAACATCACGTGGTCGCCCGGAGCCACCGCCAGTTCCTCGCGGTCGGGCTCCAGCCGGCCGTCCTTCCCCACGCGCACGGTCACGTCGTGCTGCACGGGCGCGCGGCCGGGGCGGCCGGCGACCTCCACGGTGAACGGCGCCTCCTCGGGCGAGGGGTGCAGCTCCGCCGCGGCCAGGCTGTAGCGCACCGTCCCGACCTCGGGGAACTGGCGGAAGTAGCAGTCGAAGTATCCCAGCGCGCGGCTGTCCAAGGTATCCATTGTGGTTGGCTCCGGTTTCAGGGGGCGATGTCGACGGAAAGCTCCAGCTCGGGCTCGCCATTGTTGACCACGGCGGCGGCGACGGAGGTCAGGTTGATGAACACCGGCGGGCTCACCGGCGCCACGGCGGGGAGGAGCTGGAAGTGCTTCGGCTGGTTGTAGAGCTCGAAGGTGCGGCCGGCCAGGAAGGGGTTCAGCACCAGGTGGAGAAGGTTCGTCACCCCCGAGATCCCCAGCGCGGTGGTGATGCTCCCCACCACGCTCACCCCCGCCAGCCCGATGAAGGGGACGGCGAGGAGCACCGGCCCCGCCGCCGCCCCGATCAGCACCAGGATCGCCGACGCGGCCGGCCCGATCTGCAGCGCCGGCATCCCCAGGATCACGGTCTTCACGTGCCAGCTCGTGCCGTCGAAGGTGGTCTGCAGCGCGAAGTTGGCCGAGAACGTCACCTTGTCGGAGTACGACACGGGGATCGTCACGGTGGGCCAGTCGATGGTGAACGCCGGGATGATGACGAACCACTTCTTGAAGATTTTGACCTTGACCCCCGGGAAATAGAAGTTGGGGATGATGCTGCTCAGGTCGAACGAGAGGTTGAAGCTGACCGTGTAGTTCAGCGTCAGGTTCGCGATCTGCACCACGTTGGGGGTGAAGAGCTTGACGCTCCCCCCCGAGAAGGTGGCGCTGGCGCCGTACGAGGCGGTGAAGGGGCCGAACGAGGTCGAGCCGCCGTTGCCGAGCGTGCCGGCCTGGGCCACGGCCACGGCCATGATGTCGCTGACCGCGGGCTCGTCCATCGCTGCGATGATCTCGGGCATGATGATCTCCTGCGGGTTACAGGTTGCCCCGGAGGTCCAGCCGGTCGAGCTGGATCGTGGGGGGGCCGCTGAGGACGGGCGTGAACGCGCCCGCCGAGAACGCTGGGTAGGGAAGGAAGAAGCCCGCGATGGCGAAGTTGAGCGCCGCCGTGACCAGCGGGCTGACGAACGGCGGCAGCGGCGGGCTGGTGAGCTGGATTTCGGTGGCCGTGAACTGGACGCTCATCTTCTTCTGCGCGGCGTTCGCCACCGGCACCCCCACCGCCCGGAGGCCGAGCGAGACGGTGGCGAGGGTCGTGGGCGGCACCAGGAGCGTGGCGGTGACCTGCGTGGTGAGCGAGAACTGGTTGGGCGCCACCGGCAGCGAGCCCGCCGGCGGGGCGGGGTGGAACTGCAGCCGCGGCAGCGTGAAGTGCGCCTTCCAGTGCACGAAGTTGAGGAAGGGGGGAAGCTGCGTGGCGTTGGGCGAGAGCTTGCTGGGCACGAAGAGCCAGCTCCCGTAGTTGAACCAGCGCGGCCGCTGCGCGTACAGCGCCGCCATCACGTCGTTCGCGCCGCTCTCGTGCAGCGCCGCGAACAGGTGGTCGTTCTGGGTCCAGCTCATGGAAACCTCCGGGGGGACTGCGGGGAGTGGTGACGCGGCGCCGGACGGCGCCACGGGCGGGGCCGGCGCGCGTTCGCCGGCTGCGGACCGAAACCTCGGGCGGTGCCCGGGGCGTCGGAACGGGGATGGGTGATGTGGGTGGGGAGGCGGTCGGAGAGCGGCGGATCGTTTTGGAGGCGATCGGAATCGAAGCCGCTTCGACCAGGGGGGCGGCGTGGAAGCCGTCGCCCGGATCAGGTCCTGCTCGACCGTGGATCAGTAAAGGACGTACGGAGGTGAACGGCCGTTAAGTGATCTATATTCAATGACTTACGACTTTGCGCGCCGACGGGTCCGGCATGCATGGGACAGGGCAGTTGTCGTGCCGGTAAACACGCGATGGACGGCGCCGCGAGCTAAACGATCCCCTGTCATGCGCTTGGGGGATGGAGGCCGAGAACGCTCCCCGGCGTCGCGCGGCAGGATCAGGACAGGCGTGGTACAATCGAGCCGCGACAGGATTGTCGCACGTCGTGGGTGGAATCAACGGAAGCTCGACTGGATCGTCTCCGGTCGACCGAACGCGAGCGGGGCCCGTGCACGCTGCACGGGCCCCGCTCCGTTCCTCCGCCGATCCTCGGACGGACGGCGATCAATCGTCGTCGTCGTCGTCGCCCTCGGGGTCGTAGCCGCTCTCCTCGTCGATCATGTCGGTGAGCTGCGAGCCCCAGGCGCTCTCCAGCAGGCGCCGCACGCGCGGGAAGCGCGTCATGATCTCGGCCATCTCGGGGCTGACGAACAGCTCCAGGACCTCGTCGCGGCGGGCCTTCTGGTCTTCGAGGAACTCCTTCAGCTCCTCGATCAGGTCGCGCAGGTCGCTCAGCAGCTCACTGGGGAAGTGCCCCTCGTCCAGCGCCACCGCCGATTCCACCCAGTCGTGCACTTGCGAGACGAGTATGTCGAAGCGCTCGTCATCCCGTGAATCCGCCATTCGTATCTCCCTGGAGCATCCGTAAAGTTCCGCAACGCCGGCGAGTGCGGGCGTCAGGTCGCGCGCGTGATCGTCACGCCACGCTGCCGCGGCGGGCACACAGCGTAAAGGGTGGGCGGTGCATGGTCAAGTGCCACGCGCGTGAAACATCGCGCCGGGACGCGCCGCCGGCGCCGTTGCGCCGCGCCCGCCGACCGCGCAGACTGGCAGTGCGCCGGCCCGCGCCGGCGTCTCCCGCGCTCCCGCATCCTCCCTTTCGCACCCCATCTCCACTCGCATCGGATGAACGGCAACGACGCAGACGTGATCATCGTGGGCGCGGGGCTGGCCGGGCTAGTGGCCGCCGCCGAGCTGGTGGACGCGGGGAAGAAGGTGATCGTGCTCGACCAGGAGCCCGAGGCGTCGCTGGGCGGGCAGGCGTTCTGGTCGTTCGGCGGGCTCTTCCTGGTGAACTCGCCCGAGCAGCGGCGGATGAGGATCAACGACTCGCGCGAGCTGGCGATGAGCGACTGGCTGGGGAGCGCCGGCTTCGACCGCGAGGAAGACCGCTGGCCCCGCCGCTGGGCCGAGGCCTACGTCGACTTCGCCGCGGGCGAGAAGCGAAGCTGGCTGCACGCGCGCGGCCTGCGCTTCTTCCCCGTGGTGGGCTGGGCGGAGCGGGGGGGATACGTGGCCACCGGGCACGGCAACTCGGTGCCGCGCTTCCACGTGACCTGGGGAACGGGCCCCGGCGTGGTGGAGCCGTTCATCGCCCGCGTGCGCGAGGGCGAGCGGCGCGGCCTGGTCTCCTTCCGCTTCCGCCACCGCGTCACCGCGCTCACCTCCACCGACGGCGCGGTGGACGGCGTGGCGGGCGAGATCCTGGAGGCGAGCGGCGTCGAGCGCGGCGTGGCCAGCTCGCGGGTCGTCGCCGGCGACTTCCGGTTGCGCGCGGGCGCGGTGATCGTCACCAGCGGCGGCATCGGCGCGAACCACGAGATGGTGCGCCGCAACTGGCCGAAGCGCATGGGCGAGCCGCCGAAGCGGATGCTCTCCGGCGTCCCCGACCACGTGGACGGGCTGATGCTGGCGGTGACCCAGGCGGCCGGCGGCAGCGTGATCAACCCCGACCGGATGTGGCACTACACGGAGGGGATCCAGAACTGGAGCCCGATCTGGAGCCGCCACGGCATCCGCATCCTCCCCGGCCCGTCGTCGCTCTGGCTGGACGCGCTGGGGCGGCGGCTGCCGGTGCCGCTCTTCCCCGGCTTCGACACGCTGGGCACGCTCGAGCACATCATGCGCACGGGGTACGACCACACCTGGTTCATCCTCACCCAGCGCATCATCGAGAAGGAGTTCGCGCTCTCCGGAAGCGAGCAGAACCCCGACCTCACCGGCCGCAGCATCCGCATGACGCTGAGCCGCGCGCTCCCCGGCGCGCCGGCCCCGGTGGAGGCGTTCAAGAAGCACGGCGCCGACTTCGTGGTGGAGCGCACCCTGGCCGACCTGGTGCGCCGGATGAACGAGATCTCGCCCGAGCCGCTGCTCGACCTCGCCCAGGTGGAGCGCGAGGTGCTCGCCCGCGACCTCCAGCTCGACAACGAGTTCGGCAAGGACGCGCAGATCACCGCCATCCGCGGCGCGCGGCGGTACCTGGGCGACAAGCTGATCCGCGTGGCCCGCCCGCACCGGCTGCTGGACCCGAAGGCGGGCCCGCTGATCGCCGTGCGCCTCTCCATCCTCACCCGCAAGACGCTGGGTGGATTGGAGACCGACCTCTCCGCCCGCGTCCTCCGCGCCGACGGCGAGCCGCTCCCCGGCCTCTACGCCGCGGGCGAGGTCGCCGGCTTCGGCGGCGGGGGGATGCACGGCTACCGCGCGCTGGAAGGCACCTTCCTGGGCGGCTGCATCTTCTCCGGCCGGGCGGCCGGCCGGGCAGCGGCGGCGGCGGTGTAGGCGTCCGATCGACGGAAACCGCGGCGCTTCGGAAAGCCCGCGGGGCCCCCTCCCCGCGCCTGAGAGCGCGTACCCTCCCCGCGCTTCGCGGGGGAGGGTAAAACTTCTGGAGAGGGTGAAATCCCAGCGTCCCGCGACCCGCCGTTGCAGTTCCATGCCCCCCCTCCCCCGCGAAGCGTGGGGAGGGGGTCGGGGGGAGGGGGCTGCCGAGGCATGCGCTAGTGCCTACTTCACCAGCGCCAACCGCCGCGGTGGCTGGGTGCCGCCGGCCCAGGTGCCCTCGGCGTATACCGTCTCGCCGTCGCCCGCGACGCGGAACCAGCGCACGCCGATGCCGTCGCCCACCAGCAGGCGCACGCGCGCGGGGAGCGGCAGCGGCGCGCGGAAGGCGATGCGCAGCCGCCGCAGCGCGGCCGGGTCGCCGCCCAGCCGGTGCTGGATCAGCGCGTGCGCCACCATCGCCTCGGTGGCAAAGCCGTGCAGGATCGGCCGCGCGAAGCCGAAGGGGAGCGCGGTGAGCCGCCACAGGTGGATCGGGTTCCAGTCGCCCGAGACGGCGGCGTAGCGGCGGCCGGCGTCGCCGCGCAGGCTCCAGTGTGCCAGCTCGTCCCAGCGCGACGGGGGCTCGGCGCGGGGGTCGACGTCGTCGCGCGGCGTGGATCGCGGCGGGCCGGCGTCGCGCGGCTCCTCGGCGGCGGCGCGGGTGCGGGCGAGGAAGACGGCGGTGCTCTGGGTGCAAAGCTGCCCGCCGGCGGTCCAGTTGCGCGCGGAGAGGGTCAGGCGGATCCCCTTCCGCACCCGCTCGGCGCGCTCGAGCTCCACCCGGCAGCGCACGTGGTCGCCCAGCGTCAGCGGGCGGAGCTGCACCAGCTCGCCTTCCACGTGCACCACGCCGCCGGCGGGGAGCGGGGTTTCGAGCGAGGCCAGCAGCTCCAGCGCCTGCGCCGTCTCCCACGTCGCCGGGAAGACGGGGGAGAGCGCGTTCCCGCCCAGCGCCTCCACGGCGTCCCCCGCGGTGGCGAGCAGGTAGCGCGCGTGCAGCCCGGGGTCCACGCCGGCGTGCACGCGCTCCACCGCGGGCTTGCGGCGCGGCACGTCGGGCGGGAGGCCGGCCGAGCGGCGCGAGGCGATCCCGCGCGCCAGCAGGCGCAGCATCGAGGCGAGGGGCGCCGTGCGCGGTGCCATCTACCGCTCCGCCGCAACGGGCTGCACCGCCACCTCGCGGTCGCGCGGCCCGTCGAACTCGCAGAAGTACACGCCCTGCCAGTGCCCCAGCAGCACCCGCCCGTCGCTGACGATGAGCGTGGCGGAGGGGCCCATGAAGCCGGTCTTCAGGTGGCTGTCGCTGTTCCCCTCGGCGTGGCGGTAGAAGGGCTCCTCGTGCGGCACCAGGCGCTCGAGCTTGGCGAGCAGGTCGTGCTGCACGTCGGGGTCGGCGTTCTCGTTCACGGTGATGCCGGCGGTGGTGTGCAGCGACTGGATCACCACGATCCCCTCGCGCACGGCGGCGCGCTCCACCACGCCCTGCACCTGCCGGGTGATGTCCACCATCTCCGCGCGCCGGCGGGTGCTGAGCCGCACGATCTCCATCGCCCTCACCCTCGCCACGTGATGCGCGAGATCCGGCGGCCCGAGCGGACCTCGGCCGTGCGCACGGCGGCGCGGGCCGGCGGGAATGCGGGTCGTGTCATCGGAATCGGGCTCCGCGGTTCAGCGTCGCGTGCGTGGATCGGGGACACGCTGCAACAACCGCGCGAAGGGGCGCAAGGGCGTGCCGTCATCTCCCGATCTGTTCGCGAGAAATTGAGGAGAACGCGGGTAGAACCCCGGCGGGGCGATGGGAATCATCTCATACCAATTCTCCGATCGACTGTGCAATCTCGTGAGTGTCATCCTGAGCGAGACGCTGCGCCAAGACGTGAGCGCGCACAGACTTATGGCGGCGACCGAAGGATCCATACCATGGGTCCGAGCGACAGGCCGCCTGTCGCTCGAAGGCGGAGTATAGATATCGGAAAGGAGAGGGAGCAGAGATCGCGGATGATCTCTGCTCCCTTTTATCGCCCGACGAAAAAGCCCGGGCGGAGCCGTCCATCACGCACCCGGCGGCGGCGGTGCTCGCCGCGCCGCCGAGCGCCAGGCGAAGTACACCGGGACGCCGGCGGCCACGATCGCGGCGCCGAGCAAGGTCGTCTCCGGCCGTTCGAGGAGCGCGTTCGCCATCATGGCGATCGTCCCGACCAGGAAGATGGCGGGGACCACTGGGTAGCCGGCGGTGCGGTACGGGCGCGGCAGGTCGGGGCGGCGGCGGCGCAGCACGAACACCGCGGCAACGGTGAGCGCCAGAAAGGGGTAGAGGAGAAGAACGAACGCCTCGGCGAGCTGCTCGAAGGTCCGCACCGACGCGTTCAGCGCGGTGAGGATCACCAGCACCACCACCGCCACGTGCGGGGTGCCGAAGCGCGGGTGCACCGCCGCCACCCGCCGAAAGAACAGGCCGTCCTCCGCCATGGCGTAGTACACGCGCGGGCCGGTCATCAGCCCCGCGTTCAGCCCGCCGAAAGTGGAAAGCATCACCAGCGCGGCGACCAGGGCGGCCCCGCCGGCGCCGGTCACGCGGGTCATCGCGTCCACCGCCACGGCTTTCGACGCCGCCAGATCGGCCAGCGGGAGGGCGTACAGGTACGCGGTGTTGATGGCCAGGTAGGTGGCGACGATCACGACGGCGCCCCACGTCAGCGCGCGCGGGAGAGAGCGGCCGGGGTCGCGCACCTCGCCGGCGATCAGCGTGGCGGCGATCCAGCCGTCGTAGGCGAAGAGCGCGGCCACCAGCGCCACGCCCAGCCCGCCCACGCCGGCCGGCGCGAAGGTGATCGGCTGCGCCAGCGCGCCGCCGCTCGCCTCGCCCAGCGCAAAGATGGCGGCCGCCGCCACCAGGATGGCCAGCACCTTGGCGATGGTCGATGCGTCCTGGATGGCGGCGCCCAGGCGCACCGAGCGGTAGTTGGCCGCGCCCACCAGCACGATGAGCCCGA
>Ga0190275_10003692_pt1 | contig 10943 bp, 17 predicted proteins | sample Popmic550T_FD_133745 | JGI IMG/M metagenome (GOLD analysis project Ga0190275, IMG submission 133745) | Populus adjacent soil microbial communities from riparian zone of Yellowstone River, Montana, USA - 550 T | ecosystem: Environmental > Terrestrial > Soil > Riparian zone > Trees stand | place...
CGCCGGAGGCGCTCGAGATCCTGCGCACCAAGCGCGGCTTCGAGATCGTGGAGGTCCCGCCGTCGGACACCGACAGCGACGACCTGGGCATCGGGCGGTTCGACTTCAAGCGCATCGGCGGCGGGCTGCTGGTGCAGACATTCGACGAGATGGAGGAAGACCGCGACAAGCTCCAGACCGTCACCCAGCGGCGGCCGACCCTGGACGAGCTGACCGACCTGCTGTTCGCCTGGCGAGCGGTGCGGCACGTGAAGTCGAACGCGGTGGTGCTCGCCAAGAAGCACAGCATGGTCGGGATGGGGGCAGGGCAGCCGTCACGCGTGGTCAGCGTCGAGATCGCGCTCCGCAAGGCCGGCGAGCGGGCGCCGCTGTCGGTCATGGCGTCCGACGCCTACTTCCCGTTCCCGGACGGCATCCAGATCGCGGCGCAGGCCGGCGTCACGGCGATCATCCAGCCGGGCGGCAGCATTCGCGACGAGATGGCCATCGAGGTCGCCGATCGCCACCACATGGCCATGGTCTTCACCGGCCGGCGCCACTTCAAGCATTAGACCGATGCCGACCTCGACGCGGATCGACAAGCTGATCATCGCCGAGGCGCTGCGCGCCACGGAGGCCGGGGCCATCGCCGCCGCACGGCTGATGGGTCGCGGCGACCGCGAGGGCGCGGACCAGGCGGCCGTCACCGCGATGCGCAAGGCCATGGACGACGCGGAGCTGTCCGGCACGATCGTCATCGGCGAGGGCGAACGCGACCAGGCACCGATGCTGTACATCGGCGAGCAGGTCGGCAACCCGGAGGCGGCGATGTCGGTCGACATCGCCGTGGACCCGCTGGAGGGCACGAACCTGGTCGCCACCGGCTCGGCGAACGCGACGGCCGTGCTGGCGGCAGCGGAGCCCGGCGGCCTGATGCACGCGCCGGACACCTACCTGGAGAAGCTCATCGTCGGGCCGATGGTGGCCGGCCACGTCAGCATCACCGACCCGCCGGCCACGACGCTCGAGAAGATCGCCGAGCGGCTCGGGCGCAACGTCTGGGACATCACCGTGGTCATCCTCGAGCGGCCACGGCACGAGAAGCTGATCGCCGAGGTGCGGGCGGCCGGGGCGCGGATCAAGCTGATCGGCGACGGCGACCTCACCGCCGCGATCTCGGTTGCGGTCTCCGGCACTGGCGTCCACGCGGTCATGGGCATCGGCGGCGCGCCGGAGGGCGTCCTGTCGGCAGCGGCCCTGAAGTGCCTGGGCGGCGAGATCCAGGCCCGCTTCAAGTGGCGCTCCGACGAGGAGAAGGAGCGAGCGCGCGGCATGGGCGTCGACGTCGACGACACGGAGCGGGTGTACACGACCAACGACCTCGCCTCCGGCGACAACGTCGTGTTCTGCGCCACAGGCGTGACCGATGGCGAGCTTCTGCGCGGCGTCCGCTTCTTCGGCGGCGGCGCGCGCACCCACTCGCTGATGCTGTCCTACCAGGGCGGGCTCGTGCGCTTCATCGACACCGTCCACATGTGGGACCCCGGCAACCCGCCGAAGGTGCGCCTCTAGCGTCGTCAGGTGTGGACGGCCGGTGGATGACCCACCGATGAATTCCGGATTTGGTGGACAAAGGGGCTGGTGGCCCGCGGGCGCTGCGCCATACCGTGATCTCGGCGCCAACGGAGGTGCCGCTCGGACCGACACCGGACCTGACACTGGAGACAGCACTCGACTCGACACTCGACCGACTACTCGACCTGGCGGCGGTAACGTCCCAGGCGCGGGGGTAAGCGCGGGATCGAGCGCGGGACTATCCACCGGATCAGACACCGGGCTGGGGCGCGGGAGTTCCTCCGTAGGCGCTTTTCGTTGTCCGCTCCCGGGCGGCAACGAACGAATAGGGGCGGTCCGGCGTGACCCTCGGGACAGAGGCGCATCGGCCGCCCCGTTCTGTCTTGTCGGCCCGACGCCCGTGGCGTATGTGGTGGCATCACTCCGCGACACGACCTTCGGCCCGGTCGACCTTCGGGCGGCCGCAGGGCATGCGGGGTGGGCGAGCCCTGACCGCCAGTCCGCCACCGGAGCACCCCACAGATTGGCCGCTCAATTGCTAGCAGCGGTAACGTTGGCGAGTGCCCACATGCGGTTCGTTGAGCGTCCGCCGCCAACGGCGAGGAATGACATGACACTTCACAGGTTGCGGCACCGGAGTGGCCGGGCCGCGATGGCTCGCGTTCCTGATCGTCCGGCCCCGATCTCCCTCATCGGCCCGCAAATCGAGGCCGCGCGAGCGGTCTGGATCGCCGTGGAGGAGCAGGACCGGCACCATGTCCGCCTGGAGTACGACGCCCGCGACCGAGACCAGTGGCTCGCCGTCGATCAGCTGCTCGACGTCGCGTACACACGCTCGACGGTCGAGGGCGACCGGTCGTTCGAGTCCGCTCCCAACAACTGGATCGTCATCCATTTCGACTATGGAGCGTGCGGCGGCGAAGGCAAGCCGAACGGACCTGACCGCTGAATCTGCGAGGCGGTGCTGGATGCCGGCGGGGCCGCGGAATCGCCAGCCGTTCTACTTGGCTGACTGGGCTTGCTCGGCCGTCGCCCGACGGTCAGTAGCTGCGGCCAGTTCCTCGAGAGCATCATTCAGCTGAGCCTGGAGATCGGGGTAGGCCCGCACCTCATCGGCGAGGGCATCCAGAATGGCTCGGGCGCGCGCATGGAACGCCTCCATGGTCGAGGCGTCGCGACGCCGGCGCTCAACGCGGAACGTCACGATGACCGCCCGGATTTGGAGTTCGATTCGGCGCCTGTCCATGGCTTCCCCTCAGGCCTAGGGGGACGCCATCGCAAGCGATATGCCGCGGCCGGCGCTATCCCGCAGAGTCGCCGTCGGTCGAAGCTGCCGCTTCGCGTTCGACGAGCTCCGAGGACGCCATCACCTCGGGCAGCTCCAGGGCCTGGCCGATGGCATGCTCGAGGTGCTTGACCTTGAACGGTTTGAGCACGACCTTGGTCGCGTTCGCCGCCAGCCAGCCCTCCTGCTCGCGGACCCAGTTGGTGGCGGCCGTGCACACGATCACCGGAATCGACTCGGTCGGCGGGCTCATCCTCAGCTTCTGGAGGAGAGCCCAGCCCTGCAGCTCCGTGGGGCCGAGCATGAGGTCGAGGATGATGAGATCCGGCTGAATCTCGGTGACCTTGGCCAGGTCATCCGGCGAGTAGCTCCAGGCGGTCATGCGATGGCCGAGGCCCTCGATGATGTCCCGGAACAGGTCGAGGATCTCCTCGGTGTCATTGACGACGAGGATGTGCTGCGAGATGTCCTCGGTGTCCGCCACGTGACCCCCACTGCTCGAATGACTGGCCCGCCGCAAAGGATCGGCCGAACCCAGGGCGCAAGTATGCACGCCACGAGCGCTTTCGACACCGTCGGGGGGCCGATTCGTGCTGGCTTCGGTCGACCGCTTGGAGCTTCAGGCCGGTTCGGGTCCCGCCTTGCTGCCTCCATCGGGCCAGGCGGTGATGTCGAGCTTGTTCCCGGCCCGATCCGCGAGCGTCCAGTGCTCGTCGCTCTCCCGCACGACGCGACCGCCCGCGGCGAGCGCTGCGGCCATGCGTCCGTCGGCATGGTCGCGCGAGACCGAGACGTCGACGTGCATCGCGTGCCGCAGCGGCTTGGCTTCGGCCAACTCCTGCATCCAGAACGTCGAGCCGTGCCCGAGCGGGTCGAACCCGGCGTCGTCGCCCAACGGCGCATAGCCGAGAACCGCGCGCCAGAAGCCGACGTCCGGCGCATCGGTCTTCGAGGCGATCGCCAGCTGGACCTCCTGGACCGATGCGCGGTCCGAGACCGCGCCATGTGCTGATGCGACCCCCGAGGTGACCCGCGCCAGCTCGACGTGCCTGGGCTCGAGCCGGATGGGGCCGCGGGTCAGTCGCACCGTCAGCGAGCCCCCGACGACCGTCAGCCACGCCTCCGAACCGTCGAAGCCGTCGAGCTCCACAATGGCTACCGCCAGCCGCGCCGCATCGCCGATGGACTTGACCTTGAAGACGGCCGTCGCGCCCTTATGCAGCACGACCCAGTCATCGACGCCGTCGGCGGCGAGAAACTCCCTCCAGCCCTGCTCGCTCACGCTCGACCTCCTGGGAGCACGATACCGGGGAACCTGCCAGTTCCTGTCAGGATCGTGTCCTCTAGCCGCCGGGCCTCTCGAGGAGGGTGCAACGAGCGTTCCGCGTTCGTTGGCCCGCAACCTGCATGCATGGGACGCTGTCGAACTCCCTCGACGACAGCGGGCGCCAACGCCCGCTGTGACTACGGTAGGAGGTAGGACTAGTGGAATGGCTCGCATGGCTCATCGTGGGGGCGATCGCCGGATGGCTCGCCGGAATGCTCGTCAAGGGTGACGAGGGTCTTGGCGTGGTCGGGCACATCGTGCTCGGTCTTGTCGGCGCTCTCCTGGGTGGCTGGATCGTCAGCCAGGTAACCGGAAATGACCCGATGGACGGCGTCTTCGATATCAGTACGCTCGTCACGGCCGTCATCGGTGCCGTGGTCCTTGTCGTCATTGGCGGCATGGTCATGGGTCGTCGCCGCACGGGCAGCGGCCCGGTCTAAGGCACGATCCGGAACAACTGAACCAGCCCAACGCAACGGAGCCGCCGCACAAGCCACGACCGGGCTTGGCGGTGGCTCCTTCGTGCCATCACCGTTCCCCCTCGAAGCCCCGAGGTGAAGAAATCTTCACCGTCTAGGGCGATTGATGGCGCGATGTATGCACCGAGCACCCGCACAGGGATGTAACCGTCACGGGAGCCTAACCGCTCGCGAATCCCAGCTGGGCCGGACGGATCATCTCGGGGCTTACGCAGACCGGGCGAGCTCGCCCGGTCTGCTCCTTTACAGGAGGTGACGCCGTGCGTCACGAATTCACGCGAGTCGTGTACGACAACCAGCCATACCTCGTCGACCGGAAGGATGACGGTTCGCTCGACCGCGCCTACGGTCCGTTCACGCCTGGCACCGAGCCGAACGTCGCCGACTGCACCGATGAGATGCGCGTGACGACCGCGAGCCTGCTTGCCACGCTCGAGGCCTTGCTCCCGATCAGCCCGCAGCTGCCGAGCAACGAGGACACGCTCGCCGCTGGATAACGTCATGGAAGTGATCGGCCCGACCGCGATCCTCATCGTGCTTGCCACGGTGGTGGTCGACCGGACGCGTGCATATCGGGCCATTCCCGTCGCCGTGAATCGCCTTCGCCGCCGTCGATCGGCCAATCAGTCACCACCCCGGAAGGGCGGATAACTCCTCAGAAGGGAGCACTCATGCAGCTCGGACCGAACATGAAGCGGCTGCGAGAGATGGACGTCGCCGATACCGTGAAGGCATGCGTGACGGCAGGGCCGGGCGACCTGCTCCGCTTCGAGGTCAGCGCCTGCCTGGACATTGACGGCATGGAGCTCGAGGTCATCGGACGCGGGACGGACCTCGAGATGGCCGCCGCAAGTGCGATGTCGGTGCTGAGCGATCACGGCGCGGCACTGGAACCCGAGCCGGATGGCGATCCGCTACCGGCGTCGGGCGACGGGCTCCTCTAGCGCCGGAACGGGAAGCTCGCCGATGAGCCACCGTTGGATCGGTCGTCTAACCATCGAGACCACTGCAGGGAGCGATGACCGTGAAGCTGACCGCATCGATGATGCTGACCGTGGACGGCGTGTACCAGGGTCCCGGCGGCCCCGACGAGGACCGGCGCGGCGGGTTCGACCGCGGCGGATGGACGGCGGCTCACGCCGACGAGGAGATGTGGCCGTTCCTGACCTCGTGGTTCGAGCGGGCAGATGCCCTGCTCCTCGGACGCAAGACCTGGGAGATCTGGGAGCCCTACTGGCCGCATCACGACAGCGGCGATCCGGTTTCGCACGGCATCAACGTCCTGCCGAAGTACGTGCCCTCCACGACGCTGAAGAACCCGACCTGGCAGAACACGCACGTCATCGACGGCGATGTCGAGGCGGCGATCCGCGAGCTGAAGGCGAAGCCGGGACGCGAGCTCCAGCTCCATGGCAGCGGCGTCCTGCTCCGATGGCTCCTCGAGCGGGACCTCGTGGACGAGCTCAACCTGCGGATCTCGCCCGTCATCGTGGGCGACGGACTTCGGCTGTTCCCGGAGCACGGGCCGACGCACGACCTGGAGCTGATCGAGTCGCGCTCGACATCGAAGGGCGTGATGATCCAGACGTATCGGCCGAACGGCCGCGCGACCTTCGGCAACGCGGACTGAATAACGCAGCGACTCCCCACGCGCCAGCCCTGGCGGACCGGGGATCAGGCCGTACCGGCTCCGAGCAGTGTCATGAGCAGGAGCATCACACCGATCCCGCCGATCAGCACGCCGAACAGGTATGCCCAATGCGCGGGTTCGTTGATCTCGCGCAGGTGCTCGTTCCGAACCTTGGTTTCCGTGATCTTCTCGTCGCTCACTTGTCTGCCTTCCGCTGTTCGAGTGCGTCGATCTTTGCCTCGATGCGGCGCAAGGAGGCTTCCGTGTCGTAATCGGTGTCAGGCGATTCGTGGCTCCGGCGGTGGACCAGGAAGGTGGTCAGCACAACGAACGTGAAGAGCTGCAGGAACTCGGACTGCCAGTTCTCGAAGGTCGCCTCGCCCCACCGCCATAAGTAGCCGCCATCCCCGAACGCCGTTGCGGTCTCCCCGTGCGCCAGCTGCTCCGCGGCGAAGTCCTCCCAGCCCATCCACGTCTGCAGCCCGAGGCTCACCAGGAAGAGAGCGGCGAGGGTGATGCTCAGCCCGTAGTCTCGCCACAGGTCACGCGCGTTCATCAATCCGTCCTCTTGCCCGCCTCTGCCAGTCCGATGGGGCGGTCGACCACCACGTCATCAAGGCTCCATTCGTGGTCCTGGCCGCATTCCAGGCAGTCAACCAGGAGCTGCCGGGCACGGGAGACGGACGGCACTGCGGACAGCTCGAACCCGGTATCGGTTGGTAATCCGGTCGCAGGGCAGGTGATCAGCAGTCGGCGAAGCAGCATCGGCTGCTCCGTGCCGGTTGCGACGGCCATGTGCCCCATGTCCCGCTCGTAGCGTGCGGTTACCACGTCTGTCCCCTCCAAACGCTGCTTCCCGAATGGACGAGGCTGCAAAAGCAACCGGTATGCCAAGAAGCGCTGGGCTGGCCCGGAGTACCTGACCAAAAAGAGGAGCCCGCCCCGAGGTGCGGAGCGGGCTCCCGGGCGTGCGGCCCGCTAGGCGGCGGCGATGTCGACGGCGAAGCTCGCCAGGCTCTTGGCCAGCGCATCGGCGCTCGCCTTGATCTCCTTCTTCATCTTCATCGCGGCGTCGCGGAGCTCGGTCTCCTTGCGATCCCGCGCGATCTTGATGACGGCATCCGCCGAGTCCTGCTGCTTTCGCTTGAGGTTCAGCAGCACCGCGTGCGCCTCGTACGCCTCGCTCTCCTCCGATCCGGCCTTCTGGGCGGTCTCGTCCGCCAGCGAGCCGAGGGCCTCGGCGACCTCCTCGCGCTTGCCGGTGGCGCCGTAGGGCTTCCCGAACTTCTGCAGCTGGCTGAGGTGCTGCTGATCGATTTTCAGATCAGCGGTGAGCTGACGCTTGACACTTGCAACCGGATGCGAGCTGCTGAGCACCCGTCCCGACTCGAGGATCGATTGCTGAATGGCGATGGCCTCGTCGAACTCGTGCTTGATGAACTCTGTGCCCGATGGCATGGCGTTGCTCCTTGTGTGTTGCGGTTGGTGAACTCCCCACCCCGGCGGCGCCGGCGGTGGGGAGTGTTGTTGTCCGGGAAGGTCAGGCCGGTGAGCCGACCCTCTCCTCAGCGCGATCCATGGTCTCCTCGGCCTTCGCCGAGACATCCTCGACAGTGTCCCGAACGGCCGAGCTCACCTGCCGGCTTGCGTCGCCGAGCACCTCGCGCTCCTTCGACGTCTCCGGCACCAGCGAGCCGATTGCCGCGCCGGCTCCCGCGGCAATCGCGGCCACGGCGAGCGGGTTGGCCTGCATGAAGCTGTCGAAGCGCCAGCTCACCTGCTGGACGGTCTCGCCGGCGCGACCGATCACTTCGCCGCCCATCTGCTGTGCGCCCTCGGCGACGGAACCGACGGCTCCGCCGACGTTCTGCCCCACCGCGGAAGCCGCGCCACCGACCTTGGAACCGATGCCCTCACCGGTGTCCCCCGTCCGTGTCCCGGGCCGGCTCGCGTAGCCATACCCGCGATCCGTCTCATCGTCCTTGGATCGGTTTGCCCACAGCAGCGCGAGGCCGGCCCCGGCCAGCGCTGCCGGGATCGGGTTGCGCTTGATCGTGTCCAGCACCATGTCTGAAACCCCCTTCGCTGTCTGTTCGACGCGACCGATGGTCGCCTCTCGCACGTTCTCCTTTGCCTGGTCGACGAGATGGCCTGGCTCGAGGCGCTCACCCAGCTGGTTGAGCGTGCCGCCCATCTCGCGGCGGGTCTCCTCGATATCGGCGCGGATCTCCGCGACCTCTGCCTGTTCCTCGTCGCTCATCGTGTCGGCCTGGTCGGCGGGCACATCAGCCGATGCGGCCTCTGCCTCGTCCGACCACTCGGCATCCCTGTCCTGGGTCACTTCATTTGCTCCTTGACGAACTCGACGTTCTCGCGAACCGTCTCGGCGGTCTGCGTCGGCGCCAGGTCGGTGATCTGAATCTGCTTGACGCCCATCGAGGTGACGACGGCGCCGAGCACCAGCACCGCCGCCGCCACGATCAGGGCTGCCAGCCACGCGTCCAGGCCGGCCTCGATCAGGCCGAGGACGATCGCCCCCAGCAGGACGAGGAGTCCCGCATAGACGATCGCCCCGCCGGCGCCGGCCATCGCCGCGCCGCGGCTGGCGCGCGCCACGCCCGACGTGACCTCCACGCGGGCCAGGTCGATCTCCTTCCGGACGAGCGTGCTGACCTGGCGGCCGAGATCACCGAGGAGGTCGCCGATTCCTCGGCTGTCCTCGCGGGGGTCCATCAGGATCCCTCGTTCCCACTGTGGGTCCCGGGGCCCGTTGCCTCGTAGGCGCTCGACGCCGAGCTCTGGTTGACGGGATGCCAGTACGGCGCGTTCGACCGAACAGCGGTCCGCTCCGACGTCCGGTCGCCCGCTGCGGCCTTGACGAAGCGAGAAACCGCCGTGCCCAGCAGGAATGCACCGCCCAGGAAGAGCAACGGCTGACGACGCGCGAAGCTCTCGACGTTGCCGAGGATCTCTCGGGCATCGTGCTCGCGCAGGTAGCTGGCGAACCGCTCTGCCTGGTCCGCGGCCGTGTCTGCCGCGTTGGCGATCGCCGGCTGGTCCACCTCGATGTCGGTGGTGAGGCGGCGAATGCTTTCGGCCACGTGCTCGATGCCGCTGGCAGCCTGCTGCCGCCCTCGGTCGGCCTGCTTGAGGCCGACGTCGGCCGCTCTTGAAGCCAGGTGACCGATGCTCTCTGTGGCCTGCTGTCCCGCCTCGGCGAGCGGGCTGATGGTCTCGCCGCCCTCCGGCGCCGCGCCGGTCATCGGCTCATCCATAGTGGGTGTGGTAGTGGATCCGGCCATGCTGATATCCCCCTGTGCGTGTGAATCAGGAGGTGCTCCAATGCACCGGTCGTGCCAACGTGCCCAACCGACAAAGCGAAACCCCCGGGCGCGAACCGAGGGCGAGCCGCAAGGGCATCAGCGGGCTTAGGGCACCCGCTCGCACCCACCACGGTACGCCCTTTCGAACATTTGTGCTAGGGATCGCCCTCTGCCGCCGGCCAGGGCGTTCGGCGATTTCCACGATGCTATGGTGCCTCGCATGACGCGCACGACCGTCATCGCCGCCTATCGGGCCTTCTTTGGCGCCTTGGTACTCGCGGCAGTCGGCACGCAGCTCGCCGACCTCGCGAGCAGGGGCGTCCTCGACCCGCTCCACTACTTCAGCTACTTCACGATTCTCAGCAATCTGCTGGCGGCGGCCGTCTTCCTGATCCTGGCCGTGCGTCGCGGCGAGCGCTCCGCGGCCTTCGAGAATGTGCGGGGGCTTGCCGTCATCTGCATGACCATCACCGGCGTCGTGTTCTCGGTCCTGCTCTCGGGCACGGACGTGGATACCGCGATCCCCTGGGTCAATGACGTGGTCCACTCGGTAATGCCGATCGTTGTGGCCGTGGACTGGCTGCTCGACCCGCCACGCGTGCGCCTCACCTATCGCCAGGGGCTGACGTGGGTGATCGTTCCGTTCATCTGGTTGGTCTACACGATGGTGAAGGGGCCGATCGTCGACAAGTACCCGTACCCGTTCCTCGATCCCGCCAACGGTGGATACGGGACCGTCGCGATCTACGTGGTGGCTGTGCTGGTGGTGATGGCGTTCGTCGCCGTCGCCGCGGTGTGGCTTGCGAACGCGACCCATGATCGCGACAGCAAGGCCCAGTCGAGCTAGCCAGACGAATCTGAGCTAGACCCGGACAGAGGGGCGCCATGGAATCCTCGGGGCGTCGGCCCACATAGGTCAGGCGGCTGGGCGGTGCAGCACTGCTGGCCGGCCTGGTCGTCCTTGTCCTGCAGTTCCCCTGGGGCGGCGGTGTCAACACCGATCCCCCGACATGCTTCGGGATGTTCGGCGCGTGGACGGTGCCATGCGGGGGATGGCCAACCTTGGCCGCTGGCGCCGTGACGGCCCTGCTCGTGTGGCTCGTGCTCCTGGTGAAGGAAAACCCGAAGCTCACCTGACCCGCGATCGGACCACGTCTCCCGGAACGAAATCAGTGGTGGTGCGGAGGTATTCCAGGTCGCATTCCGGTACGCCGGTTGCATCGGTGGCGGCACGGGGGGAAGCACCACGCCGTTGTCCGGCCCGTGCCCTGGGCGGACGCCGGCGTGGTGTCCTCGTTCCAGCCGGTTACACGTGTCAGTCGGCCGGCATGGCGAGTGCTCTACG
>Ga0190275_10003693_pt1 | contig 10941 bp, 10 predicted proteins | sample Popmic550T_FD_133745 | JGI IMG/M metagenome (GOLD analysis project Ga0190275, IMG submission 133745) | Populus adjacent soil microbial communities from riparian zone of Yellowstone River, Montana, USA - 550 T | ecosystem: Environmental > Terrestrial > Soil > Riparian zone > Trees stand | place...
CTGCCGTCCGGCAAGGTGGTGCTGGCCGGCACGCCGTACCTCGCCGGCAGCGGACACTTCACCGACCGCTGCGTCGGCACGCTGGTCCGCGACGCCGGCGTGACGCTCGCGGAAGCGGTGGACATGGCGTCGGCGCGCCCGCGCGCGCTGCTGGGGCTGCCGGCGCCGCGGCTGGCGGTCGGGGAGGACGTGGTGGTGTTCGACTGGGAGCCGGGGGGCGAGGTGAAAGTCCTGGAATGCTGAAAGCCCGGGGACGGCCGTCCCCGGGCTTTCGCGCGCTCCACGTCCGCGTTCACTACGGCTTCGGCGCCACCGCCGGCGCCGTCCGGCCCGGGGCGAGGCGGCCGCTGGCGCGGTACAGCCACGTCTCGGCCGGGCCGTTCGCGGTGTCCGCGCGGATGTCGGTCGGCTCCGGCCGGTTGTCGTCGGTCGGGCGGACGAAGTCCAGCCGCAGCGTCTTGCGGGTGACCAGCGGCGGCGGCTGGTTGTCCGCCGCCAGCGGCGCCGCCTGCTGCGTCGCCACGCCGTTCGACAGCCCGGTGACGAAGACCGAGAACTGCGCCACCCGCGGGGCGCGCTCGGCCATGTTCGTCCAGATCGCCAGCCCGGACACGAGGTGCGGGAAGGCGTCCGGCAGGCTCGGGCGGATCGGCCGGCGGCTGATCTGGATGGTGGTCATCAGGTTCTGGCTGCCGGCCGGCCGGTCCGGGGTGATGTTCCGGTCCTCGAACCGCTTGATCTGCTCGAAGATGTACGGCTGCGGCTCGTCGAGGAAGCGACCCGGCGGGTTGCGCGTGACCAGCTCGAACTCGGGGGTGAAGAACACCGGCTCGCCGGACCGGTTGTACACCTGGTACCACAGGTACCACACCGTCTGCCGGGCCGGGTTGCCGCGGGCGTCGAACCCGTCCACCTCCATGATGCGCGGCGGCTTGTAGCGGAAGTGGAGCGTCCAGACGCCGGCGCGGTCGAGCGGCAGGTCGGCGGGGTCCACCGGCCGCTCGCCGGGCTGGAGGCCGCGGTTCTCCTGCGCGAGCACAACGGGCGCCGCGGCCCCGGCGAGGGCCGCGGCCAGGAACCGCCGGCGGTCGGGTCGGTGCGTCATGGTCCTGGGCCGTGGTGGACGGGGGCGGGCGTTATCTTGAACCATACCCGCCCGCGGCGTCCCGATCAAGCGGACCCCCCGGCGGCGCCGCCGGCCGCGGCCGGCCGGACCGGCGCAACCGATCCGCCCGGCCGTGGCGGGGGTTGAATCCGACACGGCGGGCCGCACACTACCCCCGCCGGTATCCGCCCGCCGTCCCTTTCCCCGCAGGAGTCCACCCGTGACCCGCTTCGCCGCCCTCGCCGCCGCCGTCGGCCTGTGCCTGTCCGCCGCGTCCGCCCAGGACGCCAGCACCCTCAAGGTGAAGGCCGGCGACGCCTTCCCGAACGTGCCGCTCGTCGCCGCCCAGGTCGAGAAGCTGCCGGGCAAGAAGGCCGGCGACACCGTCAGCATCGCCGACCTGAAGGGGAAGAACGTCGTCGTCTTCTTCTACCCGAAGGCGCTGACGAAGGGCTGCACCATCGAGTCGTGCGGGTTCCGCGACATCGCCAAGGACTTCCCGGCCGACACCGTCCTGCTCGGCGCCAGCGCCGACACCGAGAAGCTGCAGGACGAGTTCATCACCAAGGAGAAGCTGCCGTACCCGCTGCTGTGCGACACCGACCTGAAGCTGATCCAGGCCCTCGGCATCCAGATGGCCGGGAAGGCGATGCCGCAGCGCAAGACGTTCGTGGTGGGCAAGGACGGGAAGATCGCCAAGGTGTACGACAAGGTGGACCCGGCCAAGCACCCGGCCGAGGTGCTGGCCTTCGTGAAGGGGCTGAACTGACCCGAGCTTCCGCCGCTGGCGGCGTTGCACCGCGGTGCAACGCCGCGAGCGGCGGCCCGTCGCCCGATCCCACATCCCCCACACCCCATGCTCTGCCCGCGGTGTCACGGCACCCACGTCGTCCTGGTGAACGGCCAGCGGGTGCCGTGTCCCGAGTGCGCGGGCATGGGCGAGATCCACTGCTGCGACGGCCTCCAGGAGCAGCCCGGCGAGTGCGAGCCGCCCCCGCCCCCGCCGCCTACTTCAGCTCCTTGACGAACACGTTCATCAGCTCAAGCCCCTCGGCCGGCTCGAACGTGATCGCGCCGGATTGGGGATTCGTCGTCTTGCGGAACTGCAACACCTCGCGGCGCCAACTGCCAGGGTTCTGGCCCTTCCGAACCGTCGGGAACTCGGCGGTCAACCCCCCGACGGATACCTTGAGCGTCTCCGGTTGAGCCTTCGCAGGCACCTTAACGTCGAATACGAGATCGCACGCCTCGTAGGCTTTCTCGCTCACGAGCGGCGCCTTCCCCGCGGCGCGCAGCACGCCGCCGCCGGCCTTCCACGCTCCGGCCTCCGTCTTCCACCCGGTCAGGTCGAGCCCGGTGAACAGGCTGACGTGCCCCTCCCACACCTTCGCCACCTCCTCGGGCTTCGGGTTGGTGCTCGGCAGCTCCTTGATCTTCACGTTCTTGAAGTGGCACTCCGCCCCCTCGCTCTCGAACGCGAGGTAGCCCTTGCGCGGGTTGCTCTTGCTGACGCCGGACACTTCCTTGCCGTTGACGTGCAGCTTGATGGCGCCGTCGTTGGCGAGCACCTTGTAGTGGTTCCACTGGCCGCCGCCCTTGACGCGGTTCTCGCTCGGCAGGCAGCGCTCCATCTTGGGGTTGGTGGGATGCACGCGGTCGGGCGTACACCGCGCCCCGTGGATGCTGAAGATGTCGCCGTGGCTGGTGGCCCAGCCGTCCTTCGGGGCGAAGTTGATGAGCACCTGCACCTCGATGCCGCGGGTGTACGGCGTGCCGACGGCCGGGAGCGGGTCGCCCCACACGAACAAGCCGCTGTTCGCCATCTTCTCCTTCTCGACGTGCATCCAGTCGAAGTCGAGCTCGAAGTTCTCGTAGTGCTTGTCGGTGCTGAGGAACCCGGTCGGGTTGCCCGTGGTGACGATCTCGCCGTCCTTCACGAAGAACGTGCCGGGGGCGCAGTTGACGTTTCGAAACCCGGTCAGGTCTTTGCCGTTGAACAGGTCGCGGGTGCCGTCGGGCTGCACGGCCGGGGCGGGGAGCACCGCGGCGAGTACGGCCGCGGCGGCGAGGAGAACGGGGCGCATCGGGAGAAGCTCCGGGAAAGCGTGTTGAGGCGGGGCCGGCGGCCGGGCACAATGAGCCGACCGGGCCGGCGGCGGGGCTCATTCTAGCCACGCGGCGGCCCGGGGTTCACGCCGGAATCCCTCCCATGCGCCGTCTGCTGTTCGTGGCCGCGCTCGCGGCCCTCCTCCCCGCCACCGTCCCGGCCGCCGACCCGCGGGCGGCCATCGACCTGTGGCCCGGCAAGGCGCCCGGCGAGACGAAGGACGTCGGCCCCGAGACGTACAACGAGACGAAGCCCGGCCAGATCGACGTGAAGCGGCTGACCAACGTGTCGAAGCCGCAGCTGCTCGTCTACCCCGCGCCGAAGGGGAAGGCGAACGGGACCGCGGTGATCGTGGCGCCCGGCGGCGGCTACAGCATCCTGGCGATCGAGCACGAGGGGACGCAGACGTGCGAGTGGCTGAACTCGCTCGGCGTCACGGCGTTCCTGCTGAAGTACCGCGTGCCGAAGCGGACGATGCAGATGCCCGACAACCTCGCGGCGATCCAGGACGCCCAGCGGGCGATCAGTATCGTCCGCAGCCAGGCCGCCGAGTGGAACATCGACCCGAACCGCGTCGGCATGCTCGGCTTCTCCGCCGGCGGCAACCTGACCGCGTGGGCGAGCCTCACCGAGAAGCGCCACTACGACGCGATCGACGACGCGGACAAGGCGTCGAGCCGTCCGAGCTTCGCGGCGCTGATTTATCCGGCGTACCTGACGGACAAGGACGGCAACCTGAAGGCCGAGTACCCGGTGACGAAGGCGAGCCCGCCGATGTTCATGGCTCACGCCCACGACGACGGCGTGACGCCGGTGGGGAGCGTGGCGCTGTACCTGGCGCTGACGAAGGCGGGGGTGCCGGCGGAGGTGCACGTGTACGAGCGCGGCGGCCACGGCTACGGGATGCGGGCGGGGCCGAACCCGGTGTCGAGCTGGCCCGCCCGCTGCGCCGACTGGCTCAAGACGCGAGGGTATTTGAACGCGAAGAAGTGACGTTGGGCGCCGGAGAGCACGCGATGACCGAAGAGCGCGGCACGCTGACATTCCACCACCCCGACGGTGACGAGGTGTTCGCGCTCTTGTCCGCGACCATGACGGTGACTCGGCACCCCGACGAGGTCGAACTCGCTTTCTACGTCAGCGGCGAGTGCCGGAACGAGGGGCGGCGGCAACTCACGAACGCCGAGGTGTCCGTGTTCCTGACGGAGTTCGATGCCGCCACCCTCGTCGGCCGTCGGTTCGAGGTGCCGCAGTCCTACGACGAGGCACGGGAGGATCACGTCTCCTGCGTGTACTACTTCGAGCACAACGACCTCAACCGGAACGTCGTCGAGATCGTGGGGGTGGTCGGTGATGGGTATCGGGTGCAGTGGTCGGGCGAGATGGGCGACGACGGGGACGAGGCTCTGAGCCGAGTCGTCATCGACGCCGTGTTTGACCTGTTGACGCGACCGGTCGCAACCTGACCGGGGTCAGAGGACCGCCCACACTCGCAAGACACGAACCTTCTTGTCGTCCTCGATCACCTCGTAGTCGAGTGCGAGCGGGGGTTCCGAGGCGGTCCGCGTTTGCCGCGTGCCGATCGGAATGCCGAGCGAATACGGGTCGCCGGCAAGCGCCCGGTCGAGCGCGTCGGAAGCCGCGGTTACGGCGTTCCGGTCCGCGGCAGCGAGCCACTCCGCCGCGAGGTCGTCCTCGGCCTGCTGGGTCCAGACGACGGCGTAGTTCACGAGCCGTACCTTTCGTGGATCCGCTTCCAGACCTCGGCGAGCGGCCGGCCGTCGGGTTGCTGACGCAGCTTCTCGAACTCTTCGTCCGTGATGGGCGGCCGGACGCCTGCGGGTAGCTTCCCACGCGGCGCCGGGTTTGCGAACCGAACGAACGCGCCGTCCGGTCCACAGAAGGCGATCGGCCCGTCGGTCGCGGCCAGCCGGGCGAGCAGGTCGGGGTCGGTAATCACGACGGTCGTTACGGCGCTCATGGTCGTCTCCTCGGGCTCCTCACCCATCATACCACTGCGGTGCGGCGACCCGCCTACCCGATCTCCACGACCGCTTTCACGACGCCGGTCTCGGGCTTCAGCCACGTCGGGAACACGTCCAGCACGGCGTCGAACGGGGCGCGGTGCGTGATCCACGGCCGCGTGTCGAGCATGCCGCCCTCGATCAGCCGGATGATCCGCGTGAACTCCGGCGCCAGGGCGTTGCGGCTCGCCAGGAACGTCATCTCGCGGCGGTGCATCAGCGGTTGCGTGAACCCGAGTTGGTCCTGCGTGATGCCGACCCACACCAGCCGGCCGGCGAAGCCGACGTAGTGGTAAGCGCCCGACATGCTCTTCGCCGAGCCGGTCGCGTCCACCACCACGTTGCCGAGCTTGCCGGCCGTCAACTCCGTGAACGCCTTCACGTCGGCGTCGAAGTCGCCCTTCGACAGCAGCGTCTCGCGCACGCCCATCTTCTCCCGCGCGAACGCCAGCCGCTGCTCGTTCAGGTCCATGACCACGACGCGCGACCCGGCCAGCTTGGCGAACTCGATCACGCTCAGGCCGATCGGGCCGGCGCCGATCACCAGCACCGTCTCGTCCGCCCTCGGATTCGCGCGGTTGACGGCGTGGAGGCCGATGCCGAGCGTCTCGACCAGCGCCAGCTGCTCGAACGTGAGCTTGTCGGAAACGTGGAGCTTGCGGGCGGGGATGGTGAAGCGCGGGCGGAGGCCGCCGTCGCAGTGGACGCCGAGCGTCTGGTGGTTCTCGCAGGCGTTGGTGTGGCCGCGGGCGCAGCTGTAGCAGTTCTGGCAGTTGATGTACGGCTCCACCGCCGCCCGGTCGCCGGGCTTCACGTTCGTCACGCCCGGGCCGACCGCGACCACCTCGACGCCGAGTTCGTGGCCGGGGATGCGCGGGTAGCTGAAGAACGGCATCTTGCCGAGGTAGCCGCTGTAGTCGGTGCCGCAGACGCCGACGCGCGACACGCGCACCACGGCCTCGCCCGGCCCCGGCGGCGGCGGCTCGGGAATGTCGATGAACCGGAACTGCTTGGGCTGTTCGAGCTGCAGCGCCTTCATGGCACGAGTCCGGTGGGAGGGTGATTCGGTGAGCTCATTGAACGGGCAAAGCCCACCCGTAGCAACGGGTGGGCTCGGCGACGGTACAGCGGTGGAGTGGCGGCGCAAACCGCTGGTAGCCGCGGGCTTCAGCCCGCGTAGGCCTGTGGCGCCCACCAGGGGGCGACGGGGAACAGACACCGCCGACGTAGGCGCGGGCTGAAGCCCGCGGCTACCAGCGGTTTGCGCCGCTCCGGGTCACTTCAAAATGTCCCGCACCACCGTACCCGAAACGTCCGTCAGCCGGAAGTCGCGGCCGCTGTAGTGGTACGTCAGCTTCTCGTGGTCGAGGCCGAGCTGGTGCAGGATCGTCGCGTGCAGGTCGTGGACGTGGACCTTGTTCTGAACCGCCGCGAACCCGAACTCGTCGGTCGCGCCGTACGCCATGCCGCCCTTCACGCCGCCGCCGGCGAGCCACACGCTGAACCCGTGGTTGTTGTGGTCGCGGCCGTTCTGCCCCTCGCTCGTCGGCGTCCGCCCGAACTCGCCGCCCCACAGCACCAGCGTCTCGTCGAGCAGCCCGCGCGCCTTCAGGTCGCGGAGCAGCGCCGCGACCGCCTTGTCGCTGTCCTTCGCCTTGGTGCGGTGGCCGCCCTCCACGTTCCCGTGGTCGTCCCACGGCTGGCCGCTGCCGTAGAAGACCTGCACCATCCGCACCCCGCGCTCGACCAGCCGGCGGGCCGACAGGCAGGCGTCGGCGAAGTAGCCCTTGCCGTACTGCTCGCGGACGCGGACCGGTTCCTTGTTCACGTCGAAGGCGTCGGTCGCTTCCGTCTGCATGCGGAAGGCCATCTCCAGCGACTGGATGCGGGCGTCGAGCTGGTCGTCGCCGGCGCGGCGCTCGAGGTGCATCCGGTTGAGGCCGTTCAGCAGGTCGAGTTGCTGCCGCTGCGTGGCGGGGGTGAGGTTGCCGTTGCGGATGTGGTCGATGACGCGCTTCGGGTCGAGGTTCTGGATGTGGCAGCCCTGGAACACGCCCGGCAGGAAGCTGTTGTTCCACAGCGCCGGCCCGACGACCGGCTTGCCGGGGCACATCACGACGAACCCGGGGAGGTTCTGGTTCTCGGTGCCGAGGCCGTACAGCAGCCAGCTCCCCATGCTGGGGCGGATCGGCTGCGTGTTGCCGCACGTCATCAGCAGCAGGCCGGGCTCGTGGTTCGGGATGTCGGTGTGCATCGACCGGACGACGCAGATGTCGTCGATGCACTTGCCGATCTCGGGGAAGATCTCGCTGACCTCGATGCCGCTCTGGCCGCAGCGCTTGAACGCGAACGGCGACTTGTACAGCCCGCCGGTGCGGCGCTCGGTGCGGAGGCCGGCCCCCGGCGGCTGCTGCCCGTGGTACCGCTCCAGCGCCGGCTTGGGGTCGAACGTATCGACCTGGCTCGGCCCGCCGTTCATGAACAGGTGGATGACGTGCTTCGCCTTCGGGGCGAAGTGCGCGGCGCGGGCCGCGAGCGGGTTGGCGGCCGGCGGCCGGGCGGCGGCGCGGTCGCCGAGGAGCCCGGCGAGGCCGAGCAGCCCGAGGCCGGTGCCCGACCGGGCGAGGAGTTCGCGGCGGCTGATCGGAAGCATGAGAACTCCAGTGATCCGACGCGGCGTCGGCGTATTTCGTGGGGCCGGTTTCCAACCGGCCGTGTTCAGCAAGGCCGGTTGGAAACCGGCCCCACGTCAGTCGACGTACATCATCTCGTTGCTCGCCAGCAGCGCCTGGGCGTACTGCTGCCAGCGCGTGAGGCGGTCGTCGGCCGTCGTCGGCTGGCACAGGAACGCCAGCGCCAGCGCGACTTCCTCCGTCGCCGGCGCGCGGTTGAACGCCAGCCGGTACGCCGCGTCCACCCGCGCCTCGTCCGTCGCCCCCAGCTTCTCCACACGGGCGGCGAAGGCCTTCGCCTGGTTCACCATAAACTCGCTGTTCAGCGCGAACAACTGCTGCTGCGGCACCGTCGTCACGGTGCGGCGGTCGGCGGTCACGTTCGCGTCGGGGAAGTCGAACAGTCGGAGGAGGCCGTCGAGCTCGTGGCGGCTCACCTTCGCGTACATCGTGCGGCGCTTGGCGTTCGCGTCGCGCAGGTCGAACGTCGGGCCGCCGAGTTTGTCGTCGAGGTTGCCGCTCACCGCCAGCAGCGAGTCGCGCCACGCCTCCACGTCGAGCCGGCGGCGACTGCCGCGCCACAGGTACACGTTCGCCGCGTCCGTCGCCGCGTTCCCCGCGTGCGGCTCGGCGGCGCGCTGGTAGGTGGCGCTCAGCATGATCTGCCGGTGGAGCCACTTCGTACTCCAGCCGTTCTGCACGAAGCCGACGGCGAGCCAGTCGAGCAGCTCGGGGTGGCTCGGCCGGCCGCCCTGGACGCCGAAGTTGCTCGGCGTGTCCACCAGACCGCGGCCGAAGTGCCACGCCCACACCCGGTTCACGAACACCCGCGCCGTCAACGGGTTGTCCGGCGTGGCGATGGCCTTCGCCAGGTCGAGCCGCGAATAGTCTTTCGCCGGCTCGGCGGTCGCCAGCACCTGCAGGAAGCCCTTCGGCGCGTCCTCGCCCTTCGTCGCCGGGTTGCCGCGGATGTACACCTTCATGCCGCTGCCGGCCCCGCTCAGGATGTGCGCCTGCAGCGGCATCGGCGGCGACGCCTTCTTGCGGGCGTCGAGCTCGGTCCGCATCGCCGCGAGTTGCGGCTTCTGATCCGCTGACACGAACAGCTTCTCGGCGTTCTCCGGCGACACGAACAGCGGGGCGTTCGCGTCGAGGAACATCGCCTTCGCCAGCGGGTCGGCGCCCTTCGCCTTCCCCTTCGGCGGCACCGGGTCGGGCACCTCCAGCGCCGCCAGCTTCGTCTGCACCGCGGTCGCGGCGGCCTTCACGGCGTCGGCCTTCGCGTCGGCCTTCAGCGCGAACCAGTCCTTCGTGACGGCCGGCGCCTTGCTCGCGTTCGCGGCGTCGGTGAACTTCACCCAGCGGTCGAGGAAGTACGGCTCCAGCTCGTTCGCCTTCGCGGTCGCGGTCAGCTTCGCCCGGCCGGCCTGCACGTCCCGCGCGGCGACGAGGTAGTCGGCGGTGCGGCTCACGGCCTTCGTCGCGGCGGCCTTCCCGGCGGCGGTCAGCACGCCGCCGATGGCGTCCTCCTGCTGCTTCACCCGGGCCTGCGCGTCGTTGTAGGTCTTCTGCTCGGCCTGCGTGGCGAGCGGGGCGTTGGTCAGGTTCGTGCCGTAGAACAGGCCGGCCAGCGAGTAATAATCGCGCGTCGGGATGGGGTCGAACTTGTGGTCGTGGCAGCGGGCGCAGCTGACCGTCAGGCCCAGGAACGCCCGGCTGACCACGTCCACGCGGTCGTCCAGTTCCTCGGCGATGGCCTGCTCGCGGGCGGTGTTCTTGTAGTACTCGGCACCCAGCCCCAGGAAGCCCATGCCGGCCAGCCGGGTGAACAGCTCGTCGGCCGTCTCGGTCGCGTTCCCCGGCAGCAGGTCGCCGGCGAGTTGCAGGGTGACGAAGCGGTCGAACGGCATGTCGGTGTTGAACGCCCGGACGACCCAGTCGCGGTACAGGTAGGCGTTCCGCTTCGGCGTGACGGCGAACGTGTGCGCCTGGTCCTCGGCGTACCGGGCCACGTCGAGCCAGTGCCGCGCCCACCGCTCGCCGTAGCGCGGCGACGCGAGCAGTCGGTCGATCAGCTTCTCGAACGCCTTCGGGTCGGCGTCGCTCACGAACGCCTCGACCTCCTCCGGCGTCGGCGGCAGGCCGTGCAGGTCGAACGTCGCCCGGCGGATGAGGGTGCGGCGGTCGGCGCTGCCGACGGGCGTCAGCTTCTTCTCGGCGAGTTTCGCGGCGATGAACGAATCGACCGACTGCGTTCCCGCGACCGCCTTCGGCGGCTGGATCGACCAGAAGGCGCGGCCTTCTTCGAGGCTCAGCCCCTTGAGCGCCTTCGCGACCGCGGCGGTGCCGGTGCGCGGGTCGGGGGCGCCCATCTTGATCCACCGCTCGAAGTCGGCGACGACCGCGGCCGGCAGCTTCCCGCTCGGCGGCATCTGCACGTCGCCGTCGTAGCGGAGCGACTTCAGCAGCGTCCCCTTCGCGGCGTCGCCGGGCACGACCGCGGCGCCGGTGTCGCCGCCCTGAGTCCAGTGGGCTTTCGTGTCGAGCTTGAGGCCGCCGCGGAGCTTGTTCTTGCTCTCGGCGTCGGCCGAGTGGCACTTGACGCAGTGCTCGACGAGGACGGGGCGGATCTTCGCCTCGAAGAACTCGACCGCCTTCGGGTCGTCCGCGGCACGGGCGACGGGCGCGGCGAGCGCAACGAACGCGACAACGAGCGGGAACCGCATGAGCGCCTCGGCGGCGGGACGAACGGGGACGGACCGGCGGGAGTCGGCGGCGGGAGGGTGGGCCGACGGTGTTAAGAATAGCCGACGGACGGGCGAGGAGCAACAGGCGAGCGGCGCGGCGTCACGCCCCCTCGGCGGCGTCGGGGTAGCGGCTCGGGTCGGGCGGGTGGTTGTACACCAGCGCCGGGAAGTGTTCGACCAGGTAGTGCATCACCCGCCGCACCGACAGCACCCCCACCGGCCGGTTCGCGTCGTCGATCACCGGCAGGTGGCGGTAGCCGCCCTTCTCCATCTTCTTCAGCGCCGC
>Ga0190275_10003694_pt1 | contig 10941 bp, 10 predicted proteins | sample Popmic550T_FD_133745 | JGI IMG/M metagenome (GOLD analysis project Ga0190275, IMG submission 133745) | Populus adjacent soil microbial communities from riparian zone of Yellowstone River, Montana, USA - 550 T | ecosystem: Environmental > Terrestrial > Soil > Riparian zone > Trees stand | place...
CTGCCGCAGCTGCTCGAGCGGCTCCTGCGGGAAGTCCTCGCCGGTCTCGTCACGGAAGACGCGCTGGAAGCCGGCGGTGAGCGCCTTCAGGTCGTCCACGTCGAGGTCCACGTCCTCCTTCACACCGGCCTCGCCCTTGATGCCGTGCGAGACGTTGCCGAACATCTGCACGAAGCGCCGGTAGGAGTCCCAGGCGAAGCGCTCGTTCTCGGTCGCGCGCGCGAGGCCCTCGACGGACTCGTCGTTGAGGCCGAGGTTGAGCACCGTGTCGAGCATCCCAGGCATCGACTCCCGCGCGCCGGAGCGCACCGAGACGAGCAGCGGGTCGTCGGCGTCCCCGAGCCGCTTGCCGGCCTGCTCCTCCAGGCGCCCAAGCGCCTCGGCGATCTCCTCGGCGAGCCCCTCGGGCTCCTCCTGGCCGGCGCGCATGTAGGCGACGCACGCCTCGGTGGTGATCGTGAACCCCGCCGGGACCCGCTCGGGGCCGAGGATGCGCGTCATCTCGGCGACGTTGGCGCCCTTGCCCCCCAGCAGCTCGCGCATGTCGCGCGAGCCCTCGGCGAAGTCGTAGACCCACTTCGTCTGCGTGGTGGCCTCGGCCATCACGGGCGGATCCTATTGACCAGCCGAGCGCAGGTGAACGCCTGCGTGGTGCTCGAGCGTCTCGAGGATCGCCCGCTCGGCCTGCGCGAGCGCGCGCGGCGGCGCGCCCGGGGCGTCGGCGAGCGGGCGCCCCAGCGCCTCGACGAGGAAGTCGTGCGCCTCCTGGGAGAGCGGGAAGGCGCCCGCCTCGCACGCGTTGCACACCACGCCGCCGGCGGCGCCCGAGAAGCCCGCCAGGTGGTCGCGGGACCCGCAGGACGCGCACCCCGAGAGCTGGGGCGCGAAGCCGGCCGCGAGCAGGAGCTTGAGGCGGAAGGCGAGCGCGTTGGCGCGCGTGGCGGACGAATTCGCCGGAGGCGAATTCGTTTCCGAGTTCGGCTGGCGCCGAACTCGCGAGGCACCGGCATCCAGTAGGGCGAGCTCGTTGGCGAGCAGGTGGTAGACGCCCTCGTGCGGCTCGCCGTCGCCGAAGATGCGCCCGACCGCGTCGCAGGCACGGGAGGCGACGTCGAGCGCCCGCGCGTCGTCCCGCAGGTGCGGATGGCCCGCCAGGGTCTCGACCGAGGTGACCGTCAGCAGGTCGCTGCGCCCCTCGTAGAGCACCAGGTTGCAGCGGAAGAAGGGCTCGAGGCGGCCGCCGAAACGCGAGCGGGCCCGCCGGACGCCCTTCGCGATCGCGCTGAGCCGACCCCGATACGGGGTATAGAGGTGGAGGATGCGGTCGGCCTCTCCGTACCGGATGGAGCGGAGGACGATCGCCTCGGTCTTCAGCGACCCAGACATCCCGGAGGGCCGCCAATGGGCACTACACTAAGTGAAGTAATGAGCCGTGTCATCGTCTATACCACTGAGCCGTGCGGGTTCTGCCGCGTCGCCAAGGCGCTGCTGGACAAGCGGGGCGTCGACTATTCCGAGATCAACCTGGCCAAGGACGCCGTGGGCCGGGAGGAGCTCGTGAACCGCACCGGCATGATGACGTTCCCCCAGGTCGTCATCGACGGGGAGACCCTCGGCGGGTATCAGGAGCTCGTGCGCGCCGATCGCGACGGGCGGCTGGTCCCGCTCGCCGCCTGACGCCGCAGCCGGGCCCGCGGCCGCGGCTGGCACCGCTCGCACAGGTACGTCCCGCGCCCGGCGGCGACGAGCTTTCGCACCGGGCGCCCGCACACCGGGCATGGCGCGCCCTCGCGGCGATGGACGAGGAACTCGTCCTGGAACGCGCCGCGCACGCCGTCGGGGTGGCGGAAGTCGTCGATCGAGGCGCCCTGGGCGGCGATCCCGGCCTTCAGCGCCCCCACGACCCCGTCGCGCAACGCCGCGCACTGGGCGGCGGTCAGGCGGTCGGCGGGCCGCAGCGGGTGGATGCGGGCCCGGAACAGCGCCTCGTCGGCGTAGATGTTCCCCACGCCCGCCACCCGCTTCTGGTTGAGCAGGAACGCCTTCACCGGCGCGCGGCTGGCGCGCGCGAGCGCTCGGAGGTAGGCGCCGGTGAACTCGTCGCCGAGCGGCTCGACGCCCAGCCGTGCGGCGAAGAACGCGTCGCGCGCGTCGAGGCCGAGCGCCAGCTCGCCGGTGCCGAAGCGCCGGGGGTCGGTGAAGAGGAGCTCGTCCTCGCCCGGGAGTTCGGCGCCAGCCGAACTCCCAAGCGAGTCGGCGCCAGCCGACTCGCCGTCGAGCGCGAAGCGCACGCGCGTGTGGCCGGGCGGCGGCGCGCCGGGGTCGGCGCGGTGCAGCAGGTTGCCGGTCATCCGCAGGTGGACGATCAGGAACACGTCGCCCTCGAACCACCACACGAGGTACTTCCCTCGCCGGCCGAGCTGCTCGACGCGGCGGCCCTCGACCGCGGCGGCGAGCTCCGCCGGCGCGAGCGGGCGGCACCAGCGGGGGTCGGAGATCGCGAGGGCGGTGAGCCGCCGCCCCTCGACGTGGGGGGCGAGGTGGCGGCGGATCGTCTCGACCTCGGGGAGCTCTGGCATGGGCCGGATCGAGATTAGAAGGCGCCGAGCTGCCGGCGCAGGTCGCGCTCGAGCGCGCCCGTCGAGGTGCCCAGCACGCGGCGCACGGCACGGTCGGCGACCGCCGGCCCGGGCCCCCCGCGGAGCTCCTCGTCGTTGAAGGCCTGGTACAGGCGCAGGAGTCGCGCCCGCCCGTAACGTTCCGCGATCCGGAACGCGGCGGCCGAGCTGAACGCGTACGCGGCAGCCTGGCCCGTGCCCCGCAGGCGGCCGATCGCGCCCGGCCGCGCGAGGGCGTCCAGCGAGAGGGCCCGGCGCGCCGCGCTCGCCTGCGCGGCACTGAACCCGGCCAGGTCGCCGCGCACCAGCCGCGAGGCGTCGGCCGTCCGGCGGTCACCTGACACGTACAGGGCGACGCCCTCGACCAGCCATGCGGGGGTCCGCCCGGAGGTCGTGTCGGCCAGCGCGGCGTGGGTGAGCTCGTGGGTGACGACGCGCTCGCGCGCGGCGGGCGGCAGCGCCGACCAGCGCGGCCACACGACGATGAGCCGCTGGGAGGCGACCCGCTCCACGCGCCGCGCCGGGCCGGTCTCGATCACCTGGGAGTCCGACACGGCGGCGAGGCCGCCCACGCCGCGGATCGAGCCGGTGAGCGCCAGCGCCCGCACGGGATCGCCCGCCACGACCACGAGCGAGCGCTTGCGCAGCGGATGGCCCGGCAGCAGCGCACGGATGCGCGCGTAGCCGCCCTCCAGCGCTGTCACGAGGGCGCCCGTCGGGAGTCCTGCGGGGACCAGGATCGTGAAGTGCCGGCTGCGCGCAAGCGCGTAGCGGCCGACCTCCCACGGATGGCGCTCGCGGCGGCTCGTCTCAGCGCGCACGCGCCAGCCGGCGCCCCGGCGGACCGCGACGACCCGCCGGGCCGCGGAGAAGGTGCCGTCGATGCCGCGGATCCGGTAGCTCGAGCGGACCCGCAGCTCGGCGCGGTCGCCGACGAGATCGATGCGCTCGACGGTGAGAGCGACCTCGCGCGGGTGAATCGGGCCCGCCCGGCGGGCGGCCATCCGGTCGCGCCGCCGCTGGGCCGCGCCGGTGGCGGTGGCGGCGTAGGCGGCCGCGTCGCCGCGCTCGAGCGCCGCCGCGCGGCGGACGAGCAGCGCCCGCACCGCGTCGGCGTCGGACGGTGGCAGCGACGCGCCGTGCGCCCGGTTGACCGGCGCGGCGTCGCGCGCCGCGGGCCGGCGCGGGTCCGGCCGGGCGTCACCACCCCCGCACCCGGCGAGCAGCGTGAGCGCGGCCGCCGCCAGGCTCCCGGTGCGCGCGCTCACACGAACGCCTCGCCGGGCAGCGCCGCCGCGTCGCGGCCCGCCAGCCACCGCAGGACGGAGGCGCCGACGTCCGCCATCGGCCCGTCGTGGCGCCGCGAGCCGTGGCCGGCGAACGCCGCCAGGACCGGGACGTACTCGCGCGTGTGGTCGGTGCCGGGGGTGGTCGGGTCGACGCCGTGGTCCGCGGTCAGCACCAGCAGGTCGCCGCGCTCGTCACAGCGCTCGAGCCAGCCGCCCACGGCCCGGTCGATCTCGCGCAGCGCGCGGTGGAAGCCCTCGACGTCCCGGCGGTGCCCGTAGACCTGGTCGGTCTCCACCAGGTTGGCGAACACCAGCCCGCCGGAGAGCCCCTCCATCAGCGCGTTGGTCGTCTCGATCGCCGCGGCGTTGGTCGCGCCCGGGTGCTGCTCGTTCACCCCCACCCCGGCGAACACCTGCCCGACCTTGCCGACCGTGTGGACCCGCACGCCGCCGTCCTGGAGCTCCTGGAGGTAGGAGCGCCCCGGTGGCTCGACGGCCAGGTCGCGCCGGCCGGCGGTGCGCTCGAAGGCGCCGGGCGTGCCGCGGAAGGGCCGGGCGATCACGCGGCCGACGGCGTGCTCGCCGCGCATGATCTCGCGCGCCGAGGCGCAGACCGCGTAGAGCTCCTCGCGCGGCACGACGTCCTCGTGGGCGGCGATCTGCAGCACCGAGTCGGCCGACGTGTAGACGATCAGCTCGCCTCCGCGCAGGTGCCGCTCGCCGAAGTCCTCGATCACCGCCGTGCCGCTGTAGGGGCGGTTGCAGAGGATCCCGCGGCCGGCGGCGCGGGCGAGCGCGCCGGTCACCTCGTCGGGGAAGCCCTCGGGGTAGGTGCGCAGCGGGTGCGGGGGGACGACGCCCATCAGCTCCCAGTGGCCGGAGATCGTGTCCTTGCCGGGGCCGAGCGGGTGGGCGCGGCCGTGCAGGACGGGGTGCGCGGCGGGCGGCACGCCGGCGAGCGGGAGGATCGAGCCGAGGCCGAGCGAGCCGAGCACCGGCAGGTCGAGTCCGCCGACCGCCTCGGCCACGTGGGCGAGCGTGTTGGCGCCGGCGTCGCCGTAGGACGCGGCGTCCGGCAGGGCGCCGGCGCCGCACGCGTCGAGCACGATCACGAAGGCCCGCCGGCTCATGGCGGGCGATTCTGTCAGCCGTCCCGCGCGCGGGGATGCGCGTCGAAGTAGACGTCCTTGAGCCGCTCGGCGGAGAGATGCGTGTAGAGCTGCGTGGTCGCGATGTCGGCGTGGCCGAGCATCTCCTGCAGCGAGCGCAGGTCGCAGCCGCCGGCCAGGAGGTGGGTGGCGAACGTGTGGCGCAGCGTGTGCGGGCTCATCTTCTGCTCGAGCCCGGCGGCGCGGGCATGGCGCTGGACGATCTTGTAGAGCCCCTGGCGCGTCAGCCCGCCGCCGCGCGCATTGACGAACAGCCGCGCCTCCAGCCGGTCGCCGACCAGGCGCGGCCGGCCGCGAGCGAGGTAGATCGCGACGGCGCGGGCGGCGGTCGAGCCGATCGGCACGATGCGCTCCTTGGCGCCCTTGCCGCGGGCGCGCAGCAGCCCGCTCTCGAGGTCGACGTCGCCCACCTCAAGCCCGATGGCCTCCGAGGCGCGCAGCCCGCAGGCGTACATGAGCTCGAGCAGCGCCCGGTCGCGCAGCGCCGGCGGCTCAGTGCCCGACGGCCGGGCGAGCAGGTCCGAGACCTCGTCGCGGCTGAGCACCTGCGGCAGCTTGCGGCCCTTGCGGGCGGCGCGCAGGTTGACGGTCGGGTCGTCCTCGAGGATCCCCTGGCGGCGCAGGTGGCGGTAGAACGAGCGCAGGCAGGCGACCTTGCGCTGCAGCGTGGCGGGCGCCACCGGCGGCTTCTCGTCGCTGCCCGCGGCCAGCACGCCGACGAACGCGCTCAGCTCACCGTGACCCACGGCGAGCGCGTCGACGCCCTCACGCTTGAGCCAGCCGCCGTACTGCAGGAGGTCCGAGCGGTAGGCCTCGAGCGTGTTGCGCGACAGGCCCCGCTCGAACTCCAGGTAGGCGAGGAAGTCGAGCACGAGGTGCTCGAGCGGTTGCGAAGACGCGGGGACGACGGCCATGGCCCTCCCTGCTTCGCCGCGGCGGGCGCCGCGCCTGCGCGGTGCAAGCGGGCTGTCAGCCGCTGGCGGCCGGCGCGCGGGCGGCCGGAGTGCGCAGCGCGGCGAGCGCGGCGCGCGCGGCGGCCTCGTCGATCGCCGCGCCGGGCCGCCCCAGCAGGTAGCCCTGGGCACCGCGCACACGGGCCTCCGCGTCCTCGTGCAGGCGGGCCTCGGAGGCCACGAAGGCGAGCAGGTCCTGGGTCTCGATGCCCTCGGCGATGACGTAGGCCCCGACCTCGCGCGCGAACGTGACGATCGCGAGCAGCACGGCCCGCGCGCCGCGGTCGGACGGGGCGGCCTGGACGACGCCGCGGTCGATCTTCACGTAGTCGACGGCGAGCTCACGCAGCATCTCCAGCCCGGCGTTGCCCGAGCCGACGTCGTCGAGCGCGACCCCGAAGCCGAGCTCGCGCAGCCGCGCGGCCTCCGCCATCACCGCGGGGAGTCGCGCCTCCGAGCGCTCCGTCACCTCGAGCACCACGCGCTCGGGGCTGAGGCCCGCAGCGCGGACTTCGCGCAGCAGCGCGTCGTCGGCCAGCGCACCGCGCTCGAGCGTCTGCGGCGCGACGTTGAGGAACAGCACGGCGCCGTCGGGCAGGTCGGCCGCTCGGCGCAGGGCGGCGGCGCGGCACAGCGCGTCGAGCTCGTGGGCGCGGCCGAGGCGGTCGGCGACTTCGAAGGCCTCGCCCGGTCCGTCGAGACCGTGCAGGTCGAATGGGCGGGCCAGCGCCTCGACGCTCGTGATCTCCCCTTGCTCGAGGTCCCAGATCGGCTGCAGGGCGGCCTTGACGCGGCCCTCGGCGAGCAGCCGGCGCAGCGCCCGGGCCTTGTCGATCGTCACGACCGGCGTCGCGGCGGCGTCGAGCTCGCTCGCGCCCACCACCGCGTCGCCGCCGCGGCGCTTGGCCTCGTAGAGCGCCGCGTCGGCCCGCTCCCACGGGGACTCGGGCTCGCTCGGGGACGCGACGCCGGAGGCGAAGCCGATGCTCACGGTCGCGTCGCCCAGGCGGGCCGCCGCGGCCTCGCGGACGCGCTCGAGCGCGATCCGGGCGCCGGTCTCGTCGGTGCCGGGCAGGAGCACAGCGAACTCGTCCCCGCCGAGGCGGAAGGCGCGGTCGCAGACACGCCCGGCGCGCAGGACGGCGGCGAGCCGGACGAGGATCCGGTCGCCGTGACGATGGCCGTGGTGGTCGTTGACGAACTTGAAGCCGTCGATGTCGACGACGGCGACCGAGAGCGGCTGCCGCAGGCGGGAGGAGAGCGCCGCCTCGCGGGCGAGGCCGTCCTTGAACTCGCGGTGGTTGTCGAGGTCGGTGAGGCCGTCGCGGCGGGCGCGGTGCAGCGCGGCGCGGTAGAGGCGGTCGATGCGCCGGCCGCTGATCAGGTAGAACAGGACCACCGCGAGGCCGAGCGTCAGCACGAGGAAGACGATGAGCTGGAGGCGGAGCTCGCCGATCGTGCTCGAGGCGACCGCGCGGCTCTGCTCGATCTCGAACACCATCCGCTCCTCGCCGATGTCGATGGGCGTGATGTAGGAGAAGCGCGTGGCGTCCTCGGCGCCGGCGCCCTGGTAGCTCGGAACGCCGGCAAACGAGCGGCCGGTGCGAAGCGACTCGAGGATCTCGGGTTCGTCGTCGCGGGTGCCGAGCTCGCGCGGGTCGGCGGCCGCGACCACCAGGGCCTTGGAGTCGGCGATCACCGCGTCCTCGATCAGCGGGCGGGCCTCGATCGCGCGCAGGATCTCCGTGACCTCGTCCATGGGGTGCTCGCCGCGCTCGGCCTGGGCGACGGCGCGCTCGATGCTGCGCGCGTCGCCCTCGTGGACCTGCGCGTGCTCGCGGACGAGCTCGTCGAGCACGCGGTCGGCGACGAGGAGGTACTGGCCGGCACCCACGAGCGTCAGCGTCGCCACCAGGGTGACGAGCATGCGAGCGGTCACGCTCTCGCGGAGAATCCGGCGCACGGACCGGTGATCGGCTGCGAGGGTGCCAGCTTGAGACGCCGTCAGCCGCGGCGAGCGCGCAGCGCGAGCAGGCCGATCAGCGTCTTGGCGTCGTGGACGTCGGCGATCAGCTCGTCGAGCTCCGAGAGCGGCCACCGCACGGCCTCGATCCGCTCCGCGTCGTCCGCCGGCGGGCGCTCGGCGACGTCCGTGACCCCGGTCGCCAGGAACACGTGGACCTCCTCGTCGGTGAAGCCCGGCGAGGTGTAGCAGCGGTGCAGCAGCTCCCAGTGCTCGGCCTGCTTGCCGATCTCCTCGGCCAGCTCGCGCCGCGCGCACTCGAGCGGGGTCTCGCCCGGCTCGTCGAGCTTGCCCGCCGGGACCTCCAGCAGGTCCTCGACGCCGACGGCCTCGCGCGGCTGGCGCACGAGCCAGACCTGCTCGTCCTCGACCGCCACGATGCCCACCGCGCCGGGGTGGGCCACGATCTCGCGGGTGACCTCCTGGTCGCCATGGCGGTAGGTCTCGACGCGGACCGCGAGCGTCTTCCCCTGCCACGCGACCTCGCTGTGGGCGCGCTGCATGGCCGCCTACGGTACCTCGCGCGCCGCGGCCGCGAGGACGCTCCCGGCCGCGAGGGCGGCGGCGAAGAAGTCGGGGTCCTCGGCGAGCGTGCGGCCCATCGTGCGCGCCCGCAGCCCGGAGGCGGCATAGGCGTCGAGCTCCGCCGTGCCCCGGCGCCACTCGTGCCGGCCCAGCCCAGGCTCGGGCCGGCCGTCCGGCGTCGCGACCACGAAGGGCACGAGCGCGAGCTCGAGCATGGTACGCGTGTGGTGGGAGAGCCCGCGGTGGCGGGGCCGCGGGTCCGCGGCCGAGCGGCGCGGGGCGACGACGACGCGGCAGCCGAGCGCCGCGGCGGTGTGGGCGGAGTCGAGCGCCACCAACCCGCCGTGCCCGAGCGCCGTGCCCGACCCGAGGATGCCGGGCCCCGGCGCGCACACCGCGGCGTGCCAGTGGAGGGCGGCGAACCCGTGCTGGAGGGCGCCCGCGGTGGTGATCGCCTCGCCCTCGCCGCCGTAGGCCGGGCCCGCGGTCAGGTGGCCGGCCAGGAGGCCGAGCTCGCGCAGCTGCCGGACGATGTGCGAGAGCCCGCCCGGGAGCGCGCCGCCCGCGGTCTGGACGTAGCCGAGGCGCGCGCCGGGCGCGGCGCGCTGGAACGCCCAGGCGAGCGGGGCGAGCTGCCCGTGCAAGAAGCACACGCCGACCGGCGCGCCCGTCGGCAGCCGCCCGGCCGCTGCCGAGGCCGCGGGGGCGGCCGGCGCCTGGGGCGCCGTGCCGGCGGCGGGCGCACTCGCCTCCACCGGGTGCACCGCGTGCTGGAGGCTCGTGTAGTTGAGCTTCATCACGTGCGCGCCGGGCTCGCCCTCGCCGCGCAGGCCGCGGGTGAGGTTGACGTGGACGAGGTCGTAGCCGCCGGAGCCGAGGTCCAGGTCGACCGCGGCCACGTTGACGACGACCTCGTCGCCCATGTGGGCGGCGCCGACCAGGGCGACGTCGGCCAGGGCTCGCCGCCGGTCGCCGCCGAGCCGGACCTCGAGCTGCTGCATCGGCCCGCGGGGGTCGCCCGCGGCCAGGACGACGCCCCGCCGCAGACGCAGCATCAGGCCGTCGCCGCCTCCTCGAGCAGGGCGAGCGTCACATCGAGCATGCCGTCCAGGGCGTCGACCGACACGCGCTCGGTCGGCTCGTGGTTGCGTTCGGTGCCGTTGGCGAGGTTCACGCAGGTCAGGCCGGCGGCCTGCAGGACGTTGGCGTCGGAGGCGCCGCCGGTGGTGATGCGCGCCGGGGTGTAGCCGCACGCGGTGAGCGCCGCCTCGGCCGCCACGACCGCCGGCTCCGAGGGGCGCTGGCGGTAGCCGGGAAACAGCTTCTCGCACGTGACGTCGACGTCGCACTCGGCCATCGCCGCGCCGTCGTGGACGGCGTCGACCATGCGGGCGACCTGCTTGTCGGCCAGGCCGGGGTCCACCGAGCGCGCCTCGGCGAGCAGCCGGCAGCGCTCGGGGATGACGTTCGTGGAGCCCACCCCGCCCTGCAGCCAGCCGACGTTCGCGGTGGTCTGGTCGTCGATGCGCCCGAGCGGCATCGACGTGACGGCGTGGGCGGCGGCGAGGATCGCGCTGCGGCCCTCCTCGGGCCGGATGCCCGCATGCGCCGCGCGCCCGTGGAAGTCGGCCGCGATGCGGTAGTACGTGGGCGAGGCGACGACGACCTCGCCGATCGGCGACGCGTGGTCGAAGACGTAGCCGAAGTCCGCGCGCAGGCGGCTCGCGTCGAACGCCTTGGCGCCCAGCAGCCCGTTCTCCTCGGCGACCGTGAACAGCAGCTCGATCCCGACCGGGGCGCCCTCGACGGCGGCGCGCCGGGCCGCCGCGAGCATCACGGCGATGGCGGCCTTGTTGTCCGCGCCGAGGATCGTGTCGTTGGCGTTCTCCCAGCCGCCGTCGACGAGCACGGGCTCGATGGGCCCCGACGGCTCGACCGTGTCGAGGTGCGCGCACAGCAGCACCGTGCGCTCGGTGCCGGGCCGGGGCTCGATGCGGGCCAGCAGGTTGCCGCTCCCCGCCCGGGCGGGTCCGGCGGCGTCGTCCTCCGAGACCTCGAGGCCCATGCCGCGCAACTCGGCCGCGACGTGGTCGGCGCACGCGCGCTCGTGGCCGAACGGGCTGGGGATGCGGCAGAGCGCCGCAAAGGTGTCGGCGAGCCGCGCCCGCTCGGCCTCGCTGGCGCGCCTCAACGGTGCTGGAAGCGCCGCGACCCCGTGGCCCCGACCTCCTCGTCCTCGGCCGCCTCCTGCGCCGCCTCGGCCGGCCGGCGCTCCAGCGCGCGCCCGAGCGCCGCGCCGACGAAGTCGCGGAACAGCGGGGCCGGGCGCTCCGGCCGCGACTTGAACTCGGGGTGAAACTGCGA
>Ga0190275_10003695_pt1 | contig 10939 bp, 7 predicted proteins | sample Popmic550T_FD_133745 | JGI IMG/M metagenome (GOLD analysis project Ga0190275, IMG submission 133745) | Populus adjacent soil microbial communities from riparian zone of Yellowstone River, Montana, USA - 550 T | ecosystem: Environmental > Terrestrial > Soil > Riparian zone > Trees stand | place...
CTTGTTGGCGCCGAGAATCACGTTGTTCTCGATCAGCACCTCCGAGGTGCCCTGCTGCAGGCTCAGCGCGTAGCCGCCCCCGCCCGGATACGGGTGGATCGTGTCGTGGATGTACGAGTCGCGAATTTCCAGCCGGAAACTGTGAGTGATGTCGACGCAGGGGTTGCCGTACTGCGTGCACTCGATGTCCTTCGCCCATGAATACGCCGCGGACGAAAACGACAGGTTGCCATCCGAGCCGCCAGCGAGCGTCAGATCCTCGACACCGGCGTCGCGCACGTGGATGTTATCGGCGCCGACATACCTGACGAGCTGTGCGAGCTTCGCCGTGGTGTAGGTGATGTGCACCGGGGTCGAGAAAATGATGGTGTTTCCGTCGACCGCCGTCACTTCCTTGATTTCGGCGAGCGGCCGCCCTTCGCGACTGTGCCAGGACAATCCGCCGGGCAGCGGCAGGTCGCCTGGGCGGCTCGGATTCCGAATCGGCCACACGATCCGATCGGTGGCAAGGATGCGCGGCGCCACCCCGGAGATCCTCGACGGCAAGTCCATCCACGCGGCCGTGGTGTAGTCATCCTGATCGAGCTTCACGAACTGTCCGGGGGCAAAGCCGTCCGCGTCCTGCACCGTGACCGACGTTTCCCCCTGGACGGCGTCAGCCGCGAGATTCACGGCGTTGGTCTTGTCGAGACGGGGCCAGCGAGACGGTCCGATGATGATGATCTGTTCCTGCTCGGCGGTCTGGTTCGACTTCTGCAGGGTCGTCAAGCCTGCCCCGGAGCCCCGCAGGGTGATGCCCTTGCCAATCCGGATATGGTTGTTGACCGTGAACACGCCCGCGGACAGCCGCACCACCTCACCTTCCGGGCAAGCGTTGATGGCAGACTGAATGCCTGCTGATGCCTCTTCGCGGCCGTCGCCGTAGGTGGCGGCCCTGATGGTGGCGCACACCTTCGTGCGCGAGGGGATGCCGCGCACGCCCGGTGCCCAGGTCGTGAGGGAGGGAGACGGGATGAGGCTGGCGCCAGTCGGACCACTGCCAGCCACTAGCGAGCAGGCGCTCAGCGCCCAAATTCCGACCAGCCAGCGCATCAGTTAGCTCCTGTCAGATCCCGTCAGACGGCCGGGCACTACACCTGACCGGAACCGCCCCCCCCGCAGCGCCGCGTGGCGCGGTGAGCGACTGCCGACCCACAAGTGGGCCGGCAGTCTGAAGGCGCGGGAGTTCATTGCTTCGTCTTACCCGGCGTGACCGGCAACGTCTCCCGCAGGTCGTAAACGACTGGTCGCTCCCCTGTCACCTCGGTGATGATGCCGCCCGGGAACGTGACGGTCGCGACGTTCTGGCCGACCGTGGTGTTGGCGCCCGCAAACGTCCGCGTGAACACCCGGAAAACCTCGTTTGGAGTCCCGACGTTGGTGCGGATCGTGATTCGTGCGGTGGTCGGATACCGGTCCGGCACGCCCGCGTAAGGCACGACGAACACGTCGTAGACCCCATCTGCGGCGGGCCGATCGGTGAAGACGTTTTCCGGGCCGTAGGCGATCGTATTGTCGGCGTCCAGCAGCGCAGTGGGTCCGCGCCGCCTCTGCTCGCGATAATAGATGTGGTAGCCGCTTGGTTCGACGACATGGAGATCGACATCCGTGGGGGTATCCCAGCTGAGGGTCGCCGAGAACTGCCCCGTGCCCAGGGTCGGCGTCGCCACCACGACCACCTCGTTGGAGGGCGGCGATGCGCCCCACGCGTTGGTAGCCACAATCCGCACGAAGAACACGCCGGTAGGAGCGGTTGCCACGTAGCTGGTGAGGTTGCCGATGTTGTAACTGGCGAGATTGGTCTGCCCGGGAGCACTGCCGACCTCGACCCGATAACCTGTTGGTGCCCCGCCCGTGTTCGGCGCGTTCCAGCGGAGGGCTACGTTACCGCCGAGGACAGTGAAATCGAGATTACGCGGCGCCCCTGGCGCCCCGGCGATGGGAATCCCCACCCGCCGGGCTGGAGAAGTTGAAACGAACACGCCGCCTCGATAATCCGGCTGGAAGGCCAATTGGGACGTCATCTCGGCGAAGGTGGCGCCGTTGAAGATCTTGACCTCGGGTTCGCGGCCTGGCCCGGGGACGGTGATGATCTCGGCGCGGCCATCACCGGTCAGGTCTGTCGCGGCCACGCGCACCCCGCCCGGCGACGTCGTGCCATACGGCGCAAAACTGGTGATGGGCGTCAGCGTAGCGATGTTGTAGACGACCACCGGAGCGTTGCCGGAGCCCGGCGAGGCAATCACATCCGCGCGGCCGTCGCCGTTGACGTCGGCTGCGGCCACAAAGACCCCACCTGGCAGAAAGCCGTAGGGAGCGCCGCTCGCCGTCACCGCCTGCGTCGCCCCGGAGATCACGGCCACGGTGCCGCCGACGGCCTGGCCGGCAATCACTTCTACGCGCCCGTCGCCATCGACGTCGCCGGCTGCGACGGTCACGCCTCCGGTGTAGCTCGGCCCAAATGGTGTCTGGGACATCAGGACCGAGTAGTCCGTGCCGCTGAACACGCGGACTGCGCCGCCGCCACTGGCCTGGCCGGTGATGATGTCGGCACGGCCGTCAGCGTTAAGGTCGCCCACGGCCAGCGTGACGCCGCCCGTGAAGCCGTTGCCAAACGGATAGCCGCTGCCGATGACGGTGATCGTCGCGCCGTTGTACAACTGCACCAGGCCGCCACCGGGCCCCATGGCCACGGCGATGTCAGTTACGGTGTCGCCGCTCAACTCGCCCATCGCGGTCAGCACGCCGGCGCCAAAGGCGGGGCCGAAGGGGAACCCGCCCCCGAGGTCGCCCAATGTCGCACCGTCAATCACCCGTGTCGCAACGAACCCGGCGCCCGGGCTCACCACGATATCGGGGACCTCGTCGCCCTCGAGGAGCGAGTCGTTCGAGATCGTCCAGTTTCCTGTTTCGATGGAGGACGATGATTTCTGGGCCATCACGGCCGCGGCACTCAGCGCTGCCATCACGCAGGTCAGGATGATCGGTCGAGCCCGTCGAATCGCATTCACGTGGTTGTCTCCTGGATGCCAGTTAAGAGAGGTATTCGGCCCGGATGCTTGGGGGGAATCGGGGCCATTTGTAACAGGAACGATATCAGATCATTTGACTCGCAGCGCCTGGCGCCTTTACGGGGAGATGCAGGTTTGCGAACCCGTCTCTGCCATAGCGTTAGTCAACCGGCTGGAAGACTTTCGTTGAGTGCGACGTCTGGCTGATTCAGCCGCCGCTCGCCCTAGTTCGCCTGAAGCTCGCGGTTCTGCGTGTCGGGGATGCCGATCCACATCAACGCCGCCAGCAGGAAGGCGGCGCCGGTAATCGCGAAGGCCACACCGAAGCCCTGAGTGCCGGCCAGCGAGCCGACCACGAAGGGCGCCGCCGCGCTCGCGATGCGGCCGACGTTGTAGCAGACCCCGGCCGCGGTGGCACGCACCGACGTTGGGTACAGCTCCGCGATGACGGCGCCGAAGCCGCTGTAGTAACCGGTGCCGAAGAATGCAACGAACGGGCCGAGGGCGAAGAGTAAGGCCGGTTCTCGCAAGACGCCGTAGAGCGGCAGCAGCACGCTGGCCACCGCGACGAACAGGATATAGGCGCGCTTGCGGCCAATCGCATCCGCGATGTAGCCGAAGCTGATGTAGCCGAACCACATGCCCACTTGCATTGCGATCACGAACCACGACATGGAGGAAGACGAGAGTCCGATGCCGCCGCGCTCCGGCGGTAGGTTCAGGTAGGCCGGCACCCACAGATTGAGGCCCCACCAGCCGAAGAGGGTGCAAGCGTTCATCAGGATCAGGAACACGGTGGTGCGCGCCACCGCAGGTGTGAAGAGCGTGCGCACCCGGCCGCGGGCCTCGGGCGCAGTCCTGTGCCACATCTCCGGCTCTTCAACCTTGCGCCGAATCCAGATCGTGAAGAGGGCGGGCAGCACGCCGACGAAGAACACGCCGCGCCAGCCCCAGAGCGGCATCACCACGAGGTTGACAGCGGCCGCCAGGCCGTAACCGATGGCCCACGAGCTCTGCACGAAGGCCAGCGCCTTGCCGCGATGCCGGGCCGGAAACGTTTCCGAGACGAGTGCCACGCCCGTCGCCCACTCGCCGCCCATCCCGAAGCCGAGCAGGATGCGAAAGACGGCGAGCTGCGGCACGCTTTGCGCGAAGCCGCAGGCGGCCGTGAAGATGGAGTAGACCAGCACCGCTGCCATCAGCGCGCGCTTGCGCCCGATGCGGTCGGCGATCACCCCGAACGCCACCCCTCCCACCGCCGCGGCTAACAGGGTCACCGCACCCAACTGGCCGGCCACCGCCGTGGACAACTGGAGCACCGGATCCTGGATGAGCGCGGCCAGGACCAACGAGTAGAGCATCACGTCGAACGAATCCAGCATCCAGCCCAGCGAGGCCGCGATGAACGCGCGTCGGGCCCTCGTGTCCGCCGCGTGCCACCATGCCAGCGGACCCTCGGTTGCGGACAACGCCGGTGCGGTCGCCGATGGCGCGATGGGTGACATAGGAGGCATGCTGCCGGGGATTCTACTCGCCCCCCGATGCTCCACCCCATCCTTCGAGACCAGGAAAACGGACGATTGGTGAGACGTGTTAGTCTCGCGCCGATTTGCAGCGGCCTGGCACAGGAGGCTCACGATGCAGCGTCGATCGATTCCCGCGCTCTTGAAACGCTTCGGCATCTGTGCGGCAGTTGCCGCTGCCGCATCCTGCACGGCGGGAGAACCGGCAAACAGCCCCGCCATCGATGGCGACGATATCGGTGGCACGGTGACCGGGCCGAAGGGAGCAGAGGCTGGCGTTTGGGTGATCGCCGAGACCAGGGAACTCGGCGTGCGTTACATCAAGAGCGTCGTGACAGACGAGCAGGGGCGGTTCGTCGTCCCCGATCTGCCTGCCGCGGAGTACGACGTGTGGGCGCGGGGCTACGGCCTGGTGGACAGCGCCAAGGCCAGAGCGCGTCCGGGCGTCCATCTCGCCATCGCCGCCGCACCAGCGCCAGATGACGCGGCCGCCGCGAAGTACTACCCGGCCATCTACTGGTATTCGATGCTGCGGATCCCTCCCGCCGAGCAGTTCGGCAAGCATCCGGAAATCTCCAAAACAGTCACGCAAACGCGGTGGCTGGACGCCATGAAGAGCAATGGGTGCATCGGCTGCCACCAGATCGGGCAGCAGTCCACGCGCAGCATTCCCAGTGAGTTCGGCACGTTTGCCTCGTCGGCTGACGGATGGCGCCGGCGGGTGCAGGCGGGCCAGTCCGGTCAGATGATGTTCGGCCAGCTCACTTCGCTCGGCCCGATGTCGTTTCAGCTCTACGGCGAGTGGACGGATCGCATCGCCAAGGGCGAGCTGCCGCACAGCAAGCCGCAGCGCCCGCAGGGTGTCGAGCGCAACATCGTGGTGACGCTGCGCGACTGGATGAACGAGAAGCAGTACCTGCACGATCTGATTGCCAGCGATCGCCGCCATCCCACGGTGAACGCCTACGGACCACTGTATGGCTCGCCGGAGTACAGCTCCGACGTCATTCCGGTCCTCGATCCGGTGAAGAACGTGGCGACCACCTTCACCGCGACGGTCCGTGACCCGGACATGCCGCTCAGTCTCGGTCCCGGTCACGCCGCCGCGCTCGATCCCCTGCAGCCCTCGGCCTACTGGGGAAACGAGCGGATTTGGGAGACTCGGGTCAACAATCACAACTCCATGTTCGGGCGGGACGGCCGGCTGTGGCTGGCCGCGGCCATCCGCGCCGCCGACAACCCCGCGTTCTGCAAGCAGGGCTCCGATCATCCCTCAGCGAAGTTGTTCCCGCTGGAGCGGACGAATCGCCATATCGCGGTGTTCGATCCGAAAACCCAGAAGTACGTGCACGTCGACACCTGCTTCGGCACCCACCACATCCAGTTCGGGTACGACGCGAACAACACGCTGTGGGCGAGCGGCGGCGGCACCGTCGTGGGCTGGCTGAACACGAAGATGTTCGACGAGACGGGTGACGCGGCGAGGTCGCAAGGCTGGACCGCGATGGTTCTCGACACCAACGGCAACGGGCGGCGCGACGACTACGTCGAGCCAGGCGAGCCCGCAAACCCGGCGAAGGACACGCGCATCAACGCCGGTTTCTACGCGGTGATGCCGAGCCCGGTGGATGGATCGATCTGGGGATCGTTCCGCGGCCCCACCAGCGGAGTGGTCCGCATCGCCCCCGGCCCCAATCCGCCGGCCACCGCCATCGCCGAGGTCTACAACGTCCCGCTGCCCGGCTTCGGCGTGCGCGGTGCCGACATCGACAAGCAGGGGGTGGTGTGGGTCTCACTCGCCAGCGGTCACCTCGGCAGCTTCGATCGCCGCAAGTGCCGATCGCCGCTGAACGGCGCGGACGCCACCGGCGATCACTGCCCGGAAGGCTGGTCGTTCCAGCAGTATCCGGGGCCCGGCTTCCAGGGCATCGGCGAGAACAGCGCCGAGTCCAGCTATTACACCTGGGTGGATCAGCACAACACGTTCGGGCTGGGCGAGGATGTCCCGATGTCGACAGGCAACCTGAACGACGGGCTCATCGCCATGAAGGACGGAAAGATGGTGGTGCTCCGCGTGCCTTATCCCATGGGCTTTTACGCCAAAGGCTTCGACGGCCGGATCGACGATGCCAACGCGGGTTGGAAGGGGCGCGGGCTGTGGGCCGCCAACGGCGATCGTACCCCGTGGCTGATCGAGGGCGGCAAGGGCACGCGCCCATTGGCAGCGCACTTCCAGCTGCGGCCCGATCCCCTGGCCAAGTAGCGGAACCAAGTCGGTATACCATCTGCCCATGTTCACGGACGCGAGGCGGGTGTCGGAGGGCGTCGGAGCGCTGTTCGGAGGCCCGGTGCCGCTGCGCGACGTGCTGTATCGATTGTTCCGCGTCGAGCGTCACGCGGTCGACGATGCCGCCTCGAGCGCCGGTCTTTTCGAGGGCCAGATGGATATCGGCGATGTCGCCGAGGCGGTTGTTCTCTCGGGCGTGGACGACCTCGTGTTGCAGCTCGAGGACGGTGCCCGCATCACGATCACGTTGACCAGCACGGGCGGCCGCTTCGAAGTGCGAAGCATCATGCCGCTGCCCGAAGGACCACGCGACTTCGCCCGGCGCTATACCGCTGCATGGTGCAGCCGAACCCCCGCGCGCGTCGCGGCGTTCTTTGTTCCTGACGGTTCGTTGAAGGTGAACGACGCGCCGCCCGCCATCGGCCGCAAGGCGATCGCCAGGGTGGCCGAGGGATTCATGACCGCGTTCCCGGACCTGCACCTCACGATGCACGATCTGGTGGAGGAGGGCCCCTACACCCTCTACCCGTGGACGCTGACCGGCACCAACACCGGCCCGGGCGGCACCGGCCGCCCCGTGCGGATCAGCGGCTTCGAAAAGTGGGTGTTCAGCGGTGAAGGCCTGATATCCGAATCGGTGGGGCAATTCGACGCCGCCGATTACCAGCGACAGATCGAAGGACGTTCGTAGACGCCGGTACTCAGGGCACCGACGACCAGGTCGCACCACCGTCCGTCGTCCGAAACGCTCGTCCCGCCGCATCGCGAACCGTCGCGGTGCGCCCGTCCTCCGCAGACACGCTCGTGAGTTCGGCCGCACCGGCTGGCGGCGGCAACTGACGCCAGGTCTGCCCATCGGTGGTGACGGCCACCAGCCCGCCCGCTCCGATCAACCAGCACACCGTGCGTGACGGCGCAAACCCGGACGTGAACACGCCCGCCATCCCGAGCTCGACCCGCTGCCACGTCACCCCCCGGTCCGTCGTCCGCTCGACCACGCCAGGGCCGGCGAATCGCCAGCTGACCGCCGAATCCCCCGACGCGATCGTTCCGGCAGCGACTGCTCCGAAGGCACCTGCTCCAGGGGCGCGGCCCAACGCACGGGTGGACGGTGCACCCACGGTCTCCTGCAATGGTGCGGGCGGCGCGGCCGCGTCCACGGCCGGCGTAGGCGGTGGCGCCTGAGCTCCCTTCTCCGCCGCCCGGGCGCCTTGCCGACGAGCCTCGTCGGAGGCGGCGACACCTTCAGGAGCCACTTCCTTGGCGAGAATCTGACTGTCGGCCAGCGCTTCCGCGGGCGGGCTTTCCTCACGCGGTTGAGCACGCCCCTCCCGATTACCGGCTGGGTTTCCGGCTGGCGCGCCTCCCGTCGAACTCTGTCCTGACAACTGCTTGGCAGGAGATCGCGCCGATTCCGGAACAGGCCCGATCGGGGCGGCTGGGCGGACGGCCTCCCGTTCGGAGATTCCCGTGTCCTTGCGCTCTGCCTGGGCCGCCTGGCTCTCCGGTGCGATCGGCGGCATGGCGTCGGGAACGCCCGGCTCAACCGCGACCCACAGCACCGTCGCGGCGGCCGCCGCGGTGAGCGGGACCAGCCAGCGCAGGTGCAGACGCGACCACCAGGGCGGCGCCGTGGCAGCCACTGGCTCGCTCTGGACGATGGCCGCCATCACTGCCTGGCAGTGCGCGCACCCCGCCAGATGCTCCTCGGCGTTCTCGCGAGCCACCGCGTCCAATGCGTTGCCAGCCCACGCCGCAAGCACCTCGGGATCGGGGCACGCAGCTGTGCGGACCGGCTCGGTCTGCTGTTGACGGCGTAGCAGCGCCTCAACGGCACGATCGCGGGGATGTGGCGCGTTCACGACAGGTCCTCGAGCTTGGAACGACCGGCGGCGGGCATCTTGCGCTCGGAGCCAGCCGGCAGCAGGTCGTTCACGTCCATCATGCCTGGGTCCGCCGCGGTCAGCGCAAAGCATTCGTCCACGGCCGCGGGCGCGAGGCCAGCGGCACGGAGCGCCTCTTCGATCGCGGAGCGCACATGTTTCCGAGTGCGGGCCAGGTTGCGCGAGACGGTGGCCTCGTGTTCCTCGAGCAGCTGGCCAATCTGAGCGAGGGTCATCTCCTGCGCGTAATACAACCGCAGCCGCAACCGATCGCGGGCGTGCAGCCCCGCGACGGCCGACGTCAGAGCCGAGCGGATGAGGTCGGCGCACGGGCGTGCGCGGGGATCAGTCGGAACCGCCGGCGACTCCAAGGCACTGGACTCATCGTCCGCTGGCAGCGGGTCGAACCGTCGGGCGGCGCGGATCCTGTCGACATGACGCTGCGCCAGCACCGCGCGCAGCCACGTGGCGAGCGCGCTTCGTCCGTGGAAGTAGCGGAACAAGGATGGTCGAGCCGAGCCGTGATCTCGAACACCGTACAACTCGGCATACAACGAATCGGCGAGTTCGCGTGGGTCACCGGAGCGCGCGATCGCCTGCGCAGCGCGGTATAGGGCCGGCCGATATTCGCGAACGAAGTGCTCCCAGGCGAGGTCGAGTCCCTGCTCGCACGCCGCCGCAAGGGCGAGATCCTTCAGGTGCAACGACCCGAGAAAGTGAGTCACCTCCATGTGCTGTGGACACTTGCCCGCGCTTCGGTCGAGCGCCTCAGCGAAGGCCGCGAGCGGCAGCGCCCACTGCTCGGCACCGGACGCGCGAAAGAGCCGGGTTGCGAGCTCAGGGTTCACGCGCACCATTCGGCCTAGGTTCTCGATGCGATGCTCATCCGTTCGCCGACGGCATTTACGGAGGCCACGGTGATGAAAATGCAAGCTCCGGGGAACAGCGCGAGCCAGGGTTCCGTGCTCATCGTGGTCTGCGCCTGGTAGAGCATGTTGCCCCAGCTCGCGGCCGGCGGTTGCACACCGATGCCGAAAAAGCTGAGGGCCGATTCGAGCAGGATGCCGCGACCAACAGCCAGCGTCGCCGACACGGCAATGGCGGGGGCCGCGACCGGCAGCAGGTGCCTGAGAACCACGCGCCACGTCGAGGCGCCACTGGCGCGCGCGGCCATCACGAAGTCCTGCCCGCGCAGCCCGAGCAGCGACGCGCGGGTGACGCGGGCCGTCTCCATCCAGCCGACCATCCCGACGAGGAGCACCAGGGCCGGGATCGACGGATCGAGCACCGCGGCGGCCACCATCAACAGCAGCAGTCGAGGCACCGACAGCACCGCGTCCGTGAGCCGCATGAGAACCGCATCCGCGGCGTGCCCGGCAGTGGCACTCGCGGCGCCAACGGTGATGCCGATGAGGCCGGCCACGAAGGCGGAGAGGAGTCCGACGGCCAGCGACACGCGTGCGCCAAACAGGACGCGCGACAGCAGATCCCGTCCGAGTTCGTCGGTGCCGAACCAGTGGGCGCCCGAGGGCATCGCCCGGCGGTTCGCCAGGTCGAGCGCGTCAGGCGCGTACGGTGCAATCCAGTTGGCCAGCGCCGCTGCCAGCACCATCAGGGCCAGCACCGCACTGCCACGGCCGAACCTCCTCATGTCCGCACCCGCGGATCGATCAACGGGTAGACCAGGTCTGCCACGAGGTTCAGCACGATGACCGTTGCTGACGCCACCATCAGCAGCGCCATCAGGACGGTGTAGTCGCGCCGGGCGAGCGCCTCGGTGAACAGGCTGCCGACGCCGGGCCAGGCGAAGACGCTTTCCGTGACGACGGTGCCAGCCACCATGAGCGCCGCGTCCAGGCAGATGATGGTGATCACCGGCAGCAGCGCCGGGCGCAGTGCGTGCCGCCACAGGAGCGTTCGTCCACCCACACCGCGGGCGCGAGCCGCCGCCACGAACGGCCGCTGCCAGGTCTCGTGCACCGCCGCCCGCAAGTAGCGCGACCACGCGGCCGCGTGTACCGCCGCCAGCATGGTCGCTGGCAGCACGAGATGCGCAAGGCGATCGAGCAGGGTGCCATCGCCGATCGTCGTGCGCCCCGAGGACGGCAGCCAACCCAGTCCCAGCGAGAACACGAGCTGAAGCACGAGTCCAAACCAGAAGACGGGAAGTGCCAGGCCCGCAAACGACAGCGTGGA
>Ga0190275_10003696_pt1 | contig 10939 bp, 6 predicted proteins | sample Popmic550T_FD_133745 | JGI IMG/M metagenome (GOLD analysis project Ga0190275, IMG submission 133745) | Populus adjacent soil microbial communities from riparian zone of Yellowstone River, Montana, USA - 550 T | ecosystem: Environmental > Terrestrial > Soil > Riparian zone > Trees stand | place...
ACCAAGTCCAAGTTCGACAACCTGTACGGGTGCCGCGAGTCGCTGGTGGACGGCATCAAGCGGGCCACCGACGTGATGATCGCGGGCAAGGTCGCCGTGGTGTGCGGCTACGGCGACGTGGGCAAGGGTTCGGCCCAGGCCCTCCGCGCCCTCTCCGCCCAGGTGTGGGTCACCGAGATCGACCCCATCTGCGCGCTACAGGCCGCGATGGAAGGCTACCGCGTCGTGACGATGGAGTACGCCGCCGACAAGGCCGACATCTTCGTGACGACCACCGGCAACTTCCGGGTCATCACCCACGCCCACATGGCCAGGATGAAGAACCAGGCCATCGTCTGCAACATCGGCCACTTCGACAACGAGATCGACGTGGCGTCGCTGGAAGACTACCGCTGGGAGGAGATCAAGCCGCAGGTCGATCACGTCATCTTCCCGGACGGCAAGCGGATCATCCTGCTCGCCAAGGGCCGGCTGGTGAACCTCGGCTGCGGCACCGGCCACCCGTCGTACGTGATGAGCTCGTCGTTCGCCAACCAGACGCTCGCCCAGATCGAGCTGTGGCAGCACAACGCCAAGTACCCGGTCGGGGTGTACGTGCTGCCGAAGAAGCTGGACGAGCACGTCGCCCGGCTGCAGCTGAAGACGCTGAACGTCCAGCTGACCGAGCTGACGCCGGAGCAGGCCGCGTACATCCACGTGCCGAAGGAAGGGCCGTACAAGACCGACCACTACCGGTACTGATCCGTTGCCCGGTTGTTCGGTAACCGCCCCGGGGCCGCGCCCCGGGGCGGGCTTCTCATTTCTGCACGTCCACCCGGGCGCTCGGCCCGCACATCTCACACGACCGGCACAGACTGCCGTTCCCACGCCGACCAACCGACCCGCCGCCGATCCTCCTGCTTGCACGACCCACACGTGCGGCTTACAAGACAGAATCGGCACGTCCGGCGTCGCCGGCCGACTCGGGGGTAGGTCATGCGGGCGCTCGCGCCGGTCCTGGTCGTTGCGGTCGCCGCGGGAGCCCTCGCCGGCCCCGACGCGGCCCCGCCCGGCGCGTGCCCGCCGGACCCGGTCCTCCGCTGGAACGAAGCCGCCCTCCGGGCGATCCGGGCCGACCGGACGCCGCCCCCCGTCGCCGCCCGCAACCTGGCCGTCCTCCACCTCGCGGTCCACGACGCCGCCGCCGCCACCGAGGCGACGGACGCCCCCTTCCGCGTCCGCTACGCCGCGGTCGTCGTCGCCGACCCGACCGCCGCCGCGGCCGTCGCCGCCCACCGGGTGCTCGTCGAACTCTACCCGGGCTCGGTCGAGGCACTGGACGCGACCCTCGACGACACCCTCGGCCCGGTCCCCGCGGGGCCGGCCAAGGACCGCGGCATCGCCCTCGGCCAGGCGACCGCCGAGGCGGTGCTGCGGTGGCGGGGGAACGACCACCGCACCGCCCGGCGGAGCGACTACGCCCCGCGGCCCGGCCCCGGCCGGTGGCGGCCGACGCCCGATGGCTTCGCCCGTCCACTCCTGCCGGGCTGGGCGGGCGTGCCGTGCTTCGTCCTCGCCGACCCCGCCGCGCTCCGCCCGCCGCCGCCGCCCGCGGTCGGTACCCCCGAGTACGACCGGGCCTACCAGGAGGTCGCCCTCCTCGGCCGATCCGACAGCCCCGCCCGCACCCGGGACCAGACCGAGGTCGCGTTCTTCTGGGCGGACGGCGACGGCACGGTCACCCCGCCCGGCCACTGGAACCGCATCGCCCAGACCGTCGCCGCCGCCCGCCGCCTCTCGACCGCCGAAACAGCCCGGCTGTTCGCGCTGCTGAACCTCGCCCTGGCGGACGCGGCGGTGGTGTGCTGGGAGGGCAAGTTCCGGTACGACGTGTGGCGGCCGGTGACGGCGCTCCGCGAGGCGGACCCGACCTGGACGCCGCTCCTGCCGACGCCGCCGTTCCCCGCGTACACGTCCGGGCACAGCTCGTTCAGCGGGGCGGCGGCCGCGGTCCTGGCCGGGTTTTTCGGCACCGACGAGGTGGCGTTCACCGCCACGTCGGAGGGGCTCCCCGGGGTGCGGCGGGCGTACAAGGGCTTCTCGCAGGCGGCCGCGGAGGCGGGGATGAGCCGGGTGTACGGCGGCATCCACTGGCAGTTCGATAACACCGCCGGCCTGGCGTGCGGGCGGGAGGTCGGCGAGCAGGTTCTTCGCCGGCACGCGCGTCCCCGGGCCGCGGCGCGGGTCGAGCTCGAGCGGTCGCCGTACCCTTAACCCGGCACGCCCTCTCCCCCGGTGCCGCCGTGACCCGAAGCCTCGCCGCCCTGGTCGCCCTCCTCGCCGCCGCCGCCCCGGCCCGCGCGCTCGAGCCGATCCCCGACCGTCTCGTGGTGCTCACGTTCGACGACGCCAGCAAGTCGCACTTCACGGTCGCCCGGCCTCTGCTGCTGAAGTACCGCTTCGGGGCGACGTTCTTCGTCACCGAGGGGTGGGACGCGGCCACGAACAAGCGCGACTACATGGCGTGGGACGAGATCGCGCAGCTGAACAAGGACGGCTTCGAGATCGGCAACCACACCCTCGGCCACGTCTCGGTCACCGACAAGACGCTGCGCGACCTGCCGGCCCAGCTCCGCGGCATCGACGCCCGGTGCAAGGAGTACGGCATCCCGAAGCCGGTCAGCTTCGCCTACCCGGGCAACGCCGTCACGAAGGACGCGCTCGCGGTGCTGAAGGAGCACGGCATCCGCTTCGCCCGCCGGGGCGGGAGTCCGGAGCACCCGTACAAGGACGGCCGCGGGTTCGCCTACGAGCCGGGACTCGACCACCCGCTCCTCGTCCCGACCGCCGGCGACGCCCGCCCGCACTGGACCCTCGACGACCTGAAGGCCGCTGTGTTGCAGGCTCGGGGCGGAAAGGTTGCGGTGCTGCAGTTCCACGGCGTCCCGGACACCGCCCACGACTGGGTAAGCACGAAGGCCGAGCAGTTCGAGGCGTTTCTCAAACACCTCGCCGACGCGCGGTACACCGTGATCGCGCTGCGCGACCTGGCCCGGTACGTCGATCCCGACGTGACTCCGACCGACCCGTTCGGCGTGATCGAGGACCGCAAGCGGCTGCTGGAGCGGAAGGAGGACGGGTCGAACGCCCGCCCGGCGAAGGACGACGCCGACCTGCGGTACTGGCTCGACAACGCCCTGGGGCCGCACCAGTTCACCCCGGCCGAGGCCGGCGCCGCCCTCGGCTTGACCGCCGACGAGGTGACGGCCGCGGCCGCGCGGCTGGGGATCAACCGGCGTGTGCGGCCGGCGCGGAAGGCGGGCGACCCGCTGCTGGTGCTGCCGTACCCGGGCGGGCGCCACCCGCGGGTCGGCTTCCGCGACGGCGCGATCCGGCCGCAGCGGGAGTCGAAGGCGAGCGTGTTCGCCCCGTGGCCCGGCGGCGGGTACGCCGTCGCCGACGTGCCCGAGGCGGTGTGGTTCGAGCCGGAGCCGAAGCGGCCCGAACTGCTCTACCTCGCACACACGCACGTCCCGACCACCTGGGACCGGCGGAAGGTGATGCTCCCCCCGATGGAGTGGACCTGCCACCCGGACGGTGCCTTGTCTCTGGAGCGCACGTTGCCGAACAAGGCCACGCTGACCGCGATCGTGACGCCGGCCGCGGACGGGGTGCGGATGGCGTTCCGGGTGACGAATGGCTCCGCGGAGAAGCTGACCGGGCTGAGGGTGCAGATGTGCGTGATGCTCGCCGGGCTGACGGGCTTCGAGGCCCGGACGAACGAGAACAAGATGCTGGCGCCGCCGTTCGCCGCGTGCCGCGATGTGACCGGGCGGCGCTGGGTGATTACGGGGTGGGAGCGGTGCGGGCGGGCGTGGGGGAACCCGCCGTGCCCGTGCGTCCACGCCGACCCGGTGGTCGAGGACTGCCCGCCGGGCGAGTCGCGGGCCGTCCGCGGCTGGCTGTCCTTCTACGAGGGGACGGACATCGACGCCGAGTTAAGGCGGCTGGCGGCGGTCGCCTTCCGGTGAACTGTCCGACGTTTATTCGCGCCGACCCGCCGGCCGGTCGCCGAGCAGCCGCGCGTCGGCCGTCGGGAGGCGGAGGCGGAACACCTGCACTTCCTCCACCCCGGCCGCGGTCTCGACGCCGCCGACCGCGACCGTCACCGCCCCCCGCACCCGGAACGTCTCCTCCGCGGACTCGACCCGTCCCCGTGCCGCGTCGTAGCGGATCACCCCCCCGCCCGTCGGCGCGCTGAACTCGGCGCGCACGACGCGGAACGGCAGCCCACCGCCGGCCGGCGGAGGACGGTAGGTCAGCTCGTGGGCGTAGTCAATCCGCTCCGCGCCGTCGCGCCGCCCGGCGGCGGTGTAGCGCGTGCGGCCGGCCCAACTCCCGAGCGGCCCCCAGTTGTGGACGAGCGGGCGGAACCACGTCTCCCCCGCGGCCAAGGGCCGACCCGGCTGGAAGAAGGTGAGCCCCGCCAGTTCCTTCCACCCGTCGGCGTCGAGGAGCGACCACACGCGGAACGTCTGCGCGCCGCCCGGGTCGAGTCCCTCCGCCACCCGCGGCGCGTCTGCCGGCCCCTTCAGACCCGTCACCCCGCCGCCCGGCCCGACGGTAATCGTGAACGTCGCCCCGCGGGCCTTCCGCAGCGCGTCCTCCAGTTCGGCGCGGGCGGCCGGGTCGCAGGTGACGAGCCGGGTTCCCTCGACGCGCTGCTTCACCGTCAGGCCCTCGTCGGCTCCGACCGTCTCGACGGTCAGGCGCGACGTGAACGTGTACTCGGCGGCCTGCGGGGCGCCGACGCCGAGGACGCGCAGCGCCGACCGGCGCGACACGCTCACCTCTTGGTCAAACGACTCGCCTACGCGGTAGCGGCCGACGGTGACGGGGGCGAGGACGCCTTCCGCGGGCGGCGTCCGCGGCGGCGCCGGGGGCGGCTCGGCGACCGGCGCGGCAACGGGGGGTGGGACCGGCTCGGGCAGTCGCTCGGGAGGGGCGTTCTCGACCGGCGCGCGGGCGGCCGGCGGAGGCACGACGGGCGCTTCGGCGGACGCCGGCGCGCGGGACCGGACGTGAAGGCCGAACCCCACGCCGCCGGCGGCCGAGAGAACGCACAGGCCGGCGAGGATCAGCGCGGGGCCGACCGCGCGGCCGGCGACGGCGCGGCCGCACCCCCGGCAGACGACAGCCGTCCCGGCGGTCGGGATTCGCTCCCCGCAGCGGCAGCGGCGCGCCCGTGACATGCTGATACCCTACACGTGCGACGCCGCCCGCACCAGCCGGCGTCGAGCTGGTGACGCCGCTCGGAAAGTAGAAGGCATGCTGTGTCGAAACCCTTGGTTTTAGCGCGGAGGGCGTCGGCGTGTAGCCCGGGGTGCAACCCCGGGCGGCGTCGGCGGTGGCACGAGGGGTCACGCTACTCGCGCCACGCCATCGCCCGCCCGGGGTTGCACCCCGGGCGGGCGATGGCGCCCTCCGGGCTAAAACCCGAGCCACCGTCCCGGATTTCGACTGAGCGTAATAGGCACACACCGTGTGCCTTTGCTGAGCCGAAGAACGGCACACGGAGTGTGCCTACTACTTTCGCGACGCCGTGTCAGCGGCGGAGGTGGCGGTCGAGGAAGTCGTAGGCAACCGCCCGCGCCGCCGGCGGGAACGAGTGCCCGACCGCCGGGTAGAGGGCCGCCAACCGGTCCGCCTCCCCGTACAGCCGGTATACCCCGCCCGCGGCCGCCATCACGTCGCGCACCCCGGACGCGTCGAAGTCGTCGTCCTTCTCCGCCGCGACCGCCAGGAACGCCCGCGGCGCCAGCCCCGCCACCAGCTCGTGGAAGTCGAACGGCACCCGCCGGGCGTCGCTGCCGAACTCGGTCTTGATCCGCGGCAGGTACACCGGGCCGGTCCAGCTCGGCACGTCGTCCTTGCGGAACGTCGTGAACCCGCAGCTCGACACCACCGCCGTCAGCCGCCGGTCGTGGAACGCGGTGAAGATCGCGTTGTGGCCGCCGAGCGAGTGGCCGATCACGCCGATCCGGTTCGCGTCCACCTCGGGGAGCGATTCGAGCAGGTCCACCGCCCGGACGTTGTCCCACACCGCCTTCATGGTCCCGCTCGCGTACCCGCGGGCCGCGGCGAAGTCGTACCGGTGTCCGCCGAACGACGGGTAGTCGGGCACGACCACGACGTACCCGCGCTTCGCCAGTTCCAGCCCATAGGCGAGGTCCGCGTTGCCGCCGAGGCCCGCCGGTTCGCCCTTGCCGAGCGCCGTGGTCTGGTGGAGGGCGAGCACCGCCGGCAACTTCTTCCCGGGCTTCTCCGCCGGGGTGAAGACGTAGGCGGGGACGCGGCCGTCCGGGTCCGACTGGTACGTCACCAGCCGGCGGACCAGACCGCCGACGCGCACCGCCTCGACCTCCTTCACGTCGAGCGGGACGCGCCGCAGCTGGCTCGGCAGCGGCCCCGCCGCGCGGGCGAAGTTGTCGGCGACGTGGCCGCGCCGCACCTCCCAGTCGGCCGGCGTCCGCACCGGAACGCGGGTTCCCGCGCGGGCCACGACGCCCAGGTCGGTGTGGTCGGGGTACGCGACCGGCGGCGCCGCCGGCTCGAACCGCCCGACCGGGTAGCCCGCGGCGTAGGAGACGACGAACGCCCCGCCGGTCGTGCGGTAGCGCACGTACTCGCGCCGCTCGAAGTCGCTCTTACCGGGGCGTGCGAGCGCGTCCTTGCCGCCCGGCGCCAGGTACTTCCCCGCCACGCGGAGGACGATCCGCGTGCGGTCGCCGAGGGCGTGACCGGAGCCGGTGAACACTGCGTCGAGCGATTGCTTCGTGACCCAGTGCGGCTCCACGTCGAGGCCGGCGCGGCGCATCCAAAACACCATCTCCTCGGCGTCTGCGACCGGGCACGTCGCGTCATCGGCGCCGTGAACCACGATCACCTTCGCCGATGCTCCGAGCCGCTTCATCTCGGCCGCGTGGTCCGGGTGGCCGACGTAGCGCAGCTCCTGGTGGTCGAGGGTGAGGTGGTTCTTGGACGCCGGGTCGCGGCTGTAGCGGGCGTTCAGGTCGCTGCCGCCGGGGAGGTTGAAGGCGATGTCGTCGGTCAGTTTCGCCATCCCGCACACGTCCACGACGCAGGCGAAGGTGCGCGGCGCGAGTTTGTTCGCCATGAGCGCGACGTTCCCGCCGCCGGACCCGCCGACGGCGAACGTCCGCGCGGGGGCGAGCGGCCGGCCGCGCTTCGTCAGACCGTCCTGGAGCCAGTGCAGTGCGCGGAGGGCGTCGAGCGCCTGGAGGTAGCCGAAGTCGTAGGGCTCGGGGCCGTCGATCGCGTCGGCCTTGCCGCTCTGGAGGTAGTTGACGCAGACCGCGACCACGTCGAGTTTCGCCGCGAGTTCGCGGGGGTCGGCGGTGCCGGCGCAGTCGGTGCCGCCCCAGTTGTGGAGCGTGAGCATCAGCCCGGTGGCCGGGCCGACGCCGTCGAGCCGGCCGGTCGGGTAGTGAACGCTTACCCGCACCGTGCGCGGGCCGGGCCGCAGCGGCCACTCCTGCGCCGGCACCTCGACGGCTCCGTCGCGCTCGGGCAGCGCCGGCCACACCGGGGCCGCTCGGGCCGGCGCCGCGACCGCGATCAGGGTGACGGTCAGCAGGGTGGCTCTCGTCATGGCGGTCCCCCGGCCCGGGTCAGTCGCCGAATACCGCCGCCCACGTCCCGAGCAAGCGGCAGCGGTCGAGCGCGGTCAGCTCCGCCCCGATGTAGCGCCCGAAGTCGTGCTCCGCCTTCCCCTCATCAAACGCCGCCGCGTAGCGGCCGACCACCCCCGCCGCGATTCCCGTTCGCGCCCGAATCTCCGCCGCGCTCGCGCCGCCGGCGTGGAGCGCCGCCACCAGCTGCGGCCGACCCGGGCCGATCCGCCGCGGCTCCGTCAGGAACCGGTAGCGCCGCCCGACGTACCGCGGCATCTCCTCGAACGCCGCCGCCCGCTTCAGCGACAGCCCCACCCGCGCCGTCGCCAGCACCTCCGCCCCGCGATCCGTCGCGTCGCGGAAGTGGACCGGCGTCCCCGCCGCGAGGGCCGCGGCGCCCGGCAACTTCGCGTCGAGCGCCGCAACTGTCGGCGTGTCGGTCAGCTTCAACAGCCGGTCCACGAGCCGCGACGGGCCGTCGATCAACTCGCCGTCGGGCGTCACCACCGACCGCAGCAGCACGCCGACGGTCGCGGTGCCGTCGCCGAGCGTGAGGTCGAGCCCCTTGAACGACCCGCCGCGGAATGAGCCGCCGACGCGGTGGAAGTACCACCGGCCCCAGTCGCGCTGCACCGGGTCGGCGTGCGCGAACGGGTCCGGGTGCTCGGCGTCGTGCCGGTAGAACTCCACCTCCGCGACGCGCAGCGGCACGCCGTCGGCGACCAGCTCGGCGCGGTTGAGCAGCGCCGCGGCGACGGCGACGAACCAGGCGTCGGGGTGGGTGCGCGGCGGGAGGGTGAACACGACGGGAATGGTAGCGGAAATGAAAGTGGCCGGCCCCGCGCCGTCCGTGGCGCGAAGCCGGCCCAGGCCCGTTGGCGTCTTGCCGTTGGGCCACACGGCCCGGGTGTCGGACAGTCGATCCCCGGCGGGACGGAGGAAGCGGTTCCGTCCCGGAGTGGTCTTGCCTTCCGTGGCATACTCCCCCCGGCGCGTCTTGCGGCGGGGGCGGGGGATCGCTGGCGAGCCCGGCACCGTGTTCGGGGCGACGACCGGGCGTGCCGCAGCTCTGCGGGCGGGCCGGCGTCGGTTGTCGGGTGTCTCGTGGGAACGCGCCGGGTGGCGGTTCGGTTCCTGCCGTCCGGGGGCCGCCGGAGAGTGACGTGGGTGGCGGCCGGTCCGGGTTTGCTCAGGGCGTCCCGGCCGTGCGGGCCGGGGTGATCGGGTACTCAGATGGCGGCGGGGCGATAAGCCTCGGGGTCATTCTGAATCCTCCTCGGAACGCGAATCTGATGGGGGGAGGTTACCGTCTGTAGCGGGGATGTCAACAACGAACCCACTGCCACCGCGATGTCAGTAGCGGTTCCGCGGAATGCGTTGATTGGGCGGGATTTACGGGTCGTGCGGTTTCTCGCGGGGCGCGCGTCAAGACCCAACCGGGCACGAATGTGAGCTCACTTTCGGGGCCACCCACCACGTCCGAATCCCAGACGTGACCGCGAGTTAACGGCGGCCGCGCGGGTGCTGTGAAGGTCGCGGGAAGAATTTTTCCGCGCGACGGAGTTTCTTCGCGCGATTCGCGGCAAGCGCCAATGATTTGCGGGGTTGTGGGCGGTGAGAGAATGCTGAAAAGGAGCAACGGCCGCGGGGGTTGCCCGCGGCCGTCGCGTGGTGCCTCCACCTGTGCCGTCGGTATCGCCTTAATGGGAACCCGCAAGTGTACTGGGGAGCCTCACGGCTGGATTTCGGATCCCATCTTCGGCCGGCGGACCGACCGGTGGGCTTGCGGCACCAACCGTATTAACGAAGGCCCCCATGCAGGTGAATGTTGGTTCGCCAAAAAACACGCGACCCACTCGGACACCGCAGAGGCACCGCAATACTACCCCGCGGGGCTGTGCGAAACAAGCCGCGGCGTAATCTAAGGCTCAAAACCCCACGCCCGGAGCCGCCGCATGTCCGCCGTCCGCGAAACGCACGTCCCCGGCTTCCCGTGCCGCCGCGGCAAGGTCCGCGACGTGTACGACCTCGGCGACCGGCTCGCCATCGTCGCCACCGACCGTATCAGCGCCTTCGACCACATCCTCACGCCGCCCATCCCTGAGAAGGGGCGCATCCTCACGGCGCTGAGCGTGTTCTGGTTCGACTTCCTGAAGGTGCCGCACCACCTCCTCGGCACCGACCTCGCGGACCTGCCGCCGGCGTTCCGCCAGCCCGAACTCGCGGGCCGGACGATGCTCGTCCGCAAGACGGAGGTCGTGCCGATCGAGTGCGTCGCCCGCGGCTACCTCCTCGGGTCCGGGTGGAAGGAGTACCAGAAGTCGGGGACCGTGTGCGGCATCCCGCTCCCGGCGGGGCTGCGGGAGGCCGAACGACTCCCGGAGCCGCTGTTCACGCCCGCGACGAAGGCCGAGCAGGGGCTGCACGACGAGAACATTCCGTTCGCCGAGGTGGAACGGCTGGTCGGCGCCGCCACGGCCGCGGAGCTGCGCGACCGCACGCTCGACGTGTACCGCCGGGCCGCGGCGCACGCCGAGGCGCGCGGCATCATCCTGGCCGACACCAAGCTCGAATGGGGCCGCCTGCCGTCGGGCGAGCTCATCCTCATCGACGAGGTGCTGACGCCGGACAGCTCGCGGTTCTGGCCGCGGGACACGTACCGGCCGGGCGGGTCGCCGCCGTCGTTCGACAAGCAGTTCGTGCGCGACTGGCTGGAATCGACCGACTGGGACAAGACGGGACCGCCGCCGCCACTCCCGGCGGACGTGGTGGACAAGACGGCGGCGAAGTACCGCGAGGCGCTGGCGCGGCTCCGGTAGTCGTTGGGAGTCTGCGGGAGTCTGCGGGAGTGGAGGAGTCCGAGCCGGGGTTTACTCCTCCACTCCCAACGACTACTTCTTCCCCGCTGCCGCGACCACCCACTTCTCGGGGTGCGCGCGCATGGCGACGAGCATTCGGATCACCTCCTCGTAGGCGGAGTGAAGAGTTACACCCATCGCCCGGTCGAGGTACTCACAGCGGACGGCGAACGCGATCCACGTCTGGGACTCGGCGGCTTCCGCCTCGGCGTCGGCGATCTTCGCGACGAACGCGGCCTCGTACATCCGCTTTCGCCACGCCTCGGCCAGATTCGCGCAAACCGATCGGGTCGCCCGTCTCCCCTGGTCCGTCAGCGAATACGTTTCCGCCTTCGGAAACCCCTTCGACGCCTCGAACCACGTCATCGCGGCGTCGAACGCCTTCTTGTAGACATCGAGTTGGAAGTG
>Ga0190275_10003697_pt1 | contig 10938 bp, 15 predicted proteins | sample Popmic550T_FD_133745 | JGI IMG/M metagenome (GOLD analysis project Ga0190275, IMG submission 133745) | Populus adjacent soil microbial communities from riparian zone of Yellowstone River, Montana, USA - 550 T | ecosystem: Environmental > Terrestrial > Soil > Riparian zone > Trees stand | place...
CGCCCAGGACAAGAAGGTCGCGCCCAAGAAGATCGCGGTCGCCGAGCCGACGACGGCCGCGGCCGACCCGGACTTCCTCGTCCAGGGCGAGTACGTCGGCGAGTTGCCGGGCGGGATGAAGGTCGGCGCCCAGGTCATCGCCAAGGGGCTCGGCGAGTTTACCGTCAAGGCGTACCACGGCGGCCTCCCCGGCGACGGCGCGGACATGAAGGACGTGATCGCCGGCACGGCCGTCACGAAGGACGGCAAGGTAACCGCGACGATGAAGAAGGGCGCGGAGGTGTCCACCGCCGATCTCGGCGGCGGCGAGATGAAGGTGAACACCCCGGTCGGGGTCACCCTCAAGAAGGTGGAGCGGAAGTCGCCGACGCTCGGGGCGAAGGCGCCGGCCGGGGCGAAGGTGCTGTTCGGCGGCGCCGGCGACGAGAAGAACTGGAACGGCGGCAAGCTGGTCAAGCTCTCCGACGGCGAGTTCCTCGACGTGGGGGTGACGAGCAAGGACGCGTTCGGGGCGTTCACCGCCCACGTCGAGTTCCGCCTGCCGTGGATGCCGAACAGCCGCGACCAGGGCCGCGGCAACAGCGGGGTGTACCTCCAGAACCGCTATGAGCTGCAGGTGCTCGACAGCTTCGGGCTGAGCGGCGAGAACAACGAGTGCGGGGGCGTCTACACGCAGCACAAGCCGCGGGTGAACATGTGCCTGCCGCCGCTCGTGTGGCAGACCTACGACATCGAGTTCACGCCGGCGGTGTTCGGCGAGGACGGGAAGAAGACGGCGAACGCCCGGGCGACGATCCGGCACAACGGGGTGGTGATCCATGACGACGTGGCGTTCCCGAAGGAGTGCCCCGGCGGCCAGCCGGAGCGGCCGACGCCGGGCGTGTTCCAGTTCCAGAACCACAGCGACCCGGTGGTGTACCGCAACGTGTGGGTCGTCGAGCGGCGGTGAGTTGCAGCGCGGGCGGCCCCGCCGGTATGATGACCGGCGGGGCCGCCCGCCCCCGGAGGTGCCCGATGGCCGTAGCGACGTTTGACACGCTGAAGTTCGCCAACACGCTGAAGAGCGCCGGCGTCCCGGACAAGCAGGCGGAAGCTCAGGCGGTCGCGTTCGCGGAAATCATCCAAATCAACTTCAAAGACCTGGTTACGAAGGACGACCTCCACCGCGACATGGCGGAGTTGAAGGCGGAACTCAAGCACGAGATCGCGGAGACCAAGTCGGAGCTGAAGCGAGACATCTCCGACCTCCGTGGCGAGATGAAGGTCATGCGCTGGATGCTCGGCGCGATCATCGGACTCCTCGTGCCGATCCTGATCCGCCTGTTCTTCTTCCGCGGCCCCGTTTGATTCCCCTCTCTCCCGGTGCCCCCATGTCCCGCCTGCTCGCGCTCGCGGTCGCCCTCCTCGCCGCCGGCCCGGCCGCGGCGCAGGAGAAGATGAACGTCCTGTTCGTCGTCTCCGACGAGTCCACGACGTTAACCGACACCCTCTTTTCGGCTTGGCACCGTCTCGGGGTGTGGTACTTTGTACAGTAGACCAACGCACGGGCGAACGCCCGACCCGCCTACGGCGAGCCACCGGACCGGGCGCTCTTTGAAAACTCGTGAGGCTAACGGGGAGAAAAGCATGGGGAAGAAGAGGGAGGACTCGGGAGACTCGCACCGCAAACCGCTTGTCGGTCGAGACCCGCTTTCACGCCCAGAAGCCCCGCCCGAACTCGTGGCGCTGGCGAAGCAGTTGGGTCAAAAAATCGTCCACGTTTCTCTGGCGAGAAAGCCGACGGCTGACAACCCGAGCCTCGACGGGCAGTCTTTTCTTGCGCTCGTGGACTTTCTTCCAAGGACGGGCGATCTGATTAAAACCCAAGACGGGAAGTTCTGCGAAGTCAAGAACACCCTCCACATCATCCGGGCTTTCGCACCGGGTGGTAAGACAGAGGCGTTCGGGCTCTTTCCCACCGTCTTCGCCATTCTGGTTGAGGACGACAAAACCGGGGGCTAGACCGCATTCGGTCAGTTAAAGATCATCCATCGCCGCCCGAATCCCTAGACGGGCGAACACGGGACGAACGAGGAGGAGCGGCGATGAGAGCGGCTGTCCGAACCGGGACGATCCTAGCGTGCCTCGCCTTCGTCGGCGCTGTGGCATGGGGGGCCAATGCGCTAATTCAGCAGGGGGACAAGTACATCCCCTTGGCCGCCGCCCTTGTCAGTGGTGGGGCGACATTGATGGGCGTAGGTATCGGTGCACTTGTATTACGGTTTAACTACCGCAACCAATCGCTCCCCATTCGGCTAGAGTTTTACAAACGGAAAGTTGATGCCACCGACGAACTTTATCAAGCCTCATTCCAACTGCTCGAAAAGATGGAGAGACTTCATCCGAAATTGGAGTTGGTAGTTGAGCGAAAGTTGGTACTGAACAAGGACAAATGGCGGACTCATTTAAGAGATGTAGCCACGGCAATGTTCGCCGTTGAGGCGCTGCAAAGAGTAGTCACGCTCGCAACCGAGTTCGAACTCATAAAGGCTCATGACATGTATCTTGAGGCAGGGGCCAAGGTGATTAATTGGGCCGCCGATGCTGATGATCCAGTAGCCGGACGAGATAATCTCCTCCCCATGATGACGACTATGAGGGAAAAGTTGGGTATCTTTGCTGCCGCCTGTGCGTTCACGAGTGGGGGTATAGAACTTTCGGCAGGGTTAGCCGAAAGCATCGGCTTCGATAGGCCCAGGTTCACTAGCGAACTGAACAAACTGCTAGAGGAGGAGCCGGGGGTTAAACTTTAAGCACGGCTTTTCCGGTACATGTGCCGAATCGTGCTGGGTCATCTCGTTTTGCACATCGCCCCTGAGCCCTTGTGGGACTTCAGACGGGTAAACACCTGGATAAGGGGATTTCGGGGCTGCACGACGCTATAATGCGAAATGGCGGGGGTTGTCGCTTATCACTTTAGGGGGATTCACTGTTATGAAATCTATCATGCTTCGACTCGTCAGTACGGCTACAGAAGTTCTTAACTCTTTGAAACAGTTCAATAATGGGACAAGAGAAGATTATGCCGGAATACGAAGAACATTCGCCAAAACGGAATACTGGGTGTATGACCCTGGTTCCAAACTATTTGCGCCAGCAAAGTTCGCCGGCTACGTTGGGATGACGTTTGAAGGCTACCAACTCGCCACAGACGGAAATGCAGAAAAAAGTGGAGCTCTTTTCGGTGGATATCTTACGTGGCCTGCTATTGAAAAGGCTATTAAAGAAAACATTGCGATTCAGCAACCAGTTAGTTTCCAGCATGACAGAATGTTGGCAGACCGCTTGCCCGCTTGGGGCGTCGGATTGCTCGGTGTTAATCCATTCAAGAGTGTGAACCAGGAGAAATGGAAGTTCATAACTCTCCCGGCGACTGACGATGTTAAGATGGCCGCTGGTGCTGTGGCAGAAGGGGATACAGCCTCGCCTGCCTCAACACAAGACGATAGAGGCCACATTCTCCGGCTGATCTGTGAGCGGCGAGGTCAGCCGAAGTTCCGCAACGATCTTATCATGGCATATGGCGGACGGTGTGCCGTGAGTGAGTGTGATGCTGTAGATGCTTTAGAGGCATCTCACCTCGACCCATACACCGACCACCCGGATTCCCAACTCATCACGAACGGCCTTTTGCTGCGGGCGGACATACACACGCTATTCGACCTTGACTTGATCGGTTTTGACCCGGATACGATGGCCGTAGTTTTAGCCCCGAATCTCCGTGAGACTGCATACTCCGAGTTTCACGGGAATCGCTTGCGAGTTCCAAACAACACTTCATCTGCCCCACATCGGGACGGTCTCGTCCGACGCTGGCAACGGTTCGTAGCGAGTGGAAATGCGCAGGGCACGACACGGACACACAGCCGGAGTACTACTCCAGCCGGAGGCGGCGAATGAAGGTCGTCATCCAGTGTGCTGGCAAAAAACGGGACGAAGCCGGTCGGTTGAGTGACGAAGAAGGAACTTCAGTGTCGTTTGTCGCCCACCCCGAACTCTACAACTACACCGCAGACGCTCCTCGGCAGTGCCGGCCCGATGACGAAGCCGGTTCCGGGGTCGGGACATGGCGAGATGTGCTGAATCGCTACAACGAGCGATACAATCGAGAAGGGTCGAACCCGGACCACCTCTTAGCGGCCTCCGACCTATACCGTGACAGAACCTACAGGGACTTGGTGGATGCCCTTGGCTCCGACAGCGTATACATCTTGTCAGCCGGGTGGGGGTTGGTGAGGGCCGGATTCCTCCTCCCGTACTACGACATCACCTTCTCCCCCAAGGCAGAGCCGTGCGTGCGTCGGGATTGGCGTAAAGAGGGGTGGCGAGACTTCAACCACCTGACCGGCGCTGACATCCGGCCGGACGAGCCGATCCACTTCCTCGGTGGCCTGGACTACCAGCCGCTGTACTACCGGCTTACCAACGACCTGCCGGGTCGCAAGGTGATCCACCATAAGAAGAGTAAGAAAAAGTCGGTGCCCCACATGCCGGGGTACGAGTACGAAGCGTACATGGGGCGAAGGAGCACGTGTTGGTACTACTCGGTGGCCAAGGAGTTCATTCGGTCCTACACCGGGGAGGCCGCATGACACCTATCAGTTCCTTGCGCCCTCCTGGTGCGAGTGTCGGCTGTCCTGTCGTCCATAACCGTATATCCCCCTACGACGCCCCGCAAGCGCCCGAGACGACGAGGATACGGTGATGGACGACATAGTCAACAAGCGGAAGATTCGCACGCATACCGAACGCATCCTCCGTCGCCATGCCCTCACGCCCGAACAACTAGAACTGATCTTGCGCCAGGTCGCCGGCTACTATTCAGAGGGGAGGTTTGACTGGGTGAATGACGATGACCCGAGGTATGGTGCTCGACCGGTCGCCTCCGGGACACGAAGAATCCTTGTGGGGTAGCATTTTTATCGGCCGGATTTTTTTCTAGGACGGTTTAATCCCAGGCTTTGAGCCTAGGGGATGAGTCGCCACCCGCCCGTCCGGCCGTAAATGCCTCACGATCTTGACGAACACGGGGCCGCACTGGTCACTAGGGCGGGTGTGGATGGTACCAGACCAAGAGGTTTCGTCAGGAAGTTAATTAGATTTGATCTTTGCTACGTCGCCGGGTCGGTCGGCCTCAAACCCCACGCCCTCGTAGGACCACAGCCACGACGGGACAGCCGGTCCGCCGCCTCTGACAGCCCGCCTTGTCAGGCAATCGCTCAACCACTGCGGTGTATGGTCACTCGCCGATACTCTGGTGCCGAATGAAGGCGGGCGGGTCGGGCTTGCCGGCCTTGATCCAGGCGGCCAGCAACCGCCGGTACTCAGCCCCGCCGAACATATCGCAGACGCCTGCGGCGGCCTGCTCCTTCCACGCCAGATCAAACTCTTCCATCGTCGCTCTCCCGAGGTTGCATCTTTCGGGCAGTATGGTCACTGCCTTCATCCCACGACCGGCATTGCCAGCCGGGTATCGGGTGGCCCCGACTCAGTAGGTCAGGCGGTCGGCTGCTTCGGACAACTCGGCCTCCGACCGGCGGGCGTACCTCGCCGTGGTGTTCAAGTTCTCGTGACCGAGCAGTTGCGCCAGGGCGACGAGGTCGTTCTCGTTGTCCGCCAAGAACTGGTGCGCCATCGTGTGGCGGAACAGGTGGGGGTGCAACTTCACCCCGATCCGGGCGGCGTACTTGTTGCACAGCGCCCTCATTCCCCGGTCGGTCAACGCCCCACGCTCGCCGATGAACACTGCCCGATCATCCACCTGCGGGCGGGTGTCGAGGTACGCCTGTACCGACCGCCGGGCCGGCAGCGGGAGCGGGACCGAGCGCTGCTTGCCGCCCTTCCCGTGCCGGAACACCACCGCTCCCGAACGCTCACCCACCATCAGGTCTTCGAGGGTCAGGTTCACGAGGTCGCCGACCCGACAGCCGGTGTAAAGAAGCAGGTGGAAGACCGCCGACGCCCGCACGTCGCCCCGGAGCTCGACCTCCCGCAACAGCTTCCGCACCTGATCCCGCAGGAGTCCCTTCGGGGCGAGTTGCACCCGCCGGAGTTCCTTCACCACCGCTGCCACGTTCGATGGGAGTTGTCCCCTCACGGTCAGCCATCCGAGGTACCGCCGGACGGTCACCAGCGCCCGGTTCACGGTGGCGACGGCCTGCCCCTTCTCCCGCCGCAGGTGCTCTCGAAAGTCGGTTACGTCCCGGGTGGTCACCCGCCCCGCCGTGAACGGTTCCCGGTTCACCTCGGCGAACCAAGCGGCGAGCTTCCGCAGGTCGAGGGTGAACGCCTTCCGGGTGCCGGGAGCGAAGTCGTGCGTGGCGAGGAAGGTGGCGAACAGCGCCGCCTCCCCGTCCCCGGCCGGGATGCTGGCGAAAACATTATCCGCCGAATTCTTCACGCTTTATCCCTCCGAATCTGACGGGTTCGAGACACGAACTTGACGCCACCTGTCCGGGATTGGGCGGGTAATGACTCTTATCACCCGACCTTATCCGCCGTGTCCTTGCGCAGCCGCAGGAACACGGCCCGGATCACCTCGCCGGCCGCCACCCCGGCCGTCCCCGCCGGGAACAATTCCTGCACGTCACCCGCCACCTGCGCCACCGTTGCCTTTGCCAGCCCCAGCGTTCGCACCCCGTCGAGGACATCGGCGTGCGGCTCCGGCGGTGCCGGTCGGGGCTTGGTCGGTCGTGCCGGCGGCGGTGCCTGGCCGAGTTGTCGGCGGGCGTAGAACAGGACGACCTTGCCGTTTACACCGCAGTTCCGGCGGCGGACTTCCACGCATTGCGCCTGGCCCGGCCCGTCGTAGTACGGCCGCCCGGTCGCCTCATCCCGGAGCGGCTCCGGGAACACTCCGGCCTTCAGCAGTTGGTGGAACCGCTGGCGGGACAGCCCTACCGTCCGGGCCATGTCGCTGACGCTCACGCCGCTCTTCGCCCCGGCGGGTTCCTGGGTGTTCTTGGACATCAATGTTCCTCGATCCAGACGCCAGGATTACGAGAATTGGAAACGAAGTGGGCTCGCCCCTCGGCGGTCAATTGCCGCCGGCCCTGGTCGTCCTTCGCCACCAGACCCACCCGGATCAGGAACGGCTCGGTCACCTCGGCCACGGTGCGGACGGGCAGGCCGAGCCGGGAGGAGATCACGTTCAGCCGGTTCGCTCCGTCGCCGAGGACGGCGAGGTATTGCTGCTCGGTCGGGCCGAGGCCGAGGGCGTCGGTCTCCTCCAGCAGGCAAGCCCTGTCGAGGTGCGTGGGGGTAATGCGGCCTTCCCCCTCCGAGCGGCACACCCGCCGACACGCCTGGAGCAACCGGAGGGCGAGCCGGGGCGTGCCACGGGACCGGGCGGCGATGGGGGCGAAGACATTAACATCCACGTCCCACCCCAGCGCCGCCGCCCGCTGGCGGGTGAGTTCTCCGAGCTCGTCCGACGAGTAGAACCCGAACCGCAGGCTGAGGCGCATCCGGTCCCGGAGGGGCTGGAGGAGCCGGAACTCGTCGGTCGTCGCCAGCAACAGGGTGAAGTCGGCGAGCGGGATGGCCTGCGGGGTGCGCCCCCTGCTCGGGAGCAACACCCGCCGCTGGTCGACGGCGAGGTACAGCGCCGTCTGAAACTCCCGGTCGAGCTCGTGGGCTTCGTCCACGAGGATCACGTCCCGGTCCTTCGCCCCCAGAAGCAGTGCGTTCAGGTCGGCCGGGGACTGGACCGCCTGCCCCAGCACCTCGTGGAAATCCGCTGCCATTTCCAGTGCAACGACTTTCGCCGTCTGCGTCTTGCCCACCCCCGGTGGGCCGACGAGTAGGGCGTGGTCGAACGTCTTGGCGTCCTGGTGGGCGGCGTCGAGGGCGACCCGCACCTGCTCGACCACGGATCGCTGGCCGATCAGGTGGGCGAGCGATGTCGGGGCCACGTCGCCAATCTCACGGTGCTGCGCCATCGGGGTCGCCTCCGACAGATATTGCCACGATCATCGCTCGACACTTCCGGCTGGGAAAGGTCAGTACTCGGACGGCAGGAGAAGTGTGGTGGCCGAGCGGTCGGCATCCGTGATGACCCAGACCGTCTCGCCCTTTCGGGTCGAGTAGGCGCTGAGCAGCCGGCCGCCCTCCCGCAGTGCGATCTCGTTCTGCTCGAGGTCGTGCACGGAGAGGTCGCCCCAATCCCCCTTGGCGTGCCGCCGGATGAAATCGGTCGGCGACTGACCGGCGTCTCGCACCGCCGCCAGCGCCCCCGGCGTGCTGACCAGGACGCCCAGCCCGAATCTGGCCACCATGACGCTACCCTCCGAGGTCAATCGCCGGGGCACGGGCACGTCCCGCACCACCGACGCCCCGCAGGGTGTATGGTCACCCGGCTCGCCAGACGGCCGGGCGAAGGCGGGCCGGCGTCACCCCGAGATGTCCTGCCGGATCAACACCCGGCGGGCGTCCCGCCAGTGCCCGGCGTGGACCTCCCCCGACACGCCGTCCACGACGAGCCAGTGCTTGGCTTCCGCCTCCGAGTCGCCCAGGTGGAGGCCGTTGCCCGACAGCCAGGCGGCCACGTCCGGGCGCCGGCCGAAGCCGAGGAAGAGCCAGTTGTCGGTCATCCCGCAGGCGCTGCTAACTCCGTCGTCGTAGCAGGACTCGTCCCCGGACGGTTCCCAGTACAGGCCGACGAACCGCCGCCCGCCGTCGTAGCCGAAGTACCGGAGGAAGTCGGTCGGCAGGGTGAACGGTGCCTTCACGAGCATGGTGTGGTACCCGGGTGGTGACCGGCCGCCACGGGCACGTCCCGGGCCGGCCGTCGACCCCCGGGTGTGTATGGTCACCGGGCTCGCCGAGGCTTCCCGCCCGGGTGACCATACACCCCCTGTCCTCCCCCATCGAACCGTTCCTCGTTCGTCATGGCGGTGACCATACACCCGCATCCCTCGAAGGCAGTTCGCACCCGGCGGTTCGGCGTGCGACGGGCCGACGAGGGGCGAGAGATGAAATACTTCGGGAATGCGGAGGAGGCGGCGGCCGCCATCGTCCGGGCCTTCGAGACCCCGGCGACACTCCCGGCGCCCCTGGCTACCCTGTTCGTGCGGACGGGGGCGGACGTGCCCTGCCGGAAGTGGTCGTGGCGCAACCGGCTCCTCGTGGCGCTGGCCGGTCACGGCGACGCCCGGGGGTTCCGGCAGTGGCAATCGGCCGGGCGGTGGGTGAAGAAGGGCGAAAAGTCGCTCGCTATCCTCGCCCCCGTCTTGAAGACCGTTCGGGACGACCACACCGGGAAGGAGAAGGAGGTGTTGCTCGGGTTCCGTGGAATCCCGGTTTTCGGAATCGGGCAGACCGACGGCGAGCCGCTCCCCGCCGCCGACCCGGAGGCCGAGCGGTGGGTCGAGTCCCTGCCGCTGGTCGACGTAGCCCGGCAGTGGGGATTGTCGGTGGAGGTGTTCGACGGTGAGGGCACGGCGGCGAGGGGGTTGTTCCGCCGGGGCCGGGCGATCGCTCTGGGGGTGCGGAACCTCTCGACGTGGGCGCACGAGCTCGTCCACGCCGCCGACGACCGGGCCGGGAATCTCAAGGAACGGGGCCAGCACTGGCGGTCGGAGACGGTCGCCCAACTCGGGGCGGCCGTGCTGCTGCGGCTGCTCGGTTACGAGGAGGAGGCCGACCTTGGGCACTCCTGGCGCTACATCGCCGGGTACGCTCAGAAGGAAGGGATAGACGTGGTCGGGGCGTGCTGCCAGGTCGTTGAGAGAACCTGTGAAGCCGTGTCTCTGATCCTGTGCTCGGCTGAGCGACTCGTGGAGGCGGTGTCCGCCCGGCCGGGCGAGACGGGGAGCGAGGCGCCGGAGGGTGTCTCGGTCGGCGGACTCGAGTTGCCTGAAGCAGCCGTTATTGGGGGGTCATCATGGAGAGCCTGAACGCCGCCTGGCTCTGGGTGAAGCGAGACGTGATGAACGATTTCGGGATCGAGGACGACACAGCGGGAGTGGTCGCAGCGATCCTGTCGCTTACGGTACTCGTCGGCATCCCCTTGGTCGCCCTCCGCCACCGGAAACGGATCAAGGCCGACATCCTCAAGGGCTGGAGGGGTGAGTAGGGGTCAGAGGGTCGGCATCCCCATCGCCGCTGAGGTCGAAGGCGACCGACAAACTCCCGCCGCCGTCCACTAGCCTGGTTGATTGGCGATCCTATCGTGGGCTGGTAGACACCGAGATCATGGGTAGGGTCGGCTCGTTCTAACGCCCGCCTCCACCTCATCGGCCGCCTCGGCTTCCGCCTGAACGAGAGGCCGGATCATGGCCAGCGCCACCAGCACGCCCGAACAGGGCCAGATGGTCAGCGTCCGGTCACGCAACTGGATGGTCACGGACGTGTCCGCCAGCACGCTCCCGCCCGAACGCCTTCAAGCCGGGCTGGAGTCCCCGCAGCACCTCGTCACGCTATCGTCGGTCGAGGACGACGGCCTGGGCGAAGAACTGAACGTCCTGTGGGAGCTCGAGCCGGGGGCCAGGGTGGTCGAGAAGGTGGCCCTGCCCGACCCCACCGGGTTCGACCCGCCCGACCGCCTCGACGCCTTCCTCGACGCCGTCCGCTGGGGCGCTTCCTCGTCGGCGGACGTGCGGACAATCCAAGCCCCGTTCCGCTCCGGCATCGACATCGAGGACTACCAACTCGACCCGGTGGTCCGGGCCATCCAGATGCCACGGGTCAACCTCCTGGTCGCCGACGACGTGGGCCTCGGCAAGACCATCGAGGCGGGCATGGTCGCCCTGGAACTCATCATCCGCCACCGCACCCGGAAGATTCTGATCGTCTGCCCGGCCCCGCTCCAAGTGCAGTGGCAGGAGCAGATGCGGGACAAGTTCGGCCTCGACTTCCGCATTGTGAACTCCACGATGATGGGATTGCTGCGCCGTAGCC
>Ga0190275_10003698_pt1 | contig 10938 bp, 12 predicted proteins | sample Popmic550T_FD_133745 | JGI IMG/M metagenome (GOLD analysis project Ga0190275, IMG submission 133745) | Populus adjacent soil microbial communities from riparian zone of Yellowstone River, Montana, USA - 550 T | ecosystem: Environmental > Terrestrial > Soil > Riparian zone > Trees stand | place...
ACCGAGGACGAGGCGATCCGGTTGGCCAATGCGACGCCGTATGGCCTGTCCGGCTCGGTCTGGAGCCGCGACATCGGGCGAGCATTGCGAACGGCGAAGGGCATCCGCTCCGGAACGCTCAGCATCAACTCGAACGAGGCCGTGCACGTCGAGGCTCCGTTCGGCGGCTACAAGCTGTCAGGGATCGGCCGCGAGCTCGGGATGCACGCGCTCGACCTCTACACGGAAACCAAGAGCATCTTCATCGACCTGACATGATCGTCGAGCGAGCCGGCCGGCGGCGACGGGGCGGCCCTGCAGTCGCGGTGGTGGCCTGGCTGGCCGTGCTTGGCGGGACGATCGCGCTCGGCGTGGCCGGCCGGGCGCCCGAGGCACGCACGGCAGCGGTCACCCCTGAGCCCGTGGCGGCGACGCCGTCTGCGGCACCAACCGCGCCGCCAGCTGCCGCGATCCCGCGGCGTTCGCCGCTTCCGACCCGCCCGCCGATCGGTGAGGACGGCATCATGGGCGGCCTGCCGTTCGGGACCGCGTGGCAATGGCTCGAGTCGGACTGATCACGCTGCCCGACACGGCGTGGTGCTCCCAGAACAACAGATCGGCGGAATCGGGCTCGGTCGGCGGGCCAACCCTCGTGGATTCCGTGGATCGGTGCCCGTTGAGTACCGAACGGCCAAACACGGGCGCTCAGCGGAATCGGTTCGCGCCAGGTGGTGCTCCACGAACACCCGCCCGCAGGTTTCGGCCGCCCGGTCAGAACGTCGCGTGCATCGTTTCGGGCGCGGTGAGCTCCGGGTGCCGGAGCGCGAGCCAGTCCCGTAGCGCCCACTGCGTCGTGTTGAATTCGATCCCGTCCCACGGGATGTCGACCGGCGCGAACGACCGAACCTCGAGGGCTTCCGGCGTCACCATCGGGAGGCCCCCGACGATCCGCGCCTCGAACGCGATCGTCACGACGGCCGCCTCGAGACGGGTGTACAGCCCGATGATCTCCGTCGGCTCGATGATCAGGCCGGTCTCCTCGAGGGTCTCTCGGATGGCCGCCTGGTTGACGGTCTCGTCGACCTCGAGGAACCCGCCGGGCTGCGCCCAGGTGCCGTAGCCCGGTTCGATCCCGCGCCGGAGCAGCACCAACTCCCCGTCGTCCGTGATCGGGAACGCAGTCACGACCAGGCGCGGGTTGACGTAAACGATGTGCCCGCACGTGTCGCAGACGAGCCGTTCGCGGTGCTCGCCGTCGACGGCGCCGAACCTGAGTCGCGAGGCGCAGCGCGAGCAGTAGTTGAGGTGCGAGGCCAGCCAGCCGGGCGTCCCGCCACCGCTCTCGATGTCGGTGGAGCGCCCGTCGCGCCCGCGTTCGAACTCGTGGTTCCCGGTCATCGCGGCAGGCTCAGGCGAGGATCACGATGAGCGAACCCGCCGCCAGGGCAACGAGCCCGACGAGCGCCGCGCCAACCCAGGCGAACCGGAACAGGCCCTTGTTGCGGTCGACCGGCAGCCACGCCCAGGCCGAGCGCCAGATGCGGAGCGTCGCATCGCCTGTCGTCGCGACCAGGAGTGGTAGGCCGATGAGCGCGCAGAGCTTGACAAGCGGGCTGCCGAGCGGCGCGCCGAGCTCGAGCGCGGTGATCGCGATGACTCCGCAGAACAGCACGACCACCGAGAGGTAGACGTAGTAGGGCTGCAGTGGCGTGGGCTTCGTCTCGGGCACCGAGCGGGGTGGAAGGCCCTGAAGGCTGGGCGGCAGCACCGGCTGGCGCACGGCCTGGCGGTCGAGAGCCGGCATGCCCGGTTCCCAGCGTTCGTCATCCATCACCCGAGGAGTGTACCGAGGGGGCGCTCGAAGGCCCGGCCCAGTCCGAAAACGGCTGCCCGTGGATGACACACTCCTCTGCAGTCCCGTCCGAAATCGGACTCCGAAATCGGAAGCACGGCCGGTGGGGGTGGTCCTGGCGTGGGCATTCGAAATCGGAATGACTCCCGCGCGACGACTCCTAGACGACGCGCGTTTCCGAGGCCTGGGCTTCGTCGACGACGACCGAACAGGTCTGGCAGTACCAGTGCGCCTCGAGCGGCGTGCCGCACAGCTCGTGACGAATCGGGTCGGCGCCGCCGGTGCGGCGGGCGCCCCAATCGGCGAGGAGTCGCAGCGCGCTCGCCAGATCCCGCGCCTCAGCCGTCAGGGCGTAGGCCATGCGCACGGGTCGCTGCTGGTACGGGGTGGCGCGCACGATCCCTTCGCGCTCCAGGCGCCGCAGCCTGTCGGACAGGATGTTCGGGGCGATCCCTGGCAGCGCCTCGTTCAGCTCCCCGAACCGCCGTGGCCGGTCGAGCAGCGACTCCACGATCAGCAGGCTCCAGCGGTCACCGACGCGGTCGAGGGCGGCCTCCAGCGGGCGCGGATCGGCGGGCGATCCATAGGGAGCGGGCTTCTCCGGCATCGGCGCCATGGTAGGCGACCCGCCGCAGCGAGCGGGGATTGCGCTGCCCGATTGTCGGTAGTACATTGCAAGTCACAAGTTACCACGCCAAAATCCACCAATTGGGAGCACCGCACCACCATGACCCTGCTCGACGAGCTCCAGTCCTCCATCGCAACCCTGGCCGAGCGCGCCGGCCCCTCGATCGTCGCGATCGGGCGCCACCAGCGCGGGTCCGGCGTCGTGATCGGCGACGGCGACGTCCTCACCAATGCCCACAACCTGCGCGGCAGCGAGGTGACCGTGACCTTCGCCGACGGGCGTCGCGAGATCGGGACCGTCAAGGCGGTCGACGGCGACGGCGACCTGGCCGTGATTGGCGTCGATACCAAGGGCGCGACACCGCTCGAATGGGGCGCCACCGACGGCGTCCAGCTCGGTGCTGCGGTCTTTGGGGCCGCGGCGGCGAACGGCACGGGCACGCGCATCACCTTCGGCACCGTGTCGGCTGTCGAGCGCGCGTTCCGCGGTCCCGGTGGCCGGCGGATCGCCGGCAGCATCGAGCACACCGCTCCCCTCGCGCCAGGCTCGTCGGGCGGCGCGCTGCTGGACTCCGACGGACGGCTCGTTGGGCTTAACACCAACCGGATCGGCGACGGCTTCTACCTGGCGCTGCCTGCCGACGGCGCGCTGCGCGAGCGGGTGGACGCCCTCGGTCGCGGCGAGGAGCCGAAGCGGGCCCGCCTCGGCGTGTCGGTCGCCCCGTCGTACGTCGCACGCCGCCTCCGCCGGTCCGTGGGCCTGCCGGAGCGTGACGGCCTGCTGGTCCGGGACGTCGAGGACGGAAGCCCGGCCGCCCGCGCCGGCATCCTGGCCGGTGACCTGATCGTCGAGGCCGCCGGCACGCCGATCACCGATGGTGACGAGCTCGTCGAGGTGCTCGCCCGCGCGGGCGACACCTTCGAAGTGAAGGTCGTTCGCGGCACGGAGGAGCGCACCGTCAGCGTCGGTGGTGGCGAGGCCACCGGCGAGGCCTGAGTCCATGGCCATCGCTGAACCAACCCGCGACGCGCCGTTCGACGTCACCGACGAGGTCGACGACAGCGGCATCCTCGACGCGTACTCGGCGGCGGTCTCGGCCGTCGCCGAGGCCCTGATCCCGTCGGTCGCGAGCCTGCGCGTGTCCCGGCAGGGAAGCGGCTGGTCCGCGGCCGGGTCCGGCTCCGCGGTCGCCTTCACGCCCGACGGCTACCTGGTCACCTCGGCGCACGTCGTGGCCGGCGTCGATCGCGGGAGCGCAACGTTCGTCGACGAAACGGAGCGGCCGTTCCGGGTCGTCGGCCGTGATGCGCTTTCGGATCTCGCCGTCGTGCGAGCCGAGGGGGACACGACGGCCGCTCGGCTCGGCGACGCCGGCAGGCTCAAGGTAGGCCAGCTCGTGGTCGCCATCGGCAATCCGCTTGGCTTCGGCGGTTCGGTCACGGCGGGTGTCGTCAGTGCGCTGGGCCGGTCACTCGGGACGCGCGATGGCCGCGCGACGCGGCTCGTCGAGAACGTCATCCAGACCGATGCCGCCCTCAACCCGGGCAACTCGGGCGGGGCGCTTGCCGACTCCCGGGCTCGTGTCGTCGGTATCAACACGGCCGTGGCCGGGATCGGGCTCGGCCTGGCCGTGCCGATCGACGCCACCACACGACCGATCCTCGCCTCGCTGATGCGCGATGGGAGGGTTCGCCGGGCGTACCTCGGTGTGGTCGGCGGGACCAAGGCGCTGCCCGGGACGCTGGCCGCGAGCCTCGGCCGAGCCCGCGGACTCGAGGTCGTGCAGCTCCTCGATCGAAGCCCCGCGGCGATGGCGGGCGTGCGCGCCGGCGACCTGATCGTCGGCCTGGACGGCCGCGCGGTCGAAGGCGTCGGCGACCTCCAGCGGCTCCTCGTCGGGGACCTCGTCGGTCGCCGCGTGCGGCTCGACGTGGCGCGCGAGGGCCGGCTCATCGAGCTCGACCTCGCGCCGAGCGAACTCGTCTAGCGGCGCAACCGCAGCCCGCGCAGGAGCTGCGATCTGGCATCGCTCGGTAGGATGGTCGGAGCCAGCAACGTCGACGGAGGCACGTCGTGACTACCCAGCCGACCGTGACCCGCTTCGTACCGACAGAGGATCAGTTCGCCTGGACGTTCGGCGGATATCGGCCGGTCCGCCAGGTCCAGCCCGGTGACGTTCTCGACCTGTTCACCGAGGATGCCTTTGCGGGGCGGATCAGGTCCAGTGACGACGTTCCCAGCAGGTCGATCGAGTACCCCTACATCAATCCCCAGACGGGACCGTTCTACGTGGAAGGGGCGGAGCCGGGCGACACACTCGCGATCCACCTCATCGATATCCAGCCTGCTCGCGATTGGGCCGTTTCGACGACCGTTCCGCTGTTCGGCGCGCTGACGAGCACGAAGTTCACTCCGACCCTGCAGCCGGCTCTCCCTGAGAAGACCTGGCTGTATTCGGTGGATCGAGCAGCCGGGGAGGTCACGTACCGAGCGCTCGATTCCGACTATTCAGTCAGGCTGCCACTCGACCCCTTCTTGGGTACGATCGGCGTCGCACCCGCTGCGGGGGAGGTGCGGAACGTGCTCGTGCCCGAGGCATTCGGCGGCAACATGGATACGCCGGAGGCACGCGCTGGAACCACGATCTATCTCGGCGTCAACGTCGAGGGCGCGCTCTTCTCGATCGGTGACGGCCATTACACGATGGGCGAGGGGGAGGTCTGTGGCGTGGCCGTCGAGGGCGCCATGAACAGCCGGCTGACGGTGGACCTCGTCAAGGGAACCTACTGTGACTGGCCGCGGCTGGAGGACGACGACACCATCATGGTGGCGGGGTCCTATCGACCCCTCGAAGACGCCTTCCGAATCGCCCACACCCAGCTGATCACCTGGATCTCCAGCCAGACCGGACTGTCGGTCATGGACGCCTACCAGCTCGTCACCCAGGGCTCCCGCTCGCCGATCGCGAACGTCGTCGACGCGAACTACACGATCGTCGCCAAGATGCCGAAGCGGTACCTGCCAGACGTCCCCTGGATGACCGGGATGCATGAGCGCCTGCGCGCCGTCGGGAACGCAATCGGCCACTTCGGTTAGGCGCGCGGCCGGCGGGGCCGCGGCAGTTGATTCGAAATCGAAACGTCCGTACGCCAAAGGAATGATGGTCCGTTGCCGAGTGCGGGCCATCCTGTTTCGTCGATGCAACCCCGTCGGGGATGCACCGCGTACGGACCCTTTGGGTCTCTCGCTCGGACGATCGCCTGCTGGAGAGGAGTCCGCGCCGCCGATCCGCCTACGACGCGATGACCGAATCTGCTTTCGCCGCTGGTTGAGAGCACTCTGAGAGATTCGGCCGAGCACAGGCCTCACGCTTGTGCAGGCGGCCGCGACTCCTTCTCGAACGCCGATCCGAGGAGCGGAAGGAGGAGCAATGAGTCGGTTTGTCGGCCGCATCCCGGTGTTGGTCGTTACGGCCGCGATCCTGGCCGTGGCGTGCAGCGGCGCAACTCAGAGCCCGGCGGCCAGCCCGGGTCAGCCCGCCGCCGAATCCCCAGACGGCAGCGCGTCCCCCGGCGCGAGTCCCGGTGCGTCCGCGGTCGCGGGCGAGCCGTGCCAGTCCGGGGCGACGGCGGTCAAATTCTGGACCGAGCACACCCCGCCAGCGTCGGACACCCTCCAGAAGATCGTCGACAACTTCAACGCGGCCAACCCGGATGTCTGCGTGACGATGGAAATCGTGCCTGGCAGCGAAACGGACATCGCCAAGCTGCTGACCGCGATCCGGGGAGGCGCGGCGCCTGACGTCTACCTCGTGGACCGCTTCACAGTTCCGCAGCGTGCGAACGAAGGCGTGCTGGCCGAGCTCCCCGACGCCGCAGCGATGGCTGGCGACTACCTCGAATTCGCCTGGGCAGAGACACAATTCCAGGGCAAGACCTACGCCCTGCCGTTCGATACCGACGCCCGGGCGCTCTACTACAACAAGGATCTGATCTCGGCCGCCGGCCAGGATCCTGCCGCGCTCGACATCGCCAACGGTGCGCCGACGATCGATGAAGTCCTCGCGATCGCCGACGCGGTCACGACCGAGGACGCCAACGGAAACTACGACGTCCTCGGCTGGCTCCCCGGAGGGCCGGGGCCCGGCGGACAGCCGGGTGCGATCGACCAGGGCTGGCACTACACCTGGGGCTTCGCCCACGGCGGGAGCTTCGCCGATACGGCAGCCTGCCAGGTGACACCGACCGACCCCGGCGTCGTGGCCGGCTTCCAGTTCCTGTATGACTTTGCGCAGCAGCGCGATCCTGAGAAGCTCACTCGCTGGGCCAGCACGAACGTGCCCCCCAGCCCTTCGGGCAGTCAGCAAGCCTTTGTCACCGAAAAACTGGCGATGGTCATCACCGGTGACTGGCGGATCGCCGAGATGGCACAGTACAAGCCGGACGTCGAGTACGGCATCACGTACATCCCGGTTCCCAACGAAGGCGACGAGCCGGCCACGTGGGCAGGTGGCTGGTCGGTCGCCATGATCCCCGATTCGCAGGCGCCCGAGCAAGCATGGCGGTTCATGCAGTACATCGCCGGCACCGAAGGCCAGACCACCTACACGCAGGACACGGCCCACATGCCGACGCTCAACGCGCTGCTCGAAGACCCATCGTTGTACGACGAGCAGCATGCCCAGTTCCTCGACTTCCTCGACGTCGCCCACAGTCGTCCGCCGCTCGCGGTCGGGGCGATCTACTGGGATGCGTTGACCCAGGCACAGGGTTCGGTGGAGCTCAACACTGCGGAGCCGATGGCGGCGCTGCAGGAGGCCCAGGACTCGGTGCAACCGCAGCTCGACACGGTCGGGTGCTGACCACCTCGACGCGGGACTCACGCGGGGACCGGATCCCGGTCCCCGCACCCCGGACCAGGAACGCATGACTCAACCGAGCGCTGCGCTGCCAGCTGCCCGCCGCTTCGGCCCGCGTCGCCTGGGAGCGATCGAGCGGCGCAACCTTCGGCTCGGCCTCTCGTTCATCAGCCCATGGCTGTTCGGTTTCGTGGCCCTCGGCGTCTTCCCAATCCTTTACACGTTCTACCTGAGCCTGACGCGCTACTCAGGACTGCGAGATCCGATCTTCATCGGACCCGAGAACTATCAGCGGATGGCCGACGATCCGCAGTTCTGGAAAGCGGTCTACAACACCCTCTACTACACGCTCCTCGCCGTCCCGATCGGGGTCGTCGTTGCAATGATCATCGCGCTCGCGATGAACCAGAAGCTGAGAGAGATCGGGTTCTACCGAGCGGCGTTCTATCTGCCCTCGATCCTGCCCGTATTTGCGATCTCGTTCATCTTCATCGTGATGCTCAACCCCGGGTACGGGTTGGTCAACCACGTGCTGTCCGCCGTGGGGCTCCGAGGGCCCAACTGGCTTGGGGATCCGGCCTACACGAAACTCGCGCTGGTCATGATCGCCCAGCTGGGCGCGGGCCAGTACGCCTTGATCTTCCTGGCCGGTCTCAAGGGCATCCCGGCGGAGCTGTACGAATCTGCCTCGCTCGATGGCGCTGGCGCCTTCCGCAAGTTCTTCAGCATCACCTTGCCGCTCATGACCCCGATAATCCTGTTCGACATCATCATCGGCCTGTCCCTGGCGCTCCAGATCTTCACCCCGGCGTTCATTCTCACCGGCGGCGGCGAACGGGCTGCCGGTCCCGACAACTCGCTGCTGATGTTCGTGTACTTCCTCTACCGGCAGGCCTTCCAGTTCGGCCAGATGGGCTATGCGGCCGCCCTTTCGGTCGTGCTGTTCATCGTCAGCCTCCTCCTCGCTTGGGCCGTCTTCAAGTGGGCGGGCGGCTGGGTCTACTACGAGTCGGAGCGATCGTAGATGGCGACGACCGACACGACGGCACCGATCCCCACCACGCTGCCGGGAGGCCGCCGCCACACCCGTCGCTTGCTGACCCGAGGGATCCTGCCGCGGATCGTCCTGATCGTGGGCTTGATCGCATTCATGGCGCCGTTCTACTGGATGTTCATCAGCGCGGTGAAGACACCCCAGGAAGGTGCCCGGTTCCCGCCGACCTTGATCCCCGAGACCTGGGTCTGGCAGAACTTCCCCGATGCCGTCAACTTCATCCCGTTCGGGGTCTTCGCCCTGAACTCGTTGATCCTCACGGTCGGCATCACGATCGGCGCCGTGGTGTCGAACACGCTCGTCGCGTACGGCTTCTCCCGGATCGACTGGCCCGGGCGTGACAAGGTCTTCTACCTCTGCATCGCGACGATCTTCCTGCCCTATCCCGTCATCATCGTCGCCCTGTTCGACATCTTCGGCAGGCTGCCCGCATTCGGGATCCAGGGCTCAGACTCCTGGGTGAACACGTTCCTGCCGCTGATCGTCCCGGCGTTCTTCGGCAACCCGTTCTACATCTTCCTGTTGCGTCAGTTCATGCTCGGCATCCCACGCGAACTGTCGGACGCCGCCAAGGTCGACGGGGCGAGCGAGTTCCAGACGTTCTGGCGCGTGATCCTTCCGCTGACCTCGCCGGCGATCGCGGTCGTCTTGATCTTCGCCGCGGTCGCTGCGTGGAACGAGTTCCTGTTGCCACTCCTCTACCTTCACGAGCAGTCGAAGTACCCATTGGCCGTCGGGCTGGCCTTCTTCACGAGTGAGCACGACGTTGCCTACAACCTGCTGATGGCCGCGTCGACCCTCGTGGTCCTGCCGGTCGTCATCATTTTCCTGTTTACACAGCGGTTCTTCGTCGAGGGAATCTCGGTGGGCGGAGTCAAGGGTTGAGCGACCTCGTGGCCTTGGTGGCCGGTCGGCCAATCTCGACGGCGCAGCTCGAACGCCGGATCGCTGAGCTGGCGCGGGGGCCCCGCGGACGCCATATGCCGCCCGCTGACACCGGCGCCAATGACATCCGGGCCTGGATCCTGCGGGAGATGGTCGACGAGGCGATCCTCGCAGAGGAGGCCCGAGCCGCAGGTATTGTCGCAAGCAGCGTCAGGACCGTTACCGCGGGCGACGTCGCTTGCCTCGTCGGGCTCGTTACGGACGGCGTCGTCGTGGACGAGGCCGAGGTCCATGACTACTTCGAGCGCAACCGCGACCTCTTCCGGCGCCCGGCGACGCGGACCGTGCGGCTGGCCACGTGCTCGAGCGAGGCCGCCGTAAGGGCCGTCGATGTCGACGAGGTCACTCCGCTGACGATGCGGCGGGGCGAGTTGGTCGGCGCCCTCGAGGATGCGATCTTCGGTGTCGCCGTCGGGGCGCTCGTCGGGCCGATCGAAACCGACCTCGGCTGGCATACCGCCCGTGTCGAGGAAGTCATGGAGGAGTCGACGCCGCCATTCGCCGAGGTGCGTCGGGAGATCGAGACGGAACTCGTTCGCGCGGCCCGGCAAGTCGCGTTCGACGAGTGGCTCGGCGGCCGTCGCCGCGCCCTCGCTCGCCTGACGCCCGGCTTCGAACATCCCGGCCATCCCGGCCACGCTTCGTCGAGCCACAGGCACTGACGGCGCACCTATGACGAGGATCGTCGTGACTGGCGGAAGCGGGAAGGCCGGCCGAGCGGTCGTATCGGATCTCGTCGCCCACGACTTCGATGTCGTCAACGTTGATGTCGTCCCGGCCGCCGATCGGCAGCTGCGTTCGGTGAGGGCGGACCTGACGGACTTCGGCGAAACGGTCGGCGCCCTGCGGGGCGCCGATGCCGTCATCCATCTCGCGGCGATCCCTGCACCCGGAATCCGAACGATCGAACGCACCTTCGACATCAATGTCCGGAGCACGTACAACGTGTTCAGTGCCGCGGAGGTCTGCAAGGTCGGCCGAGTCGTGTGGGCGTCGAGCGAAACCGTTCTCGGGCTGCCATTCGGCCGGCGCCATGCCCGCAATCTGCTCGATCCGGTCGCCGCACGCGGACACCATCCGCAACCGGACTATCTGCCGATCGACGAGTCGCATCCGGTGCGACCCCATTCGTCCTACTCGCTGTCCAAGGTGCTTGGCGAGGAGCTGGCTCGACAGTTTGCACGGTGGACCGGGATCCCGTTCATCGGGCTTCGCTTCTCTGCCATCCGTAAGCCCGCGGAGTACGAGCGCTTCGCCGACGACTGGTCCGACCCGCATCGCGGCGAATGGAACGCCTGGGGTTACGTCGATGCCCGCGACGTCGCGCTGGCCTGCCGCCTGGGTGTCACGGCGGACATCGCGGGCGCGGAGGTCTTCATCGTTGCCGCCGCCGACACGGTGATGGATCGGCCGAACTCGGAACTCGTCGCCGAGTGCTTCCCGTCGGTCCCGCTCCGCGACGGAACGGGCGAGCACGACACGCTCCTGGCGATCGACAAGGCCCGCGCCCTGCTCGGCTACGAGCCGGCCCATTCGTGGCGTGACACCGTCCGCGCCGGGCCGGTCCCGGCCGGGATTACCGGACCGAGGTGAGGACCGTGGAGATCGTCGCAGCGGAGAGT
>Ga0190275_10003699_pt1 | contig 10937 bp, 14 predicted proteins | sample Popmic550T_FD_133745 | JGI IMG/M metagenome (GOLD analysis project Ga0190275, IMG submission 133745) | Populus adjacent soil microbial communities from riparian zone of Yellowstone River, Montana, USA - 550 T | ecosystem: Environmental > Terrestrial > Soil > Riparian zone > Trees stand | place...
CAGTGAGCACCCACTTCCACATCGTGATCTTGAACGAGGCCACCGCCGGCCAGATCAACGGCATTCACGAGTTGCTCAAGCGGCAGGCGCCCGTCTGGTGGCACCACTTCGACAACAGCTGGATCGTCCAGGGGGACCGCAGCGCCGCGCAATGGCGGGAAGTCATCGCTCCCGGCCTCGGCGCCGGCCGCGCCAGCGCGCTGATCGTGCGGCTTCCCGACGACGCCGTGCAGCGGCAGGACTGGTCGTATTTCGGCATCGAGACCGACAAGCGCGTCGAGTGGCTGGATCAGAACCTCACCGCGCCTCGCAAGTCCGTTGATTGAGAATGTTGTCGGTTGTCGGTTGTCTGCCATTTCTCGGCTTGCGGGCAAGGACCTCAGTAAATCAGAAGACTTCCCCTCCCGTCTTCCTGAGTGCCCCGTAGGGGCTACGGAGATTAGCCGGGGGTTGGCGCGAAGCGCTTACCCCCGGATACGGCACGTCCCCGTATCTCGTGCCCCGGAGGGGCACCGGAGCTCGTAAATGCCACGCTTCCGGTGCCCCTCCGGGGCACAACGGTGAGGGTGGGTTGGGTTCCGGGGGCAGGCGCTTCGCGCCAGCCCCCGGCTAATTTCCGGTACGCCTCCGGCGTGCATTTGAGCGACAACCGGCCACCGACAACCTTTCACTCGAGCGGACACGGACTCGCGGGGGGCTGCCCTTCGTGGTCCATCCCGCGCTCCGCATCTTCCAGGGCACGCTCGATTCTGGCCGAGACGTCGGCAAGGGCCTGGGCCTTCACCCGGTACTCTCTCATCAACGCCAGCAGTTCGGCGTTGTCCACTCCTCGGGCGTCGAGCGTCACGCTACCGAGGCTCAACTCCGCCAGCGGCAGGTGCTCGACGATGCGGCGCAGACTCTCGACGGTGATGTTCCTGCCGTCGTGCTCGAAGCTGTGCAATCGCGACCGATGGACGCGGGCCAGCCGTGCCAGCTGCGTGAGGGTCAACCCGGCCTTGAGCCGGGCATTGCGGACCTGAAGATGGAGCATGGCTCAATGACTCGCGACGAACATGACGTGTATAGGTGTCTTTTACGGCATTCCGGCGCGCCGCCCGCTTCTCATTTCATGACCTCAGGCGGAATTCCGGCTTCTCATTTCGTGACCTCAGGCGGGAATCCGGCTTTCGATCGCGCCTGTCAGGCCACCCGCGAGGGCCGGAGCTCACTCATCGTCCTCTTCTCGCGGAAAGTCATAGGCGGCCATGAACTGCGCGTCGTCGCGCAGTTCAGCGACCGTCGCCGGGTCGATGGCCCGGTGCAGGATGTCCGTCAGGTACTCGTCGAACGTCGCCGGACGGACCACCCGGTGCGGCATCGGATCCAGACTCCACTGCACCCGTAGCGCGTGGACCAGATAGCCCGGTAGTTCGAGGAGGAGCGGGACCGGAGAGAGGCCTACGGGCAGAAGATCCGCGTCGGGTGCCAGGATGGCGAAGAGCGTGGCCGGCGGCCACGACTCCAGCAGCCATCCCGCCGCATCGCGCCAGGGGACCGTACCATCGTTCAGGAGCACGCCGTCGGCCTCCGCCCGGCGCCTCACGTCGGCAGCCGTCCAGCCGAGGACCGAGGCCAGCTCCTCGACGTTGCGGGCCCTTTGCTCGCGGAGGAAGAGGGCGAGAGCAGCGTGGGAGGGAGGGTCGTGTCTAAAAGAGGACATGCAGCGTATGTGTGTCTATGTACGGCATTTCCGCCCGCTGCCCGTTTCTCATTTCGTGACCTCAGGCCCAGCTCAGGCTTCTCATTTTCTGACCTCAGCCGGGAAGCGGGTAGGGAACGGCCGCGTTCCGTCACTCCTGTAAGAGAGGGAGCTTTGCAGGAGCCTCGGAGCGAGACGAAGTACTCAACGCCGGTGCGGCCGGGCGAAGCCGCGGGTGCGCCGGTGCGGTTCGAGGAGGCGTACCTGCAATTTGCTCCCCTGCTTCGGAAGATCGCGGCCGGCAAGTACGGCATCCCGGTGGCCGAGGCCGAGCCGCTCGTCCACGACGTCTTCGCCACCTACTTCGCGAACGTCGACGAAGTGCGCGACGTCCGGACGTACCTCATCGGCGGGATCTGCAACGCCGCCCGGCACCACCTCCGCCGCGCCGACGCGAAGAACGCCCTCTTCTGCGAGGAGAGCCCCTGCGGCGCGGTCCCGACCGAGTCGATCGTGGCGGCCGTCGAGCGGAAGCTCCTGGTGCGGCGCGTCCTCGCCCGGGTGGGGGAGCGCTGCCGAGAGCTGCTGCACCGCTACTACCTGAACGGCGAGACGACCGAGGCCCTCGCCGACGAGCTTCGGTTCAAGCCGTCAACCATCCTCATCTTCCTGTTCGAAGTGCCGGAAGCGGGCCCAGTCGGAGTACCGGAGGATGTCGGAGCCGCGATCATGAGCCACGTCCCGGAGACCGACCTGGCGCTGCACGCCGTCGAGCCCGAAGTCTTCCCGGCCGGGCGCCGGCGGGAGATCGAGGCGCATCTCGCCGCCTGCGCTGAATGCCAGGAGTCGTCCGACTTCCTCCGCATCCGCGAAGACGGCCTGGCCGCGGATCTCGGCGAGCCCGACACGTGGGAGCCGGCGATCGGCAACCCCGACGTATGACTCGCTCATGTCCCAGGGCGCGCTCGTCGGGCGGGAAGACCGCGACGCCGAGGTGCTGCTGCAGGAGTTTCTGGAGAGCCCGATGACCGCCGCCTGGACGGCGCTGGCAACGCGGCGCCGGTATCGCACCGGGGGCGTGGTGCGGAAGCTCAACGCGGCGGCGCACGACGTCTGCGAGAACGACCCACTCGTGGCGCTCACGTTCGCGGAGGCTGCAATCTCGGTCGCGGAGGCTTTGCCGGATGATTTGTATCCGGCAGGTGCCGTGAATCGCCTGAGGGGCACGGCCTGGAAAGAGCGTGCGAACGCGCAGATGCTGCTCGGCCAGTTACCGCAGGCCCATGACTCGCTGGACCGTGCGGAACGTGCGTACCGAAAGTCGCCGAAGGACAGTCTCGGACCGTCGATCACAGCCCTCGTCCGCGCTGGTGTGCTGTACGAACAGGAGCGATTCGATGAGGCGATGGCGACGGCGGAGCGCGCCGAACTGGGGTTCGCGCATTCCAGCGACGAGCAGCGCCGGATGGATGCACTGTTCCTGCGCGGCGCCATTCTGCAGAGATCAGGGCAGCCTCGCGGGGCGGTGCCGCTCTTCCTGCAGATCATCGATTACGGCGAACATATCGAGAGTCCGCTGTTGGTGGCCCATGGCTCGTACGCTCTAGCGAACTGTGAGGTCGACCTCGGAAACTTATCCGAAGCAAGCCTTCACTTCCATAATGCACTGATCATCTTCCGAGCGTTCGGTGCGGCTCGCCCGCTCGTGTTGACGGAGTGGGGCATGGCGCGAGTGGTTCTGCACAGTGGAAGGAGTGCAGAAGCCATCCGACGCCTGCGCGACGTCGCGGCTGGGCTTGAGCGGCGAGGATTGGTTACCGACGCTGCGCTGGCTGGTCTCGACATCGCTGAAGCGCTACTCGCGACCGGCAATCCGCGTCAAATCGTCGAGCTCGCGCAGCACATTTTCCAAGTCCTCCAGGAGGCAGGGGTGCTCACTGGCGCACTCGCAGCCGTTGCCTATCTCAAAGAGGCCGCTGCCGCGGGTACTCTCACCAGCGAAGCGGTGAAGGAAATTCGTGTCTTCCTCCGGCGGGCCGAGCGACAACCGGACCTTCGATTCGTACCTCCGCCTCCGCCGCCGCCTGAAGAATCTGTATAGATTCTGTTGCGCTGCGCCACTCCTCATAGCTAGGGCGCCCTCCCGCGAATCACCGGCCATAGGCCGGTCAGGAGGGCTTATGCAAAGTGTCTCTGCTGCTTGGCGTGTCGTCGCGCTCGTCGCGCTCCTTACTGTCCTGATCGCTACTCCCGCCGCATATGGGGACGAGGGCAACCCTTACGAACCGCCGGCAGGGCGAATTGGACCACCCATCGGTCTGACGAACTCCGAACAAGTTTCTAGCAGTGGAAGGATTGGACCGCCGATCGGGGCACCAGGCACAGAGCCGCCCTCCGGCCGGATCGGACCTCCGCTGCCGACCACCCGCGAACGCATGACTCTCGCCGACCGGTTCTGGACATGGCTGCAGGCACGAATCGGTTCGCCCCTGAGCCTGAACTGAGCGACGCGTTCCTGTCGTCGAAGCCTCCCGATCCCTGTCATCCCGAGCCACGGGATGGCCCGACGTGCCCAAAGCATGGCGGCGAGGGACCTGGGCGGGAGGGGGAGCGCTGCGTGCCCCCGCCCGCCCAGGTCCTTCGCCGCCATGAGCCCTGTTTTTGCGGAAATCTCTGCCGCTCAGGATGACAGGGAGGCGGGAAGGCGGTGAAGGAGGGGTTTATTGGAACTGTGTCGTCTATTTCGCGGCGGACCGGAATGTTCGTCGCGTTCCTCGCTATCTGCATCACAACTGGTGGGGTTTACGCGGACGACGGCGGTATCAACGATCCACTTGGAAATCGCATTCGACCCCCGATCGGCGTAACTGATCCGGACGAGGCAACGACCGCCGGCCGAATCGGACCCCCAATCGGCGCAACCGCGAATGACGCGAACATCGACGAGCCGCCTTCCGCCCGAATCCTGCCTCCGCTGCCGACCACCCGCGAACGCATGACTCTCGCCGACCGGTTCTGGACGTGGCTGCAGTCACGAATCGGTTCGCCCCTGAGCCTGAACTGAGCGACGCGTTCCTGTCGTCGAAAGCCTCCCGCTCCCTGTCATCCCGAGCCACGGGATGGCCCGACGTGCCCAAAGCATGGCGGCGAGGGACCTGGGTGGGAGGGGGAGCGCTGCGTGCCCCCGCCCGCCCAGGTCCTTCGCCGCCATGAGCCCTGTTTTTGCGGAAATCTCTGCGGCTCAGGATGACAGATCGTTGAACGAAAGCTTGCGGGGACCGTCCTTCAGCGGCGCTTCCCGGTACGCCGCGCCGCTTCTCTCGCGAGCTCGAAGTTCACCTTCCAGCGCTCATAGATTGCGTCTGTCATCGCGGCGGCTGCGAGGGTCACCTCGCGCTTTTGTTGGTTTCGCAACGTCGTGAGCTCGAGCTTTTGTTGAACGCCCCAAACCGCCCGGAGCAGACGCCTCCCCGCGTCTCCCAGCGGTGGGTCTGCCGCGGACCCACCAAACGACCCGATCGATCTTTTTGCACATTTCGGCGGTAGGGAAGGTGTGGCCGCGGACACACCCCTTGTGTGGAGCACGTGGCGATGACCGCCTCACCAGCCGAACTTCCCGCTACAGCACTCTCATCCGCACGCCGGTTCTCACCGGCATCGCCGCGTCTCCACCTCGAGCCATGACGACAAAAAAGCGAAAGCCCCGCATCTTCACCGAAGACCACCGCCGGCGCCTCGAGCGTGCCGTCGTCCTTTACCTCGCCCTGTGCTATCGGGAGAGAACGCCGGCGCGTGTCTCCGAGTTTGCCGCCTTCCTCCGGCGCACGCCGGAGTACCTCACCCGCGTGACCTGGGCCGTCTTCGGCGTCACCCTGCACACCTACCTCCGGAACAAGCAGCTCCAGGAGGCGGAGCGCCTCCTCCTCACCACCCCGATGAAGATCAAGAAGATCGCCCTCCACGCCGGTTTCGGCACCACCGCGACGTTGTACAGGATCTTCAAGGAGACACACGGCATGCCGCCGGGACAGTTTCGTAAGGTCAGAAAATGAGAAGCATTTCGACGGACGCCCCTCCGCACCCCGGTCAGGAGGCGGCGGAGGCGTTCCTCTCCGACGCGGAGTGGGACGCCCTCCCTCTCTCCATCCGCCTGACCTGCAACCTCTCCGGAATCCTCATGCTCCTCAGCCTCGTCCGCGACGAGATCCACACCGAGGAGGGAACCCCCCTGCTCTGGATGGAGGAGAGCCTGGACCAGGCGTTCGAAGCGACCGACCGGATCATGCGGAGGCTGACGGTGTGACGGCCGGCGATCGGCCCGAACTGCTCGCGAGCGCGCGTGGTGGTGAGCCCTTTGCATCCGGTCCCATCCATTGGCAGGCTTCGTCTCCGATCGTGTGAAGGACTTCCTCCGGCAGCGCCTCACGTCCGTCGACCAGATCGACATCGTGTTGCTGCTGATGCAGGATCCTGCACGGGCGTGGACGGCGCCCGAGGTCGCGGCGGCGGTCGGGACGCCGCAGGAGTCGGCGGCCATGCGACTGTTCCTGCTGGCGTCGAGCGGACTGATCTCGTTCGAAGCCGCCGGCATCCCCCGATACCGGTACGTCGGCAGCGAGCCGGAGACTCACGCCCTGCTGACCGAACTGGCCGAGGTGTACGGCGCCGATCGAAATGCGATCGCGGCGCTCGTCGGTGGGCCGCCTCCCGATCCGCTCCGCAGTTTTGCCGATGCGTTCAAATTGAAAAAGTGACCAGCATGTTTGCGAACATCGTCTACATCCTCTGCGCCGCGACGGCCTCCCTCTGCGCGGTCCTGCTCTTTCGCGGCTATCGCCGTTCCGGAACGCGGCTGCTGTTCTGGAGCGCTCTCTGTTTCGCCGGCCTGGCCCTCAACAATGCACTTCTGATCGTCGACCTGCGCTTCGTCCCGGCGCTCGATCTTTCGACCTGGAGGATGGTTCCGGCGCTCGGCGGCGTGATGCTCTTGCTCTACGGCTTGATCTGGGAAACGCGATGAACGCCCTCATCTCCGGCGCACTGGCAGCTTCGTACCTGACCGTGGGGCTGTTCTTCCTGCGCTTCTGGGCCACGAGCCGCGATCGCCTCTTCGCGATGTTCGCGGGGGCCTTCGGCGTGCTCGCCGTCCAACGCCTGGCGTTGTCGCTGACGCGGGGGACGATGGAAGATCAGACCGTCTTCTATCTCCTGCGGCTGGCCGCCTTCATCCTCATCATCGTGGCGATCATCGACAAGAACCGCCGCTGAAGGGCTACTACGGGCCGGCGGCTGCCGCCGCCCGATCCGCGAGCATCAGCCGCACGCTGCGTGTCCGCACACGCACCCGCCACTCTCTTCGCGCCGCTCCCGGCATGAATCCGAGCAGTAGCCGTCGTCCTTCACCTCGTCGCCGCGGCATCGGCACAACTCGTGACCACACTTCGCTTCGTCCATGAGGTCTCCTTCAGAGCGCGGGGGTGCAAGTCACATTCCGTGGCCGGGCCGCTCGCGTTCCATGGATTGTGTCTTGCGCAACGCCGGGGGAGCAGCCGCGGCTGGAGACGACGATCGTGCGGTATACATCCCCCCTCGAAGCGCGTATGGTGTTTGTACGTCCGGGAACTTCCCCGGCCCCTTCAGTCCGTCTGAACTAAGTCAGATCCTCTGGACTCCTTCCTCTTAGTTCTTCTCTCAACGAGAACCCGGTGCAGCGGATGCTGACCCGCGAAATTCAGGTATTCAGGCTGGCTCTCGCGGTGGTCTCTGCCCGGAAGGAGACCCCCCATGTCTGACGAAACGAACCTCCGCCGCGTGGCGCTGCTCGGCAATCACCTGCCGCGGCAGTGCGGCATCGCCACGTTCACCACCGACCTGGGCGAGGCCATCGCCTCGGTGGCGCCGGAGCTGGACTGCTTCGTCCTGGCGATGAACGACGGCCGGCACCAGCATGCCTATCCAGGACGGGTGCGTTTCGAGCTGCCCGAGAACGACACCGGCGCGTATAGGCGCGCGGCCGATTTTCTGAACGTCAACGCGGTCGACGTGATCTCGGTGCAGCACGAGTACGGGATCTTCGGCGGCAAGGCGGGGAGCCATCTGCTGCCGCTCCTGCGCGAGCTGCGCATGCCGATCGTGACGACGCTGCACACCATCCTCAGCGCGCCGAATCTTCACCAGCGCCGGGTCATGGACGAGATCACCGCGCTCTCGGACCGGCTGGTGGTCATGACCGCCGGCGGCGCGGATCTGCTCCGCGACGTGCACGGCGTGGACGAGGAGAAGATCGACGTCATCCCGCACGGCATTCCGAACATCCCTTTCGCCGGCAGCAAGAACCGCCTCGGCGTGGAAGGGCGGCCGCTGATTCTCACGTTCGGCCTGCTCGGGCCCGATAAGGGGATCGAGTACGTCATCGACGCCCTTCCGACGATCCTCTCCCATTACCCCGACGCGGTGTATATCGTCCTCGGCGCGACGCATCCGCACATCGTCGAGCGTCAGGGCGAGACGTACCGGCTGATGCTCGAGGAGCGGGCCAAAAGGCTCGGCGTCGACGGCAACGTCATCTTTCACAACCGCTTCGTCAACCAGTCCGAGCTCTCCGAGTTCCTGGCCGCGGCCGATATCTACATCACCCCGTACCTGAACCCGGAGCAGATCACTTCGGGCACGCTGGCGTACGCGCTCGGCGCCGGAAAGGCGGTCATCTCGACGCCCTACGCGTATGCGCGCGAGCTGCTTGCTGACGATCGCGGCATCCTGGTGCCTTCGATGGACGCCTCGGCCATCGCCGGCGCGATCGTGGGGCTCCTCGACGATCCGGAGAAGCGGCTCGCTTACCGCGAGCGCGCCGCCGCGCACGGCCGGGCCATGTTGTGGCCGTCCGTCGCGCATGCCTATCTGCGGACGTTCGAGCGCGCCCGCAAGGAGCAGGCGTTGCGCCTGCGGACGGAGTTCCGGGCCAGCACTCTGGCCAACCGGCCGTCCGAGCTGCCGCAGGTGAATCTCGACCACGTCGAGGTGATGACGGACAGCACGGGCATGCTGCAGCACGCGACGTTCAACGTGCCGCGCTACGACGAGGGCTACTGTGTCGACGACAACGCGCGCGCGCTGCTGCTGATGACGCTCCTGGAAGATGCCGGAACGGACGATCCGCGGACCGTGCGCACGCTGGCGTCGCGCTATCTGGCGTTCGTCAGCGACGCGTTCGACCGTCCGTCGGGACGCTTCCGGAACTTCATGTCGTACTCGCGCCTCTGGCGCGACGAAGAGGGCTCGCAGGACAGCCACGGCCGGGCGCTGTGGGCGCTCGGCACGGTGGTCGGGCTCTCCGCTGACCCGGGCCGGCTCAGTCTCGCCGGCGCGCTGTTCCATGCGGCGCTTCCGGCGGTGCTGCGCTTCAGCAGTCCGCGCGCATGGGCGTTCGCGCTGCTCGGGATCGAGCAGTACGTTCGTGCATTCGAAGGCGACCGGAACGTGCAGGCGGCGGGGAGGGCCATCGCCGAGCGGCTGCTGACGCTGTTCCGGGAGACCGACCAGCCGGAGTGGCCGTGGTGCGAGAACCGCGTCACGTACTGCAACGCACGCCTGCCGCAGGCGCTGATCGCGACCGGTTCCTGGACCGGAGACGCTGCCATGGTGGCCACCGGTCTCCGTTCCCTCGACTGGCTGATGACGATCCAGCGGACGCCGGACGGATACTTCGCTCCGGTCGGGTCGAACGGTTTCTTCGACCGTGGTGCGACGGCGGCGGTGTTCGACCAACAGCCGGTCGAGGCCTGCGCCACGGTGTCGGCCTGCATGCACGCATTCCGTGCGACCGGCGATCATCGCTGGGCCGAGCATGCCCGAAGCGCGTTCACCTGGTTCCTCGGCCAGAACCAGTTGCAGCAACCGCTCTACAACCCGCTCTCGGGCGGCTGCCGCGATGCGCTGCACGCCGACCGTGTGAATGAGAACGAGGGAGCGGAGTCGACGCTCTCGTTCCTCCTTTCGCTGATGGACATGCGCGCGGATGAGGTGCGGTGGAACGCGATGCAGATCCCCGTGCCCCAGCCGGCGGAGATCCTGATGGCCGTCAGCGCCGCGGTGCCAGTGCTGCGATGAAACGGCAATACGAAACGCTGTTCGAGCGCAGCAACGCCAACCCGATCCTCACGGCGGCCGACTGGCCGTATCCCGTCCATACGGTCTTCAACGCCGGCGCGACGCTCCTGCCGGACGGCACCACGCTGCTGCTCTGCCGGGTCGAAGACCGTCGCGGGCACTCCCATCTCTGCGCGGCCCGTTCCGCGGATGGTGTGACCGGATGGGTCATCGACGCCGAGCCGACGCTGCGCGCCGATCCCGAAAAACACCCCGAGGAATTGTGGGGCGTGGAAGATCCGCGCATCACGTTCGTGCCGGAGCTCGGCAAATACGCGATTGCCTATACGGCGTTCGGAAAAGGGGGGCCGGGCGTCTCGCTCGCGCTCACCTCGGATTTCGTCGAGTTCGAGCGCTGCGGCCTGGTGATGCAGCCCGACGACAAGGACGCCGCGTTGCTGCCGCGCCGCATCGACGGCCTCTGGGCGCTCGTCCACCGTCCCATCGCCGACTCCGGAGCGCATGTGTGGATCTCCTATTCACCCGACCTGCGGAGCTGGGGCGGCCATCAGATGATGCTGCCGGCCCGGCGAGGGGGCTGGTGGGACGCGAACAAGGTCGGCCTCTCGCCGCCGCTCATCGAGACCGCACAGGGCTGGCTGATGCTCTACCACGGCGTCCGCTCCAACGCCGCCGGAAGCCTCTACCGCCTCGGCGTCGCGCTCTTCGATCTCGAACACCCGGCCCGCCTTCTCCTGCGCGGCGACGAATGGATCTTCGGCCCCGAAGCGCCCTACGAGACGGAGGGAGACGTCAACAACGTGACTTTCCCGTGCGGCTACACGATCGGTAAAGACGGCGATACGCTGCATCTTTATTACGGCGCGGCCGATACGTGTATTGCTTTGGCGACGGGGAGTATCGCGGGGATTCTACGGTGGTTGGAGCAGCATGGGAGTGAAGGGTAAGGGAGACCATAGGACCTATAGGACCTATACGACCTATAAGACCTATAGGACCAATGCGTTACTGGTTCGTGCTCTCCGTCCTATAGGTCGTATAGGTCCTATCAGTCCTATAGGTCCTATTGCCCCCGCCACCACACCCCGAGGTACCCTCGGGGTGTGCGTCAAGCCGGCTTCATTCCCACCCACGGCCAATACCGCAC
>Ga0190275_10003700_pt1 | contig 10932 bp, 12 predicted proteins | sample Popmic550T_FD_133745 | JGI IMG/M metagenome (GOLD analysis project Ga0190275, IMG submission 133745) | Populus adjacent soil microbial communities from riparian zone of Yellowstone River, Montana, USA - 550 T | ecosystem: Environmental > Terrestrial > Soil > Riparian zone > Trees stand | place...
AGAGCAAGACTTTCGCAGACCGCATGGCCGACGCCGTCTCTGAGTTCGGCGGTAGCTGGGCCTTCATCGCGGCGACGGTCGTGTTCGTCGTCTACTGGGTCGTATACAACTCTTACTGGAGGAACGATCAGGGAATTGATCCCTTCCCCTATTCGTTCCTCGACGTGATGAACGGCATCATGGCCGCGCTGCTCACTCCGATAATCCTCATCTCGCAGAACCGGCAGACGGAGAAAGACCGCCTCCGCTCCGACCTCGACTTCCAGATCAACCTCAAGAACGAGCTTTCGCTCACAGAGGTCATGCGCCGCCTCGACGTGCTTGAGTCCGAGCGCCTCCCGCTCCTCTTCGCCGAACAGAACGCGAGCCTGCGCGACCAGATGGGGGACGGGAGAAGACAGTAGGCAGGAGGCAGGAGCAGGAGGCAGGAGGCAGGAAAGAAATCTCGAATTTGAGATTCGAGATTCGAGATTTCAAAGCGCAATCTCTTGACCTGCCTCCTGCTCCTGCCTCCTGCTCCTGCCTCCTGCCTCCCGCTTCCTTTCTTTTCACGCGGAGCATACAATGCACGCGCTCAACACAAACTGAAATTCGAGTCGGACACGCTTAATGATTCAGGCCGTCTTCTTCGACTTCAACGGCGTCGTGATTGACGACGAGCCGATACAGCTTAAAGTCTATCAGGACGTGCTGGGCGGCGAGGGCGTCGCGTTTACCGAAGCCGACTACTACAGTGCGCTCGGCATGGATGACGTGGCATTCGTGCGCGCGGCATTCGAGCGCGCGGGGAAAGAATTAAGCGAGGAGACGCTTGGGCGCGTCATCAAGGCCAAGACCGCCGCGCACCGCGAGTCGTTTAAGGACGGGTTGCCGCTCTTCCCCGGCGTCGTCACCTTCATCAAAGCGCTCGCGCGCCGCCATCCGCTCAGCCTTGTGAGCATGGCGAACCGTTCGGAGATTGACTACGTGCTTGAGCGCGCCTCGCTCGGCGGCTACTTCACCGTCGTCGTCAGCGCGGAGGACGCGCGCGCGCACAAGCCCGACCCCTCTTGCTACAACAACGCGCTCAAATTTCTGAACACGAAGCGCAGCCAAGCGCACGTGCTGCCCATCAGCCCCGAAGAGTGCCTCGCCATCGAGGACTCGCCGCCCGGAATACGCGCGGGGCTTGCCGCGGGGATGCGTTCGCTCGGCGTCACCAACACCGTCTCGGAAAGGGAACTGCGCGACGCGGGCGCGCACGTCGTAACGCGCAGCCTCGCCGACTGGACGCCCGACGCGGTGCATCACGTGTTCGACTGAAGTCAGAAGTCAGAACGCTGAACGCTGAAGTAAAAGACGAATCGTTTTCAGTTCAACGTTCATCGTTCATCGTTCTGGCTTCTGCGTTTTCGTTATGACTCCTTCTGACAAGATAGCCGCGGGGGAGGCGCGCAGCCGGTTCGCCGCGGAGGTGTCGAAGCCAGACCGCTGGATTGGTTTGGCGCGCGCGGCGCTGCTCGTCGGCGCGGAGGAGGAGCCGCGGCTTTGTAATGTGAATCGGTGTCTGGCGCGGCTCGACGAGATGGGCGAAGAGGCGCGCGCGTCGGGCGGGGACGGCTCGCGCGTCGAAGCGCTCAACCGATACCTCTTCGACGAGCAGGGGTTCGCGGGCAATCAGTCGAATTACTACGACCCGCGCAACAGCATGCTCCATCGCGTGCTGGAACGCCGGACTGGGATTCCGATAACGCTTTCAATCGTCTACGTCGAAGTCGGTCGTCGCGCGGGCCTTAAAGTCGAGGGCGTAGGGCTGCCCGGCCACTTCATCGTGCGCGCGTCCGAAGAGGGCGGAGAGAACGTGCTGGTTGATCCCTTTTACGGAAAGGTGGTAGACGAGGACGAGTGTCAGAAGCGGCTCGACGTTATCTACGACGGGCGCGTGACGCTCGGCGAAGAGCATCTGTGCGCCGTCGGCGTTCGCACGACGCTCGTGCGCGTGCTGGGAAATCTCAAGGCCGTTTACGTGCAGGGTCAACTCTTCCGGCGCGCGCTGGCCGCGGTCGAACGAATTCTCCTGCTCACACCGCACGACCTCGACGAGCGGCGCGACCGGGGCATGCTGCTCGCCCAACTCGACCGTCTGCCGGAAGCCATCGCCGAAACGCAGAGCTATCTCAACCTCGCGCCCGACGCCTCCGACGCCGACGCAGTCCGCGAGCAGATAAAGAAGATGCAAAATCGTCTGGCGCTGCTCAACTGAGTGTGAGTTCAAAATTCAAGGTTCAAAGTTCAAGGCAGCAAATTGACCTTGAACTTTGAACCTTGAACCTTGAACTTTGAACTATGATTCCGGGTTTCCCTTGCAGGTCGGGCCGAAGAGGGCGGGAATCTTGCCGCTGATGACGGGGTAGTTGGGCGCTTCGTCTACGTTGAGGGCGAGCCAATCTTGCAGATGCTCAGGGAGCGACGCGTCCGCGTAGATGGCCTCGACGGGACATTCGGGCACGCATGCGTCGCAGTCAATGCACGTCTCCGCGTTGATGTAGAGGCGGTCGGGCAATTCGTGGAACGCCTCGACGGGGCAGACCGCCGCGCAGTCCGTGTACTTGCAGTCAACGCAATCCTCTGTGACAACGTATGTCATCGCTCGCTAATTAACCTCCGCGTCAAATTCGCCGGGAGCGGGATTATCTAAAGGCATACTGCTTCTATGACACGGAGCGCGCCCGTGTCAACCGGGGCGGCGAGAGAACGACAACGCCGCCGCACGCCCTTATCACTTTCGGTCTCAACCGCAGCCCGGATGCCCGCACGTGCATTCGGACGTGGGGTCGGAGTCGGCTGCGTCCTCGCAGTAGTCGCTGCAATATCTCTTATCGCCCGCAACCATGCAAACGCATTTCTGGTGCGCGCACTTTTTCTCGCCGAGCTTTACAGGGTCTTCCATCTCAGCGACCGTCCTTTCTGAGTTGTCGCTTCTTGTCGGCAGCGCCGGGCTGCTTGTCGGTCAGGTTCGACGCATCACGCGCCTGTTGCGGAGCGCTCGCGCCCTGCACGACTTCGTTCTCGCTCTCGCGACGACGCTCGTTCTTCTTGTCCTTTCGCCCGCCGTCCTTTTTCTGCCTGTCCTTGTCTGACATTTCGTCCTCCCGTTCGTTATTGAAAGACACGTTGTTGAAAATCACGCGGGCGGCGCGACGTTGGAGATTAGCCAGCCTTCTTAGCTGACATGAAAACACGCTCGCCGAACGCTCGCCTTACCGCACGCACGACCGACATGGTTTAGTGTGACTCGATTATATAAGAAAGCGAAGCACGGAGGTATAGTTTAAGCATCAAGTTTTGGGAAAGAAAAACAGTACCGCGAGCGGTAGCGAGCGGGTGTCGCTTGGAAGGAGAGCCTTCCGAAGCGACACCCGCTCGCTACCGCTCGCGGTACTGTAGAGTAGCTTTCCCTACGCGCGCTTGAGGCTGCGCGCGGCCTGCGCGCGTGGCGCGGGCTTTTCTTCCTCTGCTGAAGGCTGCGCCATCTTCATGCGCTCGGCGCGGGCCGTCATGCGACGGTCGAGGTCTGCGACCTGTTCGGGAGTAAGGCGGTAGATGTTCGGCTGGTTGTGGTAGACGCGCGCGCCCGTCACAACGTCGGCCTGCTTGAAGCCCAGACGCTCGGCCTTCGCGACAAGCTCCTGCACGGTCATCTGCGTATGCACGAGCGCGAGCGGCGCGGCCTTCTCCTCAATCGTCTCGGGCGCGGGCGTCTGCCGCGCGGCGTCGCGCTCGAACTCGACGTGCCCGCGCTTCATGTGCTCAAGGAAGTCGTTGAAGGTGACGCTGCCCGTCATCTCGAAGCCGACCTCGAAGGCGGGGCTGTTCGACTTGACGACTTGAAAGACGCGGACGATCTCGCCGTCGCGCTCCTGCATGGAGACCTCGACCATCACGTCTACGAAATATTCGAGGCCGCTCGCCGTCATCGGCAGAACGCGACCGATCTCGTTGTCTTCCTTCTGCTCTTTGCCCTTCGCGGGAATCTGGTCAACGATGACGACCGACTTGCCCGACTCCATGCAGAGCCGGCGCAGCACGCCCTGCAAGAGCATCTGATCCGCGGCAAGGTCTTCGGCTGAGGGCTGCGCGAGCGGGTCGCCCGTGCGCTCGCGTACGGCCTTGATGGTCTCGGCGTGCTTCGCGCTGAAGTAAGCGGCCCACGAGTCAAGCCCGAAGCATCCGTAGTTCTGCTCGCGCCCCTCGCCCGACAAGGCCCAGTCAATGAACTCAGGCAGCTCGTCCGACTGTTCGACCTCAAGCCCGTCGAATTGATTGCCGACGCCTTGCAGCAGACGCGTCTTGCGCTCAACGTCGAAGATGCAGAGGCGGCCCAAACCGGCCTCTGCCATCGAGCGCAGGAACCAGCTCTTGCCCGTACCCGCACCGCCGCGAACGGCCATCACGAGTCGCTGCTGGCGCGGGCGGCGGCTCAAAGGATTGATTTTCGGTTTCGTCGTGTTGCTCATTTTCTATTCTCCCTCGCTGGCCGATTCCGGCGAAAATCTCGTCCAAGCGGCCTTGACCGCCAACTTTAACTCCGCGTCCCCAACCCGTTCGGAGGACAGCCTTTCTCACTGGCGCGGGACTATAGCACGATTCGCGCGAGAATGGAACAGGATTTCATGCATGAAACAAAAATATTTTTCGGGTACGATCTGACTACTAGAGTTGAGCATAAGGCAAGAGGCGGTTCACCGCAGAGACGCGGAGAACGCAGAGGGGGCGCAGAGGATTGAGTGACACAAAAGTCTCTGCGCTTCCTCCGCGCCCTCTGCGCCTCTGCGGTGAGTCATACGCGCACTGCATCCAAGTGAAAAGCAATGTAGCGAGGTAGCCGGAGCAGACTTGAGGGATGCGGCGGAATATTCAAGGCAGGAGGTCTGCGAGTAAGACGTTGAGCCGCTCGATGTCAATAGGCTTGCTGAAGAAGGCGTTGCAGCCGGCGGCGCGCGCCCTCTCGCGATGGTCGTCTTCGTTGTGGCCGGAGACGGCGACGATGATCGTTTGGCGAAGATCGGGAATCGCGCGAATGCGCTCGGTGGCGGCGAGGCCATCCAACACGGGGAGCTGCAAGTCCATCAGGATGATGTCGGGACGCGCGCGCGCCGCGACCTCGACCGCACGCTCGCCGTCGTCGGCCTCCAGAATTCTGTAGCCACGCTTTTCGAGCGCGAGACGCATGGCGAGGCTCGCGTCCTCGTAATCCTCGACGACGAGTATGGTCAAATCTTCCGGCTGCCTCTCGGCCATTCGTGACACGTCCTTTCGGATAGGGGAGTGCAAAATAATCGCTTTGCAACGGTAATGCAACGAGCGGCGGGCGCGCGGCGTGGTAAACACTGAGTTGCGCTCGAATATGGAGCGTCCCGTCCTCACTTTTACCGCTTTGAATAATTCCGGCACTGATGAGGTCAGCCGTCTGATGAGCGAACAGGAGTACCGTGTGCGCGAGTGTGTCCACCGCGCGAGTGGAGTGGCGGGCGAGTCGTATCGCGGAAGCGTCTACGTCAAACACCTTCAACGCCTGCGGACGGATGCCGCGATGCAGGCCGCGAGCAAGGTCACGCCCTTCTTCTGGGCCGACGCGCCGCAGATCATCGTCTGGCTCTGCCACGACTGCGCCGTGGAGGTCGGATTGGAAGAGCGTAAGTCTGACGCCGCATAAGACGATTGCGGAATGCGGATTTCGGATTGCGGATTTAGTGCGACTTGAACTCTGCGCTCAATCGCCGTCTGCTGCGCGTTTACGCATGAGGCTTGGAACAGCGCGACTCTCATCAAATCCGCAATCCGAAATCCGCATTCCGCAATTAGCCGTTGAGTGGCTTGCCGCAGCGGTTGCAGAAGCGCGCGGCGGAGTCTTTCTGTTGAGCGCCGCAGGAAGGGCAAGAGCGTGTGACGCGCAGGTTCGCGCCGCAGCCCGAGCAGAAGGCTGAGCCGGACGTTGTGACCGTGCCGCACGTGCCGCAGCTACCGGGCATCGGCGGGACGTAGCCGCCCGCCTTGCGCGCGATGTGGCTCTCGATGAGCCTCCATGCGTCCTCGGTCAACTTGTGTTGCCAGTACGCGCCGAGCGCGGGCAGCGCGAGCAGTAGGCCCGCCGACAGCGCGACGGCCACCGCCGCGACGGCAACCTTATCGAACCACTTTTGCATGCCTATCTCGACGCGCGTGCCGCCGTGGTCGGGCGTGACCTTAATCGTGAGCGCGGCGGACAGGCCCGTCAGGTCGCGCAGCGTGGAAGACTTGCGCGCCTGCAAGACGGCGGTCGAAGAGACCTGCATGGTCTGCACCTCGAAGGCCGCGTCGTTGTCGAAGAGCGTGCGAAGCTCTGCCAGAAGTTGCGGCATGTCGGCCTCGACGCCGGGATAAAATCTGCTGTCCATATTCTCTTAAAAGTTCCTTTCGCGGTCGCGAATCATTCTACGCTAAATCGGCGGCAGTGGTTCGGCAGTAAAGACGGGCAGAAACGAGAGCGTGAGCGAGCGTGTCTATTTCGCTAAGACACGCTCGCTCACGCTCGCGTTTCTGACTCTTACTCAAAAGAGCGCGGTCAGTTGCCCTTCTTCCCTGCCTTCGTTTTCAAGTCCTCCGAGTTGACGCCACGCTCCTTCGCTGCTTCGACGATCTCTTGCGCCATCGCAAGGGCGCGTTCGAGATTGTCGCTCTCTGCCTCGCTCTGCAAGCCCTCGCGCAGCTTGCCGAGTTGAGGGACGAGACGGTTCGCCGCCTCCGAGAGCTTGAAGAGCGACTTTCTCAGCAGAGGGCTTTGCGGGCTGCGCTCCGCCGCGCCGTCAATGTTGACGACCGCCTCGTCGAGAATCTTCGAGATGTCGTAGAGCAGTTGCGAGCGCGTGCCCTTGACCTCGCCCCACTTCTCCTTATCCTTCGACGCCTCGCCGGGATTAGTGATGGCGAGCATGCGACGCTCGGCGGCCTTGACGAAGACCTCCGTGCGCTTGTCGAGTTCCTGATTGTCGCGCACGAAATCGATCTCTTCGGGCGTCAGGTGCTCGCGCTTCTGCGCCGCGGCGGGCGCGGCGAACATGGAGACGAGGAGCGCGAGGGAGAGCAGCGCGGCGGACTGGAAAGGCTTCAGCTTGTTCATTGAATTTCTTAGGGTCGCGACTCGGTGGTGAAGATGGATTCTCCGGCGGCGGACGGGGTTAACGTTGGTCGGGTTTCTTCTCTGTGTCGGGGGGCGCGGGCGTCGTGCCTTTGGCTCGCTCGGACGCGGGCGGCTTGTCGCCGGTCTGTCGCGAATCGGGTATCACGGTATCGTCGTAGAAGGCGTTGAGCGCGCTGTCGCGCTGTTCCTGAATGAACTTGATTGTGGTCTTGACGTAAACGGCGTGCCGTTCGGGCAGCGAGCGGCGAATCGTTTCGAGGCGCGGGACGTGCGCGCGCAGCGTCATCTCGATGCGCTTGAAGAGGTCGCGCTGCTTGTTCTTGACGGGGCCGGAAGAATGCACGAAGCGGATCACGTCGACGACAATTGCTTCGTAGACGCCAAGCTCGCCGGTCGCCTGCTCGAACCGCTCGGCGGCGACGCACTCGGCGGAGCGAGCGATGGTCGCTTCCGCCAGCGCAAGGCTGAGGCGCGTGCGCGACTTCAGGTCGCGCTCTTCGGCCAGTTGTTTACGGACAGCATCGGGGATGTGGCGCATCGGCGGGGGCGCGGCGTCCTCTTGCGGCGGCGTAGCGGTCGCCGTCTGTGCGAGAGCTTCGACGCACGAGAGCGCGAGGAAGGCGAAGAGGACGAGCGAGCGCGCCGCGAAGATGACCGTCAGCGACGGCGCTCCCTGTTGCGACGTGTTGCGCGCTGCTTTCATCACTACTGCGCTTTCTTGTCCGGCTTCACACCCTCGCCGCGCTTGATCTGATTCCGCAAACTCGGCAACCGAAGATTCACCTTCTCGATCTCAAGCTGATTCGACTGCGCGTCGGCGCGCGCGAGAAAGGTTTCGTAAGCACGCAGCGCGTCCTCGTACTCGCCGAGCCGGTCGTGCGCCGTTGCCATAATAAAATGGACTACGGCGAGCTGGGGCCGCGCCTGTGCTATCCATTTGTATTCCACAATGGCCTGCTTGTAAAGCTTTAGTTCGTAGAGCGCGGCTGCGAAATTCGCGTGCGCCTCGTAGCTGTCGGGCGCGATCTGCAAAATCCGGTTGAGGATGGTCGCCGCTTCCGAGAATTTTCTGAGCTGCACGAGCGCGGCGGCGTACCCAACGGCGTAGTCCACGTTGCGCGGCTCAAGCTCGGCGGCGCGGCGGAAGAATTCGAGCGAGCGCTGCGGGTCGGTCGTGCGGTAGAGCTTGCCGAGGCAGGAGAGCGCGGCGGAGTTTTTCGCGTCGGAGGCGACCGATTTTTCGAGCGCGGCGCGCGCCTCGTCCGTGTCCTCGCAGCGAACGTCTGTGAGTGCGGCGTGGAGCTTCCTGCCGTCCTCCGAACTTTTCGCCTCTTCGGGGAGCGCGTCGTAAACGCGGCGTGCGTCTTCGCGCCGTTCCGCGAGTCCGTAGCGGTTGGCGAGCGCGACGGCGAGCTTCCAGTCCGTCTTCGCAGGCTCTTCTAGCGCGCGAACGTCTTCGAGCGCGAGCGTCTTCTCGCCCGATTCGATAAGGATGTCGGCGCGTGCGAGTCGCGCCTCGACGTTAGAAGGCTCGACGGCGAGGGCGCGACCGAAACTCTTGAGCGCGGCCTGCGCGTCCTTCGCCGCACGCTCGGCGCGACCGCGCGCGACCCAGAGCGATGCGTCTTCCTCTCGTAGCTCGGTCGCGCGACGCCACAAAGAGACGCCCTCGGTCATATCGCCCCTGAGCGTGTGCAACTCCGCGAGCGCGATTGTGGCGGTTAAATTTTTCGGATCGAGTTCGAGCGCGCGACGCAGAAGCGGCTCGGCCTCGCGCTCGCGGCCCTCGGTGCGAGCGAGCAGGAGTCCAAACGTAGCGGGCGGCAGCGACCACGTCGGGCGAAGCGCAATCGCGCGACGGAAAGATTTTTCGGCGTCGGGCAGACGCTTTAAGGCGACGAGCGCGACGGCCTTCTGAAACTCCGCTTCGGGAAACTCTGGCCGGAGCTTCAAGGCTTCGTCGTAAAACTCAATGGCCTGCTCGAACTCTTTTTTAGCGTGAGCTTCCTGCCCGCGGTTGAAGAGCTTGACGGGGTCTGCCGCCGCGTCGCCGAACTCGTCCGTGTCTTGCGCGGAGACGGGCGCGGCGCACGCGAGCGCGAGAATCGCGGCGAGCGCGAAGACATCTGCACGAGAGCGTAAGCGAGAAAACATTCGAGCGGATTTAAAAGGCGCAGAAACTTCCGAACCGAAACTGCTCACGGAGGGAGACCGGGCGTCGGGTTTCGCGCCGAATATAACACGCGCCCGCGGGGTCGTCTATTTGAACATCCGGCGCGTTTGTTGATGCGTCAGATGAGCGTTCGGGTTGCGCGGCGCAAATGGCTTGCGATAACATTCGCGCACGGAAGTTTCTTAAACACCCAGCAGATAGTTTTCTTGACGGACGCGGAGGGCAGCCGTTCGTCTGCGCTCCCCGGCGGCGCGGGGCGGAAGGGAAGCGTTGGACAGCATAACCGTCGAAGAAGAAGCAGAAGGCGCGGAGGCAGGCGAAGGATTCGCGGAGGCGTCGGCTAAAGAGCTTGCGCTGCGCGAGCTGTTTCAAACGATGGACTCCGTCCTCGTCGCTTTCTCCGGCGGCGTGGACAGCACATACGTCGCATACGTCGCAGGCGAAGAGCTTGGGCGTCTCGCTCTCTGCGTCACGGGCGTCTCGCCGAGTCTCGCCTCGAATCAGCGCGAAGAGGTCGCCGCGCTCGTCAAGCGGCTCGGCCTTCGTCACGAGGTCATCAACACGGAAGAGATGAACGACCCCGCCTACACGCGCAACGAGGGCGACCGTTGTTACTTCTGCAAATCGGAACTCTACTCGAAGCTCGCGCCGTTGGCAGTCGAGCGCGGCATGGCCTTCGTCGTTGACGGCTCGACGACCGACGACCTCGGCGACTACAGACCGGGGCGCGCGGCGGCGGGCGAGCGCGGCGTCCGAAGCCCACTCGTCGAGGTCGGGATGAGCAAGCGCGAGGTTCGCATCATGAGCCGGCGCGCGGGGCTTCCGACGTGGGACAAGCCCGCAAGCCCCTGCCTCTCGTCGCGCCTCGCATACGGGACGCCCGTCACAATCGAGCGTCTAAGCGCGGTTGACCGTGGCGAAGCCGTCATGCGCGTCATGGGTTTCCGAGAGTTTCGCGTGCGCCACCACGGCGAGTTGGTCAGGCTTGAGATCGCGCCCGCCGAACTCGACAAGGCTCTGCGGCGCGAGGTCGTGGACGAGCTTGCGCGACGCTTCCGCGAGCTGGGATTCCGCTACGTCACGCTCGACCTGCACGGCTATCGCACGGGCGCGATGAATGAGGTCTTAAAAGCCGTGAATCGTAAATCGTAAATCGTGAATGGAAGTCATCTTTCTACCGACTTGCGATTTGTCGCTCGACCAGCGCGACTCTCAACCACGATTCACGATTTACGATTTACGATTCACGAGAGGTGATTATGACAAAGGCGATGATGGATGACCCTCGGCGAATAAAGGAAGAGAATCCCTTCGAGTCCATGATGGAGCGCTTCGACCGCGCCGCTCAGCTTTTAGACCTCAACCCAGACCTCTACGCAGTGATGCGCGTGCCTAACCGCGAGTTGAAGGTCTACATCCCCGTGCGTCTGGATTCGGGGCGGCTCGAAGTCTTCGAGGGCTACCGCGTGCAGCATAATTTCGCGCGCGGCCCCGCGAAGGGCGGCATACGTTATTCGCCCGACGTGACGCTCGACGAGGTGCGCGCTCTGGCGGCGTGGATGACTTGGAAGTGCGCGGTCGTCAACGTCCCGTTCGGCGG